>JACZCZ010276902.1_pt1 | contig 12445 bp, 8 predicted proteins | sample 8641811 | NCBI WGS metagenome assembly JACZCZ01 (sample SAMN15324610, study PRJNA640507) | soil metagenome | isolation source: intercropping peanut in the first line | place: China: Luxin town, Laibin City, Guangxi Province | collected 2019-07-25 | depth 10cm m | reverse complement strand
GACATGATCAAGACCTCGGGCTATCGGGTCAGCGCCACCGAGATCGAGGAGATTCTCTACGGGACCGGGCTGGTGGATGAGGCGGTCGCGATTGGCCTGCCGCATCCCACGCTGGGCCAGGGGATTGCCGTGGTGGCGAAGCCCAAGGGCGGCGGTGCGCTTGCACTGGCCGATCTGCAGGCCGCCTGCAGGCGGGATCTGCCTCTCTACATGGTTCCCGCGCTGTTCATCGAACGTGCGGAGCTTCCCCGTAATCCTAACGGCAAGATTGACCGGGCTGCTCTGGCCGGCGAATTCCGGAATTCCTTCCGGGACAAGGAGCCGTTTGCCAAGAAGGAGCAATAGCGCATGCACCCGGCGATGATGAATTGGGATGTGCGCGACGGATGCCTGCAGGTCGGCGGGGTCAGCCTGACGCGCCTGGCCGACCGGATCGGACAGACGCCTTTCTTCGCCTATGATCGCAGAATGCTCGATGCGCGCGTCGAACTGTTGCGGGCTCAATTGCCGGACGGCGTTCATCTGCACTACGCCATCAAGGCCAATCCGATGGCGGCGGTCGTGCAGCATCTTCGGCCGCGGGTCGACGGCTTCGACGTGGCCTCGGCCAGGGAAATGCTGCTCGCGCTCGACGCCGGAATGGGCCCGGAGAACGTCGCGTTTGCGGGGCCGGGAAAGAACGATGGGGAACTCGCACAGGCGGTGGCTGCCGGAGTTCTCATCGAAGTCGAGTCCGAAGGCGAACTGCGGCGCGTCAGGGCCGTGGCCGAGCGCAAAGGCTATCGCGCACGCGTGGCCATTCGGGTCAACCCCGATTTCGAGATCAAAGGCTCGGGAATGCGCATGGGAGGAGGCCCCCAGCAGTTCGGCATCGATGCGGAGCGCGTGCCCGGGGTTCTCGCAATCGCCGCCGGCGGGAGCATTTCCTTCGAAGGGTTTCATATCTTCGCGGGGTCTCAGAACCTCCGCGCGGACATCATCGCCGAAGCCCAAAAGAAAAGCGCCGAACTTGCGTTACGCCTGGCCGAGGGGTTGTCCTTGCGATACCTGAACATCGGTGGCGGTTTCGGCATTCCGTATTTTCCCAAGGACCAGCCGCTGGATCTGGCGGAAGTCGGGCGGAATTTGAAGGATGTGGCGCGCGACGTTGCCGCGCGCCAGCCGCGCGCTCAGATTGTTGTCGAGCTTGGCCGCTACATCGTCGGAGAGGCCGGAATCTATGTGTCTCGGGTCGTCGATCGCAAGGAATCGCGGGGCCAGATCTTTCTGGTCACGGATGGCGGGCTCCATCACCAACTCGCGGCGTCCGGCAACTTCGGGCAGGTAATTCGCCGAAATTATCCAGTGGCGATCGGCAACAGGGTCGCCGATCAGTCACGCGAGGTCGTATCGGTGGTGGGTTGCCTGTGCACGCCGTTGGACCTTCTGGGGGATCGTTGCGAACTTCCGGTCAGCGGAATTGGCGACCTGGTCGTTGTCTTTCAGTCCGGCGCCTATGGACTGACCGCCAGCCCGACGGCCTTTCTCGGCCATCCCGCTCCCGTAGAAGTCCTAGTCTAGGTCGATCATGAGTGCGATTTGCGGTTGGCTCGGGCGCGGTATTGATAGTTCGTCGGCACACCAGGCGCTCGCTTCGATGGTCCGCGCGCTTCGCGGCCGCCGCCTGAATGACGCCTCGATGGCGCGTGGGGATGCGGCAATCTGGGCAACGGACGAGAAGAGCGGCGCGGTGTGTGTCGCCGCGGAACCATGGGCCGCGATCATTGGATCGCCACGCTGGCGCGATGATGACCTCGTCGCGGAGCAGCGCGCGCGAGGCGACGCCTCGGCCCTGCGTCTCGCTTTCAGGCGATGGGGCAATGCGCTCTTCGACAAGATCGGAGGTGACTTCGCGTTCGCCCTTCTTGATCCGCAGTCCGGCGCCGGCATGCTCGCGATCGATCGCATGGGCAGGAATGGGCTCTATTACGGCGAAATGGACGGCGTTCTTGTCTTCGGCTCTACGGCTGATCTGGTGCGTGGTTACCCGGGCTTTGGGGCGACAATTCCGCCGCAGGCGATCTACAACTATCTGCACGCCTATGTTTGCCGGTCGCCAGGTACGATCTATGCCGAACAGCGCAAGCTGGGGCCGGGGGAGTGCCTGCATTGGCGGAACGGCGCGGCGCGCGTCGAATCCTATTGGTCGACATCCTTCTCGCCGGATCACCGCCAGGCGCATGGGGAGCTTGCGACGAAACTCGTCACGGAGGTTCGCGATGCCGTTCGCCGGTCGCTGCCGCATGGTCGGCATGAAGGGGTGGGTGCGTTCCTGAGCGGCGGTCTGGACAGCTCGACGGTGTGTGGGATGCTGAGTGAGCTGGCCCGCGACCCGGTGGACACCTTCACCATTGGTTTCGACGAGAAGTCCTACGATGAGATGTTTTATGCCGACGCGACCTCGCGCAGGTTTGGAACGCGGTCGCACCGCTTCTATCTGACGCCGGATGATGTGGTGCGTGCAGCACCCAGGATTGCAGCTCATTTCGATGAGCCGTTCGGCAACTCATCGGCCGTGCCCGTCTATTACTGTGCCGTTCAGGCGCGAGCCGAAAACATCAACTGCCTCCTCGCCGGCGATGGCGGCGACGAGATACTTGCGGGCAATTCGCGCTATCTCGAACAGCAGAAATACGAGCGATTTCGCCGTTTGCCCGCATTGGTGCGTGGCGGGCTCGGCCTGCTGGCGAATCATGCGCCGTTGTTGCGCCGAACAAGCTTGTGGAGCAGGGCGAGACATTTCATCGCGCGCGCGGAAACCCCGCTGCCGGAACGCCTCGACGCGTTCAGCTTTTACCAGATCGAGCGAATGCCTGAAGTCTTTGAGCCGGAGGTCTTGCGGAATCTCGACCTTGACGCGCCGTGGCGCGAAATGCGCGCGACGTATCTTGGCGCCTCTTCCGATGACGTGCTGCATAGGATGATGCATCTCGATCTGAGGCAGACTCTGGCCGATAACGACCTGAAAAAAGTCACCGCGATGTGCGAGCTCGCGGACATTGACGTTCGATTTCCGTTTCTGGACGACGACCTTGTCGCTTTTTGCGCCACAATTCCGCCGGCTCTCCATCTGAAGGATGGCCGGTTGAGAGCCTTTTTCAAGGATGCGTTCAAAGAGTTCCTGCCTTCGGAGGTGATCGCGAAAAAGAAGCATGGCTTCGGCATGCCATTCTACGAATGGACGCGCGATCATCCCCACTTGCGCGCGTTGGCCTATGACAGCCTGCTGTCGCTGCGCAATCGCCATCTCGTACGGCAGGAGTTCATCGACAATGTCATGCTCCACCATGCCCGCGCCGACTTCACGTCGTATGACGGCCTTGTCTGGGATCTCATGATGTTGGAGCTATGGCTCCAACATCATCCTCCGGTCGATTGATGCGGATGCGGTCGGCCGCTAGCCGCTAGGCGCCGATCTCCAATCGGTACCAGACTATGCCGGCCCATTCATGGAGACCGTAATAGGTGAGTTGGAATGCCTGGGCGGAGGGTATGAAGTCCTCCCAGAGCCATCCGGATCGCGAGACAAAGGCGGTTGGGGCAGGCACGGCTTCAAGTCCGGCATGCTCGAAGGCGAGTACGGCCCGTGGCATGTGCCATGCATGGGTTACCAGGAAGACGCGATGGATTCCTTCCCGCTTGAGAATGTCGGCGGAGTATTGAGCGTTGGACATCGTCGTTGAAGACAGGGTCTCCATCCACCGGGGCGTGATGCCGAAGTTCTGGATGAGAGTCGTGCGCATCGCGTCGGCGACGGAGCGATGCGTCCGTGGATCACTGGCGCCTCCGCTGAGGAGAATTGGCTTGCCTGTGGCCTTGGCGAGGTATGCCGCATAGGCCAGTCGCTGGAGACTCAGCCCGTCGGCCACGTCGACGCCGAAAGGCGGTGCATCCGGCCGCCAATATTCCGGCGCGCTGAAATAGATGCCGGCGCCAAGAACGACGATCGCGCCAACATCCGCTTGCGACTCATCGAGCTTCAGTGGCGCATATGGCTGCAGACGCGCCATCACCTCGCCGGCCATGAAAGGCGTCGTGGACAAGTAGAACAAGCAGACCAGGGAAAAGATCACGATCCGGCCGGTCCTGTGCCACCGCAGCGAGATGAGCCAGCCAGCCAGGAGAAGCGCAAAGAAGAGGGCGGGCGGCAATACGAGGACTTTGAGAATCGAGTACACCTTCGGCCATCCCTGTTGCTTCGCGGCCTACTCGACCGGCCTGGCCCGTCCGCATGCCCCGCACCCGAGTACCGGACCGGGATATGTGATCGTGCGTGAAGTCCCGGCCGGATCAAGAGCCGGATCAAGAATGGACGCCAGCCCTCCCGCCGGGGCAAGGACCGGCCTTGGAGTTGTCGGCATCGATTCGATTGGACCGGCCCGCCTCAGGCTGTGCGCCTTGCATCGACACGGTCGCGGGAACTGCCGGCATGCACATTCCTCAAGAACGATTCAAACATCAGCAGTGCCCAGATTGCCGCGCTGTAGTCGCTGACGCCGCTGGTGTGATCGTCGAGCAGGCGCGCGACGGCACGCATATCAAAGAAGTCCGCCTCCTTGAGATTCCCTTCCAGCAGCCGGTCCCGGGCGGATTGACGCAGCGGTCCACGGAACCAGCGCGCCAGCGGAACGGCGAAGCCCATTTTTTCCCGATAAAGAATCTCGGATGGGAGCTGCGGTTCCATCGCTTTCTTGAGTATGTATTTGCCCTCCCGCGCTCTCAGGCGATATTCCGGCGGCAAGGTTGCCGCCCACTCGAGGAGGCCGTGATCCAGCAGGGGCACGCGCACTTCCAGGGAGGTCGCCATGCTGGCGCGGTCCACCTTGGTCAGGATGTCTCCGGGCAGATAGGTCTTGAGATCGGCATATTGCACTTGATCCAGGTGATGCTCGACCGGAGCGTCTCGCATCACGTTCTCAAGAACATTTCGGGCGTGATAGCCTTGCAAATCGCGCTTCATTTTGGGCGAGTACAATCGCCGACGAAGCTGATCGGTCAGAATCGAAACGCTATGAAAGTATGCGCCGATCGTATCGCGGCCGAGCGACTGGAATGTCGACTTGGCGCGCAACGGGCGTGGCGCCCAATCCAGCTTCGGATATATCTCGCCGAGGAGCGAAAAAAGAGGGCGCCGGAATCCAGCCGGGATCCTGTTGCGGACCAGCTCCTCATAGTGATGCCAGCGATAGCGCCGATAGCCGGCGAATGCCTCGTCGCCGCCGTCGCCGGACAACGCCACCGTCACATTCTCGCGCGCCAGGCGACAGACCTGATAGGTCGGCATGGCGGAGCTGTCGGCAAAAGGTTCATCGTAGAATCGCGATATGTCTTCGATGAGGTCGAACGTGTCGGGGGTTACCTGGCGCGAGCGATGATCGGTTCCGAGATGATTGGCGATCATCTCCGCATAGCGCAGTTCGTCGAAATCCGGCACCGTAAAGCCGATTGCGCAGGTATTTACCGGTGCCGTCGAGTGCTTTGCCATCATGCTGACGACGCTGCTGGAATCGACGCCGCCCGACAGGAATGCGCCGAGCGGCACATCCGAGACGAGGTGGCTTTTGACGGCCGCGCTCATTCGCTCGCGCAGTTCGACGCACGCGTCTTCCTCGGTCATCCTGTTGTTGGCTTCGAAGCGGATGTCCCAGTATTCGTGCGGCTGCGGCATCGGCGCGCCACGCTTCCAAACCAGTACGTGAGCGGGAGCAAGCTTTCGGACCGAGGCGTAGATCGACTTGGGATCCGGTATGTAGCCGTACGCGAAATAGTCTTCAATCGCGGGAACATCGAAACGCCGGTCCAGATCGGCCGAGCAGAGCAGCGCCTTCATCTCGGATCCGAAAATCAGGCGTCCGTCCGGCAGGGCGGCATAGTAGACGGGCTTGATCCCGAGGCGATCGCGACCAAGAAACAGGGTGTCCGTCTTGCTGTCCCATAGCGCGAAGGCGAACATGCCCTGAAAATGTTTGACGCAGTCAGCGCCCCATTCCTCCCACGCATGGACGACAACCTCGGTATCGCAGACGGTGCGGAACCGATGGCCGCGCGCCTGAAGCTGACGCACCAGATCTTTGAAATTGTAGATCTCGCCGTTGTAAACGAGGGCGACCGTGCCATCCTCATTGAAAAGGGGCTGATGTCCCCCCGCCAGGTCTATGATCGAAAGGCGCCTGTGCCCAAGGCCGATGCCGTCGCCGACATAAAAGCCGTCGCCATCCGGTCCCCGGTGACTGAGGCTGTCCGACATGGCGGTCAGCAGATCACGATCGATCGGTCGCCGACTTCTGCTGTCGAAGATACCTACGAATCCGCACATCCTTTACGCCCGCCTATCGAGTGACATCATGGCGCCAACGATCCTCCCACGAGATTGAGGCGGCGCAAGCCGCCATCGCTGGAACCGGATTGCTTCAGTCCTGGATCCACCTGGAGGACCAGCCCGCCGCTGTCCAGGCTCCCTTGCAGAAAGCCATGAAGCAAGGTCGCCGCTCCCTCGACATTGTCTGTGACTTTCGTGCTCACTGCAACAATGGCCGCGTCGCGATCGCCGCCCGTGAGCAGCGCCTTCGTTTCCAGGATCTTCCCCTGGAGCCGGGAATTGGTGGCCATCCCATCAATCCAATACCAATACCACACAAGGATTGTCTGGCCCGGGCGTCCGAGGAGGACCTGGGTGATTGGCAGCATTCCACCACCTGCTTTCACCTCGGTGCGGCGGGTGCCCAGAATCTTCCACTCTGCCCCCTCCCGGGAAATGGCATTGAGGTCGCTCACCGCCTCCGCGCCCTCGCGCTGATATTCGTAATACGCGACATACAGCTCAACGTGGCCGTCAGGTCCGAGAAAACCCTGCCGCAGCTGGGCATCCATGCCCCGAAAGTCGGGAACCCATTGAGTGTCGCCCTCGAGTCGTTCCCAGGCTTCTCCCGCCTCCAAGCCCCCCAACGCGACATCGCGATCAGCAGGCGGCGCCTCGGCGATGCTTGCCCAGAGTTGGACGGAGAACACGACGGCGACCGCCGCGGCTGCGCTCGAAATCTGAAGGATGCCCTTGGCATCGCGATGATTCGCAGGTTTCGCCGTTGCGATCGGCAGGTCGCCGCGCCGCGGATCGCGGTCTCGCAGAAGGGCGCCCAGGCCCAGCAGGCAAAGCGTTACGACGCTGAGGAAAATAAAGCCGTAGACGACATGGTCGACATCGACCGCCAGGGTGTAGTGGCTCAGATGGGCAATCATCACAATGCCGTACGCCCGTATGCCGTTCGCGACGATTGGCACCGCGACTGACAAGCCCACGAACAGCAGCCGGCGCTTCCACGAGTGGAAGAACAAGTAGGCCGCAAGTATGCCGAGCGCAATGCAAACGATAAGATAGCGCACGCCAGAGCAGGCTTCGGCAATGAGAAAGCTGCCGTCGGGAATCTCGATGTGATAGCCGTCCAGGAATACCGGCACTCCGGTGATCCGAAGCAGCCGAACGACAATCTGCGCCGTGATGTCCTGGAGGAGGGGGATCACCGACAGACCGAACGGAACGGCCATGTAAAGATAGGCAAGGGGGAAGATCGCCCTTCTGGTCACCGACCAGCCGAATACCAGAAGGAAGAAGCACTGCCAGACGGCGACGAACGCAAGTTGTTGCACAATTGCGAGGGTGGCCAGTTTTCCGATCAGCCAGACGAACATCAGAATCGCGATGGCCGCCAGTGCCCAGGGCGCGGCGACAGGCTGGACCGCCGCCAGGCGATCGCGCAGCCGAAAAAACAAAAACAGGATGATGGGAAAGATAAAGAACGCGTGGCCAAAGGTCTCGGAGTCCCGCCATACGCGCACCGCGGCCCCGATCTCGGACCGGAAAAACACGATCAGGATGACGGAGCCCAGCGAGAAGATCGCCAGGCTCATGGGCCAGCCGTGCGACAGGGGCTTCGCCGCCAAGGGCGGGTTGACCGGAGCTTCGCTGCCTGTGTCCCCCATGGTATGATGCTCCGCTAGCCGCGGGGTACTGTCCGGCTGATCTTCCGAGGCTGGCGCAGCCTCGACTTTCTTCCCGACCGGTCCGGCATGGTCGACGTCTTCCACCTTAGATGAGTTCCCGGGCGATGAAGGGGCCGATGAAATTGGCCACCGGAAGCGGGAGCCGCCTCCAAAGAGCGATCATCATCGCATACTTCGGGTTAAGTGGGTTGATTTCCGGAACCTCCGTCAGGTTCTGGAGGTGATGTTCGTAGTGCAAAGGCTGTGGATCAAATCCCCAATGCTTCTTGAAGGCGTAAGAGCCGGTCCCCACTTTGCTGCGGCCGAAGTCGAAGACACCGAGCCCGGCTTCACAGGCGCGACGCATCACCTCCCAATACATGAAATCGTTGGCGGCATGTTCGCGGGCCGCATCGCCGCCGCCGCCATAGTACGGCAACACCTCGTCGCGAAAGAAGAACGAAAGGACGCTGCTTGCCGGCTTGCCGTCGGCAACAATCGTCATGACCTGGCTCTCCTGGGCGAAGATCGATCTCAGGCATTCGAAGTAGCGGCGACTGAGGATCGGCGTTCCAAGGTTCCGCACGCTCTCCGCGTAGAGCGGGAACAGGCGCGAAACATCCGCATCGATTTCGCTGCGCAATCCACGCTGGATCCCCTTGCGGACCATCGCCCGTTGTTTGCGCGGGATGGCGCGCATTTCCTGTTCCGGATCGCACCCGAGCGTCTTGCGGAACGTGACATAGGTCTCGCTGTTGCAATGCCAGGAAGGATGCTGCCGCTCGAGCAACCGATACTCGATTCTGTCAACCTTCAGATCGCGACCCAGCTCAAGCGCCGCCGCGTCGAGAGCGGCGGCTACGGCTGCATCTGTCGCGACCGGGCCGCCATAGACGCAAAGACCATTGGATATGAGGCTGTTGCCGAACATCCGGCCGCGCATGTGGGTAAGCGGGAGAACGCCAACGATTTCGGAGGCCCGACGCGCGAAGAGGTAGTGGCATCTATGCCCAAGGCTGTCTTCGATGACCTTCTTCCATCCTGAAAGGTGAAAGAAAGTGGCCGATCCGTTGGCCCTGACAAATTTGTCCCATGCGGCATCCGGCGCTTCCGCCAGCGATCCAATGTGGATCGTGTCGGAGCTACCTCGCGCCGCGGCGTCCGGCTGCTTCAAAGGAAGATGCGGTCCATCCGGTCCCATAGGAAATCCCGCAAAATGGCGCGCAACCGCAGCTCCATCGTGTCCAGATTCACGTAGTGCCGGAAGCGGGAGCGCAAGGAAATCCCTTTGATGCGCGGCTGGGCCGGATCAATCTCCCATGGATGAAAGTAGAAGATAATGGGCTTCTGCTCTTTGTCGATGATCTGCCGCAGCGCCCAACGCGAGAAGCTGTACGGCAACAGTCGAAAATAGCCGCCGCCGCCGCTGGGAATGTTTCGATTGAACAGATTGACCGTGGAGATCGGAATTTCGAGCAGATCGTGCTTCTGGCTGGGACGATAAGCGAAGCGAGACGCGGTCGGCATGCCGTAATGATCGTGCTTGATCGGATAAACGCTCGAACTATAGCTGTAGCCTTCCTCCGCCAGGACCTCGAAGGCCCAAGCCGTTTGTTCGTTGATCGAAAAGCTGGCGGCGCGATAGCCTCGCACTGGTTGACCGCCGAGGTCCTCCAAGATCGCCTTGGTCCGGCGAATGTCCGCTCGGAACACCTCGCGGCTCTGCGTATGGACCTTGGCATGCTCGTAGCCGTGGCTCGCGAGTTCATGACCCTCCCGAACAATCCGCCGGATGGCGGTTGGATGGCGCTCGGCGATCCAACCCAAAGTGAAGAACGTGGCTTTCACGTCGCGCTCGGCAAACATGCCCAGAATGACGTCGAGATTTCGTTCGACCCGACAGTCAAATCGGCTCCAGTCGTCCTTGGCGATTTGCGACGCGAAAGCGGCGACCTGAAAATAATCTTCAACATCCACGGTCATCGCTCCCGCGGCGGAAGATCTGAGCTGCTCGTGGCTATTCGATTGCATGTCCAGGCTCGGCCCTAGATGTCCTTGCTGGGCGGACGGAAATCGACGACCCGGTCCGACCCGGCAGACGCCTGCTTGCTCGACTTGGCGCCGGCGTCCTGGATCGGCTCCACCAGATCTGCGGTCAGATCCCCTTCCAGTGACAGGCCATTGGCATCGATTCTCATGTCCTGGATGACCATTGCAGCATCCGCTCCGGTTATGACGTGCCTCTCTTCGATATACGCATGCCACAGCAGGCGGTCGCAAAGGTTGTTGATGAGGCGCGGAACGCCACGGGTCTCATTGTAGATTTCTTGAAAACACTCCTCGTGCAGCTGTGGGTCGTGGTTCCATCCCGCGGTCTGCAGACGATACAGGATATACTGGCGCGCCTCGGCCTCATTGAGGGGGGTCAGGTGATAGATCGCCACGATGCGCTGGCGGAGCTGCTCCAAATCGGCGCTTGCTAGTTTGCGGCGCAGCTGTGGCTGCCCGACCAGGAACACCTGCAACAGAGCGCGATTCTGGAAATAGATGTTGGAGAGCATCCGCAGCTCTTCCAGGGCGGATATCGGCAGTCCCTGCGCTTCGTCGACGATCAGGATTGCGCGCGCATTTCGCCGGTACGTCTGCAGAAGAAAGGCCTCGAGATCGCGGAAGACGGTTGCCTTGTCGGTGCTGCTGCCGCGCAGACCGAAAGCCGTTGCCACCATTCTGAGAATGCTGTCGGCATCGAACTGGGTGTTCGCGATCGTCGCCGTCACCGCGCGTTGCTTCGGCAAATTCTCCAGGAAATACTCGATAAAGACGGTCTTGCCCGCGCCGATCTCGCCGGTAATGACGACAAAGCCTTCTCCCTTGCTCAATCCAAAATTCAAATAGGACAGGGCTTTGCGTTGCGGCTCGCTGCGGAAATAGAATCGAAGGTCCGGCGTCAAATTGAACGGGGGAGCCCGGAGCTTGAAGAAGTCCGTGTAATTCATGACGTTCCCGAACCAGGTGGTGGTTGCAGCCGGTTGCAATCTATCTTGCGGGCGAGCTTTTGGCGATTGGTTACCGTGTGTGTAGTTGGAGAAATATTGCCTCAATCTGAACAGATCGTGACTGAACGCACAGCCCGATGGTGACGGTCGACGTTAACCCTAACGGTGTCCGCGCCCGGTTCCCAACTCGCCTGCCAGCAGCCTGGCCCGGGAGGCCATCCGCATTGGAACGCCCGCATCGGGCTCGCCACCGTCAATATCGCGCCGGACGCGGATTCAGCCCGACTTTGAGCCATCGGGCGACCGGGCGGTGAGCCGGCCGGATCGACGACGGGCGTGCGGGCGGTGGCGCGGGCTGTGTCTTCACTGCCAATCGCGGAGAAATTGTGGCAAGGTTCGAAAGGCTGACCCAGCCGGGCGCACTTTTCATTCCGCGCGCCGCGTCCCAATCACGCTTCGCATGGGGAGACATTGAGCGTGACCGCCAGATCGGAAGCCGGCCCCTCGCCGCTGATCGAAGTTCTCGCGCGAGTGCCGGGGTGGTGGCGTCTGCGCTCCCTGCTCTTGCCGCATGTGGCGGCGTTGCATCGGCGGCGTCTTGGCGGCGTGACATTTGTCGCTGTCACCGGCAGCGCCGGCAAGACAACGACCAAGATCCTGGCGACCTCCGTGCTCGCGACCGCCGGCAAAATCAGGCCGTGGGACGGTACGATGAACAATTTCGATCACATCATGAGCGTCGTGACAGCGACAAAGCCGGGCGACGACTATTGCGTGATCGAATTCTCCGCCGGCTCCCCAGGCGCCCTCGACCGGTCGCTTGAGATCGTCAAGCCTCGCATTGGGGTCGTCACATCCGTTGGGAGCGACCACCTGAAGAAATATCACTCCGTCGAGGCCATAGCGGAAGAGAAATCCAAGGTGATTTCCACCTTGCCGGCCGACGGAGTGGCGGTGCTGAACGCCGATGATCCGCTTGTGATCGGCATGGCGAACCGTTTTTCGGGCCGCGTCATAACCTACGGGCTCGCTGAGAAAGCGATACTGCGCGCGGAGCAGGTGGAATCGGTTTGGCCTGGGCGGCTTCGGTTCAGCGCCTCCTTTGACGGCAAGAAGGCGGAGATTCAGACCCAGCTATGCGGGGTGCATTGGATTTCGTGCGTGCTGGCGGCAATTGCGGTCGGACTGGCGGCCGGAATACCCTTTGAACAGGCGACATCCGCGGTTCAGCGCGCCGAACCCTATCCCAGCCGAATGTTCCCGGTCGTTGGACGGGGCAATGTGAGCTTTGTGGTCGACGACTGGAAGTCCTCGGTATGGACCATGGCGTCTGTTTTCGATTTCCTGAAGGTCGCACGAGCGAAGAGACGGATCGCGATTGTCGGGACCTTGTCCGACTATGGGGGCAATGCCGGAACGACCTATGCGCGTGT
>JACZCZ010116609.1_pt1 | contig 12455 bp, 7 predicted proteins | sample 8641811 | NCBI WGS metagenome assembly JACZCZ01 (sample SAMN15324610, study PRJNA640507) | soil metagenome | isolation source: intercropping peanut in the first line | place: China: Luxin town, Laibin City, Guangxi Province | collected 2019-07-25 | depth 10cm m | reverse complement strand
TTCGGCTTGTGCAGGCACACCGACAGCGCCTCGTCCTGCCAGGGCCAGGAGGGGTGCGCGATGATGATCTTCATGTCCGGGAAATCCGCCGCGACGTCGTCGAGGTGGATCGGGTTCGAGTACTTGAGCCGCAGCCCGCCGCCGCCCGGCATGCCGGTTCCCATGCCCGAATGTCCGCTGTGGAAGATCGCCGGCAGCTTGTGCTCCGCGATGACCTCGTAGAGTGGATAGGCCATGCGGTCGTTCGGGAAGAACCCCTGCAGCGTGGGGTGGAACTTGAAGCCGCGGATCACGCCATCCTTCAGCAACCGCCGCGCCTCGCGCACGCCCATCTTGCCCTTGTGGGGGTCGATGCTGGCAAAGGCCATCATGATGTCCGCGTTCTCGCGCGCGGCATCCGCCACCTCTTCGTTCGCGATGCGGCGCGCGCCGATCTCGTACTCGGAGTCGACGGTGAACATCACCAGGCCGATCTTGCGCTCGCGGTAGTACGCGATGGTCTCGGGAATGGTCGGGCGCTTGCCGGCCTTGAAGTATTTGGCAGAGGCGTCCTCGAACTTCTTCCACTCCTCATCGGGCTCGTGCCGGCACGACACTTCCGCATGCGTGTGGACGTCGATCGCCACCAGGTCCTGAACGTTCATTGATGCCCCCTCTTCGCGGCTTGCTCTCGCTCCCATTCCGCGACGCTGATGCCGCGCTCGACGAGCTCCACCAGCAGCGGCGCCGGCTGCCAGTGCATGGGGCCGAACCGATCGCGGTAACGGATGATGCCATCGTGCAATGCCTTGAGCCCGATGGTCTCCGCGTAGAACATCGGCCCGCCGCGATAACGCGGGAAACCGTAGCCCGAAGTCCAGACCACGTCGATATCCGCGGCGCGCACCGCGATGCCTTCGCCGAGCACGTGGAAGCCTTCGTTGAGCAGAGGGAATACGCAGCGCTCCTGGATCTCTGTCGTGGAGTGCGTGCGCTGCGGGACTTCCAGCTCGCGCGCGCGTCGGCGCAGGATCTCGATGGCCTCGGGATCGTCGAACCGCGAACGGTTGCCGGCCACATATCGGTAGTAGCCCTTGCCATTCTTCTGTCCCAGCCGCCCGGCGTCCACCAGCGCGAAGTCGGCCTGGTAGTAAGTCGGGTCCGGCGGATAACGCGAGGCGTTGGCCTTGTGCACGTTCACGCCCACGTCCACACCTGCCATGTCGAACACCGCGAGGATGCCCATGGCCATGCCCCATTCCTCGAGCGCCGAGTCCACCTGCCGCGGCGTGGCGCCTTCGAGCACGATGCGTTGGGCTTCGCGTGCGTAGCCTTCCATCATGCGGTTGCCGATGAACCCGTAACACACGCGGGCCAGCACCGGCGTCTTGCGAAGTGGCTTGCTGAGCGCCATCACCGTCTTGATGGCCGCGGCGGATGTGCGCTCGGTGCGCACCACTTCGAGCAGCGGCATCACGTTGGCGGGCGAAAAGAAATGCATGCCGATGACATCGGCCGGCCGCGAGGTGGCGTCGGCGATGTGATTGATGTCCAGCGTCGAGGTGTTGGTGGCCAGGACGGCGCCGGGCTTCGCCACGGCATCCAGCTTGCGGAATATTTCCTGCTTCAAAGCCTGGTCTTCGAACACGGCTTCGACGATCACGTCGGCGTCGCGCAAAGCCTGGTAGTCGAGCGACGTGCGAATCAGTCCCAGCCGCTGCTCGCGATCCGCATCGGTGAGCCGACCCCGGTCGACCATCGACTGGTAGGTGCGTTCGATGCCGGCCCTGCCCCGCTCCAGTGACTCCGCGCTGGCATCGATCAACGTGACGGGAATGCCCGCGTTGGCGAAACACACCGCGATGCCTCCGCCCATCGTGCCCGCGCCGATGACACCCGCGGCGCGCACCTCCGACGCCTGCACATCGTCGGGCAAGCCAGGGACACGCCGGCTGTCACGCTCGGCGAAGAACACGTGCACCGCGCCGCGGGACTCCGCGGTGAGTTTGCATTCATTGACGCGTGCGGTCTCGTATTCGAGGCCCTCAGCGAGTCCGGAGCTCGCGGCCTTGCGCACGGCATCCACCGCAACGAGACCTGCGGTGCGGTTGGGATACAGCTTGCGGGCCTGAGCGCGCTGGCGCTCGAACATGGCCGCGCCCGCCGTGGACGCATCCACGACCATCTCGCCGGTGCGGCGCGGACCCTTGTGATCGGCGAGCAGCTGGCGCGCGTACCGCATGGCCCCCTCTCGCAGATCGCCGTCGATGAGCGCATCGAGGAAACCCAGCTCGATCGCCTGCTGGGCGCTCACCGGCTTGGCGGACAGGATGAAGTCCAGCGCCTTGTCGGCACCGATGAGACGCGGCAGTCGCTGCGTACCACCCGCGCCGGGAATGATGCCCAGCGTGACCTCGGGCAATGCGAAACGCGTGGTGGGGACCGCGACGCGATAGTGGCCGGCCAGCGCGATCTCGAGGCCGCCGCCCATGACCGTGCCATGCATCGCCACCACCACGGGCATGTCCAGCGCTTCGAGCGAATTGAACAGCGCACGGTATTCGGTTTCGCGCGGCGGTCCACTGAACTCGCCGATGTCGGCGCCCGAGAAGAAGGTGGAACCCTCGCACAGCAAGATCACCGCGCGCAGGGAACGATCCGCGCGGATTACCGGCAGCACTTCGCCGAGGCCGGCGCGCACTTCGGCGGTGATGGTGTTGACCGGGGGATTGTGAGCGACGATCAACGCCAGCTCGCCATCGCGCTCTACGCGCACGGTTTTCGAAGACATTTTCAACCTTGAGAGACGCCCCGCGGGGCGTCAGCCGATGTTCTGGAACTTCTTGAGCGCATCGAGCAACGCCGTCAGCTCGGACGGCGAGAACAACGCCCGGAACCTTTCGTCGTGTTCTGCGATGCGCGCCTTGCACTTCTTCAGGATGGCCTGGCCCGCGGGAGTGAGATAGAGATCCTGGCGTCGCCGATCGACCGACGATCGCTTGCGGATGACGAAGCCGCGATCCTCGAGGCGATCGACGATCGCCATCATGGTCGCGCGGTCCATGCCCAGCGCCGCAGCCACTTCCGCCTGCGAGACGCCGGCGTTGGCCTGGATCAACCACAATGTGGCAGCCTGCTTCTGGGTCAGCTCGAAGCTGGCGACGGCCGCCATGAAATCGCGATGCATGGCGCCTTGGGCGCGTCGCAGCAGATAGCCCAGCAGCCCATCCAGTTCGGCGAAAGCCAGGTCGGTGGACGCCGTGTCTTCCGCCAGCTCGCGACGTTTCAAATTCGACTCACGCGGCATCTCGACCCTCGCTCTGAAACAGCGCGAGGAATCTACGCGCTTGCAAACAGGGCCGCAATACAAATAGTATGTGTTACATACAACTATTCCTACACTCGGGGGGGCCAATGGAATCGTTCGCAGACCACATCCGTGCAAACCAGGCACGGAATCTCAATGTCGGCCGGCTGTCGCTGGCTTCTTTCACCCTGCTCTCGCTCAGCGCCATCTCGGTGGCGCAAAACGCTCCGGACACGCCGGCGGCGGAAGAGCCCGAGACCATCGAATCGGTCATCGTGACGGCGCGGCGCCGCGCGGAAAGCCTGCAGGACACACCGGTCGCGGTCACCGCATTGAGCGCCGACGCGCTGGAACGTCAGCAGGTGGTGAGCACCACCGATCTCGACAAGGTTGCTCCGAACATCCAGTTCCATTCATATGGAACTCTCACGGGCAACAACTCCGCCGCGCAGGTGTTCATCCGCGGCATCGGGCAGAGCGACGCCACGCCCGCCGTGGATCCCGGTGTCGGTGTGTACATCGACGATGTCTACATGGGCCGCGCGGTCGGCGCCGCCATGGAATTCCGCGACATTGCGAGCGTGCAGATCCTGCGCGGGCCGCAAGGCACGCTGTTCGGCCGCAACACCATCGGCGGCGCCGTGTTGCTGACCACGAACGAGCCCGGCACCGATGCCGGGAACTCGGTGCGTGTCGGCCTCGGCGACGACAACCTGCGTGAAGCCTTCGGTGCCTTCGACCTGCCGCTGGGTGGCGACTGGTCGGCGAGGCTTGCGCTGGGATTGAAGCAGCGTGATGGCTACGTCACGCGCGTGTCCGACGGCAAGGACCTCGGCGACGAGGACATGCGCACGGGACAGGTGGCCGTGAAGTGGAAACCTTCGGATTCGTTCTCGCTGACTCTTCGCGGCGATTACACCGAGGAAGACGAGAACGGCTCGCCCTTTGTCTTCCGTGAAATGAACGAAGCGGCCACGTTCGTCGGCGCGGCCAGCCAGGCCGCCGGCTGCCCGAACATGCTCGACCCGCTGCCGCCGCCCGTGCTGGTGGGCCCTCTGGCCGATCCGCGCTGCGGCAACGACGCGCAGGCACTGGGTGAATTCCGCAACGGCGGCACCTACCCCGCGAGCAGCACGCTCGAGAATCGCGGCGGATCTCTGGTCGCGAGCTGGGATGTCAACGACGTGTTCTCGCTCAAGTCCATCACTTCGGATCGCCGGCTGGAATGGACCGGCACGCGCGATGCGGACAACACGCCGCTGCTGATCCTGCACACCAACTACACCAGCCGCAGCGAGCAGTTCAGCCAGGAACTGCAGGCGGTGGTCGACACCGAGCGGCTCGACGGCGTGGTCGGCGCGTACTACTTCGACGAGGACTCTTTCGACCGCCTGCTCGTGCCGCTGGGCAATCCCGGCAGCTCGTACGACACGCAGCGCGTGTCCATGGACAGCAAGGCGCGCGCGGCCTTCACCGAGTGGACGTTCAAGTTCACCGACGCGTTGAGCGCAACGGCGGGTATCCGTTACACCAAGGAGACCAAGGGTCTTCAGTCCATCATGTTCAACGTGTCGCCGGCCACTGCGCCGGAACCCGCGATCCCGACGGCGTTGTGTCCATTCGCGGGCCTGCCGCCGTCCCAGACGGGCTGCCTGTTCCTCACCACCAACCGCTTCGCCCGCGATTTCTCGGCGACCACCAAGTCGGCCAGCGTTCAATACCGCTTCAACGAAAACGTCATGACCTACCTGAGCTGGTCGGAAGGTTTCAAGAGCGGTGGCTTCAACCAGCGGTACAACGCCGCGCCTCCGGGCAACGCGCCCATCTCGTTCGGCGCGGAGACGGCGGAGTCGTTCGAGCTCGGCTTCAAGCTCGATCCGCTCGATTCGCTGCGCATCAACATCGCGGCGTTCAGCACCGAGTACGACGACATCCAGATGACCTATCGTCTGGGCGTGGTGCCGCTGCTGTTCAACGCGGGTGTCGCGACCATCGACGGCGGCGAGCTCGAACTGGAGTACGCGCCGACGGAGGACTTCCGTCTCGACGCATCACTGGGCTACCTGGATGCCAAGTTCGACAGCATCACCCCGCCGCCGCCGTTCGGCCCGGTCACGCCCACTGCGACCGCGACCTTGTCGAGCAGGCTGCCGTTCACGCCGGAGTTCCAGGGACACCTGGGCCTGTCGTACACGTTCCATCCTGCCGCGAACTGGTCGCTCACCCCGCGCATCGATCTCAGCTACACGGACGAGCAGTTCTTCGACGCGGGCAATTCAACGGACATCGCCCAGGATGAAGCCATCACGCTGCTGAGCGCTTCGCTGGCGCTGGTGTCTGCGGACGACAAGTGGAAGTTCGTGCTGGGCGGCAGCAACCTGACCGACGAGCTCTATCCAGTGGCCGGCACTTCTTCGCTGACCACGGCGTCCGGATATTCCGAGATCATCTACGCGCGTCCGCGCGGCGTGACTCTGAGCGTCACCCGCAACTTCTGACGCGGCTCGCAACATCACCGTGGTGATGCCCTTCGAGGGCGTCACCACGGTGATGGCATTCGTTTCTTCAGTCCGGGTGTGCTGAGACTGAGTGCGTTGACGCAAAGCGCTGCAGCCACGAGACGGTGCGCTGGAACCCTCCGAGCGAGAACACGTGCAGCCCGTCGAACAGGCTGTCCTGGCGAAGCTTTTCCGCGGACAGCTGCATCAGCAGTTGGTCGGGCTCGTGGTGGGCTAACAATCTCGTCGTGGCTGCCGGCCGTGACGCGAGCGCGCGCATCGAGGCGCCCACACCGCAGCGCGACGCCAGCTTGATCAATCGGCCGAGCCCCGTGGGACCGGCGATGCCAGCCACCAGCCGCGCCTGAACGCCCGCGCTTCGCAACAGCCGCGCCCATTGCACGAAGGGTTCGGCGGCGAAGAAGAACTGAGTGACGAAGGTGACCTCCAGTCCGAGACTCGAGGCCAACCGCCACTTGTTTATCTGCGCTTCGCAGATCACATCCCAGGGGACGCGCGGATGCCCTTCGGGGTGCCCCGCGAGTGACACCCGGCTGAATCCATTCTCCTGCAAGGCTCCCGTCTCCAGGACCTCGAACACCGACGCGAATGCCCCGTGCGGGGTGGAATAGTCGCCGGCGATGAGCAGCGGCTCGTTGACGCCGGCATCGGCGGCAGCGCGCAATACACTAGCGAGCTGCCGGCCATCAGCCAGCAATCTCACCGGCAAGTGCGGCACGGGATCGAAACCCCGCCCGGACAGTTGCGCGCAGATGCGGAAGGTGTCTTCCCATCTCTGCGTCGGCAGATGACTCACGTAGATGCGCTGCCCCGCCTCCAGGCGGGAACCGGCGGCATCCAGCTCCGCGATGTCGAGCATGCCGAGCTCGAGTGATGCTCGCCTCGCCAGCGCGGAAGCCACGATCGCACAGTCGAGTCCCGTGGCGATCGCCTGCGGCGCCGTGGCCATCAGCGTTGCCGTGTGCGCCAGCCCGCGTGATACGACGTGCGGGCGTCTCCCGAATACGGCGCCGGCGCGACCTTGACGCGTACCTCGCATTGGCGGTGACGTTCGACGGTGGGCTTGCCGGTGCCGCCATTCTCCTCGCCCCAGGTGAGCAACAGCTCGGTGCCCAGTTCGATGTCGGCGTCGACGACACCCAGCGAAAGGCCGCATCGTTCGTTGTGGCTGTAGCCGGTGAACATGGACAAGCCCACGCGCCTGTCTTCGAGTTTCACCACGTCATACGAAGACGAGGCGTAGTTGGCGATCGGCAGGTCGAAGAACTTGCAGGGCAACTCGCCGCGTTCGGTGAGCGAAGAGAGGATCCGACCCAGGTCTTCGCCGTTCCATTCGAACGTCACCTTGCGACGGTGCTGGTGGCCGGCACCCGCCAGCTTCTCGAGCGCCGGCCGGCCGAAGAATTCGTGATCGAATTTCACGAACGATCCGTAACCCAGGTCGAAGGGAGTGAGGTAGTAATCCTCGATATCGCCGGAGACGAAGCTGCCGCCCAGCGAGCCCGTGCCCTCGTAGCCGTTCGCGGGCAACCACTCGCGATAGGCGCGCATGCTCTCACCCGTGTAGACGGCGGGCAGCGGCGAGGGAATCCAGCCGGATTCCAGCGTGTTGCTGGCGTACGTACGTGAACCCACCGCGACGATGCCTTCGTCCTTGCCGGCATCGAGGATCGCGGCACGAATCTCGTCTCGCAGGTCGTAGGGTCCGAAAACTTCGAGCCCGGGTTCGCCGGCCATGCCATGGCGCAACGCGCGCACACGATGCCCGGCGATCGTGATCCAGTCGAAATTGAAAAAGCGGATCTCCGGCAGCGGCCCGCCGTTGAGCTTCTCGAGCACGCGGGTCGCGCGCGGCCCCTGCACCTGGTAGCGGAAATGCCGCCGCGTCACCGCCCGGCCATTGGGCTGCGATGGCGAGCGGTCATCGCGAATCACCCGCACGTCGAACCCGCCCGTCTCGGCATGGAACTGCAGCCAGTTCACCGTCGGCGCGCGACCCACGAACAAAAGCTCGTCCTTGTCGAGATGGAAGAGGATGCCATCGCCGATGACGTAGCCCTCGTGGCTCACCGGGATCATCTGCTTCGCCTTGCCGGGTACGAAGCCCGCGAAACCGTTGACCGTGGCGCGTGAGCACAACGCTAGCGCATCCGGCCCGGACAGCGTGATCTCGGCCATGTGGTGCGACTGGTCGAAGAGCACCGCAGCCTCGCGCCAGGCCTGCTGCTCGCTGCGCCAATTGCTGAATTCCGTCGGCACCACGGGGTACACGTAAGCCCCGATCTGCGAATTGCGCAGCATGCTCACCGGGTTGTCCACGCTGTCGAGCAGGTCCTGCAGGCTTCTGTGTGTCATCACGATCTCCGGTTCAACGAAAAACGACGGTGCGGTTGCCGTTCACCAGCACCCGGTGCTCGACGTGCCACTTGACCGCGCGCGCCAGCACGGCGCATTCGACGTCGCGCCCGGTGGTGATGCAGTCCTCGAGCGTCGAGGCATGGTCCACGCGCGCGACGTCCTGCTCGATGATCGGTCCCTCGTCGAGAGCGGCGGTCACGTAGTGCGCCGTGGCACCGATGAGCTTCACGCCCCGGTCATGGGCCTGCGCATAAGGACGCGCGCCCTGGAAGCTCGGCAGGAACGAGTGGTGGATGTTGATGGCGCGCCCTTCCAGTCGCGCGCAGGCATCCGGCGACAGCACCTGCATGTAACGCGCGAGCACCACGAGGTCGCACGCGTGTTCTTCCACCAGTTCGAGGAGTTGGCGTTCGCGGCGCGGCTTGTCTTCTGGCGTGACTGGCAAGTGATGGAAAGGGATGTCGTGGTCCGCAGCCAGCCGGTAGAAGTCGCGGTGATTCGAGACGATCGCCGGTATCACGACCGGCAACGCGTCCATGCGGAAGCGGAACAGCAGGTCGTTGAGGCAATGCCCGAAGCGCGACACCATGATCAGCACGCGTTGCCTGACCGCCAGGTCGTGGATTTCCCACCACAGGTCGAATTCCGCCGCGAGCGGCGCGAACGCCGCACGGAGCGCGGCCACGTCGCCGCGCGCCGATTCGACACTCACGCGCATGAAGAACCGGTTGGAATCCGGATCGCGGAACTGCGCGCTCTCGACGATGTTGCAGTCGTTGTCCAGCAGGAACGAGCTGACCGCGGCGACGATGCCCATGCGATCCGGGCATGAAAGCCGCAGCACCGCACGCATCACGCTGGTCTCCCCCATCATGCAAAGATCATCGGCGCGCTTGCCCGCATATCGCAACGCGATACCATGGATTCACTGTATTCGTCCGGTGAATGACCATGTCCAACCTCGATCTCAACCTGCTGCGCGTGCTCACCGCCCTCGATGAGCACCGCAGCGTCAGCGCAGCGGCGATCAGACTGCAGCGCAGCCAGCCTTCGGTGAGCGCGGCACTGGGACGGTTGCGCAAGTTCTTCGCCGACCCGTTGTTCGTGCGCACCGGGAACCGCATGCATCCCACGCCGCGCGCCGTCGAGATCATGGGACCGGTGCGCGAGGTGCTGTCGCGCATCGGCATGGAGATCGTGGCCGCGCCGGTGTTCGACCCCGCCACCACCCGGCAACCCATCGTGCTCGCATTGTCGGACGTGGGCGAGGTCGTGTTCCTGCCGGCGCTCATCGCGGAATTGCGCAAGGTGGCCCCGCGCGCCGGCGTGCGCTCGGTCAGCCTGCCCGCCGACGACGTCGCGAACGGCCTCGAGGACGGGACCATCGATCTGGCGCTCGGCTACTTCCCCAACCTCAAGCGGCACAATTTCTTCCAGCAGGCCCTGTTCGCGGACACTTTCACGTGCCTGATACGCGCAGATCACCCGGTGAAGTCCGCGCGACTGTCCCTGCAGCAGTTCCTGCAGCTCGAACACGCGGTGGTACGTGCGGAGAGCCGCACCGAGGAAGTCATCGAAAGATTCCTGGTCCGGCGTGGCATCGAGCGACGCGTGGCGCTGACGACTCCGCATTTCGCCAGCATTCCACCCATCGTCGAGCGCTCCGATCTGCTGGTGACCGTGCCCGAGCCACTGGCACGCTACTTCTCGACGGTGTCAGCGCGTATCAGGTGTGTGAGGCCGCCGTTCGACCCGCCGCGCATCGATCTCAAGCAGTTCTGGCACCGCAAGTTCCATCACGACGCGCGCAATGGCTGGCTCAGGGCGCTGGTCTGCCGGCTGTTCCAGAAGAGCGCCGCACGGCAGGACGCGCGCAAATAAAAATCGGGGCAGTCCGCGAGGACTGCCCCGAACTCCTCGCCCTTACCGGGGGGGCATGAGCGAGGTGTTTACCACTTCTTGGCGAGCGTCAGGCCAATGATCCGGCCAATCGGGTTCGTGAGCGTCGGATCGAAACCGCCACCGCCATTCGGGCTCTGCGCGATGTTGACGAACGAGGGCTCGGAGTCGAACAGGTTGACGGCATCGATGCCGATGCGCAGGCCCTCGGTGAATCCTTCGCCCTGGAATGCATACGAGAGGTTCAGATCCACCGTGGTCCGCGCGTCGACGGACTGCAACGGGCTCACGAGATTGTTGTCGTACGAGTTCAGGTGATTCACGAACAACCCGCCCAGGAAGCCGCTCTTTGCCCACGTGAGATTGGCACGTGCCTTGAATCGCAGCGGGTTGTAGATGGTGTTGAGCTGGTCGATGCGATCCGCCGATGGCGTGATGGCCACTTCGAAGGTGTCGAACCACGTGCTCGTGAGCCCGACCTGGAATTTGCCGGCGGCGCCCGCGTCGAACTCGTAACTGCCCATGAGATCGAAGCCCGAGGCGATCGTCGTGCCCAGATTGTTGGTGCGGCCATCCACGTACAGGGTGACGGGGTTGGGCAGCACACCGCGGATGGGTTTGGTCGCCACGAGATCGGCGATGAACGCCGGGTCGGGGTTGCGCACGATGATGCTCGTGCCCGCGAACTGGTCCTCGCGGTTGAGGATGGTCAGGTCCGATAGATAGGACGTGATCTGCTTTTCGTACTCGATGTGGAAATACGTGAGATTGAGACGCGCCCCATCCACGGGCTCGAAGTCCACGCCGAAGGTATAGGTGCTCGCGGTTTCGGGCTCGAGCTCCAGATTGCCGCCCGACAACGTGACACCCTGGGTGATGGCGCCACCGCGCGTGGGATCCGAGTAATTCTGCACGTACAGGGCCGACGAATTGCCGTAGATCTGCGCGAAGGTCGGCGCGCGGAACGACTCGCCGTAGGTGCCGCGGAACTTGAGCTTGTCCATCGGCACCCAGTCGATGCCGAACTTCGGGTTCACGGTCGAGCCGTCGGCGAGATCGCTGTAGTTGTCGGAACGCACTGCGAGGTCGAGCGTGAGCTCGCGCAGGCCCGTGCGTGCGTTCCCCGCGCCGAACAGCGGGATCAGCACCTCGGCATAGGCTGAATTCACCGTGCGCCGCACTTCGGGATTCATCGCCACCACGGGCGTTTCCCAGGTCCCGGTGATCAGGCCGGAGACGCTCGTGAGCCGATGTCCTTCGTAGCCGATGGCGGCGCGCACGTCGCCACCGGGCAGCGCGAAAATGGGCCCGTCGAGTTTCAGCTCCCAACCCGAGAAGCGTGTGTCGCCGGGCGCGATGAACAACTGGTTCGCCAGGCCCTCGAGCGCCGCCGCGTTGTTGGGCGCCGCGCTGAACGGGTTGAGTGCCGTGGCCGGGTCCGTGCGTGCCAGCGCCGCCGCCAGCGCGGCATTGTTGATGCCGTACTGCGAAGTGCTGCGCTCGGTGTCACGGCCATAGGTGTACGAGGTCTCGAGGTTCCACTCGCCGAACACGTTGAAGCCAGCCCCCACCGTCGCCTGGTACGCCTCGGAGAACCCGAAGGTGTCGTTCGACGGAAGCTGGTCGCCGAATGAATAGTTGACGGTCACCTGCGTCGCGGTGCTGCCGGGAGGCGCGACGAAGAATGGGTTCACGTTGCGCACGGTGAGCGCCGCGGCCTGGTTGCCCACCTGGTTCACGAACTCGCGGCGCGTCCAGAAGCCGTCCGCGAACAGTTTCACCCGGTCGTTGATCTCGTGATCGAACGTGGTGACGAACGAATGGCGCTCCTGCTCGGGCAGCAGATCCTGGAACTGCGCGTTGTCGCAGCGGTTCGTGGTGTTTGGAAGCAGCGAGGCCGCCGTCGCGGGCGTCACTCCAGACGAAGGAATGGCATGGCTCACGCCACCGACCACGATGTTGCCGGGGTTGCATTGCACGACGCGGAAATCACGCCCGCCCCGGCCGGTGAGATCGCCGCGGAAGAAATCGCGATCGAGGCCGCTGAGATTGTCGCGCGAGGTGTATTCGTAAGCGGCCATGAAATTGCCGCCGTCCCAGCCCTTGCCACCGATGATGGCGGCCTGCTGCTCTTCGTAGTCGTCGGCGATGCCGCCACGAACGCTGGCTTCCACGCCTTCGAAGTCGCGGCGCAAAAGCAGGTTGACCACACCCGCCACTGCATCGGAGCCATAAAGGGCCGAAGCCCCATCGGCGACCACTTCGACTCGCGACAGCGCCACCGTGGGCACGATCGAAGGATCGATGGCGAAGCCGGTCGTGCCCTGCGGCACGGCCCGTCGCCCTTCGAGCAGCGTCAGCGTGGAGAAAGGCCCCAGCCCGCGCAGGTTGAT
>JACZCZ010221440.1_pt1 | contig 12469 bp, 9 predicted proteins | sample 8641811 | NCBI WGS metagenome assembly JACZCZ01 (sample SAMN15324610, study PRJNA640507) | soil metagenome | isolation source: intercropping peanut in the first line | place: China: Luxin town, Laibin City, Guangxi Province | collected 2019-07-25 | depth 10cm m | reverse complement strand
TGCTCGAGGATCTCGGGGTCCGTCAGTCGCGAGTTCGTCATGTGCGTGTGCACTGCGCTCGCGCCGGCGAAGCCGGGGCCCGCGCCGGCGCCGCCGCACAACGTTTCGTAGTACTGATGCCGCGCGTTACCGAAGGTGAAGTTGTTCATCGTCCCCTGCGAGCCGGCGCACGCATCGAGCGCCGCGAGCAGCGCGTCGGTGATGCACTGCGACGTCTCGACGTTGCCGGCGACCACCGCGGCCGGAAACTGCGGATCGAGCAAGCTGCCGGGCGGGAGCACGATCGTCAGGGGCTCGAGGCAGCCGGCATTCAACGGGATGCTCTCGCGGACGAGCGTGCGGAATACGTACAGCACGGCTGCGCGCACGATCGAAGTCGGTGCGTTGAAATTGCCGGCGCTCGCAAGCGAAGTGCCGGTGAAGTCGATCGTCGCCCGCCGCTCGGCCGTATCGACGGTGACTGCCACAACGATCTTCTCGCCGCCGTCGAGCTCGACGGCGAATCGCCCGTCGCGCACGCGAGCGATCGCGCCGCGCACGCACGCCGCCGCGTTCACCTGCACGTGCCGCATGTAACGCTCGATCGTGCGAATGCCGAACCGCGCGCGCAAGCGCTCGAGCTCGAGCACGCCGCGCGCGTTCGCTGCGAGCTGTGCCTTGAGATCCGCGATGTTCTGCTCGGGGTTGCGCGCGGGGTATGGGCCGCCAGCGAGCAACGCGCGGAGCTCGTGTTCGAGCAATCGGCCATTCGCCACGATGCGCACGCCGTCGAACAACACGCCTTCTTCGTTGATCGAGCGGCTCGTCGGCGGCATCGAGCCCGGAGTGCTGCCGCCGATGTCGGCGTGATGCGCGCGGCTCGCGACGAAGTACTTGATGCGCTTGCCTTTCGCGTCGAACACGGGGCTCACGACCGTCAAATCCGGCAAATGCGTGCCGCCGTTGTAGGGCGTATTGAGGAGGTAGGCATCGCCGGGTGCCAGCGGTTGCGAGCGCAGGATGCTTTGCACGCTGTCGCCCATCGAGCCGAGATGCACGGGAATGTGCGGCGCGTTCGCGATCAACTGGCCTTCGGCCGAGAATAGCGCGCACGAGAAATCGAGGCGTTCCTTGATGTTCACGGAATGCGCGGTGTGCTCGAGCACGATGCCCATCTCCTCGGCAACGTGCATGAACAGGTTGTTGAACACCTCGAGCATGATCGGATCGGCGTCGCGGCCGAGCGACTCCCGTTTTACACGTCGGCCCATGCGCGTGAGCAACAACGTGCCGCTCTCGTGTACGGACAAGCGCCAACCGGGCTCGACGACCGTCGTGGCATTTCGCTCGACGATAAGGACGGGTCCGATCAAGCGCGTGCCGGCCGGCAGGTGCTCGCGTTCGTGCACCGGCACGTTGCGCCATTGGTCCGCGCACCAGACGCGACGGTGCGCAATTGCCTTCGGTTTGCGGCCCGCTTCGAGCGGCGGCGGCGCGGGCCGGGGTGCCGCATCGTTGCCAGGCACCACGGCTTCGAGCCCCAGCGACTCCACGACGAGCGCCGTGCCTTCGCTCGAGCGAAAGCCGAAGTGGCGCGCGTGCAGCTCGCCGAAGGCGGCCGCGAGCTCGAGCGGCTCGGCCCGCGGGTGCCAGGCGACGGGCAACGCCGTGTCGGCGCCCTCGATCTTGATGAGCAGCCGGTGCTCGAGCTGCGCTTCCGCCGCCGTGGCGCCTTGCTCGCGCAGCGCCTCGAGCGCCGCGGCTGCGAGCTTCGCGAACCGCGCTTCGAGCGCCGCAGTCAGCGCGGGCTCGAGCGGCGCCTCTACGCTCGCTTGGCGCAACACGCGGACGTCGGCCACGCCGATGCCGTACGCGGACAGCACGCCGGCCAACGGGTGGATGACGACGGTGTCGATGCCGAGCGCCTCGGCGACCTGCACGGCGTGTTGGCCGCCGGCGCCCCCGAAGCAGCACAGCGCGAAGCGCGTGACGTCATGGCCGCGCTGCACCGAGATTTGCTTGATGGCGTTCGCCATGCGTTCGACGGCGATCCGTACGAAGCCCGCGGCGATCTGCTCGGGCCGCGTGCGCTCGCCGGTCGAGGCATCGACGCTGGCGGCGAGGGCCGCGAAGCCCTCGCTGGTCGCGCCCGCATCGAGCGGCTCGACGGCGTTCGGCCCGAACACGCGCGGAAAGAAGTCGGGTTGGATGCGCCCGAGCAGCAGGTTGGCGTCCGTGATCGTCAGGGGGCCGCCGCGCCGATAGCACTTCGGCCCCGGCAACGCGCCGGCCGATTCCGGGCCGACTTGGAGCCGGCCTTGGCTGAAGCGGAGGATCGACCCGCCGCCGGCTGCGACGGTCTGGATGCGCAGCATCGGCGCGCTGATGCGCACGCCCGCGATCACGGCGTCGGTCATGCGCTCGAGCTCGCCGGCATGCAGTGCGACGTCGGTCGACGTGCCGCCCATGTCGAAGCCGATGACGTCGCGAAGCCCCACGGCGCGCGCGGCGCGCACCATGCCGACGACTCCGCCAGCGGGCCCCGACAGCAAGCTGTCCTTGCCGCGGAAGTGCTCGGCGGCGGCAAGCCCGCCATGGCTTTGCATGAAATACAGCGGCGCAGCAGAGCTCGTTGCCGCGAGGCCGCGGCGCACGCTCGCCACGTAGCGGTCGAGCACGGGTGACAAATACGCGTCGGCGAGCGTCGTATCGCCGCGCACCACGAGCTTCGGCAACGGCAACACGCGGTGCGACACGGACACCTGGGCGAAGCCGGCCTCGCGGGCGAGCGCCGCGGCCGCGAGCTCGTGCTCCGGAAATCGATAGCCGTGCAACAGTACAACGGCGACGCTGTCGATGCCGCCGGCGCGCGCCGCCGCGAGATCGGCGCGTAGCTTCGCCGTATCGAGCGGTGTCAGAACCCGGCCGCGCGCGTCGATGCGTTCGACGGCGCCAATCACTGTCGCGTACAGCATCTCCGGCAGCACGATGTCGAGCGCGAAGATGTCGGGGCGCTGCTGGCCGCCGATGCGAATCGCGTCCTCGAGGCCGGCCGTGATGACGAGCGCCGTCGGCTCGCCGCGCCGCTCGAGCAGCGCGTTCGTCGCGACGGTGGTCCCCATCTTGACGGCCGCGATGCGGCGTTCGGCCGGAGGCACATCGGCCAGGAGGCGCTGGATCGCGGCGACGGCAGCGTCGTCGTAACGGCCGGGATCGACGGAGAGGAGCTTCAGCGTCTTGAGCTCGCCTTCGGGCGTGCGCGCGACGACGTCGGTGAACGTGCCGCCCCGGTCGATCCAGAAGTCCCAGCCGCGGCCGATCATTGGGCCGGCGCAGCGGCGTGTGCAGTCCCGCGGTAGACGCGCGTCGCAGTTTGTCGGTGCGCTCCGGGCGACCCGCGGAATTCTGCGACGGCCGTCCCATTCCCCATACGAAGGGAAAGATTAGGTTCAATTCCGGCGGCGTACGACTTGAGGTCGTGCCGTTCGTCCGTGCGCTTCATGGTTAGCGAGATTACCGAACGTGGGCAACGAATTGTTGGCGTATTTCACGCGTGGCCGGCGAGTTAACAGCCAGATCGGTGTGTTTGCGACGCCCGACGGCGTGGCGGCTGCGCAAGTCACGCCGCGCAAGACGGGCAAGCCGCGGCTCGAGCGATGCATCTACGAGAAGGACCGTTCGTCCGACGCGTTCGCTCGTGTGCTGAGCCGCCTGCCGAGCGCTCGCGCGCCGACGATCAGTGTGCTCGATCCGGCCGGGTACCGACTACTGCTCGTCGAGGCGCCCGACGTGCCCGCCGACGAGTTGCGCGCTGCGGTGCGTTGGCGCGTGAAGGATCTCATCGATTTTCATATCGACGACGCGGTCATCGACGTGTTCGAGATGCCCCAGCATGCGCGCGGTGGCGCTCATCGAATGATGTATGCCGTGACGGCCAAGGCCGAGGTCGTCAAACGCGAGATCGAGCGCATCGAGGAAGCGGGCTTGAAGCTGCGTGTGGTCGACATTCCCGAGCTCAGCTTGCGAAATATCGCTGCGCTGCTCGAATCCGAGCATCGAAGTGCAGCCCTTCTGTACCTGAGCGAGCGGCGCAGCACGCTGCTGCTCGTGCGGCAAGGCGTTCTCTATCTGGCGCGGCACATCGAGACGGGGGTGGCAACGCTCGCTCAAGCCGGTGAATTGCGCTCCGATCTCGTCGCCGGGCTGGCGCTCGAGATACGGCGCTCGCTCGACTACTTCGAGAGCCATTACGAGCAGACGTCGATTCAGAGCTTGCACGTGTGCGGGCTCGCAGCCGATGACCGCGAGACAATCGCACGCGAGCTCAGCATCGCCGTAAACGAGGTGGAGCTCGCGACGCTGTTCGAGCTCGACGAGGCGTTGCCGCCGGACGTGCAAAGGCTGTGCATGCCCGCCATCGGCGCTGCGTTGCGCCAAGACCCACTGGCCCTCTGACGCCATGTACCAGCAAATCAATCTCTATCAACCGATTTTCCGCAAGCAGCGGCAGATCTTCTCTGCCGCGACGATGGTGCAGGCCCTCGGCATCGTGGCGGCCGCGCTGCTCGCGATCTACGCCTACGGCTGGACCAAGGTCGGGGCACTCGAAGCCGAAGTCGCGCTGCTCGAAGGTCGCGAGGCGGCGCTGATGACGCAACTGACGCGGATGGACCCGGCGCTCGGCGCCACGCGCCGTGCCGAGCTCGAGGCCGAACTCGCGCGATTGAACGCAACGCTCGAAGGCCAGCAGCGGCTGGTCGATGAGCTGCGCAAGCAGCCGCTCGGCGACGCGGCGGGATTCTCGGCGTACTTGGCGGCACTCGGGCGCCAGCGCACCCCGGAGCTGTGGCTGACTGCGCTTGCGATCAACGGTGGGACGGGCGCAATCGAGCTCGAAGGCCGAAGTTTGCGGCCCGAGGCCGTGCCCGAATACATGCAACGGCTCGGGCGCGAGCCCGCGCTGTCGGCCCAGGTGTTCGACCGATTCGAGCTCGAGCGCGATGCGGAAAACGGTGAAGCGAAGTTTCGCGCCACTAGCCGCAAGGCGCTTCTGCTCGTCAGCGCCGAGGAACGCGCGACGCCATGAACCAGAGACTGGCGAGAATCGAAGAGAGCATCGACCGGCTGACGTTGCGCGAGCGCCTGTTCCTGTTCGCAGCCGGCCTGTTCGTGGTCGGGGGATTATGGCAGGCGTTGCTGGCGGCGCCGCTGGAAACCCGCGAGCGAGTCGCCAACGAGAAAGTCGTCGGGCTCCAGGATCGGTTGAGCAACCTCGACGAGGCCTTGAATACCGCTGCAGCCAGCGTCACGGAAGGCATGCCGGACCAGCTCGAGCGTGCGCGCGCGCTGCGCGAGAGCGTGTCGATGCGCGACGAGGAGATGCGAGTTCTCACGACGGACCTCGTGTCGCCGCAAGAGATGCGAAGCGTGCTTGCCGAGCTGCTGCGTCGCCAGCGCGGGCTCACGCTCGTCAGCGCCACGAATCGTCCCGCGCAGCCGGTCATCCAGGAAGAAAGCGCGGCAGGCTCGAGCTCGGCCGAGACGGGGTCGAGCGCGCCGGCAACGGACCCGTCCGATGCTCCGAAGTTGTATCGGCATTCGTTCGTCTTGACGCTGCGCGGCGATTATCTCGACGTGCTGCGTTATCTCGAGGACGTCGAGCGGTTGCCGTGGCACATCTATTGGTCGCGGCTCGAGTTGTCGATCGACGAGTATCCCGTCAACGACGTCGTGCTCGAGGTGGCTACCTTGAGCCTCGACGAGGAGTGGATCGGTGTCTAAGGCGGCGTTGCTCGCTGCGTTGCTGGCGCTGACGGGCCTGGCGCGCGCCGACGATCCTCCGGTCGGCGATCCGATGCGGCCGTTCGCCGGTGCAGGCGGGGTGGCCGGTGCCTCCTTCGTTGCGGGCCGCCCGCGCTTCTCGTTGACGGGAGTGCTGATCTCGCCCTCACGACGCGTGGCGTTCCTGAACGGCAAACCTCACTCGCAGGGTGCCATCGTCGACGGCGCCGAGATCGTCGTCATCGAGCCCGAGCTCGTGCAGTTGCGCGAGCGGGGCACGGGCACGGTCATATCACTTCGTTTACGCGGCAAGGCCGCGGCGCAGCCCGCAGGAGAGACAGCCCCATGATTCCAACCCCCAATTGCGGCCCGGCGTTGCGCCGCGCGCTGTTCGCCGTTGCGCTCGGTGCTGCCGTCGCTGTCGCCGCAGGTTGTGCCAGCGGGCGCGGCGCCACTACGGAGGGCGCCATCGCTGCGTCGATGCGCGAAGCCGTGCAGCCGCCCGAGCAGACGGCCGCGCCGTTTGCCGTCCGGCCCAAGCCCGTCGCTCCCGCGCCCGTCGAGGAACGCTTCGACGTCGACGTCACCGGCGCCGACGCGCACGAGTTTTTTTCGGGGCTCGTCGTGGGCACGAACCGCAACTTGATCGTGCACCCGGAAGTGCGCGGCACGATCACGCTGACGCTGAAGCAGGTCACGCTCCCCGAGGTGCTCGACACCGTTCGCGACGTTTACGGCTACGACTATCGACGGACGGGTGGCGTTTACATCGTGTTGCCGGCGGCCCTCCAATCACGCGTGTTCGAGATCGATTACCTGAATTTGAGCCGTGCCGGTGTATCGCGTACGCGCGTCAGCTCGGGGCAGGTGACGCAGACACGTTCCGATTCGGCGACGCAAACCGATTTCGGCGGCGTCGCGTCGAGCGGCAGCCAACAGGAAGGTCAGACGACCGGCTCGGTCATCGACACGGTCAACAACTCCGATTTTTGGGCGGAGCTGCAGTCGACGTTGGCCGCCATCATGGGCGGCGGCGAGGGCCGGCAGGTCGTCGTCAATGCGCAATCCGGCGTGGTGTTTGCGCGCGGCATGCCGGAAGAGCTGCGAGCCGTCGGCGAGTACTTGGAACGCATTCACGGCGCGGCGAAGCGCCAAGTCGTGCTCGAAGCGAAGATCATCGAAGTGTCGCTCAGCGAAGGCTATCAAGCCGGCGTGAACTGGGCGGCCGTGCAGCAGCAGGCCGACGGCGACGTGTTCACCGGCGGCAACCTCTCCGGCGGCGGCCAGCTTGGCAGCTCGCCTCCGCTGGCGCCCCCGCTCGCCGGCGGGCCGCTGACGGTCGCGCCCGGCAATCCGATCACTGGCCTCGGCAGCGAGACCCTCGGCGCCGCGTTTGCGCTCGCGTTCGACATCGGCGATTTCAACGCGTTCGTCGAGTTGCTCGAGACGCAGGGCGATACGCGAGTGCTGTCGAGCCCGCGCGTTGCGACGCTGAACAATCAGAAGGCAGTCATCAAGGCGGGCACGGACGAGTTCTTCGTGACCGAGGTGCGCAGCAATACGGTTACCGGCACGGCTTCGACGACGAGCCGCGACGTGACTCTGACGCCGTTCTTCTCCGGCGTCGCGCTCGACGTGACGCCGCAGATCAGTGCCGATGGCGAGGTCACCCTGCACATTCACCCGACCGTCAGCGAGGTCACGGACCAGACGAAGGTGCTGACGATCTCCGGGCAAACGGACACGCTGCCGCTCGCGTTCAGCGAGATTCGCGAAGCCGACAGCATCGTCAAGGCGAAGAGCGGGCAAATCATCGCGATCGGCGGCTTGATGCGTAACTCGTCGAAGCAAGTGGACTTTTCGACGCCGGTGCTCGGCCGAGTGCCGGGCCTGAGGCGGCTGTTCGGCAGCGAGCGCGACGTGGAGACGGTCACCGAGCTCGTCATTCTGCTGCGGCCGATCGTCGTCGACGACGACGAGGACTGGCCGCGCATCATCGAGCCGGCCGCCAACCGGCTGACGGCGCTCGACACCGTGGGCTTGAACTGACGGCAGTGGCTACCGAGGCACGCAAGCGCGTTCGCTTAGGCGATCTGCTGCTCGAAAAGAAGCTGATCTCGGAGCAGCAGCTCAAAGAGGCGCTCGAGGAGCAGCGGCGCAGCGGCCGCAAGCTTGGGCGCGTGCTCGTCGACATCGGCGCCGTGTCCGAGGCCGATTTGCACAGCTGCCTCGCGGGCAGCCTCAACATTCCGCTCGTCGATCTGTCGCACATCGCGCTCGATCACAAGGTCGTGACGAAGCTCCCCGAGACACACGCGCGCCGTCACAGGGCGCTGGTGATCAAGGAGGATGGGCGCGGCTACCTCGTCTGCATGGCCGATCCGACCGACCTGTTCGCGTCCGACGAGCTCGCCCGCGTGCTGCAAAAGCCGATCCGGCTCGCGCTCGCGAAGGAAGCGTCGCTGCTGAAGACGATCGATCTCATCTACCGGCGAACGGACGAGATCGTCTCGTTGGCCGAGGAGCTCGACGAGGAGCTCAAGGAGACCGACGTCGACCTGGGAGCGCTGTCCGCCGAAGAGGGCTCGCCCGACGCGCCGGTCATCAAGCTCATTCAGTCGATGTTTCACGATGCCGTCCACGTGAACGCGTCGGACATTCACATCGAGCCCGACGAGCGCTGTCTCAGAGTTCGTTTGCGTGTCGACGGTGAGCTGCAAGAGCAGGTCATCGACGGCAATCGCGTCGCAGCGGCGCTCGTGACGCGCTTGAAGCTGATGTGCGGCCTCGACATCGCCGAGAAGCGTAAGCCGCAGGACGGCCGCTTCAGCATCAAGATCGGCGACAAGCTGCTCGACGTCCGCCTATCGACGATGCCGATCTATCACGGCGAGGCAATCGTGCTACGCCTGCTCGACCAGTCGTCGAGCCGCAAAACCTTCGCCGAGCTCGGCATGCCGCCCGACGTTGCGGCGCGATTCACTGCCTTGATCGAGCGCAGTGCGGGCATGGTGCTCGTCACGGGGCCGACCGGCAGCGGTAAGACCACGACCCTGTACGCCGCGCTACAGCACGTCAATTCACCGGCAACGAAGATCATTACCGCCGAGGACCCCGTCGAGTATCGGCTGGAGCGCATCAACCAAGTGCAGGTGAATCCGAAGATCGGGCTCACGTTCTCGGCGATCTTGCGCACTGCGTTGCGTCAGGACCCCGACGTCGTGCTGGTCGGCGAGATGCGCGATGAGGAAACGACCGAGATCGGCTTGCGCGCCGCGATGACGGGCCATCTCGTGTTCTCGACGCTGCATACGCAAAGCGCGCTTACCACGGTGAGCCGGCTGCTCGACATGGGCGCGCAGGGCTATCTCATTGCTTCCGCGCTCGACGGCATCTTGGCGCAGCGTCTCGTTCGCCGCGTCTGCGAAAATTGTGCGCAGCCTACGAAGCCGACGGTGCAGGAGCAGAGCTGGCTGTCCCGTTATCTGAGCCCGGCGGCGATCGAGGCTGCGAGGTTCGTCGAGGGCGCCGGTTGCACGTACTGCAACATGACGGGCTATCGCGGCCGCATCGGCATATACGAGCTGCTCGAGATCGACGCCAGCCTCGCGGCAGCGATTCGAGCCAACGACTTGACGATGCTCGAGCAACTCGCGGCTCGGGCGCCCGGCTTCGTGCCGCTGATCGGGCAGGCGCTCGAGCGGGCTCTTGCAGGCAACACTTCGGTCGCGGAAATCATGACCTCGCTGGCGGGCGTCGAGGACGCCGCTCAGCGCGAGTCCTTGCTCGACGACGTGCTGACGAGCGCGGCGAGCGCCGCCGATGGCGCCGAGAGCGCGGTGTCGATGAAATCTGCGCGGCTGACGAGCTAGCGTCATGCCGCTCTTCAAGTACAGCGGACGGACCGCACGCGGCGACGCGGTTGCCGGAGCGCTCGAGTCGGAGTCGGCCGAAGCGCTCGCCAATCATTTGTTTGCGCGCGGCATCACGCCGATCGACATCAAGCCCGTTGCGGCATCGCACGACGCGGCGCTCGAATTGTGGCGGCGATTCGGCGGCGGAAGACCGAACCTCACCGATCTAATTCTGTTCTCGCGGCAGATGTATTCGATCACCAAAGCAGGCCTGCCGCTGCTGCGTGGGCTGCAGAGCATCGCGGCGTCCACGCCGAATGCGATCCTGCGCGAAACGCTGGGTCAGGTCATAGAGAATCTGCAAGGCGGACGCGAGTTGTCGTTCGCGTTCGGGCGGTTTCCCGATGTCTTTTCCAAGTTCTACGTCAGCGTCATCAAGGTCGGTGAAAGCTCGGGCACGCTCGAAACGGCGTTTCTGCGCATGTACGAATACCTGAGCATGGAGAAGCGCATTCGCGACAAGGTCAAGGCCGCGTTGCGTTATCCAGCGACGGTCATCGGGGCGATCGCGATCTCCGTCACGATCATCACGGTCTGGGTGCTGCCGAAGTTCGCGCCCATCTTCGCCGCGCTGGGCGACAACCTGCCGTGGGCGACACGCGTGCTCATCGGCACTTCATCGTTCGTCTCGGAATACTGGTACGTCGTGGCCGCCGCGCTCGTTTCCACGGCCATGGTGTTCAGCATGCTGATCAAGGACCCCGCCGGCCGCTACCGCTGGGACAAGTTCAAGCTCGCGGCGCCGATCGTGGGTGGCATCGTCCGCCGCGCGGCGCTCGCGCAGATCTGCCGCTCGTTCGCGTTGACGCTCGAGGCCGGTCTGCCCGTGATTCAGGCGCTCGGAACGATCGCTCGTGCGACGGGGAACGATTTCCTCACGGAGCGCGTGCTGGCGCTGCGCGACGGCGTCGAGCGCGGCGAGGGCCTGTATCGCACCGCGCAGACGGCCGGGCTGTTCACGCCGCTCGCGCTGCAGATGATTGCAATCGGCGAGGAGACCGGTGCGCTCGGCGAGATGCTCGACGAAGTGGCCGATTTCTACGAGCGCGAGGTCGATTACGACCTCGAAAACTTGAGCGCAGCGATCGAGCCGCTGTTGATCGTCATCGTCGGCGCAATGGTGACGGTGCTGGCGCTCGGCGTGTTCCTGCCGCTGTGGGATCTCGCAGCCGGGGGCGGCGGGCTCGGTTGAGCCTCTCGGAGCGCGTGCGACCCGCGTTCGGAGTCTTGTGAGCGCCGTCACGGAATCACGACGGACGCTGTGGGCGCCATCACAGCGCTTCGAGGCGGCATTACGTAGTGTTGCAGCTTACCAATACGACCTGCGCCACCCAGCGGAGGGACTTCGCAGTGAACAAGAGAACGGCCCAAAAAGGCTTCACGTTGATCGAGCTCGTGGTCGTCATCACGATACTCGGAATTCTTGCGGCGTTCGCCGTGCCACGCTTCGCCTCGATGGAAGGTCAGGCGCGGCTGGCTGCCACGCAAGCGCTCGCAGGCAGCCTACGCTCGGGCGCAGCGCTCGCGCATGCCGTGTGGCTTGCGAACGGCAACCCGAATGCCAACTCGGTGACGATGGAAGGCGTGACCGTCAATATGACCTTCGGTTACCCGAGCGCTGCGGCCACGGGCATTCAGCGAACGCTCGTCGAGTACACGGGTTTTGCCGTGAGCACGCCGACAGCCGGCACGCGTCGCTTCACGAAGACCTCGCCCACCGGCGCGGCGATCCCGACTTGCTACGTGGACTACACACCGCCGACGGCCGCGAACCTCGCGCCGACGATCACGGTGTCGCCGGCGCCTCCGGCAACCACGTGCTAACGGCAAGCGCCGTTCTGCAATGATTCGGAAAGAGGGCGCCTGCGGGCGCCCTCTCATCTTCGGTAGCCTCGAAATGCAAAAAATGTCAGTCAAGACCGCCGCAGGCTCCACGTTAGTCGAGCTCGTCGTCGTCATTGTGATCATGGGAATCGTCGCCGCGTTCGCTGCCCCGCGGTTCTTCGACGACCGGACGTTCCTGCAACGCGGCTACTACGAGGAGCTCGTCGCGGCGCTGAAGTATTCGCAGAAGCTCGCGGTCGCGAGCGGGTGCCCGGTACGCGTCGTAATCGACGCGGGCGGTTATGCCGCGCGGCAGCAAGCTGCGCAGTCCGGAACCTGCAATGCAGCCGACACGAGCTGGCCGACCAACGTGGCTCTGGCCGATGGCGACGTGCTCGCCGGCAGCAGCCCCCTCGGCGTCGCCGTATCGCCGGCCGTCACGCTGACGTTCGATGCGCTCGGCCGGCCGGATCTCGGAGCTGATCAGAACATCAGCGTCGGGCCGTTCGCTCTCACGGTTCGCGCGGGCAGCGGGTTCGTCCAGGCGTTTTGATCATGTGCGGCCGCCGCGAGCGTGGTGCGACACTGATCGAGCTCGTGGTATCGATCGTCGTCATCGCGATCGCCGCCAGCGCAGTTCTCGGAGTGTTGTCGGGAACCCTTGGCCGCAGCGCAGACGCGATGGTGCTGAGCCAAGCCGCCGCGATCGCGGAAGCGTATCTCGAGGAGATTCAGCTGAAATCCTTCGCCGATCCCGACGGTATCGACGGCGAGGGAAGCCGCTCGGCTTTCGACGACGTCGATGACTACAACGGCTTAGTGGATAACGGCGCGCGCGATCAATTCGGCGTTGCTTTGGCGCCGCTCGCACAGTACACCGTCGCCGTCACCGTGGCGCCAACGGCAGCGCTCCCAGGCGTTGCAGCGCAGCGCATCCACGTGCAAGTGACCTATCCCGGCAACCGTGCCGT
>JACZCZ010079376.1_pt1 | contig 12489 bp, 10 predicted proteins | sample 8641811 | NCBI WGS metagenome assembly JACZCZ01 (sample SAMN15324610, study PRJNA640507) | soil metagenome | isolation source: intercropping peanut in the first line | place: China: Luxin town, Laibin City, Guangxi Province | collected 2019-07-25 | depth 10cm m | reverse complement strand
CGGCACGACGGGTCGCTACCTGTCCGAGTTCGACCGGGGCGACGCGCTTCGGTTGGCGCCGGGTTACGTCCAGGTGGTTTTCCAGCAGGCGCAACAGGCGGCTGAACACGGTGACGATAAACACATAATAGAAGGCCACCGCGAACATGGTCTCCATGACCAGGAAGTTCTGGGTGTAGAGCTGCTGGCCGACCAGGAGGATTTCCGACAGCGAGATCACCGAGACCAGCGAGGTCAGTTTGACGATGGTGATGTACTCGTTGGCCAGCGTCGGCAGGGCCACCCGCAGCGCCTGGGGCACCACGATCAGCCGCTGCACGCCGCGATAGCGGATGCCCAGGGCCTTGCCCGCTTCCAGTTGACCCTTGGCCACCGCCAGCAGGCCGCCGCGATGAATCTCGGCGATGTACGCCGCTTCACTGAGCACCAGGGCAATCAGGCCGGCCGAATAGGGGTTGGACAGCAGCGCACTGGTCGACGGAAACACCTGGGGCAGGTTGTAGACGAAGATCAGCAGCACCAGCAGCGGCAGGCTACGGAAAAACCAGATATAGAGGCCGGCCGCATCCCGCAGCAAGCGCCGCTGCGACTGTCGCGCCAGTGCCAGGAAAAAGCCCAGGACGATGCCCAGCAGCCAGGTTTCCAGGCTCAGTTCTACCACGGTTGCCACGGCTCGCCAGAAATCGCCGTTCCACAACAGGCCCAGGGTGTAATACCAATCGAATTGCATGTACTTACTCCGCGTTGCTGTGATTTTTCCGCACGCCGGAAAGAATCGGTAAATCCGCTACTGGATGCGCTCGGCGCCGGTATTCAGGGGGTGGTGGTGCCCAGCGCGGCATTGATTTCCCCGGCATTGGGCTCGTCCAGGTTGTAGCGGGCCAGCAGTTCGCTGTAGCTGCCATCCTGTTTGATCTGCGCAAGCGCCGAGTTCAATTCATCCAGCAGCGCCTGGTTGCCCTTGCGCACCGCCAGCCCGATGACCACCGGGTAGATCAGCTCGCTGGAGCTGATCACGGTTTTGCCCTGCAGTTTTTCCACGGTGATCTTGGCGACGGCGGGGTCTTCCATCTGCACATCCACGGCCTTGGCCAACAGCGCTTGAGCGGCCTCGGGGGAAGTCGGGAACTCGCGGGACTGGATCGCCGGCTTGCCGGAGGCAACGCAATACTCGGCGGAAACCTTGTTGAGCTTGGGCACCCAGGACGCGCCCTTGATCGAGCCCACGCGTTTGCCGCAAAGGTCTTCCGGGCGCTGCGGGCGGAAGTCGCTGGCGCTGAGCACCATCAGCGAGGAGCCGGTCTTCAGGTAACTGATGAAATCCACCTGCTTGGCGCGTTCCGGGGTGACATACAGCGCCGAGGCGACCACGTCGAAGCGCTGGGCATTGACGCCCAGGATCAGGTTGGCAAAGCGGGTATCGAGGAAGCGCGGCTCCAGCCCCAATTGCTTGCCCATCAACTGCATGAACTCGGGATCAAAGCCGCTGGGCTGCTTTTGCTCCAGATAGGTGTAGGGCGGATAGGTCAGGTCGGAACCGATCGACAGCTCTCCGGGCTTGAGCGTGCCCTTGCTCTCTGCCGCCGACAGCAGCGGCGCCACGCAAGACAGGGCGATCGCCAATGCGAAGCTGGTTTTTTTGCCCATCAGACCTTTTTGCATGTTCGTATCCTCGGTTTCTCGACGCAGTTGAAGTGAGCATGATTGTTCAACAATCCCGTATTTGTAGTTAACCTAAAATCGTGCCAACTATGTGTTTTGGCGCTCGATTGATGGTTTTTTGTTGTGGTAATGCAGTTTTTCAGGCGTCGAGTGCACCGAAGGGGCGCGATTCGTTACCGAATGCCACAGGGTGGGGCGCAGGGGCGGCTTTTGTTCGGGCCGGTGATGGCTCCAATACCTTTACGACGTCATCAACCAGGGCTTTGCTCAATTGCGTCAGGTAGTGCGCGGCCCAGGCGTGTCGGTCGAAGTCTCGGGCGTAGACCGCACCCTGGGTCAGCAATGATGTCTACATTCCAGGAAGCACTCCCTTTTCAAGAGGACGTTCAATGTCTAGCGCTCGCTTTCTCGTAGTCTCTGTTACCTGTCTGGCAGTCGCCCTGGGATCTGTGACGGCATGGGCCGATCCGGGCAATGGCAAAGGGCAAGGAAACGGCAAGGGCGGTGCCCAGAACAGTCAGGCGCACGGCAATCAGGGTGGCAAAGGCAAGGGCGCCAATGCGGGCGATTGGGACCGTGCGCCGGTCATTGATCGGGGTGGCGTGCTGGGTGTGCTCGATGGCTACAAGGATTACTGGAGCCCCGGTCCTTCGCTGCCACCCGGAATACAGAAGAACCTTGCCCGAGGAAAACCGCTTCCGCCGGGGATTGCCAAGAAACTGGATGGCCGGTTGCTGGGCAGGCTTCCTCATTACGACGGCTACGAATGGCAGCAAGCGGGCACCGATTTGATCCTGGTCGCAATTGCTACCGGCTTCATTTACGAAGTGCTCAACGGTGCCTTTGATTAAGGCGCGAATGCTTCAGTGAGCTTGTCACGCCGGTCGGCATTCGGAATCATGCCGGCGTGACAGAGCGCATCGTCATGAAAATGCCCATCGGCGGTGAAGCCGCTGTCGCCCCAGTACTGGATGTAGTTGCCCATCCGTTCATAGCGGGCAGATCTGCCTGTGGTGCTCAGCCCGCCGTGACGGTCATGCCGCCGTCGGCCATGACGACTGAACCCACCAGGAAACTGGCCCGATCCGAGGCGATGAAGGCGACCACTTCGGCGATTTCCTGCGGTTGCGCTGCGCGGCCGATAGGCGCGGCTTCGCCGTGTTTGGCCAGAAATGCAGGGCCATCATCGACCACGTCATTGAGGATGTTGGTGACCACATCCCCCACGCCGACGGCATTGACACGAATGCCATGGGCGATGACTTCGAGCGCCAGGGTGCGCGTCAGTTGGGCAAGCGCACCCTTGGAGGCGGTGTAGGCCGCGATGGTAGGAAAGGCGAAGTAGGATGCGTAGGACGCGATGTTGACGATCGAACCGGATTTGTTCGGCATCATCGCCTTGACCGCTTCCCGGCTGTGCAGGAAAGCCGCCGTGGCATTGACCGCTTGTATGCGCTCCCAGTCCTCGCGGGTCATGTCGATGACCAGCTTGTTAATGATGATGCCGGCGTTATTGACCAGGATGTCCAGTCGACCGAACTGCTCCACGGCCAAGGCGACCGCACGCTCGGCGGCGCCGTCTTGGGTGATGTCGGCGACCAGTGGCACCAGTCCCGGACGAGCCAGTTCCTCGACCACAGGGTTCAGATCCTCGGCGACGACCTTGGCGCCGCGGGCGTGCAGCAAAAGCGCGATCGCCCTGCCAATGCCACTGGCTGCGCCTGTGACCAGGGCGACTTTACCGGCGACTTCGTTTGGCGTGCTGTTCTTGATATTGGACATGATGTTCTCCAGTGTTGGGATCCCGTCAGGGATAGGCCGGCCGGCGCCCGCAAGGCGCTGTTGCCGGCGACAGGTTGACTGTCTCGCAACACGGGGGAGGTGGCTTTCGGAGGCTTGCCTGAACTGTCGGAGTTTTGCGTTGCATGTGGCAGGAGGAGTGTTTGACGCTTCGTTCAACGACGAGAAGAGCCCGATATCATCCATCCAGCCACCTTGCGCAAGCGTCACTCAGGCGCCTGTAGAAGGAGTCCTGTCTGGCTTTGCACAACCGAATACGGAAAAGGATACGTTCATGGCAAGTAACAGGCTCAAGCCTCTGGAGCGAGTTTCGACCTCCTGTGCAGGCTTGCCCATCACCGCCGAGTCGATGGGTGAGTACCTGCCAGGCGAGCCGCAGGCTGTACCGCCGCATCCGGAACTCAAGGACATCGTGATTCAGCTGTTTACCCATCGCAGTGTCATTGATCCGATCCTGGTACCTGCGGTGGTGGAGCCGTTGCTCGTACTGGTCCTGGCAGGGGCGGCGAAGGTCGAGGAACGTGCCCCGGGTGGGGAATGGGAAGCGGCAGATGTCAGGGCAGGCGACTTCTTCCTGACCAATACCGATGAGCCCTATGAAATGCGCTGGCAGACTCAGGAGGGCGAGACCTTCGACGTCATGCACCTTTACCTGGGCTTGCCACTGATCGAGCAGGCGTCGAGGGAACTGCTGGGGCATCACGCCGGGGCAGTGCATTTGCGCGATGTCTCAGGTGCTCGGGATGAGCGAGTCGCGTTTGTCATGGAGCAGTTGCGCGTGGAATGGGTTGAAGAACGCTCACCCAGCAGCCTTTTCGCCCGCTCGCTGGCACAGGCGCTGGCCGTGCATCTCGTGCGCACCTATCTGGTGGACATTCAAGCAGGGCGCCGGGTCAACGCGTTACAGGCGTACAAGCTGCGCAAGGTCATCGATGCAATGAGCGCGGAGCTGGGCGATGAGTTCAGCCTGGCCAGGCTGGCAGGGCTTGCCGAACTCAGCGAGTACCATTTCAGCCGTATGTTCAAGCGCGCGACGGGGCTGTCGCCGTCCCAGTATTTCATCCGCCTGCGCATGGCGCGCGCACGGCAACTGTTGCTCGAAACCGGCCGCAGCGTCATCGAAGTCGGGTTGGAGGTCGGCTATTCGAGTCCCAGTCATTTCTCCCAGGTGTTTCGTCGCGAAGTGGGCGTAACACCCAGCGAGTTTCGCGGCGCTCGAAGTCGGTGACGTCCCGAGCGGCAAGCTGCCGTGGCAGAGTAAAGGCCCGAAGGCTCAGCGCGAAGTGGCGATCGCCAGGGCCAGTTGATGATCTGACATCAGGGGCGGGCGATAGGTCGCGCGGTAGTACCGGGAGGCCTGCTCGAACTCCGCTCCACGGATCTCGCCCTCTGAGCCGATGAATGCCAGGGCATCGCTTTTGGCGGACTTGAGTTTATCTGGAACTTCCGAGGTGAGCGCCGTGGTTGCAGGCGTAAACAGTGAAGCAGTTCTCTTTAGCCGTGGCGCAGGCTTGAGATTTGTAGGGGACAGTTTGAAGACGCTGATCCGGACGCCGCCGTGGACGGTGCGCCGGCGTGGCTGCGAGTACAACACAGCATTGAGTTGATCACCCAACAGGTTCCAGGCAGTTCTTCTCTTGGTTTTGACTACGCATGTCGGCTCATCTTACGTATCAAGCGAGTCTGCGATTCAAGGTCGGAGACGGATCTGGGCCGGCAATGAGTACTGAGTGATTTTCCCAATACTCTGTGAGACCTGTCGCTACGGTTCAAGTGGAAATTGCTCAGCCTGATCGTGCGCCTTGCGCAACCTTTCGCGGCTATTGGTCAGATGCAACCTCATTGCGGCTCGCGCGGAATCAGAATCCTGGCGTGCGATCGCTTCGTAAATCGCTTCATGCTCACCAATCAGCCGTGCCTGGTATTGCGCTGGATCGCTGTGAGCCAGCATGGCCGAATCAACACGGGTTCTTGGCAGCATGCCCGGTCCGAATTGAGACAGAATGTCGGTGTAGTAGCGATTACCGGTTGCCAGTGCGATCTGGTAATGAAACCGGAAATCCGACGCCACTACGTTGCTTTTGGCAACTGCTTGATTAAAAGCGTCCAACGCCTCGCGCATCGACACCAAGTCCTCTGCGTTGCGACGGCTGGCGGCGAGCCCTGCGGCTTCCACTTCCAGGCTGGTTCGAAATTCAAGTACGTCAATGACGTCCCGCAATGTCATGAAGGTGGCAGGATCAATGCGCAAGCCATGAGTGTTGTGATGATCCAGCACGAAAGTGCCCACGCCCTGGCGTGTTTCGACCATGCCGGATGCCTGTAGCCTGGACAAGGCTTCCCTCACCACCGTGCGGCTCACGTTGTATGCACCCATTATTCGCGTCTCGGTCGGCAGCTTCTCGCCACACTTGATGACCCCTTCGGTTATTTGACGGGTCAATTCTGCTACCAGTGTTTTGGCAAAGCTCTGGCGCTTGCGGCGTGGTGAGGGTAATGCGTCGCTGTCGATCATGGGGCCGGCTTCGGACTGAATTTGACGCTTCATTATAGGCAGCTGACGAACCCTGATCAGGCACGAATCCATCTCGATTTACATAAAGCAGTTATCCATTTTGAATGAATTGAGGCTTTTCCAATGCCTTGATGCTGTGGGGCCGCCGCATTTTCAGAAGCCCGTGCAAGTGTCTTGTTTTATAGATATCTGTATTAGGCCAGCGTGCGTAGCTCACCCCAAACGCACTTCATAAACTCCGGTTCAACAAGATCCGGAGGTTTTCATGGACGTTGCAGATTTTATAAATATCGAAAAGCGTGACGTTTCTACGCCCTTCATCAGGGACGCGGACATCGCTGAATTGGCCAAGTGGCCAAAGGTTATCGCCGCGCTTGCTGAGGCCTACGCCATGCCCATCGAGCCAGCTATGGTGCCGCCACGCATCATGGCACGGGGTGAGGGTTTCTGGTTGCGCAGCCTCTGTGCGGTTTCGCCGTCGGGCGAATACATGGGCTGCAAGTTGATTGCCGCCTCACCAAAAATCCGTCGAGCCAGCTACCTCATTTCCCTGTTCGACCAACGGACCATGGAGCTGGCCGCGCTGGTCGACGGCAACCGCATCACCGATTTGCGCACTGCGGCAACTGCCGTGGTGGCAGCTAATGCAGTGATCCCCAAAGGCGATCTGCGGGTAGGTGTAATCGGCTCCGGCTCAGTGGCCAAGACCATGCTGACGGCGTTGTTGTCAGTGCGCGAAGTGTCCCTGGCTCGCGTGTTCAGCCCGACTCCTGCCAGCCGCACAAAATTTGCCGCCTCCTTTCAAGAGACCCATGGCCTGCTGCTTGAGACCGTCGACAACGCCCAGGCGGCAATCGACGGTGTCGATGTGGTGGTGTGTGCAGCGCGCAGTCGTGACGAGTCACCGGTGCTGCTGGGCGAATGGCTGCAACCGGGCATGGTGGTCCTGTCGGTAGGTTCCACGTTGCCTGAACAGCGCGAAGTCGACTCGACCGCCATGGACCGCGCCGACCTGATCATTGCCGACATGCCTGAAGAAGTGTTGCACGAGACCGGCGATGCCCTGGTTGCCACCCGTGAGGGAGTGGACGTTGCGGGCAAGACCGTGAGTCTCGCCGAGGTGGTATCCGGCCAAGTCCCCGCGCGCCGTTCGGCCAGTGACATCGTCATCTACAAATCGGTTGGCACCGCCCTGCAGGACGTCGTGACCGCCGAGATGCTGCTGCGCGAAGCGCTGTCCAGCAATCACTTCCAGCTTGTTCCTGCGGGCATCGTGACGATTGACCGCTGAATCACCCATCCAAGGAGAACATCAATAATGGCTAACTACAAACGCAATGACGCCCGTGCCTGGGCAAACGAAATGCTGGTGGGTTGCTCCGGGGTGACCATCCCCAGTTACAGCGCTGACCTCAAGCGCCTGAACGAGCAGGGTATTCGTCACGACATCGAGAAACTCGTGGACCTGGGTTTTACCTACACCTTGCTGTGTACCGAAGTCGCGATTACCCCGCAGGAGAATGCACAGTTCACCTCGTGGGCCAAGGAGACTGCTGGCGACAAGCTCGGGCTGTTCTTCCACGCCGGCTTCGGCACGCTGGCCGAGAATATCGAAGCGCTGAGGCTGGCTGAAAAGGCGGGTGCGGACATTGTGCTGTTGTCCTACCCATCGAATTTCTGGCCAACCAGCGAACAGGAAATTTACGACTACACCAAGAGTGTCTGCGACGTCACCGACCTCGCGGTCATGCTCTTCCCGATTCCGTTATGGGGCTTTGAGCGGGTACATCCGCAGGGCATGTCTCCCGAATTGATTCGTCGACTGATCGACGATTGCCCGAACATCGTGGCGATCAAGGCCGAGCAGGGTTTCCCGCATGTGGCCGGCTTGATCGAAACCTACCACCGCTTCAGTGATGAAGTACTGATCAGTTGCCCTATCGAGAGCGATGTCATCCCGCTGATGAAGTTCATGGACATGCAGTTCTCCGGCACCAGTTACACCCAATGGATGGGCGACCATTTTCCAAAGACGTTCGATCTGGCCCGTAATGGCAAATGGGAAGAAGCCATGCAGCTGCACTGGCAGGCTCAGCCGGCACGTGGTGCGGTGGGCGCTGCGACTGGCGCCTACATGCCGGGTTCCAACTACATCAACCGGGCGCACTGGAAATACATGGACTGGCTGGCCGGTTTCAATGGCGGCCCGTTGCGTGCTCCAGGTGGCCGTATTCCGGATCGCCTGATGAAGGTCCTGCGTCAGGGACTGGTGGCGTCGAAACTCGAGTGCACCTCGGATGACGACAGCCAGTTTCTGATCGGCCGATTCCCTTGCTGAGGCGCCGTCGATGAGCATGCAATTGTTGAACGACCCTTCATTGTGGCGCCAAGGCGCCTTCATCAACGGAGAGTGGGTCAAGCAGACCCCTCACGGCACTTACGCCGTTCGCAACCCGGCGAACGGTGAGGTTCTGGTCGAATTGCCGGTGTGCAAGGAGGCGCAAGCCGAGTTCGCGGTCGAGTCTGCTCACGAGGCATTTACGCGCTGGAGCAAAGTCCCCGCCAAACAGCGTGCCGAGATCATTAATCAGTGGTACCGGCTGGTGGTCGAAAACAAGGAAGACCTGGCCACACTGATTACTCTGGAAGAAGGCAAACCCCTGGCGGAGGCGCGTGGTGAAGTCGACTACGCTGCATCCTTCCTGCAGTGGTTCGCCGAAGAGGCAAAACGCATTCGCGGTGATGTGATTCCGTCACCGAAAGAAACCCAGCGGATCATCGCCCTCAAGCAGCCAATCGGTGTCTGCGCTGCGATCACCCCCTGGAACTTCCCTGCAGCGATGATCACCCGCAAGGCTGGCCCGGCACTGGCGGCCGGGTGCTCCATGGTCGTCAAACCAGCGAGCCAGACACCACTGACGGCTCTGGCGCTGGCCGAATTGGCGCGCCGTGCGGGCGTGCCGGCCGGGGTATTCAGCGTGCTGACAGGGAATGCAACACGCGCGACGGGCAATGTGCTGACCGGTCACCGGCTGGTACGCAAGATTACATTCACCGGCTCCACCGAAGTAGGTCGTGTGTTGCTCGCGCAGTCCGCCGAGACTATCAAGAAGTGCTCGATGGAACTGGGCGGGAATGCACCGCTGATTGTGTTCGATGACGCCGATCTGGAACTCGCGGTAGAGGGCATTCTGCATGCCAAATTCCGCAATACCGGACAGTCCTGTATCGCTGCCAACCGGGTATTTATCCAGGATGGCATCTACGACGAACTGGCTGAGCGCCTGGCTCTTCGCACCCTCGAACTGAAGGTGGGTAATGGGCTTGAAGCCGGCGTGCAGATCGGTCCGATGATCGATGCCGCTGCGGTGAACAAGGTTGAGGAGCAGCTGCGCAACGCCGTGGCCGGCGGTGCCCGCCTACTTGCAGGTGGTCAGCGACACTCACTGGGCGGTGCTTTCTTCGAGCCGACAGTCGTCGCCGATGTGACGCTGGAAATGAACATCGCCCGTGATGAGACCTTCGGTCCGGTCATGCCGCTGCTGCGTTTCGGCACCGATGCCCAAGCTATCGCCATGGCCAACGACACCGACTTCGGCCTGGCTGCCTACCTGTTCAGTCGCGACGCCGCGCGCATCTGGCGTACTGCCGAAGCATTGGAAACGGGAATGGTCGGCATCAACACCGGGCTGATTTCCAGCGAGGTCGCGCCGTTCGGCGGGATCAAGCAGAGCGGCCTCGGCCGTGAAGGCTCGCATTACGGTATCGACGAATTTCTTGAGATCAAATACCTGTGCTGGGACGGTGTAAGTCCCACCTGATACCAGGCAACCCCTGACCCACGGCATGACGATGCGGTGGGTCGATTCACCGCAACGTGGCTCCCAGAACAATCATAAAAGCAGGTAGTGCCATGACATATCGTCAGAAGAAGTGTGCTCGTTTGCCAGTCGTCTTTGGAATCGTCCTTGCCGCGGGAGCCTTGTCTCCCTCCAAGAGTTGGGCGACAGTCAGTTGGGAATCCGATGATGGCCTGAAGGTCGACTGGAATAACTCGCTGCGTTACTCCGCCATGTTCCGGATGGACAGGCGTGATGGCGAGTTGTTGTCCAATCCGAACCTTGATGACGGCGACCGTAATTTCAGTACCGGACTGGTTTCCAATCGCGGCGAATTGTTCAGCGAGCTGGATGTCGTCCATTCCGCTGGTTTCGGTGCCAGGGTCAGTGCCAATGGTTGGTACGACACGGTCTACAACCGTCACAACGATAACCCCGGCATCAGTGGTGGTGCCTTTCCAAGCCAGGTATCCACGGGGCCGGATGAATTCACCCATTCCACTCGTGACCAACAAGGCCGTGATGTCGAACTGCGCGATGCCTTTGTCTTCGGGCGTTTGCAATTGGGTGAAACGGAGCTGACCGGGCGCCTTGGCCAGCACTCGCTGGTTTGGGGCGAAAGTCTGTTCTTCGCCAACAATGCCGTGGCCGGCGCACAGAGCCCGTTCGATACCACCCGCTTGCTCGATGACCCGACAGCGGAGGCCAAGGAGTTCGTATTGCCGGTGCCGCAAGTCTCGGCTCAGTGGCAATTGAGCGACTCTCTGTCGGTCGGTGCTTACTATCAACTCCGTTATGTACACAACCGAATTCCGGCATCGGGAAGCTACTTTTCGGTGTCCGACATCGTCGGTTCCGGTGCAGAGCGGCTGATACTCGACCCAACCACCGGGCTGTCGGCCTTCAGGCAGTCAGACCACGATGCCAAGGACTCCGGTCAGTTTGGTGTGCAGGTACGTTGGCAGGTCGGCGAATTCGATCTGGGGTTCTATGCCCTGCAGTTTCATGACAAGGATTTTCAGCAGGTGACCAGTCTTGGACAGCCGTTTGGCCCCTTCGGCCCGGTTCTGCCAACCAGTTATTACCTGGCTTACCAGGAAGACACCCAGCTCTATGGATTCAGTGCCAGCCGCAGTTTTGGAGACCTGAACCTGGCGCTGGAAGCTTCTGTCCGCAAGGGCCAGTCGTTGGCCACCACACATGCCGTCGATACGTCGGCGTTAGGTGGGCCAGTGCCAAATAACAATGATCATCCTGCCTACGCGGTGGGCGATACCGCCCACATCAATCTATCGACCATCTGGACCGTGCCACGTACGGCACTGTGGAATGAGGCGAACCTGGCGGCCGAGGTGGCATGGACACGCCTGCTCAAGTGCAAGCAGAACTGCGACGACAGCGTCTCTGGGGTGGCAGCCCTGGATCCTAATGCCACCCGCGATGCGTGGGCGATGCGAGCGGTGTTCAAACCTATGTACCGCCAGGCAGTGCTTGGTTGGGACATCGGCGTGCCAATAGGCGTCGGTTTCACCCCTAAGGGCTCGCGCAACCCGCTCGGTCCGGCAGCAGTACCGCCAGAAAACGGTGGTGATCTGACCATCGGCATCAGTGGCCTGTACATGAATGCCTGGAACCTGAACCTGGCCTACACGCGGTTCTTCGGACCCTCCGGCACCTTCCTGGATGAGACCAATTCCTACAGTTACAAGCAGGCCCGTGCCGACCGCGATTTCATCGCCTTCACAGTCCGCCGCAGCTTTTGATCAGTCAGTTTGAAAACAAGAACGAGGAGACCATCATGAACAAGGTTATTGCCTTGGGACAAGGGCTGGCGCTACTGGCCTGCGCCATCGCCTTACCCCTGCATGCCGCGGTTCCGGCCGATCAGGCCCAGCGCTTGAAAGGAGATCTGACACCTACCGGTGCCGAGAAGGGGGGGAATGCCGACGGCTCGATTCCCGCATGGACCGGTGGACTGACCAAGCCAACCCCGGGCGACGTGCCGGGAGGGCGGCGCGGTGATCCGTTCAAGGATGAAAAGCCGCAGTTTTCGATCAACGCACAAAACATGGCGCAATATGCAGGCAACCTCAGCGACGGGGTGCAGGCAATGCTCAAGAAATACCCGGACTATCGCCTGGATGTCTATCCGACCCGCCGCACTTCAGCGGCGCCACAATGGGTGTATGACAATACCTTCGCCAACGCGACCCGCGGCACGCTTGAAAAGGGCGTTCCTCAAGGCGTCTACGGAGGCATTCCGTATCCGATCCCGCAAAGCGCCGAAGAAGTGATGTGGAACCACGTGCTGCGCTGGCGCGGTGCCCGGTTCCAACATTTCAACAACTGGTATCAGATCCTCGCCGACGGTCGAGCGGTATTGGTGACCGATGCCGAGATCAACGAGCAACTGCCTTACTACGACAAGAACAGCAGCCTTGAGCAGTTCCAGAGCGAAGGCAAGCCATTCTGGCAAGTAGCAATCCGCAACGTCGGGCCCCCACTGCGGGCTGGCGAAGCGCTGCTGGCGCACGAGTATCTTGATCCCGACAAATTGCAGACTTGGGTCTATCTCAAAGGCCAGCGGCGCGTGCGCAAACTGCCTAACGGTTGCTGCGATACGCCGACGCCGGCCGCCGCTGGCGTGATGACCTTCGATGAGATGTACACCTG
>JACZCZ010022427.1_pt1 | contig 12493 bp, 12 predicted proteins | sample 8641811 | NCBI WGS metagenome assembly JACZCZ01 (sample SAMN15324610, study PRJNA640507) | soil metagenome | isolation source: intercropping peanut in the first line | place: China: Luxin town, Laibin City, Guangxi Province | collected 2019-07-25 | depth 10cm m | reverse complement strand
TGCCTCCGCCAGCGGTGCGGCGACGGACGCGGGAATCGCGGCTGCGGGCAGGGCGCTCGGAAGCGCTCCCCACGGAACGAGCCACGCGGCGAGCCCTGCGGTCGCGACGGCGAAGCGCAGCCGCGGCGGAGCTTGCGGCAGCAGCACGAGGCAGCACGCGGCCGACGCGCTCAGTGCAAGAGCCGTCAGCAGCGGTGCGATCAGAGCGCTCATTTCTTGGTTGGCCGCGCTTCGGCGACGAGTTCGCGCAGATAGTCGAGCTCTTCGGCGGTCAGCTTCTCGTCTTGCACGAGCTGCGCGAACAGCGGTCGCAAATCGTCGCCGAACATTCGCCTCACGAACGTCTTCACGAGCGGCTTGCGTAGGCGGTCGCGCTTGATCGCCGGCGCATAGACGATCGTGCGGCCGCGATTCGCGACGCGCTCGATCGCGCCCTTTTGCTCGAGCCGATCGACGATGGTCTTCACGGTGGAGTAGGCCACGCCGCGCTCGGCCCCGATGCGCTCGAACAGCTCCGGCGCGGAGATCTCGCGATCCCGCCAGAAGTGGGTCATGACGTCGAGCTCGAACTCGGACAGTCGGATGGCCATAGCGACGTTTGTAGATTTATATATCTACAAGCGTAGTGGTAAAGCGACTCGAGTTCAACTCAGGTTTTCTACCGGCACGTCGCGCCATTCGCCGGGCTGCAGGCCGGCGAGCTCGATCCGGCCGATTGCCGCGCGAACTAGGCGCAGAGTGGGGAATCCGACCCGCGCCGTCATGCGGCGCACCTGGCGGTTTTTGCCCTCGCGCAGCGTGAGCTCGAGCCACGCGGTCGGGATCTTGGCGCGGTACCGGATCGGCGGGTTGCGTGGCCAAAGGCCTGGCGGCTCGTCGATGAGGTGCGCGCCGGCGGGCTTGGTCACGAAGTCGCCGAGATCGACGCCCGCCCGCAATTGCGCGAGAGCCTGTTCCGTCGGCACGCGCTCGACTTGCGCCCAATAGACCTTCGCGACTTTGTGGCGCGGGTTCGCGATACGCGCTTGCAGTGCGCCGTCGTCGGTCAGCAGCAGCAACCCCTCGCTGTCCGTGTCTAGGCGGCCGGCGGGGTAAACATCGCGGATCGGCACATAGTCCGCGAGCGTGCGTTTGCCCGGCTCCGGGCTGAACTTGCACGCGACGCCAAACGGCTTGTTGAGCGCAATCAACACGCGGGTGCTAGGCCAAGTAGCGTGCGACGAGGTCGCGCGGCACGGTCGTCGCGGGTACGGGCGCGCTCCGGGCGATGCCGCGGCCGCGCGAGCGTCGCGCCCTGGCGGGCGAAGCGTCGAACCAGATGCGCACGTCCTCTTCGAGGCCGAGGCCGAGCATGTAGTTGTAGAGTGCTTTACGAAGTCCGCCGCCCAGGAAATCGTGGTCCGTGCCGACGGGGTCGTCGAACGCGACGTCGTTGTGCGCGAACGTGATCTTCGCCGGCGGCCGCAAGGTAATGCCGTAGTGCTCGGGGTGCAGGCCGATGGGCGAGTGCGCCGTTGCGCTGAAGCGATGCCAGTACGCGGACTGAATGCACCCGGCCGCGAACAGTTGCCGCACGCGCTCGAGCGCATCGACGGTATCTTGGACGGTCTCGCTGGGAAAGCCGTACATCAAGTACGCGTGCACCATGATGCCGGCGTCGGTGAACGCGCGCGTCACTCGCGCGACTTGCTCCACGGTCACGCCCTTCCTCATCAACCGGAGCAGGCGATCCGAGGCGACCTCGAGCCCCCCGCTGACGGCAACGCAGCCGGCGGCCGCGAGCAGGCGACAGAGCTCCGCCGTGAAGGTTTTCTCGAAGCGGATATTGCCCCACCACGTGATGCTGAGCTGCTCGGCGATCAGCCGTTTCGCGAGATCGCGCATGCCGGCCGGCGGCGCCGCCTCGTCGACCAAGTGAAAGCCCGACTGGCCGGTCTCCGCGATCAGAGCGCGAATGCGCTCGAGCACGATGTCGGTGCTCGGCTTGTCGTAGCGGCCGATGTAGTCGAGCGACACGTCGCAGAAGCTACACTTCTTCCAGTAGCAGCCGTGCGCGAGCGTGATCTTGTTCCAGCGGCCGTCGGACCACAGGCGATGCATCGGGTTCAGCATCTCCATGACCGATACGTAGTCGCCGAGCTGCAGGCCGTCGTAGGTCGGGATGCCCGTATCGCGCTGCGGGTAATCGTGCTGCGTCGCGTCGTTCTCGAGCACGACCGCGTCGTCTTTGCGGACGTAGGTGCGCACCAGCGACGCGCTTCGGCCGCCGAGCCGCGCAAGCAGATTCAAGAGCGGCCGTTCGCCGTCGTCGAGCACGACGTAGTCGAAGTAGTCGAACACTCGCGGCTCGCGCAGCGAGCGGAGCTCGGTATTGACCCAGCCGCCGCCGAGCACGAGCTTTGCGGCCGGCGCCGCCGTGCGCAGTGTGCGCGCCATCCGAAAAGCGCCGTAGACGTTGCCGGGGAAGGGTGCGGACATGCCGACGACGTCGGGCTGGTGCTTCGTGACGAGCTCGAGCGTGAGCTCCTCGAGCGCCGCGTCGACGAGCGTCGGCTCGGCGTCGAGCGCGGCCGCGAGCGCGTCGAACGTCGCAGCGCTTGCCGCCAATTTCTCGCCATAGCGCGCGAGCTCGAATTGCGGGTCGATGCCGTCGCGCCAAACGTCGGCAAGGTCGTCGACGTAGAGGCTCGCCAAGTAGCGCGCCTGATCGGTCGTGCCGAGCGTGCCGAACGCCCAGGCAAGAGGATCGTCGCTGCCGGGTGCCGCCAGCGGCGCGAAGCGGGGCCCTTCGGGCAAATACTCGCGGCCTACGATGCGGAGCGAGAGGCTCGGGTCGCGGCCTTGCAGGAAACGAACGACGGGCTCGACGGTCGCGGCGTAGCGCTGCGCGTGCGTCAGGAAGTGAGCGATCGATGGCGGCATCGTTGCTGCATGCCGTGCCACGCGCGCCCGCCGCTCGAGCTCCTCGGCCATGGCGGCGACGCGCGGGGTGGAGAAGAGCCGCAGGAATAGCCCAAGCGAGGCATCGGCTTGCGTGACGGCAACGCCGAGGTCGCCGGCATGCGCGCGCAGAAAGCCCGTCAGATACGCCGTCGCAGGGTACGGGGTATTGAGCTGGGTCATTGGCGGAGTGACGAGCAGGACGCGCATGCGGGCGTGAGGTTAGCCCAGTTGGATGCCGCAGGTCATGCCGCGGTAGGTCGGGCGGGCCGTTTGAAAAAGACGGCGGTTTCGCCGTAACGTGGGTCAAGCACGGGAGGGGTGGCGATGCGAGCGACGAAGGGGTTCGGCAGCTATGCAGCGACGGGCGCCTTGTGCCTGTTGGCGATGTGGCCTGCCGCCGCCCATCACGGCGGCGACGTCGGGAGGCAAGGCGCCGCCGTCGGGCCCATCGAAGGAACGGCGACGAAGTTTGCGTTCCAGTTCCCGCACGTGTTCTTCGAGATGACGGTCGAGGATGGCGGCAGCGCAGGCGCGTGGACCATCACGACGCGCTGGACGCCGACGATCTTGCGCGAGCACGGCTGGAGCCGCGAATCGATCAAGCCCGGCGACAAGATCAGCGTGACGTATCTGCCGCACGTCGACAAAGCGCGGGTGGGTCAGATGCAAACGATCGAGGTCAACGGTGGCGCGCTGCCGTTGTCGTTCTAGGGTGCGCATCCCGCTGCTTGCCGCGATGCTCGCGGCTACCGTTTGCGCCGACGCACAGCCGGCACGCGATCTGTCCGGCCATTGGGATCGCAGCTCGAGCATCGAGTCGTACTCGAACACGCCGGGCGGCACGCGCAACAACGCGCAGCCCGGCGCCCGCGAAGCGCCGTTCACCGCGGCCGGGCGCGCAGCCTTCGAGGCGAACAAGCCGGGCTATGGTCCGCGGCGTGCCATGCAACGCAACGACCCCATGGGCCGCTGCGAGCCGCTCGGGCTCGTTCGCAACCTGGTCACGGAGATCGTTGCGCCGCATGCGACGTTCGAGATCGTGCAGACGCCGACGCGCATCCTGCAGATCTTCGAGTACCGCCACGATTGGCGAGAGATTTGGCTCGACGGCCGTGCGCTGCCCGAAGGCGACGACCTCTATCCGAAGTGGAACGGCTTCTCCGTCGGCCGTTGGCAGGGCGAGGAGCTCGTCGTCGAGTCCGTGGGATTCGATGCGCGGACGTGGCTCGACAAGCTCGGCTATCCGCACACGGAAGCGATGCGCGTCGAGGAACGCTACAAGCGCGTCGATGCCGATACGCTCGAGCTCGTCATCACGGTGACGGACCCCGAGTTCTACACGGAGCCCTGGCGCAGCGACGTGAAGCGCTTCCGCGCGAACGCCGCGAAGGCGCGGCGGTGGGACGAGCAGATCCACTGCGTGCCCGCCGAGGAAATGACGTACCAGGACTTGGTGGGGACCGGCAACGCGATCGACTGAGCTGGTCTAGTTTCGAAGCACGTGCTTCTCGAAGGGGAAAATTCGAAACTCGCAGATCTGCTTGCCGCGAAGTCTGTAGAACCCGCAGAAGCGCGTTTTGATTTGCTGGCCCGCTTTGAATGAGCCGATCGGAAAGCCCGGCGGGGAGTCTGTCTTGAAGCGCATCACGATGAATGCGTGCACGACGATCGCATTGCTATCCGCCACGACGTCGAGCACCTCCCACGACGAGTCCGCTATCGACGCCAGCGCTGTCTCGACGCGGATGACGCCGTCGCTGTCGAACGTCGCGCCGTCGAAGTGCGCACGGTAGTCGTCGGTGTAGTACTTCTTGATGGCCGTGTAATCGTGGGCTTGCAGCGCCCGCAAGTACTCGGCGAACTCGTCCTTCGTCATGCGGCGAGTGGCTAGGCGGGCTCGTAGTCGCGGTAGTCGTGCGACCAGCGCGCTTCGCGGACCAGCCGCTCGACGTCGGCGAGGGAGCAGCGCGCGACGCCGTCCTCGATCGCTTGGCGCGCGACGGCCACGGCGATCTCGAACGAGACGGCGCGCAGCCGTGCGACCGACGGGAACAGAAGCCCCGCAGCGCGCTCCTCGCTCGTGACCTGTGCGGCGAGCGCTTCGGATGCAACCTTTGTCATCGAGTCCGTGATCTTGCGTACGTCGGCGGCAACGGCCGCGAGCCCCAAGCCCGGGAAGATGAACACGTTGTTGCCCTGACCGACGCGATACACGTGCCCGCCGCAATCGACGTTCGGGAACGGGCTGCCGGTCGCGACGAGGCAGCGGCAGTCGGTCCACGCGTAGAGGTCGGCCGGTTTGGCTTCGGAGCTCGTGCTCGGGTTCGACGAAGGGAAGATCACGGGCCGGTCGACGTGCTTCGCCATCTCGCGGACGAGCTGCTCGTTGAAGGCTCCGGCGACGCCGGACACGCCGATCAAGACTGTCGGCCGGAACTTGCGCACGACGTCGAGCAAGCTGCGTTCGGTCGGCGCGGCGAGCCCGAGCGCGGCGGCGCGCGCCGACGGCCAAGCAAGCGCGCGCTTGTAAGCATCCATCGGCCGGCCGTCGTCGACCAGCAGGCCGCCGCGGTCGAGCACGGCGATGACGCCGGCTTGCTCGTCGCCGAGCACGCCTTCGTCGACGAGCTGCGCCTTGATCTGGCGCGTGACGCCCAAGCCGGCGGCTCCGGCGCCGAAGATCACGATACGCTGCGTCGCGAGGCGTTCGCCTTTGATCGTGAGTGCGCTGTTCAGGCCCGCCATGACTACGGCGCCCGTGCCTTGAATGTCGTCGTTGAAGGAGGGCACGACGGCGGCGTAGCGGTCCAGGGTCGTCAGTGCGTTGTCCTTGCGGAAGTCCTCCCACTGCACGAGTGCCCGCGGCATCGTCGCTTGCACGGCCTCGACGAACTCGTCGACGAGCTTCAGGTACTCGGCGCCGCGTATACGGCGCGACGGCCACCCAAGGTATTGATCGTCGGCAAGCAACGCGTCGTTGTCGGTGCCGAAGTCGAGACTGACGGGAATCGCCTGCGCCGGGTCGATGCCGGCGGCCGCTGTGTACAGCGCGAGCTTGCCTTGCGAGATCGCCATGCCGCCGGCGCCTTGGTCGCCGATGCCTAGGATCGACTCGTTGTCCGTGACGACGAGCAAGCGAATGTCGCGCTCGCCGACGATGCCGCGCAGCACGCTCTCCACGCGGCCCTGCATGTCGGGCGTGATCCACACGCCGCCTCCGCCCTGGAAGACCTGGCTGAAGCGTTGCACCGCCGCGCCGACGGTCGGCGTGTAGACGATCGGCATCAGCTCTTCGAGGTGATCGGCCAGCACGCGGTAATAAAGGTGAACGTTGCGATTCAGCAGCGCGTTCAGCATCACGTACTTCTGCAAGTCGTCGGGTGCACCTGCGAGCTGCTGGTAGATGCGCTCGGCTTGCTGGCTCTGATTCTTCGCGCGCACAGGCAGCAGGCCTTCGAGCCCGAAGGCTTGGCGCTCGCCGATGGGAAAGCCCGTGCCTTTGTTGAGAGCGGGGTTGCGGATCAATGCAGCGCCGCGCGCCGCGATCTTTACCGTGTTACGGAGGTTCGATCTTCTATCCAAGGGTGCTCGCATGCTCATGTTCGTGCGCTCCGCGAAACGGCCGGGTTACGCCGCGGAGCAGGGCACGGGGTTGCGCTTGCTACCGTCGGGCTCGCGCTTGAACTGCATGGTGCGGACGAAGTGGTTGGTCAGATACCGCGGATCCGCCACGAACGTTTGGATGACGAGATACTGGTTGCCGTCGGGCTCCACGATGAGGTTGTAGTACTCGGTCATGAACGCGTTCTCGCTGAACGGCACGCCGTTCTTGCGGAGATATCCCGCACGCAGGTTCGTCGTGTCGACCTTCAGGCTGCCGGCGCGTTTGATCTGGCCGAGCGAAGTGGGGCCGGGGTAGAACTGCTCGGTCGTGCCCGACAGTTGCCACGATGCGGCGGACCAACCTTGCCAGCTACGCGCGCCTTGCGCTTCGGGTTGATTGAAGTGGAACAGCCGCGTTTGCATCCCGGTATCGATGTCGAGCTTCAGCGTGTTGTCGTCGGCCCAAGTAATGTGCACGCGGCTCGGCAGCCGCATGATGCCGGGGGCGCCGTAGCCTTTGCACTGCTCGCCGGCCGCCTCGTCGCGCGCGGGGTCCCATGCTTCGGCGAGCCTGCGGCCTTCGGCGTTCAGCGGGACGTACGACACGTCGCCCTTCGCGGGCGTGATCATTCGATAGACCCAGTCGTCCGTGATCAAAGAGACCCAATGCCCCGTGATGTCGATGGGCGCGCTGCTACGCGGCGTCGCCGGCTGCGCCGGGGCAGCGGCACGGCGCGCCTGCGCACCCGCCGTGCTCACGACGAGCGCGCTCGTCGCAAAGGCGGCGGCGCACACCAACAAGTACTTTGAAGCAGGGCTCATAGCGGTCTCCGACCGGCGCTCGGGTTCATCAATCGAAGGTTTCGCCTTGGAAGCCCCAGCCGAACCCGTCGGCCGGACGCAGCAAGCTGCGCATGCGGATGCGGTGATCGACGGGATTGCGGCCGGGGTTGCCCGTGATGACGACTTTGTCGCCGGGCTTCAGCGACTCGCGCGTCACGCCTTGCCCCGTCAACGCGCCGGCGCCGCCCCACTCGACGCCCCAGCGCTGCATCTCGCCCTTCTCGTCGGGCGCCATGACGTGCACCCACGCGTGCGGATTGCGGAACATGAATTGCACGAGCTCGCCTTCGATCTTGACAGTCTTACCTTCGTCGTAAGTCGCCGTGAACGAGTGGTGCGCGTACGCGGACAACCCGGTGAACAACATGCCGGCGGCAAGGATGAGCAGATTGCGTTTCACGATGTGACCTCCGAAAAAAGGACAACGAGTCTCAAGAGTTTTCTTTCAAGCTGCGATAAACGGCTTCGATGAACATCTTGGTCGTCCAAGGGCCGGTATCGGAGCCGAAGCGTGCTTCGTAGCCGAACGTCGGACGCCGCTCGATGACTTGCTCGAGCGAGAGCCCTTCGTCGATCAATGCTTTGACCTGATCGCGAATGACCGTGAGCATGTCGCGATAGTAGCCGACGTCCGCGGAGTCCCCGAGTCGGCCGTGGCCCGGAATGACCATCGTGCCGCCTTCGGTGCGAAACTCCGGGATCGCAAGCTTCAAAATGGCGTTCAAGCCGTCGAGCACGCCGTTGATGCTGCCGCCGGAGTCGACGTCGATGATCGGGAACGAGTCCATGTTGAACAGGTCGCCGGCCGCGATGACGTCGGAGCCGCGGAAGTACACCCAGCTGTCGCCGTCTGTCGCCGCGTTCGGTGCGTGCATGATCTGCACGCCCTCGTCGTTGAAAAACGTGCTGACTTTGTACTCCCGCGTGAAATACGTCTCCGTGGGTAGGGCGCCGAACGGTGCGTCGAGCCCGACCATACGATTCAGCACGTTCTCATGGGCAAGCACCGCGGCGCCTTCGGAGGAATCCGCGATCGTGCCCGCGACGTTGCCGCCCGTGTAGGTGACGCCCGATGCCGCAAGGGCCTCGTTGCCGCCAATGCTGTGCGGCAGCGAGCTCGTGTCGATGATGTAGCGCACCGGCTTCGGCGGCGGGTGCGAGTTCACGGGGAACCGTGAGCGCGTCTCCGCGCCGCCTTTTTGCGGCGTCGAGACGTCGAGGAAGCCGAACGCGTTCAACTGCGCCTGCAGGTCCTTGATTGCCGCGATGACGCGCTCGCTTGCTTGTGCGTTACCCGAGTTGACCAGCATCACGCCGTCGGGCCCGACCGAAGCGGCGATGTTCGTGCCCGCTCCCACGAGCATCCAGATGTTCTTGCGGACGGGCCACCAGTGCAGCTCGCTCGCGCTCTCGGCGCGCTGTGCCTCGCGCTGCGACCCCCGCTGTTGGGCGGCTGCGGGCAGCGTAGTGCCCACAGTGAAGATTGCGGCAACCGCCAATGCCATTAGCTTGCGGCGCATCGTCACTCTCGCCCGGGCGCTTGGCGCGCAGCCGTAACGCCCAACCGCGCCAGCTTTTGGCGGTACTCGGGATACATCGTCTCCGCGCCATCGAAATACAGCTCGCGCGGTAAGCCGTAGTAGTCGGAGAAGCTGTAGATCTGGTCGTTCTGGCCTGGCAACCAGTTCGGCACGTAGCCGTCCGGCCGCACCACTTCCGTGACGATCGTGCACGGGTAGGGCGGAACTTGTTGCGCGAGGTTGAGCCGGTACTCGGTGCTACGGATCAATGGCTCCGTCAGATAGACATCGTCGTACGCGACGATGACCCACGTCAGGTAGTCCTCGTTCTGGAAGCGGCGGCGCATCAAGTACTCCGTCAGCCTCGCTTTGTCGCTTTGCGGCACGCCGTTGCGGCGGTAGTAATCCTCTTTCATGTGCGTCGTTTCGACCCGGAGGCGATCGCCTTCCCAGGTGCCCGTCGAGAAGCCGCCCCACGTGTGCGCGGCGTACTCGGGCGGGTGCGGCCGGCCGTCCATATAGATAGGAGTGTTCGTGGAGCGCAGCCACTCCGTCTGAAAGGCCACGATTTGGCGCGACGCCGGATCGACTTCCTTCCACATGCGCAGATTCGACGGGCCGCGCTTGATGTAGGCCGCCGAGTGCGGGCGGCACTGCCACTCGGGCAGCGATTGGATCGACGCGTCCCACACCTCGGCGCGGCGGATCGCTTCGCGCGACAGGGGGATGCCCACGTACTCGCCGAGATGCGGATTATCGATGTTGTCTTGCGACTGAACGACGGGCCACTCGCCGGAGAAGTCCATCTGCGCGTTCAACGTGCCGCAATAAACCAGAGTGGCGGCGAAGCTCGCGACCGCGAAGTGAGGTCGGCGAAAAATGTTCATCACGTGCCCCCAGAAATGCGCCCGGCAAGCGCGTGCGCAGTCGAATTCGCAGTCATGGTAGCCGCCGCAACACTCGCCCAGCAAGCGAGGTGGGTGCCCGGAAAACGCTGTAAGGCGCGTGTTTTTCTTTAGATTGTTCGGCGACGCTCGCGACAACGGAGCGGGGAGCCAAACCGCTCGGTAGTGCGACGACGCGCAGCACGGCGGCTACGAAATTGCGCCACGAGTTCGATGCCGACGGTCGCGCGCAAACGACGACGCATCGTTGCCGCCGAGTGTCTATGCGCGCACGTTCGTGATGACGTTGTCCTGGTGCGTCGGTCGAGCGCGGTGGCGATTCGTCGGCCCACCCCCCCGAGTGCGGTCGGCATGGGATTCTGCCCACCCTTATGTGACGTAACAAAGATGGGCAGGAAAGTTTGCAATGACTTTTGACTAGGGGTATGGTGGCGCCCGCTGCGAAAAACAGAACACGGCAGCCGCTTCTTCCGGGGATTCGAACCAAGTGACAGAGAGCACGGCGGATTCGCTATTGGCGGAAATCGAGGCGTTTTGCCGGCGCAGCGGCATTGCCGAGTCGACTTTCGGCCGGCAATCCGTCAATGACGGCAAGCTGTGTGTCCGTCTACGCAATGGGAAGGATGTCACGCTCGAGACGGCCGCGAAGATCCGCGGCTTCATCGAAAAGCAGCCGCCCACGAAGCGCAACGGTGCCGAGAACTTCGAGCAGAGCAACAACAAGGGCCCGACGATCATGAGTGGTAACACCAAGCGTAAAGCCTCACCCGCTTCCAAGAATGCAACGGCCGACGGCACTGCCGATCGGCCGTTTCGTTTTTATGACAATCGGCAGAAGTACCTCGCGTTCGTCAACACCACGAACGAGAAGTGGAAAGTCGCGCAACGCGCCACGCGCGAGCTCGATTTGCTGAAACCGAACCCGCCCGCGCTGCGCTTGTTCGATGCCGGCATGGGCGACGCGACGGTGCTGTCGCACATCATGCGCGCGATGCATCGCCGCCATCCGATCATGCCGTTCTTCATCGTCGGCAAAGAGATCAGCCTCGAGGACGTACGTTTGTCGCTCGAGAAGCTGCCGGACCGCTTCATCGAGCATCCGGCGAGCGTCATCGTCATCACCAACTTGTATTACGCCGAAGCGCCGTGGTTGCGTCCGCGTGACGTGCAGATGGCTGCCGCGCTCAACTGGAAAGAAGTCGCGCTCGAGGGCAACTCGTCCTACGAGTACGGCGAGCAGCTGCGCAGCATCGACTCGTTCCTCGTCGACGGCTGGCAGGTCAAGTCGAGCGAGAAGACGGGCAACCCGATGTACGTGCGCCCGTCGGTGCTCGTGATCTACCGCAAGGACCACTCGTTCCTGCTCGACAACGTCATCCCCAAGCCGGGCCAGGTCGGCGGCAATTACGATCTCGTCGTCGCGTCGCAGCCGTGGCGCGCGCGTATGAGCGCCGAGTTCAAGGCGAAGAAGGTACTCGGGCCGCTGGTGCGCGCACTGGGTCCCGCCGGGCGTCTGTTGGCCGTTCAGTCGTGCGGCGACGATCCTGCGATGGAGATGGTCAACGAGGTTTGGCCGGAAGAGCAGCCCTTCAAGGTCAATCGCCACGAGCTGATCAAGGCGCTGCGCGAGGAGCTCGGCCGCGAGGCTCGCGACTTCAATTTCGTCTCGGGCTCCGATGCGAAGTCCATCTTCCGTTACGAGATGCACACCTTGCCGAGCGAAGTCCAACAGAGCATTGGCACGTCGACGCTGTTCGCGGCGTGGAATGCTGCGAGCTACGTGGCGCAGATCGAGGACGAGCGCATCGAGAACGCCATGCGCGACGGCGATCAATATCTGCAAGGCACGGCCAAGGTCTTGAAGAAGCACAAAGGGCTTTGGTTCAACGACGAAAGCTTCGTCGTGTCGCGCAAGCAGTAGTCGCCGGGTAACGAGATGGCAAACGAGCTGAAGCAACACATCGCGGATTTCCTCCGCGATTACTCGATCGAGATCACCCCGCACGACGCGGGCAAGCTCGACGCGATTCGTGCCGAGCTCGCGGACAACACGGCGGTGTATGTCGCGCATCCGCCCGGCGTGCCCATCGACGACATCGTGACCCTGGCCGGCCAAGTGCAGAAGCTCGGGCTCAAGGCTACGCCGCATGTCATCGCCCGCAAGCTTGAAAGCCGCGATCAGCTCGAGCGGGCGCTCGCGCGCTGTCAGGAGCTCGGGATCCACAACGCTCTGTGCGTCGCGGGCGACATCACCGCCGACAAGCCTGCCTACAACAGCAGTCTCGAGGTCCTACAGACCGGCTTGTTCAAGCAATACGGCTTCAAAGAGGTCGGCATCGCGGGCCATCCCGAGGGCAGCAAGGCCATCGGCGAGGAGCGCGTCGAGCAGGCGCTGCGCGGCAAGGCGGAGTTCGCGAAGACCGCCGGCTTCAACCTCTATTTCGCCACGCAGTTCGGCTTCGATCCTCAGCCGTTCATCGACTGGGAAGCCGAGACTTCGGCGAAGGGCATCAGCCTGCCGATTCACGTCGGCATGCCCGGACCGGCCTCCCTGCGGCAGCTCGCGAAGTTCGCGATGCTTTGCGGCGTGGGCGCCTCCATGCGTATGCTTACGTCCCGCACGAGTGCGATGGCCAATCTCCTGAGCACGCAAGCGCCGGACGAGATGGTCACGGCGCT
>JACZCZ010231006.1_pt1 | contig 12499 bp, 14 predicted proteins | sample 8641811 | NCBI WGS metagenome assembly JACZCZ01 (sample SAMN15324610, study PRJNA640507) | soil metagenome | isolation source: intercropping peanut in the first line | place: China: Luxin town, Laibin City, Guangxi Province | collected 2019-07-25 | depth 10cm m | reverse complement strand
CTCTTCTGATACATCATCTGAAAATGGTTTTTCTAATTCCTGCCGATTATGCTGAAACATATTAATTGAGTAAATCACATCAGCAGATGCGGTTACATTGCCTTTTTCGTACTGCTTCCACATCTCTCTTGGTGGTATCATCCACACTAGCTCAACTACATCACTATTGGATATAGCTCTAAATAGATAGGAGTTAGTCTGTGCTTTTGGTTTAGTTAGCCTGGGTTGCCATAGTAGCCGTTTGTTTACCCCGTCATCAGCTGTGCGTGGATGTGCAAAGATGTATACATATGGGCTGCGCGATTGTATGGCCAAAGATAATGGATTTTTCTTTAAGCATTCCTCACATCCTTTCGCTATAATATGCGATTGATCTTTCTGTAAATATTGTAAGCGGTCATGCGTCTCTAATCTGTTAAGTTTCAAATTGCCTCCAATTACAATTTTTAGTTTAATACGGGAATATTACGCACAATAGCGTTAAAGGCAAGGATATTCATGACATTACCCGTTACAGATAGTGTACAACCTACCGCTTCCGATAAAGAAGTAAATTTCCGCAAATTTGAAGAAAGATATCAGCGTGAATTACAGGCAGAAAGAGCCGAAAAAGAAGAAATGAAGAGTCAATTGCAGCAACTCCAGCAGCAATTACAGAAAGGGACTAACTTCCAACCGGATGAAGATGATGACGAGCCATATGTTAGTCCTAAGAAATTAGATAGAAAGTTAAATAGTTTCGGTCAGCAGGCTAAGAAAGAGACACAGAATGACATTAAAACAGCTGTAGCAGAAGCATTAGCTAACGAACGTAAACAACAATGGTTAAAGACTAATAGCGACTTCTATGAAGTAATGAAACATGCCAATAAGTTAGCTGCTACTGATCCAGAATTAGCTGAATCTATATTGGAAATGCCAGAAGGATTTGAAAGGCAGAAGTTAGTCTATAAGAATATTAAAGCATTACGTCTGCATGAAGAGCCTAAAGCGCAGCCCTCCATTCAAGATAAAATAGATGCTAATAAGCGTAGCCCCTACTATCAGCCTTCAGGTGTAGCAGCTGCTCCGTATGGTCATGTAGGTGATTTCAGCCGAATGGGTCAAAAGAATGCATATGATAAGATGCAGGAACTAAAAGCTAGACTGCAAAGATAAAACTTGACTTTACCTGCGGAAATTTAGTTATATAGGTTTTCGCAGGACAGCGTTACGTCCATCTGCGTCATCGAGGAAGTCGCAATCCCTCATTCTGCGTTACCGGGCAATCGCAAACCCAACAGATATGATAGAGAATACCGTAAGTTTGGGTTCGGGTTACCTATCTTCATATCAATCATAACCTCTCTTCCAGAGGTGACCTATGTCGATTACGACAACAGGGAATTTGGGGCCTATGATTCTGCAGTCGCTTGCGCCTGCGATGCTGTATGTTCCAACTCCATCTATGAACTACATTACTGTATGTGACAAAGTGTCTATGCCTGCTAATGGCGGCACTACATGCAGATTCATGCGCCCTCGTGCGCTACAACCGCCTACTATCCAATTGGGTAATAGCGGGATTGATCCACCAGCACAAGTGCCTCAGAGGGATATTATAGACGCACAAATGGCGTTTTTCGGTAGACAACATAGTGTGGATGAGTATTTACTCGCTGCATAACCCGTGCCGAAATAGTTGATGATTGTGACGGGATGTATCATCAACGAGCAGGTTAGATTTGGAGGGAAATTGCCTGCTATAAACCTCTTCTGAATAACTGGGAACTCTGTTATACTGCCTGTTCGCGGAACCGTATGGATGGTATATGACAGACAATCAGAGGGAAGAATTATCTTATTTAGCTGGACTCTTCGATGGAGAGGGGACAATTTGTATACAGAAAGATTCTAGGCCTTTAAGTAAGGATAATGGCCGAAATTGGAATCCTATCTATAACGTGACGTTTAGAGTGGGTATGATAGAAGAAAGGGCTATCAGAAGTTTCAAAGAGTTTTTCAAAGTAGGATTTATTGATTGTGAGAAATCGTATCGTAAATTTAGGCCCATGTGGAGATATTCCATAAGAGCTAAAGCTGATGCGAAAATGGTAATAGAAAAGATATTACCTTTCTTGCGGGTGAAAAAGCCACAGGCTGAATTAGCCATAAGATATTTCGTAGATTGTCCTTCACAACGAGGAAGATACTTATCTCCGCAGGTTCTTCAGAAAAAAGAAGAATACTATATGGAGATGAGACGACTAAATGGAGTGGATAATTCGCCCGCAACGACTAAGCGAAGAGGACGCCCACCTAGTGTGCGCGTAAGCGATAGTCTGATCTCATAGGCGACTATGAGAAACTGGCAGAAATGACCAGTTCACACAGCAATGTGGGGTAACAGAATGAATCCTCCAAGACCAGGAAGGTGTCTTAGCTTGGGTGTCTGAACGTCTGGCTGCATAGCTACGGCCAGAAAGATTTGACGATAATGGTAGCAATGCGTCAAGCCGAGGATAGGATTATGTCCTCGATAAACCAAACCTGATTGACTTGGAAGGCTAAAGCATGAATAATGCCATGCCGACAAGGCGGAACTATGATTGTAATTATTATTATATTTGGTGTTTTATTTGTTACATCCTTTACTTACATACTGGATAAAGCATTTAATGAGCCTGACACAATAAAAATATATCCATGTATAAGATGCAAATTACCCACCTTTTATGAGTATCATTCTTGTTCAAGGTGTCATAGAATAGACCGTGAGAGACTGAGCGGTTTGGAGTCTAAAAAGACTATGCGACAGTCCGACCCATCCGACGAAAGGGGTGGAGTTAGCAGAAATGACTAACCGCCTATCATTTTGAAAATCAAGGCGATAGGTCACTAAGTAACAGCGTGTTAATCCTCCGGGATTACATTGTTTCAGCCGCTTCCCAGATCAATGCTGGTGGTGGTTCGAATAATGATAACCCGACTAATTTGGGTGTCAGCGATTTTAGCCTTGTAGCTACTACGCTAGATACTAATAACGCATACAAATTCATGTCCGGTATTGAGGGCATGGACAGGTTTAACATACCAGACCTGTATAAACCTTGGGTAATTGACTTGGAGTGCCTTGCTGCTGCATAGTAGAAGGTCAACAAGGCGGAAGATGTTTACGCATCACCGTGAGAGACTTAACCCTGAGGATCATTTTCATTATATTACGAAAATGATGTGTGAAAGTCCGACCTGCGGGAATAAATGAAGCCGCAGAATCACCCAGAAATGAGGTGGTCGCCATGGCTTATTAGGAGTGAGAAAGCTCCGTATGCAAGGCATATCAGTCGAATTTAACGACCGAACCGCCTAATAAGAGTGGTCATAAAAGTAACAGAGAGTGGTACGGGCCCTGTACGTTCAGCATATTTTATGCTGTCGTCAACAGAGCTACAAACAGATTTTGACAGCTTGACTGGGCAAGGATTTAAATCCCAATGGGACTACCCTAAACTTTGTGGGGTAGTAAAATCTTCTCTGATGGACTTGGAACTCCTCGCTATGGCAGCATAGACGGACAACAAGGGGCAAGATTATGAATAAACATGAAGAATTAAGACTAAAATTAGAGGGAATCTCTAATGGGAAACCAGATGCACATAAAGTAATAATGGATGTTCTTAAATATCTTATGGATTTAAATCAGCCTGAACGTAGCAAGCGAGAAGACCATTGTCCTGAATGTAAAAATTCCCTAATTTCAGATGACGGCTCACTTTGGTGTCAGTCATGTGATTGGAGAGGGTGGGTTAAAAAGGATAATGGATGCGGTGCTCTGAACTCTATGGAAACATAGAGACCTAGGCTGAGAAGACCTAGGCGCCTCGCAAGAGGTCAACAAGTAACAGATTTTGACAAATGCTTCGGCATTGCCTTCTGAATATGGTTCGGTATTTAACGTCCGTATTCTGACAAGCTCTGAAGCTCCAGTCGCAAGACAGGCTTCAGCTAATAGCCAAGACGTATATTACAATACTGTTTTGGGTAAACAGGCGATCACGCATATTAATCAGGATGGTTATTCCATGAACCTGATCTATCGTGATCCATATTACAGTGGTATGTTGGCGCAGAATGCTACCTTGGCGGTTAAATTCGCCCAGTCGCAAGCTCTGACCCAAGATACTGCTATCCGCAACCTGCTGAGCACTCGCTTAGCTAATTTGGGGGTGTAATATGACTGAATACTCAAGAATGGCAAAGGGTTCTTTTACATCTACTGGTGCTGCTAAGGTCATTAACTTGCCCTTCACTCCAGATGCTATTGAGATGTGGAACTATAGCTCATTTGGCACTCCAGCTAACCATGGTGTACCTTATGCGTATTGGGATCGTACAATGGGTCAAGGTTTTGCTGTTGAACAAGTTTTCAACGCGACACCTGTACTCAGTACCGATATTGTAACATCTAATGGCTTCAGTACATTTGCTGCTGGTCAATTGTTGCAGTATGGTGCGCAATTGCAGATTGTCAGTATTACAAAAGCATCACCTGCTGTTGTAACTACTGGTGCTGCACACGGCCTCAAATCGGGCGATGTTGTGATTTTGCAGGGTCTTTACCAGTCTAGTACAACTGGCATGCAGCAAATTGCTGGCATTCCTTTTACTGTGACTGTTACAGGATCTACTACATTCACAATCCCATGGAACACTAACCAGTCTAATTATACTGCATTATCTGGTTCGCCAAGTGGTGCATATATGAGACAAGTGTTGTATCCATATCTGTATTTTCCAGGTGTTGCGCCTATCAGTGCAATCACATTGGGGGCTACCACCACTATTGATACAACATGTGCACACAACTTTGTAGTCGGTCAAGAAGTTGCATTCCGTATCCAGACGAACTGGGGTACGTATCAACTTAATTCGCTGCCTAATACAACCATTCCAGGTTCGCCTATTTATGGTTATGTGGTCGCGGTTACTGATTACAACACTGTTGTGGTTAACATCAACTCTAGCTCTTACTCTGCGTTTAACTCTAACCAGGCGTTTGCTTCATTCGTTGGTGAGCAGTTCCCGCAGATTGTAGCTGTTGGTGATGTTAATACAGGTGGTGTGCAGATTAGTTCAGGTTCTGCATTGTATCCACCTCCGTATTCGATGCAAATCGGCACTACGCAGACAAATACAATTAACGGACCTGCAATTATGGGCGCTTATGTTAATAACACTGCACGCGGCTTTGTTATTGGTTCTGGCGCTGGTGCAACGGATACATCTTCAGTACTTGTTGGTGCCAATGGCAACACAATTTACTGGAGAGCTTTCTTGCATGACCTGGTATTACCTTAATTGTTTTATTAATAAACAATTTAATGTATCTTTTGGGGGAAGGCTAAATGCCTTCTCCCATTATTGCGAGGCATATGACTGTTATTAGCTACCCGATACCTGCCTATCAAAACGTACCCATTCATCCTGAGTATTACCAACCCAGTCGTTTTGTAATTTCTGGCATTACTTTAGGACAAACTACTATTGTGACAACTGCTACAAATATGGACTATGTAGTGGGTCAGTTGGTTAGGCTATTGGTGCCTTGGCAATTCGGTACAAGACAGCTAAATCAGACAGAAGCATATGTAATTTCTATTCCGGCACCTAATCAGGTTGAACTGGATGTCCCATCTGTTGGTTTTGATACATTTATTGCATCTTCAGCCCCCACGAAAGCACAGATCGTAGCTGTTGGAGATATCAATCAAGGACAGCAAAATACTAATGGTCGGACTAATCAGAAGACCTACATTCGAGGCAGTTTTATTAATATATCACCGTAAGGTACGCATGACAAAACCCAAAATTAGCAACTCTGAATCAGAGAAAGAGCTAGTAAAAGCCCAAGAGCAGTTTGATAAGTTCGATGCAGAAGTCAAGTCGTTGACTTTGGATAATATGAATAGTGTGGCTCCGCAGCGTGAATCTGAAGGGCACAAGATAGCACAGAAAGATATAGATAAAAGCAAAGACATTTATCTTAAACCTAAGCGCACCATTCCCAGCAAAGAGAAGTTTAACGAGCGTTTTAGAGATGATTATAACTTTGCCACGGAGTATGTGCAGTTCATTTCTAAGAATAATGAGATTATCAGCGAAGATATCGAAGTATGGACCAAGCCATTTCCTGGTGTTCCAGCTCAAGAATGGGTAATTCCCGTAAATAAACCAGTATGGGGACCGAGGCATTTGGCTGAACAGATAGCTAAATGTAAATATCATAAGCTCACGATGTCGCAGAATAATGTGACTGGTGCAGATGGTATGGGCCAGTACTATGGTTCTATGGTAGCTACAGAGACTGTAAACAGGTTAGAGGCTAATCCTGTGTCTACACGCAAGTCTATCTTTATGGGAGCGCAGTCGTTTTAATGAACGTATTAGACAGTATAATTACCTATGTTCGACGGATAATCAAATCACCTTCCAACACATCTATTACTGATGATTTGATCATCGACTATGTGAATAGGTTTTGGATAAATGATGTGGATGCTCGCATTCAGCTATTCGATTTGAAGTCTAAGTACCAGTTTCAGACTACACCAGGCGTAGATAAATACAATATGCCGCTATATAACGTGCAGACTGAACCGGGTAATCAAAGCATTGGTTTTTATCCTGTCTACCAAGGATTTACTGGGCCAGCATATATTAATGGCGTACAAGTACCACTACAAACTCAGAAGAACATATTTTATAATATGTTTCCTAATGTAGTGCAGCAGTGTCAGGCAGTAGCTGTTGGGGATGGTGGTGATACGTATAGTTTTCAGTTTCCATTATCACCTTCTAATGCTCTGCCGCCTAACCCACCCGTTTCATCAATTTTAAGAGGACATGTGGATATGTTGGGAGTAATCTCAACAAACGTTAACGTTGATCCACCCACTGGGGCCAACATTAATCCTAACATTCCTGTCACTAGCATAGATTCGCAGGTATTTATTACATCTACCTCTGCAACAGGTGAGAATGTAGTTGTAGCTGATAGTGGACAATTCCTCACAGGTAATGTGAATTATGGATTGCTAATGTCACCCGGCAAACCACCGTTTGGTAATACAGCATTGCCTGGAGGATATTCTACTACATCAAACACCGTGAATTATCTTACTGGTGAAGTGAATGTTAGGTTTCCGGTGGGTATACCTGCTGGCATGAATATCAATGCGCAGTGTTACTATTTTCAGACTGGTTTGCCTAGAGCAATACTTTTCTACAATAATGTCATTGAATTACGTGTACCCCCTGCACAGCAATATCTGGTCGAGATGGATGCCTATTTAACTCCAGCAGCTTTCTTAAGCACATCACAAGCTGTGCCATTTGGATATATGTCAGAATATATTGCTCGTGGAGCAGCACGAAAGATTCTTAGCGACACTGGTGATGTGGAACAATTTAATTTCTATGAACCTTTATTTAAAGAGCAAGAAATGCTGGTCTGGAAGAGATCTCAGCGACAATTTACTGAAACGAGAACTGAAACAATCTATAGCCAAGGGTATGCACAGGGGCAATATAATGGATATGGAGGAGGTACACTGTGAGTTTTACATTTAACGATGCTATACCAGCAGCAAACAATAACCCTTCTTTTGATCAGCCTGAGATGTTACAAAATAACATATCAAACGCTTTAATCTGGGAAGAGGATCATGTGGGATTTAATGATGGTAGTGGCCATGGGGGAACTCATACACAACTTCGATTCTTTCAATTTGCTTCTCCTACTCCTCCTGCTGGAACTGTTGATTCTGTGGCATATCCTGCAGCGGGGGTAGCTGACGCTTCTCATGCTCAGTTCTATTTTAAGAATTCATTAGCTACATTTCTTGTGAATAGCGTAAAGGCATGGGGATCATTTGTTGTCACTCCTTCTAGTACTACTTTAATCGATAAGTATAATTGCAGTTTATCTACTAATGCTAATGGTCAAATCTCAACAATTACCATATCCTCTGGCGTGACGGCTTCAACAAGTTATACCGTCATTCCTTTCATCACAGGAAATACAACCGTTACATATTCTATTACTGGGACCAGCACATTTACATTAACGAATGGGATTGCTGGAATTGGACAGAAGATCAGTTTTATCGTATTGCAGGCATAAATGGGCGAGAAAATCATTGTTGGTCCTATCAATAAAGGCTTAAAAACAGATAGAGAACCATTCTATATCGATAATGATTCGTTTCCAGTTTTGGTTAATGCTTATCAGTGGCGTGGCAGAGTAAAAAGGAAACGTGGAACATCTCTGTTAGGTAGGTTGAAGCGTTATTTCAATTCACTGAATGCTTCATATGGTAGTACAACAACTATCACATTAAATGGTAGTGGAGTTGGTAATCTTCTTACTGGTTTTTCTTTACAGACCAATGGGAATATAGTTCCTGGTAGTGTAACGATTACGGCACCTGGTCCTACAGTGTATACCGATCCTGCCATGGATGGTACACTGAGTCCTACAGGTACCATAAACTATGCGACTGGTCAGATTACCATTGCTGCACAAGCCAACGATGCTGTATCGGTATTATTTAATTATTACCCAGATTTACCTGAAATGGGATTGAGGGACTTCATATCCCCCACATCTCAATTTCCAGGTACTATAGGCTTCGATACTAAATATTCTTACAATATATCTACGGCCACTCCCTTCAACATCTATGATGTCAGTTTCTACAAGAATCCTGCAATAGCTACATATAGCGGATATACACAAAAGACCAATTGGACTCCTACCTCTTGGAATGGACGGGATTATCAGCAATTCTGGACAGTGAACTATGCGGGGGCGATGTGGGCGACCAATGGTATCACTGTCCCCTTTAATGCTACAAATGTAGGTATGCAGTTCAAACCAATTGTTGCAGTTACTGTGACAGGTGCTACAACAGCATCTTTACAGATTACAGCACATGGATTGGTTGTTGGTGATTTTGTGTTTGTTAATGAGGTACAAACCACCACAGGCATTAATTGGCAGACCGGATATGTCACCACTCGCACAGATGATAACAATGTAGTAGTCACATTTCCTAATGCTGCGATAGCTACCAATGGAACTGGAGGTATTGCCCAGTATCTTACATCCCGATCTAATACTGCTAAGGATTGCATACGCTTCTATGATGGTGATCCGACTAATGGCAATCCCACCACACCAACATTAAACGGTGTTAAAGGGTGGGTAAACTTCATGCCTCCCCTTTCACAGTCCCCATTTTCTATTGGTGGTTTGCCTGCAGCTATTTACTATCTAGCTGGTGCACGAATGATTGTACCATTTAAAGATAGATTATTATTCATTGGCCCTGTGGTGCAGTCATCTACAAGTGCAGCCTTCTATTTGCAAGACACTGTAGTCTATAGTCAGAATGGTACTCCCTACTATACCGCATCATACACTAACACTCCCAGCGCAACTGTTGATACGCCAACTAACCCCACAACAGTTTTTAATCCAATTCTTGTTCCTGATCAGCAGACAGCAACATCTCCTGCGTACTTTTCTGATTCCACAGGATTTGGTGGCTTCGTCACTGCTGGTATAGATGAGCCCTTTAACACGGTATCTTCCAACGAAGATGTACTGATATTGGGATTACCTACTAATCAAGTCCGCATGATCTATACGGGCAACGATGTGCTGCCGTTCAATTTCTTTATCATAAACTCGGAATTAGGCAGTTCGAGTACCTTCTCAGCCATTAACATGGATAGGGGTGTCATTACTAGGGGTGATCGTGGTTATGTGATTACAAGCCAGGTAGAGACACAGCGTGTGGATTTAGACAATCCTGATGAAGTATTCCAGATAAAGCTTACTGAAAATGGAACTGAACGGGTAACTGCACAGCGCGACTATATCAACGAATGGATATATTTTACCTATCCAAGCAACACCTTCAATTATAAGTTTCCTACACAGACGTTCCAATATAACTATAGGAATCAGTCATGGGGTATCTTTTATGAGTGTTATACTACCTATGGAACATTTAGGCAGCAAACAGGTTATACATGGGCTACTATAGGAACTATATTTCCCACATGGAATGATTGGAATGAACCGTGGAATGCAGGTTCATCTACATTGTTGCAACCTCAGGTTATAGGTGGTAATCAGCAGGGTTTTGTAATATTCAGGGATGATGGTACTTCAGAAGCATCTAGCCTATATATACAGAATATAACAGGCAATACAGTTACATCTCCCGATCATTGTCTGAATACTGGCGACTACATTCTTATCAGCGGTGTAATAGGTAGTATGGGCAGCACTGTGAACGGTAAAGTATTTCAGGTTTCTGATCCTGTTACACAAAACTCGTTTAACATACTGGGTAATGGCATACCTTCAGGTACATATTCTGGTGGTGGACTTATAACACGCTACTATAGGCCGTTAATTCAGACTATGCAATTTCCTGTAGCTTGGCAAATGGGTCGCAAAACTAGATTGGGTGTACAGCAATACCTTCTCAGTAAGACTGATAGAGCGCAGGTTACATTACTTATATTCCTGAGTCAGAATGGTGATTATGCATATAATCAAGGTCCTATATATCCAGATACCAATTCACCAAATGATGGATTAATCTATAGTACGGTTCTCTATACATGTCCAGAAAGCACTAATTTAGGTCTTACACCAGCTAATACTAATTTGCAGATGCCCACAGCATCGGCTCAGCAGCAGATATGGCATAGGATCAATACATCATTGTTGGGAGATACCATACAGGTAGGCATTACATTGAGTGATGAACAGATGTCTGATCCTAATCTGATCTACCAAACTGCAGAGATAGAGCTGCACGGTATCATTTTAGATGTAAATCCAAGCTCACTATTGGCTTAATATGAGTAGCAATATAATAAATCAGGTGTCTTTCCTAAGGACTTCTAGACTGTTTCCCGAGGAAATAGGACAGCTGGTAGTAGAGGTCAATCGCAGTTACACTGATATTGCCAATGCTGTTAATAGCCGTGTGATTGGTATATTTGCGCTAAATAAACCTTCCTTGAATGGAGAAGAATGGTTCCTCACAAGTCAGAGACAGCAAGGATTGCGTCAACTCTATCAATTCACTGGAGCTGGAAATGTACCGCATAACATCAATTTTAACAGTGTATCACAATTTACAGCCGCTTATGGTTCATATACCGATGGTACCAATTATTATGGATGTATGTATGCGAGCGATGTAGCTATCACAGGACAGTTTACCTTCTACATAACACCGACAAATATAGTGGTATTAGATGGAGGTGGCACACCAGCAATTACTTCAGGAACTATTGTGTTGCAATGGATATCTAATGTTTAAAGTGATATCTTTAAGAAAACGAGGTTAGTATGTCGTCACTATATGGTGGATACAGTCAGTCAACAGGTCAACCGTCACGCAGCGGTGCAACTGGTGACATTATTCCAAAGGGTTATAAAAAAGGCAGAATGCAGAACTTTACTCCCGAGATGATGGAGTTGTTCCAAAGTCTGTTCTCTCATGTCGACCCACAGAGTTTTTTAAGCAAGTTATCTGGGGGCGATGAACAAACCTTTAATGAGATTGAAGCTCCAGCACTAAAGCAATTCGCTGGTCTACAGGGTGGAATGGCTTCACGTTTTAGTCAAATGGGTCAAGGTGCAACCAAATCTAGTGGTTTCCAAAACTCAATGAATCAAGCCGCTCAGGATTTTGCAAGTCAGCTACAATCCCAACGCACCGGACTTAGAAGAGATGCAACCAATGATTTATTCAATATGAGCAATATGTTGCTTGGACAAAAACCATTTGAGAATATCTTGTCTCAAAAACAACAGAAAAGCGGTGGGTGGGAACAAATGATTCCAATGGTCCTTCAAGCAGCAAGCATGTTTTTGTGAGGAACTAATGGTACAAATCATACAAGAGAATAGAAAACCATCCTTTCTAGAGCGAGTTATCCCTGCGTTGAGTCAAGGGTTAGATAGTCTTTCTCCAATATTAGAAAGGAACCGAGCTGAATCAAGCAGATCTAAAGAAGCTTCCGCTCTTTCTGAACTTACAGGAATGGATCTAAGTGATCTTAGTCCAGAGAACCTTAGCCATTTTGCAAAGGAATTTGCCACTCAGCTCAGGCCTCAGAGTAAGGGTGATGATAAAGAAGCTAAAAAGAATGCCCAGTCTATTGCTGGTTTACAAGGCGCAATGGATGTCGTTAACCGGATGCGTTCTTTGCGCGAAAAAGGAAATCTAGGCTTTGGTTCTTCTGTTTTGGGAATGTTTAATCCAGATACCAGACAAGATTCAGGTGAATATGAACAACTGGGTAAGTCTTTAATCCAATATGCAACTAACATTCCCATCAGAAATAAGCTGGAGTTCGAAACTTTGGCGCATAGTCTATATGATCCCACAATTACAGATGCGAAAGCTAAAGGCGTCTTAGATTCCAT
>JACZCZ010139155.1_pt1 | contig 12511 bp, 12 predicted proteins | sample 8641811 | NCBI WGS metagenome assembly JACZCZ01 (sample SAMN15324610, study PRJNA640507) | soil metagenome | isolation source: intercropping peanut in the first line | place: China: Luxin town, Laibin City, Guangxi Province | collected 2019-07-25 | depth 10cm m | reverse complement strand
GCGCAGTACTACAACAACCCGTTCGACGTGCCGGTGATGTAGATGCGGTGGGTTTGGCTCGTTCTGTCGCTCGTCCAGTTCGCGATCGCAGCTCAGGCAGCAGGCGCAGAACGGCGACCCCGCGAGGTCACCATCGCCGATCCGTACATCGAGCTGCACACGGGCCCGGGCCGCGGCTATCCGATCTTCTTCGTCGCGGAGCGCGGCGAGCAGATCGCTCTGCTGAAGCGGCGCACCGAGTGGTTCAAGGTGCAGGTCGCGCGCGGCCAGGAAGGATGGGTGCACTTCGAGCAGCTGACGACGACGCTGGAGCCGGATGGCGAGCCGTTCGACCTCCCGGCGCTCGGCTTCGACGACTACACGGCACGGAAGTGGGAGGTCGGCGCGCTGTACGGCGACTTCGGCGGTGCGAACGTCATTGCGACGTACGGCTCGCGCAGCTTCACCCCGAATCTGTCGGGCGAGATCTGGGTATCCCAGGCGCTCGGCCGGTTCTCGGACAGCACGATGGTCACCGCCGACATCGTGCACTTGATGTATCCGGATTGGCGCGCGTCGCCGTATTTCACGCTCGGCGCCGGCGTCATCAAGACCGAGCCCAAAGCGACGCTGGTCGCGACGAGCGACCGAACCGACTCGGTCGCGTTAGCCGGTGCCGGCGTCCGAGTCTATTTGACGCGCCGCTTCGTGTTTCGTGGCGAGTACAAAACGCACGTCGTGTTCACGAGCCGCAACGACAACGAGGAAGTAAGGGAATGGAAAGCAGGGTTCTCGTTCTTTTTCTGACCCTGACGCTCGTCGTCGGGATGCTGACGGGTTGCGGCCGCGATCGGCTCGCGCGCGCCGACGACACCGGCCAGCCGCCGGTCATCGAGCCAGACATCGAGCGGCGCGAGATCGAGCCGGCCCGGATCGATACCGAGGACTTCGAGGTCGGCATCTTTGCGGGTCAGCTCAGCGTCGAAGATTTCGGCGTGAACACCGTGGCGGGCGCGCGCTTCGCGTACCACGTGACGGAAGGCTTCTTCGTCGAGCTCGCGGCGGGCAAAGCGAAGACCGAGCCGACGAGCTTCGAGCGACTGAGCGGTGCTGCGCAGTTGCTCACAGACTCGGAGCGGGACTATTCCTACTATAACGTGTCGTTGGGCTACAACATTTTGCCCGGCGAAGGCTTCATAGGCCGGCGACGCGCGATGAACGTCGCGACTTATGTCATCGGCGGAGTGGGGAAGACGACGTTCGCCGGCGATGACCGGTTCACGATCAACTTTGGCGCAGGGATGCGGCTCATGCCGCTCGATTGGCTCGCCGTCCACGCCGACATTCGCGACCACGTATTCGACATCGATTTGCTCGGACAGGAGAAGACGTCCCACAACCTCGAGGCGCATGTAGGCGTCACGTTCTTCTTCTAGGGTAGACAGCGGAGGTAACCCATGTTGCGTGCATTCTCTGTTTTCGTGATGACGACTCTGGTTGCGGGCCTCGCTTGGGCCGCGACCGTGTCGGGCCCGGCACCCAACTTCAATCTCACGACGCTCGACGGCAAGCCGGTGTCGCTGGCCTCGCTGAAGGGCAAGGTCGTGATGGTCAACTTCTGGGCGACGTGGTGTGTGCCGTGCCGGCAGGAGATGCCGCACTTGGAGGCGCTCTATCAACGCTACAACGGCTTGGGATTCGAGCTGTTGGCCGTGAACGTCGAGAAGAACAACGCGGATGGCGCTCGCAAATGGCTCGAGGAGACGCCGGTCACGTTCACCGTGCTCACCGATCCGAACAACGAGGTCACGAAGCTCTACAAGGTGCAGACGATGCCGAGCACCGTGATCGTCGCGCGCGACGGCACGATGCGGTTCATCCACCACGGCTACAAGCCGGGCTACGAGAACGACTACCAGACGCAGGTTCGGGCGTTGCTCCGGGAGTAATCGATGACGGTCAAGAAATCGATTGGGCGTGCCGTGCTGGTCAGCGCGGCTCTGTGCGTGCTCTTAGGCTGCAGCGTGGAGCCGTGGGTCAAGCCGTACGAGCGCGACCATTTAGCCGATCCGATCATGTCTTTCGATCGCGACCCCGTTTCGAGCTCCTACACGGGCCACGTGTACGAGGCGCGTGAAGGTGCGCGCGGTGCGACCGGCGGTGGTGGCGGCGGCTGCGGCTGTAACTAGGGCGGGTCGTGAAGCGCAGTCTCATCATAGGTCTGTTGTCGTTCGCGGCCCTGAGTGTCGGCCACGCCGGCGTGTTGCCCGAGGATCGCGCCGACGTGCTGCTGCATTCGTACGACGGCGGCGGCGTCACCATTCAAGGGCCTTCGGTGCTCGTGCGCAAGCAGTTCGCACAGAAGTTCTCCGTTTCGGCCAACCATTACGTCGACAAAGTAAGCAGCGCGTCGATCGACGTCATTACGACGGCGAGTAAGTACACTGAAGAGCGCACGCAGCATTCGGTCGGGCTCGATTACTTGCACGACCGCTGGATGATGAACGTCGGCTTCACGAACAGCGAAGAGAACGACTACAAGGCGGAGACGTTCAACTTCGGCATCAGCCAAGACATCTTCGGCGACTTGACGACCGTATCGCTCGGTTACTCGCACGGCAACGACACGGTCAGTCGGCGCGGCGACGCGACGTTCAGTGATACGGTGGAGCGCCAGCAATATCGGCTCGGCGTATCGCAGATCCTGACGAAGAATCTCCTCCTCGGCTTGACGTTCGAGACCATCACGGACGAGGGCTTTCTCAATAACCCCTATCGGCAGGTGCGTTATCGCGATCTGACGACGCCGCAGGGCTACAGCTACGAGCGCGAGGTCTATCCGCGGACGCGCACGAGCGACGCGGGCTCCCTCCGTCTGCGTTACTACTTGCCGTATCGCGCGGCTATCCACGCCGAGTATCGGCAGTACGCAGATACCTGGGACATTCAAGCGGACACGTTCGAGCTCGGCTACACGCACCCGATCGAGTCGGGTTGGACGATCGAAGGCAAGGTCCGCGCGTACTCGCAAACGAAGGCCGACTTCTACAGCGATCTATTCGCGCGCTCGGAGTTCCAGAACTTCAGGGCGCGCGACAAAGAGCTCAGCACGTTCTCGAGCACGACGTTGCGGCTCGGCGGCAGCTACGACATCGTTCGTGGCGGCTGGAGGTTCGTAGAGCGAGGCACGCTGAACGTCGTGCTCGATCACATGATGTTCGACTACGAAGACTTCCGCGACTTGCGAGTCAGGGGCGGGGTCGTCGGCAGCGAGCCGTTCTACAGCTTCGATGCCAACATCGTTCAAGTGTTCGTCTCGTTCTGGTTCTAATTGACGTCCCACTTGCGCCGTCAGCAGAAGCGGCGAAGCCTTGCTACCAGCGGAAGAGGCGGGCGATGGTGCCGGCGGGGTAAGAGCCGCGCTTGGCGGCCAGCTCGACGAAGCCGTCGGTGCCCGCGAGCGTCACGAAGTCGCCGGAGGTGTTCGTCGGGTGCGGCGTCGCGCAGAGCGTCGCGCGCTCCGAGGAAGACACGGTGACCGGCGTGAACAACGTCAGCGTCGGTGACGCTTCGATCGGCGCGGTGAGCTCGACGAGCTCCGGTGTGGCCCCGCGCAAGCCCGCGGCTTGGCGCAATGCCGGTACGATATAGCGCGTGGCGCAGACGAGCGTCGACACGGGATTGCCGGGCAGCGCGAAGATCGGCTTGCCGCGAGCGCTGACGCCGAACCACATCGGCCGGCCGGGGCGCTGCTCGATCTTCTGCAGCACGAGCTTCGCGCCGAGCTCGGTCAGCACCGACGGCACGAAATCGAACTTGCCCATGGAGATCCCGCCGCTCAAGACCAGAACGTCGTGGTCGTTGTCGAGCCGATCGAGCGCGATGGCGAGCGCGTTGGCGTCGTCGCGCAGGCGCGCGCGCGTGACGACACCCAAGCGATGCTGCGCCAGGCAGGCTTCGACCGCGCGGTCGTTCGTCGAGCGAATCTGCTGCGGCGCGATGGGCTTGCCGGGCTCGACGAGCTCGTCGCCCGTCGATACGACGGCAACGCGCGGCAGATCCGCTACGAGCGCATTCGATGCGCCCGCGCCCGCCAGCACCGCCATTTCCGGCGGGCCGAGATGCGTGCCGGCGTGCAGCACCACGCTGCCGGCGGGGCGGTCGCTGGCGCGGCGGTGCACGAACTGCTCGGCGTTGACGATTGCGTCCTTGGTTATGCTCGCGGCCGTGCCGTCGCGTCGCACGCGCTCGATCGGCACCACCGTGTCGAGACCGTCCGGCAGGGCGGCACCCGTCATGATCTCGACGCATTGCCCCTGAGCCGTGACGACCAGCGGTTCTTGGCCTGCAGCCTGCGTGCCGAGAACCTCGAACGAGCGGCGGCCCGCCTCCCAGTCGCTGAAGGCGATTGCGATGCCGTCCATCGTGACTCTGTCGAAGGGCGGCTGGTCGCGCTCGGCCCGCACGTCCTCCGCCAGCACGCGGCCCCCGCAGTTGCCGAGCGGCTCGTGCCGGGCAGTGAATCTCGGCATGTGTGCGAGGATCAAGGCCTCTGCTTCCGCCACCTCTGTCATAAGCCGTTGCGTCCCAACTGAAGCACCGGGCCGGCTATTCCGGCCATTGGAACCGGGACTATACTGATCTCCCAGGAGGCAAGCATGGCCCGGGGCCTGTACTTCGGCATCGCGAGCTGTCTAGTGCTGGGAACAGCGAGCGCGCAGCGTTCCGTCCCTGGGGTGACCCAAGAGCAAGCAGATAGTCGCACCGTGATCGGCGTTGCGAACGAGTATTTGTCGGCCGGCGCCGAAGCGATTCGCATCGGGCAATACGACGAAGGAATTCGTCTTACGAAGCTCGGCCTCGAGCGGTTCGCGTCGCCGCGCGACAAAGCCGCGGCACTGTCGAATTTGTGTGCCGCGCATGCTGCCAAGAACGAGCCTGACGCTGCCATCGGCTACTGCAACGAGTCGCTGACGATCAACGAAGAAAACTGGCGCGCCTATAGCAATCGCGCGTACGCCCTGTATTTGAAACGCGAGTTCGACAAAGCCGACGCGGACCTCGACATCGCGTTGTCGATCAATCCAAACGCTAAACAGATGCCGCAGATCCGCGGCATGATGAACGAGCGTCGGCTGCGCGGGCGCGTCACGATGGAGGAGCACCAATAGCTCGTTCACCGCACAACGTAGTGCTCGCTGCATTCGCGGCGTTTGCCGCGCTCCTGAGCGACGATAGCGCGGCGCGCGTGGATCCCGTCGGCACGTGGAGCTGCGTCGTTTGGGGGCACCCGGAGTTCGGCGACGAGCGTGTCTTGTTTTACTTCGATGCCGGCGGTTTCGCGCGCTTGGCGCGCATCGAGAACGAGGCGGTGCCCGCGTGGAGCGGTTCGACGCCGTGGATCCGAGAGGATCGGCGCATGTCGTTCAGCGACCCCCGCACGGGCCGGCAGTACACGGCAGATCTGCGCCGCGACAACCTAGGTGGCACCTGGCGGACGATGACGGCGACGGGCGGCTGGTGGTGTGCCGTGTCCGATGTCGACGCCGTGCCGGAGACGTCTGAAGAACGGGCGGCAGCGTTGCCGGTCATCTTGCCGCTCGTCACCGCGACCCCGCGTTATCCCGTCGAGGCGATCCGCCAGGCGAAGCAAGGCCGCGGCGTGTCGTGTTTTCTGGTCGACGCGGCGGGCGCGATCGTGGAGCCGGAGCTCATCGAGCTTTCCGACGAAATCTTTCGCGAGCCGATCTTGACCGCGTTGAAGCACTCGCGTTACCAGCCGCGCGACGCGGACAGCATGCTTCGCCCGAGCTGTCGCAGCTATACGTTCAGCCTCGACCGGCTCGCCCAGCACGAGATCCAGTACGACTAACTAGTCGTTGCTCGCAACGCGCGCGCCCGTTACGCCCACCTGGAATTGTTGTGTCGACGTGAACGGGCCGAGCCCCGTCGCGAAACGCGTCGCCTGCCCCGCGGGCAGTTGATTGACTCGTCGAGCGAGCTCACGAATCGCGCCTTGCGAGTCGGCGTAGCGCACGGCGACGAGCACGTCCGTGACGGCAACCCCCGTCGGATTCGCGACTTCCACGACGAGCTGCCCGGAGTTGTCGAGCCCGCCACGGGCTTCAATGTATTTGCCCGGGTTCGACGGTAAGTCGAGCCGCACGGTTGCCGTCTGCGCGGCTTTGCCGGCTTCGCTGGACGAGCCGCTGGCGCGCTCGTAGTGCTCGAGGGCCGCCTGCCGATCGCCGCGCTGCTCCGCGATCGTGCCGAGAGCGTAGTACGCGTCCGCCGTCGGCAACAGCTGCACGCTCGCTTCGAGCTCCGTGCGCGACTCTTCCCACTGCCGCAGCTGCCGGTGCGCGAGCCCTTTCTGCAGGTGGTAGTAGAAGAAGTTGTCATCGCGGCCGATGGCGTCGGTGTAATGCCGGACGGCGTCGGTGTAACGGCGTTCCTTCATGTCGATGTCGCCGAGCAGCGCGTGGATTTGCGCTTCGGCGGGCAGCAAGCGCAGCGCTTCTTGCGCGGAGCGCTCGGCATCGGCCGCGCGGTCGTTCGCGAGCGCGGCGCGCCCAGCGTCGTAGGCATCGTAGGCGGGTTTGCGCTGCCGCAGTCGCGCCGTCGCGGCTTGATAACGTTCGCGGCCGAGATCGCCGCCGGGTGTCAGCGCTGCCGCAGTCTCGCGGTTCCTCTGCACGCGCTCCGTGGATGGCGGATGGCTTGCGAAGAGCGCGGCGAGCCGGCCGCCGTCGCCGCCGTTTTGCTCCGAAAGCCGAACGAACGTCTCCTGCAACGCGACGGCGGCGCTCGGGTCGTAGCCGGCAGTCTTCATGTAGCGCATGCCGTAGAGATCCGACTCGAGCTCCGCCTCGCGGCTGTTACGCATCGTCAGCAACTGCGCGCCGAGGCTCGCTGCGCCCACCGTAAGCCCGCCGTATTCGCCGCGCTGTGCGGCGACCTGCGTCGCGAGCAGCGCACCTTGCAGCAGCAGGCCACGCTGCATCGCGAGCGCGCCGTGTCGCGCCGCCGCGTGCACGATCTCGTGCCCGAGCACGGCGGCTAGCTCAGCTTCCGTGTTGAGCTCGGTCAGCAGGCCGCGATTGACGGCGATCTTGCCGCCAGGCAACGCCCAGGCGTTCGGCACGGAGCTGTTCAGCACGACGAACTCGTAAGGCAGTTGTCGATCGCTGACGGCCGCGAGCTTTTGGCCCACGCCGGCAACGTAGGCGTTCAACTCCGGATCCAGCGCGTATTCGCCGCCTTGCATTTGCTGCGACGGCGCATATTGCTGCTCGCCGATCGCGATCTCTTGATCCGCGGAGACGAGCGCGAGCTCGCGATCGCCGGTCACGGGGTTGATGACGCAACCGCCCAAGATCGTCAGCGCAGCAGCCGCTAGAAAAACGATGCGTTGTGATGTGCTCATATCGCTCACGCTCGCGGTGGCCCTGCCCATTATTTTAGTTTGCGTCGGCGAAAACAGACACAAATTCTATTGTCTCGGTACCTGGCCGGGGCGAGCATTGGCCCAGATTCTCGAAACAAGGATGTGCCATGGGCACGAACCGTTGTGGCTCGTCCTTAGCGCTCGTCGCTGCCTTGGTATTGCTAGAAGCGTGCCATTCATCCTCGGACGATGACGCTCCGAGCCCCGCGCCGCCGGGGCCATCACCGGTCGTGGGGCTCGATGCGCGGCCGTCGAATCTCGCATGCGTCGCGCCGGCGAAGACGCCGCCCGGCGGCACGGCAATCCAGCTCGCGCGTGCTTTCCCCGGTCTCACGTTCAATCAGCCGCTAGCGATGCTGCAAGCGCCCGGCGACGCGACGCGTTGGTTCGTGCTCGAGAAGGGCAGCGGCTCGGCGGGCACCGCGCGCGTGCGCGTGTTCGCGAACTCGGCGAACGTCATGACCGCGAGCAATTTCCTGTCCTTGACCGTCAACGCGAGCTCGGAGGGCGGCCTACTCGGCATGGCTTTTCATCCGCAGTGGGCCAGCAACCGGCACGCGTTCGTCTCCTACACGGTCGGTACGCCGATGGTGTCGGTCGTGGCGCGTTACACGAGCACGGACGGCGGCCTTACGCTCGATCCCACGACGCGCCAGGAGATCATTCGCGTCAACCAGCCGTTCGACAACCACAACGGCGGCCAAATCGCGTTCGGGCCCGACGGCTTCTTGTACCTCGGGCTCGGCGACGGCGGCAGCGGCGGCGATCCGCACGGCACCGCGCAAGACACGACGGACCTACTGGGCTCGATGTTGAGGTTGAACGTCAACGGCGCGTCGCCATACACGATCCCGTCGGACAATCCGTTCTTCGGTGGCGCGACGTGCGGGCCGGATCACTACGTGAGCGCGAACGCGTGTCCCGAGATCTACGCGTGGGGCCTCCGCAATCCATGGCGGTGGAGCTTCGACTCGTCGACGGGCGACTTGTGGCTCGGCGACGTCGGCCAAGGCGCGTTCGAGGAGATCGATCGCATCCAGCGCAACGGCAACTACGGTTGGAATTGCCGCGAGGGATTGGGCGCGTACTCGAGTCCGGCTGCCTCATGCAGCAATGCGTCGGGGTTCATCGATCCCGTCCACCAATACGGCCGTTCGCTCGGCTCGTCGGTTACGGGCGGATACGTCTATCGTGGCAGCGCCCTACCGTTCGTCGGAAGCTATTTGTTCGCAGACTACGGCAGCGGCCGCATTTGGCGCCTCGTGCCGAGCGGCAGCGGATTCACCGCCGAAGAGATGCTCGACACGGCGTTGTCGATCGCATCGTTCGGGCAAGATAACGACGGCGAGCTCTATGTCGTCGATATCGCCGGCGGCACGTTGCACAAGATCGTGGCCGCCGGCGGCGGCACGCAGGCGCCGCCGGTGCCATCGCAGTTGTCGGCGACCGCCTGCGTCAATGCACAAAATCCCGCGCAACCCGCGAGCGGTCTCGTGGCGTATGAGCCGGCGGCGGCGTTCTGGTCCGACGGCGCCACCAAGGAGCGTTGGCTCGCGATTCCGAACGGCACCTCGATCGTCGTCGGCAGCGACGGCGACTTCTCCTTCCCGAACGGGACGGTGCTCATGAAGCACTTTCGGCTCGGCGGCAATCTCGTCGAAACGCGGCTCTTCATGCGCCATCCCGATGGCGATTGGGCCGGCTACACGTACGAGTGGAATGCGCAGCGCACCGACGCGACGCTAGTGCAAGGCGGCAAGAACGTGGATCTAGGCTCGCAAACGTGGCGTTTCCCCAGCGGCAATGATTGCCTCACCTGTCATACGACGGCCGCCGGCTTCGCGCTAGGTGTCGAGGCGGCGCAGCTGAATCACGATCTCACGTATGCCGCGACCGGCCGCGCGGCGAACCAATTGCGCACGCTCGATGCGATCACGATGTTCACGACGCCTCTCGGCGATCCCGCGCTCCAGCCCGCGCTACCGAGCCCGTCCGATACGACTGCGCCGCTCGAGCGGCGGGCGCGCGCGTATCTGCATACCAACTGTGCCGGCTGTCACCGCCCGAACGGGCCGACGCCGAGCTCGCTCGACCTGCGTTATTCGACGCTGCTGTCGAGCACGAACGCGTGTAACGCGCAGCCGCAGGCCGGCGATCTCGGCATCGGTGCCGCAGCTCGCATCGTCGCGCCCGGCAGCGCGGCGAATTCCGTGCTCGTGGCACGAGTGAATCGCCGCGACGCGAACGGCATGCCGCCGCTCGCGTCGAACGCGATCGATACCGCGGGCGTCTCGTTGCTCGAGCAGTGGGTGAACGGGCTCACGGCCTGCCAATGAATTGAGTTTCGCCGCGCGATTGAACGACAATGCGCGCCCATGGAAACCGAAGAAACTGCAGCAACGCCGCCGAGCCGCGACTTCATCAGTCAGATCGTCGCGGACGAGGTCGCGGCCGGTAAGAACGGCGGGCGCGTGCAGACGCGTTTTCCGCCTGAGCCGAACGGCTACCTGCACATCGGCCACGCGAAAGCCATCTGCGTGGACTTCGGCGTCGCGCAGGAGTTCGGCGGCATGTGCTTTCTCCGGTTCGACGATACGAACCCCGAGCGCGAGACCGAAGAGTTCGTCGAGAGCATCAAGCGCGACGTCCGCTGGCTCGGCTTCGACTGGGGCGATCGGCTGCGCCATGCATCCGACTACTTCGGGCAGATTCACGACTGCGCCGTCGAGCTCATCAAGCGCGGCCTGGCGTACGTCGATCACCAGAACGCCGACGAAATTCGCAAGAATCGCGGCACGTTGACGGAGCCAGGCAAGAACAGCCCGTACCGCGACCGCTCGGTCGACGAGAATCTGCGGCTCTTCGAGGCCATGCGGCGCGGCGAGTTCGACGAGGGCACCTGCGTGCTGCGCGCGAAGATCGACATGACGTCGCCGAACATCAATCTCCGGGATCCGGCGCTGTACCGCATCCGCAAAGTCGCGCACCAGCGCACGGGGTCGGAGTGGTGCATCTACCCGATGTACGATTATGCGCACACGCTGTCGGACGCCATCGAGGGCACGACACATTCGCTGTGCACGCTCGAGTTCGAGGATCATCGGCCGCTCTACGATTGGTTCCTCGATCAGCTCTGGCAGGGGCGCCCGAGCCGGCCGCGGCAGATCGAGTTCTCGCGCGCCAACCTCATGTTCACCGTGACGAGCAAGCGCAAGCTGAAGCAGCTCGTCGACGAGAAGCACGTCGAAGGCTGGGACGATCCGCGTATGCCGACGCTCGCCGGGATTCGCCGCCGCGGCTATACGCCGGAGTCGATCGTCGAGTTCGTGAAGCGCATCGGCACGACGAAGAAGGAAAAAGTCGCCGAGCTCGGCCAGCTCGAAGGCTGCGTGCGCGAGCACTTGAACGAGATTGCGTCCCGGCGCTTCGCTGTCCTCGATCCGCTGAAAGTCGTGATCGACACGTACGCGGAAGATGCGGAGGAATGGCTCGAAGCGGCCAATCACCCGAGTAAGCCGGAGCTTGGCAGCCGCAAGGTGCCGTTCGCGCGCGAAATCTTCATCGAGCGCGAGGATTTCATGGAGAACGCACCGAGCAAATTCCATCGGCTGAAACCGGGCGGCGAGGTGCGCCTGCGTTACGGCTACATCATCAAGTGCGAGCGTGTCGTGAAGGACCCGGCCGGCAACGTCACCGAGCTCCATTGCAGCCACGACCCAGCCTCGCGTAGCGGTTCCGACGAGTCGGGACGCAAGGTCAAAGGCACGATCCATTGGGTGTCGGCGAAGCACGCCCGCTTCGTCGCCGTGCGCCTCTACGATCGCTTGTTTTCCGTGCCGTTTCCCGGCGACAACATCGCGAAAGAGCTGAACCCCGACTCGCTGAAGATCGTGAGCCGTGCTGCGGTCGAGCCGGCGCTCGCGGAGGCCAAGCCCGAGGAGCGGTTCCAGTTCGAGCGCACTGGCTATTTCGTGGCCGATCGCGCGTTGTCCAAGCCCGGTGCGCCGGTGTTCAACCGCACCGTGACGCTGCGCGACTCGTGGGCGAAGCTCGAGCAGGAAGCGCTCGCGACGCTGCCGCGCGCTACGGGCGTCTGAGGCGCTGCCGGCCGTGGCTCGGTTCCTGGTCGCCGCCCTTTTCCCCCCCGCCGTCGCGCTCCCTGCGGCGCCCGACGACACCATGCGATGCGCCAACGGTAGGCTCGTCAACGTCGGCATGATCGACGCCGAGGTCGTCGCGCGGTGCGGTGAGCCGAAGAGCCGCACGCTCAGCGAGCGGCCCGTACGCACGCGTGGTGCCGGGGGCGGCTCGATCGTCGTCGGAACGATGCGTGCCGAGCGGTGGATCTACGAGCGCGGGCAAGGGCAGTTCGATGCCGCGTTGTCGTTCGAGGACGGCAAGCTCGTCAGGCTCGAGTTGCTGAAAACGCGGTGACGGCTGTTTGCACTAAGTGATCTCGCCGGGCGGCTTGTCCGCGGTCTCGGCGTGAGTTTCCTCGACCATCCAGTCCGCGAACTCGCGCACTTGCGGCTTGTTCTTCGCTGCCGGGGACTCGACGACATAGTAGGCGCGCGACGACGCGACTTTCTTCTTGAACGGTGCGACTAGCTTGCGCTCGCGGAGCAGCCTGCTCAGTAGCGGATTGCGCCCGAGCGCCACGCCGTGGCCGTCGATAGCGGCTTGGATGAGCTGGTCGTAGTGGCTGAAGTGCAGCTTGCCGGCCGGCTCGAAGTCGCGAAGCCCGAGCGCGTGAAACCACAGCTCCCAATCGAGCCACGCTGCGCGCGGCAGCTCGAGATACAGCAAAGTGTGATGCTGTAGATCGTCGGGCGTCGCGAGTGGGTTGGCCGGATCGCTGGCGAGCTTGGGGCTGCAGACCGGGAATACCGTCTCGCCGAACAGCAAGCGCCCGCCGGCGACGCTGCGTTCGGGCACGTAGCGGACTGCGAGATCGACGCCTTTGCTCTCGAGGTCGTCGATCATTTCGTTGGTTGCCGAGATGCGCACGTCGACGTGCGGGTGCTGGCGCGTGAAGCCGGCGAGATGCGGAATCAACCAGAGCGTCGCGAAACCCGGCGTCGTCGC
>JACZCZ010126633.1_pt1 | contig 12525 bp, 7 predicted proteins | sample 8641811 | NCBI WGS metagenome assembly JACZCZ01 (sample SAMN15324610, study PRJNA640507) | soil metagenome | isolation source: intercropping peanut in the first line | place: China: Luxin town, Laibin City, Guangxi Province | collected 2019-07-25 | depth 10cm m | reverse complement strand
GCCAGCACCACGTAGCCGGAATAGAACAGGTAGTCGGTGCTCGCGGCGCCGATTTCCTCCGGATTCGTGGCCGCGCGCTCCAGGACTTTCTTCGTCAGACCGGCCCACTCGGCGGCCTTCTGCTGCAGCGGATCGATGAACTCGCGCAGCGTTGCGTCATCCTTGTGCTGCTGGGCGAACGCATGCACCTCGGCGAGGAACAGCTTCAGGCCTGCCGCCTGGGTGGACGCCGTCTTGCGGCCCATCAGGTCCAGCGCCTGGATGCCGGTCGTGCCTTCGTACAGGGTCGTGATTCGTGCGTCGCGCGCCAGTTGCTCCATGCCGTGCTCATGGATGTAGCCGTGGCCGCCGAAGCACTGCAGCGCGTGGTACGTGTTCTCGATCCCCCATTCGGTCTGGCAGGCCTTCGAGATCGGCGTGAGGAAGCTGACCAGCGTGTCGGCCCGCTCGCGCTCGGCCGGATCCTCGGCATGATTGGCCACATCGATCAGGCTGCCGGCGTGCAGCGCGAGCAAGCGGCTGCCTTCGATCAGCGACTTGATCGTCAGCAACATGCGGCGCACGTCGGGATGCACGATGATCGGGTCGGCTGGCTTGTCGGGAAACTTCGGGCCGCTCAGCGATCGCGTCTGCAGGCGGTCGCGCGCGTAACGCAGCGCGTTCTGGTAGGCGCGTTCACTCAAGCCGATGCCCTGCAGGCCGACGCCCAGGCGCGCGGTATTCATCATGGTGAACATTGCCTGCAGTCCCTTGTGGGGCTGGCCGACGAGATAGCCCTGCGCCCCGTCGAAGTTCATCACGCAGGTCACCGATGCCTTGATGCCCATCTTGTGCTCAATCGACCCGCACGACAGCGCATTGCGCTCACCGAGCGTGCCGTCTTTCGCCACCTTGAACTTCGGCGTGACGAACAGGGAGATGCCCTTCGGTCCGGGCGGTGCATCGGGCAGCTTCGCCAGCACCAGGTGCACGATGTTGTCGGTCAGGTCGTGCTCGCCCGCGGTGATGAAGATCTTGGTGCCGGTGATCGCGTAGCTGCCGTCGGCATTGGGTTCGGCCTTGGTCTTCAGCAGGCCCAGGTCAGTGCCGCAATGCGGTTCGGTGAGGCACATCGTGCCGGTCCAGCGGCCTTCGACGAGCGGCTTCAGGAAGACCTCCTGCTGCCAGGCTTCGCCGTGGTGTTTCAGCGCTTCCACCGCACCATGCGACAGCAGCGGGAAGTTGCCCCAGGCCAGGTTGCTGGCATTGACCAACTCGTTGAGCGGCACGCCCATGGTGTGCGGCAGGCCCTGGCCGCCGAAGTCCGGCGAGGCCGTCAGCCCGGTCCAGCCGCCCTCGACGAATTGCGCGTACGCCGCCTTGAAGCCCGGCGGCGTCGTGACGTCGCCGGTGGCCTTGTCCAACGTGCTGCCGATTTCGTCGCCCACGCTGTTGAGCGGCGCCAGCACGGTCTCGGAAAAGCGCGCGGCTTCGTCCAGCACTGCATCGAGGATGTCGCGCGTGGCGTCGGGGTAGCCGAGCCGCTGGAAGAGTGGCTCGACGCCCAGCACGTCATACAGGGCGAAACGGATGTCGGTGAGAGGGGCTTTGTAGGACGCGCTCATGCAGGATCTCGGATATGGGGGGACAGGTCGTCGTGCGGTTCAGCGCAACACGCCGTCCAGACCGGGAACGGGATTGAGGGTGTTGCGGGTATCGACGTCGAAGGTGCGGACCTTCTTGTCTTCAGGTGCTGCGCCGACGGTTCCCTTCAATGTGTAGGGCAGGGCACGGCGCCCGGTGAGTGTGTCGGCGACGACGATGCGCGCCGCGCTTGGTGGGCTGAAGGGCACGCTCACCACGTCGGCCGACTCCGGGCCGACCGACAGAGCGGGCGTGGCCTGCAGCGTGCCGGTCGCCTGGTCGCCTATCTGCATTTCGACGTTCACGGTGTCGAAGCGCATGGGGATGCTGCTGTAGTTCTGCAGGCGCAGCTCCACCACCCATTGGCCATCCGCCTTCACGGTGAGCTGCTGGATGCTGATGGCGGGGTCGGACACGCGCCGCACCATGCCGCTGCCGCAGCCCGCCAACAGGATCGACACCAGCACCAGGCCAAGCAGGGGAATACGACGCATCATGCCGCAGCTCCATCATGGAAAGCGGCAGGATACTACGGCGTATGGCGGCTCGGACGACGGTGCGGGGCGGGTTATCGGCCTAGATCAGTCTTGCTGCACTGCGTCAGGCGTCCAAACGAAGGTTGCCAGGCTGCGCGGAGGCAGGGTGTAGGTGAAGCGTGCGCCGCCCTGGTCGACCGAAAAGCGGCGCGCCTGTTTGGCGGCGTTGGTGACCAGCAATACCAGAGAACCATCGTCCGCATTGCGGAAAGCCACGTTGTCCAGGTCGCCTCCGGACTCGGTGGAGGCGATGCGGTGCGCGCCCGGACGCACGAACCGGCTGGCATGCGCCAGCGCGTAGTACTCGTCGGTGCGGGTAATGGCGCCGGTGCGCGAGTCGATGGTCACCACGCCGCGGCAGGTGTGGCAGCCGCCGGCGTAGGGGCCGTTGTTCTCGTCCAGGGCCAGATTCCAGAACAGCGCGCCGCGTGCCCAGTTCCGCGCGCTGCGGATGATGATGTTCTTCGCCTGCAGCGGCAGGCCGCCACTGCGCACCGGCTCCCAGTCGCCGCCCGAGCACTCGGTCATGTAGGCATCCTTGTCGGGAAACGCCTCGTGAACCGGCGACTGCGCCGCCACGTCGCCGCCATAGCAGTGCCATGCCACGGCGTCGACGTACTTGCCGGCGGCGGGGTCGGACAGCACGCCCAGCGGTTCCTCCGGCTTGTCCCAATTGTGGTCCCAGTCGAACAGCAGCGGCCCATTGCCACGCTGCGCGATCATCGGGCCCAGGTGATCGCCGATCAGGCGCGCACGCGCAGGCGCATTGAGGCGCATCCCCGGATAGTCCTTCGGCTCGTAGTCGGGCTCGTTCTGCACGGTGAGCGCGAAGATCGGAACGCCTTCCGCTGCGTAGGCATCCACGTACTTCAGCAAGTAGCGCGAGAACGCGTCGTAGTACTGGGGAAGCAAACGGCCCTGGATCAGGCTGTTGCTGTCCTTCATCCAGCCGGGCGCACTCCAGGGCGAGGCCATGATCTTGAGCTGCGGGTTGATGGCCAGCATTTCGCGCGCCACCGGGATCACGTCGCCGCGATTCTGATCGATGCTGAAGTGCTTGAGCTCGGGGTCCGGCTTGCCGTCGGGCGTGTCGTCGAGGCTGTAGTGATGGCGCGAGAAATCGGAAGCGCCGATGGTCAGGCGCGAGAAGCTCAAGCCCAGACCATTGCGCTCGCGGCCGAACAACTCCTTCAGCAGCGCATCGCGCTGGCCCGCGTCCAGCTTGTGCTGGATCAGCCACGCGGATGAATCCGTGAGCGATGCGCCGAAGCCGATCATTTCCTGAAAGCGTTGCGTGTCGTCGACGGCGATCGAAAGTTTCGCGGCCTTGCCATCGCTGAAGCGCGCGGCGGCCGAAGGTTTCAATGCCGTCGCGTGGTCGGCCGTGGTGATCCATACGGATACGTCCTGTGCGCCCGCAGGCGAAACCACCGCGGCGGCAAAGGAGATGATGCCGGCTGCCAGCAGCTGTCGCTGCAGGGGAAAAAGTCGTGTCATGGTGGGGCCCTCCCGTAATGCGGATTCGATGTGGCGAATCCCCTCCGGAATCCGCGCTGGCGGGTGCTGCATTGCAGCGAAACAATTCATGTGAGTTGGAGTACGTCGAGCAAATTCAATCCTGTGCGCGCGCTGCGTCGCGGGATGTTAGGAATTTGTTGACACTGCATTTGAGCTTGTATATGACAGCGCTGTCAACAACGGTCGGAGAGGGACCCTATGCAGTACTCGAACCACATCGCGGGCATCGCACCGCGCGCGCCGCGCCGCGCACTGCGCAAGCAACATCTGGCCATGGCGTGCTGCCTGGCGCTCTCGCTCCCGATGGCGGCGCAGGCGCAGCAGGCCGCGCAGGCTACGTCCTCCGACCAGACCGTCGAAACGCTGGATACGGTGAAGGTCACCGGTATCCGCGCCGCCATTGCGACGGCGGTCGAAACCAAGAGCGAATCCACGTCGATCGTCGAGGCGATTTCCGCCGAAGACATCGGCAAGCTGCCCGACATCAGCATCGCGGACTCCATCTCCCGCCTGCCGGGCCTCGCCACGCAGCGGGTGGACGGCCGCTCGCAGGTCATCAACATCCGCGGCATGTCAGAACAGTTCGCCGGCACGCTGCTCAATGGCCGGGAGCAAGTCAGCACCGGCGACAGCCGAGGCGTCGAATTCGACCAATATCCGGCCGAACTGATCAATGCCGTCACCGTCTACAAGACACCGGATGCGGCACTGATCGGCCAGGGTCTTTCCGGCACGGTGGACCTGCAGACCATCCGTCCGCTCAGCCTGAGCGAGCGTCGCATCGTATTCAGCGGCCAGTACGAAGCCAATTCCTTCGGGAAGCTCAGCCAGGACGGAAACGACAAGGGCTATCGCGCGAGCGCGTCGTACGTCGATCAGTTCGCCAACGATACGGTGGGCATTGCGCTGGGCGTGGCCCGCATCAATTCGCCGTTCCAGGAAAAACACTACAAGGCGTGGTGGTGGGCGGACATGGACGCGGTGGATTGGGGTGACCCGGCCCAGCCGGGCCGACCGGCCAATGCGATCGCGCTGCAGGGCTCGGAAGGCTGGATCAAGTCGCGCGAGCTGACGCGTGATGGCGTCATGGGTGTGTTCGAGTTCAAGCCCAACGACAGCTTCCACAGCATCCTGGACGTGTACTACTCCAAGTTCGACCAGGACGAGGTGATGCACGGCGCGATGTGGAGCAACGACCCCTGGGCACCGGGCGGCGGCGTGTCCTACAGCAATGCAACGACCACGGACTACCACGGCTATCCGGTCGTCACCAGCGGTACGCTGAACGGCGTGCGTCCGGTCATCCGCAACGACAGCAATGTGCGCGAAGACAAGTTGTTCTCGGCGGGTTGGAACAACACGTTCGAGTTCGGCGATGTGTACACGCTGAAGACCGACCTGAGCTATTCGCGTGCCGAGCGCGAGCAGTCCGCGCTGGAGCTTTACGCCGGCCGCCTCGGCGGGCAGAGCATCGATTTCTCGATCCGACCCGTTTCGGGCTTCAACCACTACGGTCTGCCCGACATGGCCGACCCGAATGCGGTGTACCTGTGGGATCCGCAGAACTGGGGCCATGACGGTCGTCTCGAGGACTCGTTCCAGAAGGACGTCATCAAGGCCGGTCGCGTCGAACTGAACCGCACGGTCGAATCCGACTTCCTCCGCAGCTTCGACGTGGGCTTCAACTACAACCGCCGCACCAAGGAGAAGGTCGCGACGGTCTACTTTGCCGATCTCCCCGACGGACGGACGCCGACCCTGGTCGATGCGAGCCTGCTTTATTCGCCGACGTCGCTGGGCTTCGTGGGCATGGGCGACATCCTCAGCTTCAACCCGCGCGATCTGGTCAATCGCTACTACGACGTCTATGTCAGCGAAAGCAACGACGATCTGCGCAAGGATTTCATTGTCGAGGAGACGGTCAAGACGTTCTACGCCAAGGCGAACCTTGACCTGGATGTGACCGACACGGTGCGCCTGCGCGGCAACGCCGGCTTCCAGTACATCCGCACCGACCAGCAGTCCACCGGTTTCAATGCGAACAACAGCACGGTCGTGGGCGCACAGACCTTGGGGGCCAGCTACGGCGACATCCTGCCCAGCCTGAACCTGGTGCTGGATCTCGGCGACGGCTGGATGGTCCGCTTCGGTGCCGCCAAGACGCTGGTGCGTCCGCCGATCAACTACCTCAGCGCGGATAGCAGCGCTTCGGTCAGCACGATCGCGCCGTTCGTGTGGTCGGGCAGCGGTGGTAATCCCACGCTGGAGCCCTATCGCGCTAACTCGTACGACCTGTCCTTCGAGCGCTACTTCGGAGAAGGCAACTACGTCAGCCTGGCCGCGTTCTACAAGAACCTCGAAACGTACATCTACCGCAAGAATTTCCCGAACTGGGACTTCAGTGCATACGACCCGGACGGACAGACGCCGATCTCCGATTTCGGCAACTACAGCACCTGGGCCAACGGCAGCGGCGGCTACATGCGGGGCCTGGAGCTCAGCGGTGCGATCACCGGCGACACCTTCCACGAGTCGCTCGACGGCTTCGGCGCGCTGCTAAACGTGTCCTACACCGAATCCTCGATCGATCCGGACGGTCCGGAGAACGGCGCCAGCACGGACACCATCCCGGGCCTGTCGAAGATCGTGGCCAACGCCACCGTGTACTACGAGAAGAACGGCTTCTCCGCGCGTCTGAGCCAACGCTACCGCGATCCCTATCGTGGCGAGTACAGCTCGTTGTTCGGCCAGCGCCAGATCCGCTTCACCAAGAGTGAGCGGACGATGGACATGCAGTTCGGTTACGAGTTCCCGGACACGAGCGCGCTGAACGGTCTGTCGGTCCTGTTGCAGGTCAACAACCTGACCAACGAGCCCTTCCGCACCGAGGTCAGCGAAAGCACCGGCACCGGACTGCTGTTCCCCGAGGAGTACACGGAGTACGGCCGGCAGTACATGCTGGGTTTCCGCTACAAGCTGTGACCGCGCGCAACGATTGAACGCCGCAACACCTGACGGGATGCGGGGCATGCCCCCGCGTCCCGTCGGATTTTTTGACGTGGCGCGGATCCTGTCGGGGATCGCATGCGCGCCGACAAACAGAGGGAGATGCGAGTGAAGCCGATCCGAATGACCCTGCTGGGGGCCAGCCTGTTGGCCTGCCTGTCCTGCACCGGCAAGAGGGACGCCGAAAGCGAGCCGGTGGCTGCCGCCGCCGATGCGACGGCCGAATTGAAGGACTGGCCGGCGCTGGAAAGCCGCTTCAAGCAGGATCCCGCGATCGAAGCGCGCGTGGCGGAGATCCTCGCCAGCATGACGCTGGAGCAGAAGGTGGGCCAGATGGTGCAGCCGGAGATCAAGGCGATCAGTCCGGCGGACGTACGCAAGTACTACATCGGCTCGGTGCTCAACGGCGGCGGCTCCTGGCCGGCGATGAACAAGCACGCCACGATCGAGGACTGGGTGAAGCTCGCGGACGCCTACTACGATGCGTCCATGTCGACCGATGCGAAGATCCCCGTTCCGGTGATCTGGGGCACGGATGCCGTGCATGGCCACAGCAACGTGTACGGCGCCACCATCTTCCCGCACAACATAGGCCTGGGTGCCGCGCACGACGTCGAACTGATCGAGCGCATCGCCGAAGCCACGGGACAGTCCACGCGCGCCACGGGCGTGACCTGGACGTTTGCCCCGACGGTCGCGGTCGCGCAGAACGCACGCTGGGGCCGGACGTATGAAAGCTATTCCTCGCAGCCGGCATTGATCCGCGAGTACGCCGCTGCGTACGTCAAGGGCATGCAGGGCATGCTGGACAAGGACGGCAATGTCGTCGCCACCGCCAAGCACTTCATCGGCGACGGTGCGACCGACGGTGGCAAGGACCAGGGCAACGCAACGGTCACCCAGTCGCAGATGATCAATGTCCACGGCCAGGGCTATTACGGTGCCATCGAATCCGGCGTGCAGACGGTGATGGCGTCGTTCAACAGCTGGAACGACATCGCCACCGGCAAGGACTACGGCAAGATGCACGGCACGCGCGATCTGCTGACGGTCGCGCTGAAGGACAAGATGGGCTTCGATGGCTTCGTCGTGTCCGACTGGAACGGCATCGGCCAGGTGACCGGCTGCAGCGACGACAGCTGCCCGCAGGCGATCAATGCCGGCATCGACATGGTGATGGTCCCCGACAAGTGGAAGACCTTCATCGCCAATACCATCGCGCAGGTGAAGTCGGGCGAGATCCCGCAGGCGCGCATCGACGATGCCGTCACACGCATCCTTCGCGTCAAGCTGCGCGCCCGCCTGTGGGAACACAAGCCGTCCGCCAGCCAGTTCGCCGGCAAGCCGGAATCGCTGGTGCACCGCGATCTCGCACGTCGCGCTGCGCGGGAGTCGCTGGTGTTGCTGAAGAACGACGGCGCCACGCTGCCGCTGAAGAAGGGGCAGCGCGTGCTGTTGGTCGGCAAGAGCGCCGACAGCATCTCCAACCAGACCGGTGGCTGGTCGCTGACCTGGCAGGGCACCGACAACACGAATGCGGATTTCCCGAACGCGGACAGCATCGCGGCCGGCCTGCGCGAGCAATTGGGCGACGCCAACGTCGTCCTGCGCGACAGCGCCGAGGGCGTTGACCCGGCCAGCTACGACGTCATCGTCGCGGCGATCGGCGAAACGCCGTATGCCGAGACGAACGGCGACATCGTGCCGTCCGATTCGATGGCCCACAGCCGACGCCACCCTGAAGACCTGGCGGTGCTGAAGGCCGCTGCGGCGACTGGCAAGCCGGTGGTCACCGTGTTCCTGTCCGGGCGTGCGTTGTACGCCAACGACCTGATCAACCTGTCGAACAGTTTCGTCGCAGCCTGGCTGCCGGGCACGGAAGGCAAGGGTGTCACCGACGTGCTGGTAGCGGGGGCGGACGGCAAGGCCGCACACGACTTCCGCGGCAAGCTGACGTTCCCGTGGCCCGCGGTCGCCTGTCCGAAGGCGGACAGCACGCCGCAGTTCGCGTTGGACAGCGGCCTGCGCTATGGCGATACGAAGACGGTCGGCAAGCTGCCGGAAGATGCGACGGCCAGCTGTGGCGATGCCACGGCGCTGGGCATCTTCAAGCAGTCCGACATCGCGCCCTTCAGCCTGCAGATGGCGGCGGGCAATGAAGAGAAGGCGGTGGGCTCGGACATGAACACCACCCAGCGCTGGCCACAGGCCAAGCCGGCCTTGCAGGTGGCGACCGTGCAGGTCAACACCCAGCAGGACGCGAAGGAAGTGACCTGGCTGGCGCCCGCGCGCTTCTTCGCCCGCAATCCGTCGAAGAACAACCTGGCCGCGATGGCAACCGCACGCGGCGTGGTGCAGTTCGATGTCGTGGTGAAGCAGGCGCCGACCAAGCCGGTGCAGTTCACCGTGGGTTGCGGTGCTAACTGCGGCGCCAGCCTCGATCTGACCGCGACGTTCTCCGGTGATGCCGTCGGCAAGAAGCAGACGGTCAAGGTTCCGCTGGCCTGCTTCGGCAAGCTCGGGGCCGACCTGACCGGCGTGGATACGCCCTTCAGCGTCACCGCCGACGCACCTTTCGCAGCGGCCTTCACCAACATCCAGGTGGTGGCGGGCGCAGCCGACGGGGCGGACGTGGTGAAGTGCGTCCCGTAATCGAGTCGTGCCCCGTGGCGACATCGCCATGGGGCACGACTGACGCAGTGCAAGTTGCAATCGCGCGGCGGCCCCGTAGGCTGGCCGTTCCGTCCGGATTTCCTACCAGCAGGCATACCAATCCATGACCACACAAACCACCCGATGGTCGCAGTTCGGCGTGCTGATCACCGTGTTCTTCTTCTGGGGTTTCGTTGCGGCCAGCAACGACATCCTGATTCCGGTGTTCAAGAAGGCGTTCAACCTGACGCAGGCGCAGAGCCAGTACGTGGCCTTCGCGTTCTACGTGGCTTACACCGTGGGTTCGCTGATCTACGTGGCGATCTCCAAGATCATCGGCTTGGACCTGCTCAACAAGATCGGCTACAAGAATGGCATCTGCCTGGGCCTGGTGGTCTCCGCGCTCGGCACGCTGCTGTTCTATCCGGCGGCGAACACGGGTTCGTTCAACCTGATGCTGTCGGGCCTCTTCATCGTCGGCCTGGGCTTTTCGCTGCAGCAGATCGCCGCCAACCCGCTGGCCATCGTCATCGGTGACCCCAAGACGGGTGCGCAGCGCCTGACCATGGCCGGTGGCATCAACAACTTCGGCACCACCATCGGTCCGCTGCTGGTCAGCCTGGCGATCTTCGGTTCGGTCGCCACGGGCAATACCGAAGCGAGCATCGAGAGCGTCAAGACGCCTTATCTCGTGCTGGGCGTGGCCTTCATCCTGGTGGCGATCTTCCTGAAGTTCTCCTCGGTGCCCAACCACATCGATCTGGAGAAGCTGTCGGAAACCGAAGCCCAGGACAGCAGCAAGCTGATCCACAAGAAGTCGGCGCTGGCCTACCCGCAACTCGTGCTCGGCATGATCGCGATCTTCGTCTATGTGGGTGTCGAGGTGTCCACGATCAGCAACTTGCCGGCCTACCTCGAATCGCCGGACGGACTGGGCCTGGATACCTCGCAGATCGCGCCGTTCGTGTCGCTGTACTGGGCCAGCCTGATGATCGGGCGCTGGGGCGGCGCCGCCGGTGCGTTCAACGTCGGCGCCGGCGCCAAGCGCTGGCTGACTCTGCTGCTGCCGTACCTCGCGTTCGGCGTGTTCCTCGCCGTCAACGCCATCATGAAGCACCAGGTGTCGCAGTTCCTGGGCTACGCAGCGGTGATCGTGCTGATGATCGCGGCGACGCTGGCCAGCAAGGGCAATCCGGCGCGGATGCTCCTCTACTTCGCCGTCTGCGGCATCGCCGCACTGCTGATCGGCATGTTCACCACCGGCTGGACCAGCGTGGTGGCCTTCATCAGTGTGGGTCTGTTCTGCAGCACGATGTGGCCGTGCATCTTCGCGCTCGCCATCACTGGCCTGGGCGACAAGACCAACCAGGGCAGCAGCCTGCTGATCATGATGATCATGGGCGGTGGCTTCGTCAGCCTCGCCCAGGGTGCGTTGGCGGACAAGGTCGGCATCCATTACAGCTTCATCGTCGGCGTGTTGTGCTTCGCCTACCTGGCGTACTACGCCATCGCGGCGACCCGCACGCTGCGCAACCAGGGTATCGACCTGGACAAGCTCGCCGCCGGCAACGGCCACTGAGTGCGGTGCGCGCCGGAGAGAGGCCGGCGCGCATCCCCCAAGCCACCGGGCAACTCTCCAGCCCGGTGGCTTTTCTTTTTTGAGGCCGGGATCTTGCGCGCCTGGCGAAAAAGAGGAACATCCGCTCCGGGCGTCGATTCCCGGGGTCGGACATGGCGACGGAAGGTGGAGGCGGGCGGTGGCGCCGGTGGGCGATCCGACTGGTCGTGGCACTTGGCCTGCTTGGCTTGGGGACGTGGGTCGCGTTCCAGCTCAGTCCCTGGCCCTCGGTGCTGGCGATCCGCTGGGTCTTCGACCGCGGTGCCGCCGAGGCCAGCGACGCCTTGCGAAAGCACCTGCCTACGGGCGTTACCGAGCAGCGCGGTCTGCGTTACGACGCAGCCGATCCCGACGCCTGGCTGGACGTGTACTTTCCACCCAAGGTGCAAGGCAGTGCACAGCGCCTGACGACCGTCGTGTGGGTGCACGGCGGCGGCTTCGTGTCAGGACGACGCGAGGACGTCGCCAACTACCTGCACATCCTCGCCGCGCGGGGTTTCGTCGTGGTGAACGTGGACTACAGCATCGCCCCTGGCGCGACCTGGCCAACGCCCACGCGCCAGCTCAATGCCGCACTGGGCTATCTGCAGCAACACGCGGGCGCGTTGAACATCGATGCTTCGCGCATCGTGCTGGCCGGCGACTCTGCGGGCGCGCAGATCGCTGCCGAAACCGCCAACGCCATCACCTCGCCCGCGCATGCAGGGCGCGTCGGGGTGTCGCCCGCGTTGCAGCCCCCGCAGTTGGCAGGCGTGCTGTTGTTCTGCGGTCCCTACGACACGGAGCTGGTGCAGTGGGACAGCCCCTTCGCCGGTTTCATGCGCACCGTCTTGTGGGCCTACACCGGGCGCAAGGATTTTCGCGAAGATCCGCGGCTGGACACCTTCTCCGTCGTGCGGCACGTCACGCCCGCATTTCCGCCGGCGTTCATCAGTGCGGGCAATGCCGATCCGTTGGAGCCGCACTCGCGTGCGCTGGCGGATGCGCTGCGCGAGCAAGACGTATACGTGGACGCCTTGTTCTTCGCGAAGGATTACACCCCCGGCTTGGCCCACGAATACCAGTTCAATCTCGATACCGAAGCTGGGCGGCAGGCGTTGGATCGCAGCGTCGCGTTCCTGGAGGGCCTCGAGGTCAACGCAGCAGCGCGTCCTTCACGTTGAGATCAGACGGCGACGGCGAGTGGGACGGCATCCATGGCATTCGTATCGCCAGACACCCGAGCGCGCTGACGATCCACGAACCGGCACAGCATGCTTGCGCGCTGGCGCGTCCATTGCGTCGCCCATCCGATGGCGCGCTCCTCGCAGCGCACCACCATTTCGAACGGCGCCATGTCGCCGCCATGCACGAGCATGCGCAGTACCAGCCCGGTGTTGAGTGGCCTGACCTCGGCGATCGTGACGTCGTCAAGGCGTAGATCGTAGCCAGCAGGGGTGCGGTGCCAGGCGAAGCGCTCGGGAAGGGTCTGCTGCGCGTTCTTCATCACGATGTCCAACGTGGCGGCTCCGGCGGAAGGCTGCATGGACCTTGGAGCAGAACGTGTGCAGGCGGCGTCAAGCCGGAGGGCGG
>JACZCZ010127420.1_pt1 | contig 12541 bp, 10 predicted proteins | sample 8641811 | NCBI WGS metagenome assembly JACZCZ01 (sample SAMN15324610, study PRJNA640507) | soil metagenome | isolation source: intercropping peanut in the first line | place: China: Luxin town, Laibin City, Guangxi Province | collected 2019-07-25 | depth 10cm m | reverse complement strand
GGCGCCCAGCATCGCGAAGTGCTGGACTACGGAGCCAACGCTGCGCCACCAGTAGCAGAATAAGAAGAGCCGCTCAACTGAGCGGCTCTTTATCTATGTGGTTAGCAATCGCACTCGGGTTCGGGGCGAACGCCAAGAATAAGTTCAGTCTCAAGCAGTTCTTCGCCCCGCATGTAAACCAACTGCACGCTGTCACCCGGTGCAGTATTCATTAGCAGATAAGATGCCAACTCGCCGGAACTTGAAAGCTGGACGCCGTCCACGCTGACGATGAGATCGCCAATCATCAAGCCTGCCGCTTCGGCTGGACCGTCCTCGATGATGTTGCGCACCAGCGCACCAGCGGTGCTCTCGAGGCCGGCCTCTTGCGCGATGGTCAGTGTGAGCTCAGTGATGCTGGAGATGCCAAGGTACGGATAATCGTAACGACCCTTCTCGATTAGCGACGGCACGATGTGGATCACCACATTGCTGGCAATCGCGAAGCCAATACCAGAGCTGAGCGAATTGTTCTCTGAGTTGAAATAGAAGGTACGCATGGCGCGATTGACGCCGATCACCTGCCCGTGCAAGTTGAGCAACGGCCCGCCGGAGTTGCCGGGGTTGATGGCTGCGTCAGTCTGGATCAGATCGCCAGAAGAGAAAATATCTTCGCTGCCCTCAGAGTTGAGATTGAGCGAAGGCAGCGTGCGAGCCAGGTTGGAGACCACGCCGGTGGACATGCTGCCGTTCAGCCCAAAGGGATTACCGATGGCAATGACGAGCTGGCCGACCAGGACGTCATCGGAGTCTGCGAAGACAAGCGGATGCAAGATGCTCTGGTCTACGTCGGCACGCAGCACGGCCAAGTCGGCATCTTCGTCCTGGCCAACGATCTCAGCAGTGGCGCGCGAACCATCCTGAAAGACGACTTCGATTCCACGGGCTTTGTCGATAACGTGACTGTTGGTGAGGATGTGGCCATGCTTGTCGATGACGAAGCCGGAACCCTGGCGATAGCCGATAGGAGAGTCGATGATGAGCGAGACCACGCCCTGCCCGACTGATTGGTAGATCGAGACGAGTGCTTCTTGTTGGCTGGCCAAATCCTGCGATTGCAAGATGCCCGCGACGGCAGGCAACTGCGTCGGAGTGCTTATGGGCGGTGTAGTGCTGGTGGGAACGACGGGACCGAAGTCGACTGAAACCTGACAGGCAAGGCTGGCCGCCACGAGTATCGTGGCTAAGCCAACGATCTTAAGACGAGACGCACCAAGTATGTCTGTCAATCCAATATTCGGTTGTGCGAAACGCCACGAGCGGGCAGGCTCGTTGCGTTGATGGATACAGAGTACAACAAAAACAGCCGCTTGTGGCGGCTGCTTTGGCTAGTCTCATCTTGGTTGCTAAGGACGTGTGCCTAGCACAAGGTCAATATCCATCTCCTCGCCGTCACGCAGGACGGTCAAGGTCGTGGTTTCGCCCGGGCTCTTGTGGGTGAAGAGATAGGCGATCATCTGGTCGAAGTCTTTGATCGAGATGCCGTCGATAGCGATGATGAAATCACCCGACTGGATGCCGGCGTCTTCAGCCGGGCCGCCGCCAGCAACGGCGCTTACCAGAGAACCCGCGTTGCTCTCCAAGCCAAGCTCTTGCGCTTGGGCGAGGCTGAGCTCGCCCTGGCTTGAGATGCCGAGATAGGGATAGTCGTAATCGCCATCGCGGATCAGGCTGGGCACGACGCGGGCAATGACGTTGCTCGACACGGCGAAGCCAATGCCGGAGTTGACAGGGTTGCCATCTTCGGCGGAGCTGTAGGTGCGGATGGCGCGATTGACGCCGACGACCTGTCCGCTGAGGTTGAGCAGCGGGCCGCCGGAGTTACCGGGGTTGATGGCCGCGTCGGTTTGGATGAGGTCACCCGCGCTAAAGAACTGCCCGCCCTCGGAAACATTCATCGAGTCAAGCGAGCGGCCGAGGCTGGAGACAATACCAAGGCTCATGCTGCTGCTGAGGCCAAAGGGGTTGCCGATGGCAACCACGTATTGGCCAACCAGCAACTGCTCGGAATCTCCGAGCTGCAACGGGGTCAGCTCACTGGCTGGCGCGTCGACCTTGATAACAGCCAGGTCAGAGTCGCGGTCCTCGCCGATTACTTCGGCGACGGCGGCAAAGCCAGAAGGAAAGCTGACTTCGATGTACTGCGCGCCTTCGACCACGTGGAAGTTGGTGACGATGTGGCCTTCGCTATCGTAGACGAATCCCGACCCTTGTGCCCCGCCGGCTTCAGAGGCCACGTCGATGGAGACCACGCCGGGGCTGACGGTTTCGTAGAGTGAGATGAGGGCTTCTTGCTGGGAAAGCAAGTCTTCAGAGACTTCGAGAGGGCCGGCCTCAGTCGCGGCAGGCAAATCTACTTGCGGCGTTTGCGCGCCGGAGTTGTTCATGCCGAAGTTGCAGGCTAGCGCGCTCAGAGCGAGCACCGCCAGGATTGCGACCCCTCGAAGCGATACGTTCTTTTTCATGGATCCTTCCTTGGTGATCTTCATTGTTTGGCTCCACGGGCAAGCTGCTCGAACAGTTCTTGCTGCTCGGGGGTCAGAGATTTGGGTATGCGGATTTTCAAGCGAGCGTACAAGTCGCCGCGCTGGTCTTTATTTTTGAGGCTCGGCATGCCTTTGCCCTTCAGACGAATGGCCTGATCAGGCTGTGAACCTGCCGGCACCTTCAATAGTACTTCGCCATCCATTGTAGGTACACGCACTTCGCCACCGAGGACAGCGGTGTACAGATCGGCTTCGACCTCGGTTTCGAGATCTTCGCCCTCCCGCGTGAACCTCGGGTCGTTGGCAACATCCACGACGAGATAAATATCACCGCCGGATGGGCCAGCCCCAGCCATGCGCACCTTGGTGCCACTGCGCGCACCGGCTGGTATCTTGACTTCGATGCGTTTGCCATTCAGCTGCATCAAGCGTGCGCCGCCGCGGTACGCCTCTTCGAGGCTGACTGTGACGGGCTGCTCGTATGCCTGTGGCTGACGAGTGCGCTGCTGGCCTGCAGGTGCAAAACCGCCGCCAAATATCTGTTGAAAGAAATCCGAGAAGCCGCCCTTGCCAGAGAAGATATCTTCGGGGCTGGTGTATTCAACGCGGCGGCCACCCCCGTTTCCACTCCACTGCCCCCAATTGAAACCATCGCCGGGTGAGCCTTGCTGCTGCCAGCGCGAATAATCGCTGCCCAGCCGGTCGTAGTGGCTGCGTTTTTCGGGATCGCTGAGGACCTGATAGGCTTCGTTCAGGTCTTTGAACTTTTCCTCAGCTTCTTTGTTATTCGGATTCCGATCGGGGTGGTATTGCAAAGCCAGTTTGCGATAGGCTTTCTTGATCTCTTCCTGGCTAGCTTTGCGGCCCACCCCCAGGGTCTTGTAATAGTCTTTGTATTCCATATTGTGGGCTCGCTACGATTTCAATTGTATGACCGTGTGCATGCGAGTCAATAACGCCATTTTAGGATTAATAGAACTCTAACAGCTCAACCGTGCTATAGTCAGCGCTGTGCCCAAGCGATTGCTCCTCGCCCTGGCCGACCCGAACCTATCCAACCAAGTAGCAAATCAGGTTTTTGCGCCGGCCGGCTTTGGCGTGACCCGCGTGCATGAAGCGAATGCGGTTCGCTCTGCGCTGCGCGGCAACAAGCGGCACGACCTGCTATTCCTCGGCGACCCGATCATGGGCGACGATTCCTTCGCTCTCGCAGCTGAGATCCATACCAACTTTCCGACCTTACCAGTCGTAGTCCTGGCTGAAAAGGTATCCAACGCCAAGTTGCTGCTGGGCCTACAGGTCGGCGCGGTCGACGTGCTGAGCCTGCCGCTGGATGGGAAGGCCGCGCTCGATGCGGCCCACCGCAGCCTCGAGCGCAAGCGCCAATGGGAAGGCTGGGTCAAGCGCGAGACCGGCCGTATCACCGGGCCGCTGAACCGCCGCTTGTCCGAGATGGAAGCTATCTTGCGCCAGGTGACAGACGGCGTGCTGGTGCTCGACAAGCAAAATCAGGTGCTGATGGTCAACCAGGCACTGCGGCTCACCTTCGGGCTGGGCGACGGCGACTTTGCAGGCAAGCCGCTCGAGGAGGTGCTGGCCAACCCAGCGCTGCTGGATGCGATCGCGGATCAGTCCGCCGACCAGGGCAGCCGCTACGAAGTGCAGAACAACGCAGGCCGCGTGTTCCATGTGCGCATCTCGCGCGTGCCGGAAGTCGGCACCGTAGCTAGCCTGCACGACATCAGTTATCTAAAAGAGCTCGACCGGTTGAAAGGTGACTTCGTCAATACCGTCTCGCACGATCTGCGTTCGCCGCTCACCGCGATCCTTGGTTATGTGGAACTGATCGAGCGCGCTGGCCATGTGAATCCACAGCAGGCCGAGTTCATCAAGCGCGTCAAGAACAGCGTGCACACGACAACAAGCCTGATCGATGACCTGCTCAAGCTCGCCCGCGCGGAAGTAGGCACACTGGATGAAATGACACCGGTCGACATGAAACTGCTGGTGGCAAACAGCCTTGCCGCGCTACAACCGGAAGTACAAGCAAAAAGCCAGACCGTGCGACTACGCCGCAGCGACGATCTACCGCCTGTGATGGGCAGCCGAACACAGCTGCGCCAGCTGGTCGATAACTTGATCGGCAATGCAAGCAAGTACACGCCTGCGGGCGGCGAAGTGCGTGTGATGATTACTGAAGAGCAGAACCAGCTGATCTTGCACGTGGCCGATAACGGTCCCGGCATTCCGCTTGAAGATCAGAGTCACATCTTCGAGAAGTTCTATCGCGCTTCGAATGTAGAGAATGGCGTGCCGGGCACGGGGCTTGGTCTCGCGATCGTGAAGACCATCGTCGATAATCACCGCGGCCGCATCTGGGTCGAGTCCAAACCCGGCGAAGGCTCTGTGTTCACGGTCGTGCTGCCGCTCATGAAAGAACCGCTGTCGCCCCCTTAAGTTCGATTGTAGGTCTACTCCATCTTTGCGATGAAACTGCGAATGATCGAAGCGGCTTCGTCAAAATCCCCGTAATCTGAAACTTGCAAGCCCGGCATCGTGTTGCCGGTGATCATCTTCGAGACGCGCGCTCCCCGCTTGTACAGGCACAGCACGGCTTTGCCGCGGTCGAGGGCGTAGCTGATCTCGTAACCAACCCCATGCGACGGCGTGCTCACTTCAGCGACAACGGCGCGGCTCTCGTCGATCCATTCCGTGTCGCGACGGTAAACCTCGTTGGGATCTGGTGAGCCCTCGAGCGTCTTCCAGCCGTCGCCAGCGTTGATCGCCGTCGGCACTTCGTGCCCGTCAACGAGCATCGCGTCGACGATGTGCTGATAGGCGGCCTCGTCCTCCCTGCCGCCAACGATCGAGCAGGCGAAGTAGATCTTCATTCTTTGGAGTAACCCCGCGGGTGCTTGCTGGCCCAGTCCCACGAGCTGCTGACGATCTCGTCCAAGCCGGAATGCTGTGGCTGCCAGCCGAGCTCGCGCTGGATGCGGGCGGGCGAGGCGACCAGGCGGGCCGGGTCGCCGGGGCGGCGCGGCGCGTCGATGGCCGGTATGGCGTGGCCGGTGACCTTGCGCACAGCTTCCACGACTTCGCGAACTGAATAGCCGCGCCCGCTGCCTAGGTTGTAGACCAGCTTGCTCTTGTCGGCCAAGCCTTCCAAAGCGAGAACGTGCGCGCTAACAAGATCGGCGATGTGGATGTAATCACGGATGCAGGTCCCATCCGGCGTCTGGTAATCCGTTCCGTAGATCGAGATGCTTTCGCGCTGACCCAAGGCGACCTGCAGCGTCAGCGGGATCAGGTGGCTTTCGGGCTGGTGCGCTTCGCCCCGGCCGGGCAGCGAGCCAGCGGCGTTGAAGTAGCGCAGCGCGGCGTAACGCAAGCCATGGATCTCGTTGTAGCGCGAGAGAATGTGCTCGGCCATCAGCTTGGTTTGGCCGTAAGTGTTCTGGGGACCAAGCGAGGAATCTTCGGTCAGGGGCTCGTCGCTGGTCTTATAGACTGCGGCTGTAGAGGAAAAGACAAACTTCTCGATGCCGGCTTGATAGCAAGCTTCGATCAACTGTAGTGAAGCCTGCAAGTTATTGCGGAAGTACTTGCCGGGATTGGTCATGCTTTCGCCAGCCTCAATGAATGCGGCAAAATGAAGGACTGCATCGAAGGACTGGCTAGCCAGCGCGGATTCGAGTGCCTCCTGGTCCAAGAGGTCGCCTTTGATAAACCGCGCTCCGGTCGGCACGGCGTCGGCATGGCCGGTGGCGAGCGAGTCGAACACGGTTAGGTCGTGACCTTGGGTTAGTAGCTCCGCAGCCACTGCAGAGCCGATGAAGCCAGCTCCACCGGTAACGAAAATCTTCATCTAGTCTTCGTCCTTTTCAACCGTCTGCAGGTTAGCAAACGCAGCCACTACTTTCTTCAAACCAACATCCTGGAAGAAAATGTCGACGACTTCATCATCGTCTTGGATGCGACTGTTAAGCACCATGCCCTCACCCCAGCTGGGGTGCTTCACGCTCATACCAGGGCGAAAGCGGACTTCAACTGCAGGTGCCTCGCGGCCTGGACGATCCCAACGATCGGGGCGGATCTTGGGATCAGCCATCGGACGCTTGCCGCCTTTGACCAGGTCGTCCGGCAAGTCTTGCAAGAAGCGCGAGGGAATCACGGCTTCCGAATATCCGAAACTGTTCTTGTACATATTGTTGATCAGAATAAGTTCATTCTCAGCGCGGGTGATGCCTACATAGAAGAGACGCCGCTCTTCGGCCATCTCTTCGGGATCGTCGAAAGAGCGCGAATGTGGCAAGGTGCCGTCGTCCAATCCGGCGATGAACACGATGGGGAATTCGAGACCCTTGGCCGCGTGCAGGGTCAGCAGCGTCGGCACTTCGTCGGCATCGTCGAGCGTGTCTTGATCTGAGACAAGCGCGATGTTTTCAAGGAAATCGCTGATCGTGCGACCCTTGTATTCGGCGGCGAGACGGCGAAGCTCCTGCACGTTGTCCCAGCGATCCTGTCCCTCTTCTTCGGTACCTTCAGACATCAGGTAGTCGTGATAGTTCACGTCCGCCATGATGCGATCCATCAACTCCATCGGCTCGAGCTTCTCGGCGTAGGCGACCCAGCGCGCTAATGCGCGCCCGAAGCCAGCCATGGCCTGGCGCGTGAGTGTGGGCAGCACGTCGAACATCGGGTCATCGGGCATCTCGCCGAGCTTCATGATCAACTGGCCGGGCGTGGTCTTCTGCGCCAGAGCCAGCGTGCGTAATGCCGCCTGCGCTTTGATGCCGATGCGGCGAGATGGCACATTGATCACGCGGTTCAAGCTAGCTTCGTCGTTGGGGTTGAAGGCTAGACGCAGATAGCAGAGCGCATCTTTGACTTCGCGGCGGCCGTAAAACCGCATCGCACCGACGAGCTTGTAGGGCAGGTTGGCTTGCAAGAAAGCTTCTTCTAGGATGCGCGACTGCGCGTTGGTGCGATACATGATCGCGAAGTCGCCCGGGTTGGCTTTGCGCTGCGCGGAGGCCTGCGCAATCGTGTCGACGATAAAGCGCCCGGCTTCTTGCTCATTGAGCGATTGGTGCAGCGTGATCTTTTCGCCGGCACCGCGGTCTGTGAAGAGCTGCTTGCGCGTGCGGTGCGGGTTGCGGTCGATGACGGCCATGGCCGCGTCGAGAATGCGCTGGGTCGAGCGGTAGTTCTGCTCGAGCAGGATCACCTGCGCGTCAGGAAAGTCTTTTTCAAAGCGCAGCACGTTGCGGTAATCGGCGCCGCGCCAGCGGTAGATGGATTGGTCCGTATCCCCGACTACGTAAAGGTTGTGATGGAACGAAGCGAGGTGCTTGAGCAGACTGTACTGCGCTTGGTTCGTGTCCTGAAATTCATCGACCAGCACATGCTCGAAGCGTTGCGAATACTTCTTGCGCACCTCTATGTTGTCTTCCAGCAGACGCGCAGTCCACAACAGCAGATCGTCGAAGTCGAGCGCGTTGCTGGCCAGCAGCATTTGCTGATAACGGGCGTACACGCGGGCGACGACTTCATCTCGGTAGTTGTTTACAGGCATCTCCTCGGGGAGGAGCAGCTCGTTCTTGGCCTGTGAAATGCGTGCGTGGATGCCGGAGGGATTGTGCAGCTTGGTGTCGATGTTCATCTCGCGCAGCGCGTTGCGCACCAGGCCGGTTTGATCGTCCGAGTCGTAGATTACGAAGCGCTCGTTGAACGGCAACGAGGAGGCTTCGTTGCGCAACAGGCGGGCGCAGACGGAGTGGAAAGTGCCCAGACTAAGCCCGCGCGGACGTTCGCCCAAGATCGTTTCTACCCGTGCCGACATCTCTCGGGCGGCCTTGTTTGTGAAAGTTACCGCGAGGATGTGGTATGGCTGCACCCCCATCTCGGTAATTAGGTGGGCGATGCGATGAGTGAGAACGCGGGTCTTACCCGAGCCGGGACCAGCTAGCACGAGGACTGGTCCCAATCCTGCCTGCAAGGCTGCTTGCTGTTGCTGGTTCAGCCCTGCGGCTAGATCGATCATGGAACGATTGTACTGTATTGGACTATTGGCCTAAACTGACCTTGACGCAGCCGAGAGAGACTGTATAGTGGTTTTGCATCGCGAATATTTCGGAGGTAACTAATGGACCGCAAAGTTGGAGTAGTAACGCACTTTTTCGCTGGCCCCAGCGCAGCCGTGCTGAAGTTGAGCGGCTCGCTCAAGGTCGGCGACCAGATTCACTTGCACGGCGCAACCACGGACTTTACCGAGACCGTGCGCTCGATGCAGATCGATCACAATAGCGTTGAGACGGCTGGCCCTGGCGACGATGTCGCCATCCTGGTTAAGGATCGTGTCCGCGAAGGTGATGAGGTCTTCGTAGTCGAGAAGGACGCCTCTGGCGCCAGCACCAGCACACCTGCACCCGCCGCCCAAGTTCCGGCGGTGCGCCCCGTACAGGTACCGGCGTCTACGGCGTCGCAGGGAGCAATGAGCACGCCGACCCCGCGCCCGACCAGCAGCCCGGGTGCCGCTCCCGCTTCCAAGCCTGCAGCGAAGCCAGCCGCAAAGAAGGCGCCAAAAAAGAAAGACGTCTCCAAGGCGAAAACTAAGAAGAAAGCGAAGACTAAAGCCAAGCCCAAGGTGAAGGCCAAAGCGAAACCGAAAGCCAAGGCTAAGTCGAAAGCGAAATCCAGGACGAAGGCAAAGGCCAAGACCAAAGCGAAAGCCAAGTCGAAGACCAAAGCAAAGAAGAAAAAGCGCTAACTAAAATGGGCTGGGAAAACCAGTCCATTTTTTGTTGCCGCGGCAACCCCGCTTGCGCGGGAGTATCATTGTCGTTGAAGGGCATCTCTATGCGCGCATTTAAGTCGCTGATATTCGTTTTCCTCGCCTTCACGGCACTCGCCGTATCGGGCTGCACGCTAGGTTCTCTTAGCCCTGAACAAGTGCAGGCTACAGCGCATGATCTTGCTGCAACCGGTATCGTGCAGACATTGACTGCAATGTCAACCAACACCACGTTGCCAAGCGCAACTCCTCTGGCCACAAACACTGCTACGCCTGAACCGACGCTAATAGTCAGCGAAGAGCCCAGCCTAACGCCAACGCTCCCGGTCATGCCCATCGCGACTGTGACGCCATTCGGACAATCAGGTAATTTCGATCAGGATAAGGACAACAAGTCCGATAAGAATGCTCCCCTCGCATTGGTTAATGCAAGCAGTGAGCACACAGTTAAATTTGCTCTTCTTACCCCTTACTACACAGAATATGAATTCAATTCGAGTATGTCTTTGATTCTTGCGGAAGGCGAATATACATATCGCGTCTGGGTCGACAAGAAAGTCATGAACGGATCTTTTCGCATTACGAATGGTGACAAGCATGTGCTTACTATTCGTGACGATCGAGTCAACTTCGCCACACCCTAATGGCTGACTGGCAATTTATCGGCAACGAATGGGCGGTCGATCTGCTGAGTGCGCAGGTAGCACGCAGCGGAACGCGTCACGCCTATCTGTTCACCGGACCATCTGGTGTTGGCCGTCGCACTATGGCGCTACGCTTGGCGCAGGCGATCAACTGCGCGCAGCCACCCTCCCCCGGCAACTTCTGCGGTGAGTGCCGAGCCTGTCGCGGCTTCGCCCGCATGCAGCATCCGGACCTGCTTGTGGTTCAAAGGCAAGAGGGCGACCGCGAGATCAAGGTCGGCGCGATCCGTGAGCTGAGCCGCTCGCTTTCTCGCACTCCACTGGAAGCGCGGTATCAGATCGCTCTATTGCTCAACTTCAGCGAAGCCAGCGAAGAGGCTGCCAATGCCTTGCTAAAGACACTGGAAGAGCCCAACCCATCCGTGGTGATCTGTATCACCGCGCAGGATACCGACAGTCTGCCAGAAACGATCGCTTCGCGCTGCGAGGTCGTGCGACTGCGGCCAATGTCTGCGGATACATTAGCTTCTTCGCTCAGGAAACATACGCAGCAAGCCAGCTTGCTTGCGGCGCTCAGCGGCGGCCGCCCGGGCATGGCACTCCGTCTCAACGAAGATCCGAGCACTGTAGAGCAGCGCGCCGAATGGCTGGCGGCTTGCAGCCGGCTGCTTAGCGCTAGCCGGGTCGACCGCTTTGCATTCGCTGAGAAGGCGAGCAAGGACCGTGAGACCCTGCGAGCAATGCTGCTGGTGTGGCTCGCTTTTTGGCGAGATGTCCTGTGGCAAGCGGGGCGTCCATCGGCTGAGGCCAGCCACGATGAAGATAAGCGGGCGGCTGCGGTGGCTAGGCACGTCGGGTTGGCCGAAGCCCGCGGCGCCTTAGCCTCAACCGAACGCACTCTAGAACAGCTAACCGTCACGAACGTTAACGCTCGGCTGGCTTTGGAAGTGCTTTTACTTGACTTCCCGACCGTACAAGCTGCCTAAAAGCCCTGAAGACGCTCCTATGCTATACTCGCGCGAGCCTTAGCCGCGTGATCGGTTGAGGCATTTTCCTACCTCCAATGGCAAGCACGAATGTTGTTAAGGAGGGGGGTCGCACCCAAACCTCCCTCGACCTGCTGTATCACATCAGCCGCGAGCTGGCCTCCGCCCTTGAATTGCGGGTGGTGCTGGAGCGCGTGATTCGCCTATCCCTCAACAACGTATCCGGCAGCAGCGGCAGCCTGATAGTGCTCGACGACCAAGGCGCCCCCATCGATTCGATCATCCTGGTCAAAGATAAAGTCATTTCAGAAACTAATGAACAACTGCGCTTCACTCTCGATCAGGGTCTTGCGGGGTGGGTGCGCACGAATAAGCAAGCTGCGTTGATCCCCGATACCAGCAGCGACGCGCGTTGGCAGAAACCAACCCGGGCCGAAGAGGCAAAAGCTGGGCCGAAGTCTGTGGTGAGTGCTCCGCTGATAGTGCGCGACAAGCTTGTCGGCATCATGACCCTGACTCATCCCGAGCCGGGCTTCTTCAATCAAGAACATTTGCAGCTTGTGCAGGCCATCTCTGACCAAGCTGCGTTCGCGCTGCTGAACGCTCGCTACTACGCGGAGAGCCAGCGTCGAGCCGGCATCATGACCGCCATCGCCGACAGTGCCCGCGCCATCGGCGCCAGCCTGCAACTCGACGAAGTGTTGCAAACCATCCTGGAGCAAACGAAGAAAGCTCTCGATGTGGAAGGCGTTTCTCTTGCGCTCGTTGATCCGAGTGGCAAGGAGCTTGTCTTCCGTGCCGCGACTGGGATGAAAGAGGCCCAAGTTAATAAAGTGCGCATGAAGCTTGGCGAAGGCATCTCGGGCTGGGTCGCACAAAAAGGTGAAGGTCTGATCGTTCAGGATGTAAGTAAGGATCCGCGCTTCCTGAATAAGATGGATGACCTGATCGGCTTTAAGACACGCGCTCTCGCCTGCGCACCTATTCGCGCCGGCAATAAGGTGATGGGCGTTCTGCAGGCCCAGAACCCGGTCTCAGGAGCTTTCGACAACGACGACCTGCCTGTCCTTGAAGGCATCGGCAACCTGGCAGGTACGGCGATTGGCCACGCGCAGTTATTCGAGCAGATGGAGGCGGCGCGCAGCCGCTACCGCGAGCTCTTCGAAGATAGCATCGACCCGATCTTTGTCACCGAGTGGGATGGCAAGATCGTGGACGCCAACCGCCAGGCAGAGTTGCTGATTGGCTTTGATAAGTTGACGCTGCAAAAAATGAGCGTGCACCATTTCCATCAGGCTGACTACAAAGCGCTTGGCAAAGACCTGGTGCTGCTCAAAGAAGATAAGACCGTCTCGTACGAATCTGTGCTCCAAGGACAGAACAATACGCAGATCAACGTTGAAGTCTACGTCCATCGCATTATTGTCGACGGCGTTGAGCAATTGCAGTGGATCATGCGCGATGTCACCGAGCGCAAGAATCTTGACACGCTGCGCGAAGACCTGGCATCGATGATCTATCACGACCTGCGTTCGCCGCTGGCGAACGTGGTCTCCGGCCTGGACGTCCTGCAAATGATGCTGCCCGCGG
>JACZCZ010090008.1_pt1 | contig 12549 bp, 6 predicted proteins | sample 8641811 | NCBI WGS metagenome assembly JACZCZ01 (sample SAMN15324610, study PRJNA640507) | soil metagenome | isolation source: intercropping peanut in the first line | place: China: Luxin town, Laibin City, Guangxi Province | collected 2019-07-25 | depth 10cm m | reverse complement strand
TCAACGAGATGTGGGCCGACTGGCCGTCGATCCTGGCCAACTACGCCAAGCACCACAAGACCGGCGAGCCGCTGCCGCAGGCATTGCTCGACAAGGTGATCGCCGCCTCCAAGTTCAATGAAGGCTTCAAGACCACCGAATACCTGGGCGCCGCCATGCTGGACCAGCGCTGGCACCAGATCACCGCCGACCAGGTGCCCGACGCAGCCGGCGTGATGAAGTTCGAAGCCGAGGCGCTGGCCGCCGACGGCATCAACTACAAGCCGGTGCCGCCGCGCTACAAGACGCCCTACTTCAGCCACATCATGGGCGGCTACTCGGCCGGCTACTACGCGTACATCTGGTCGGAAGTGCTCGACGCCAACAGCGTGGAGTGGTTCAAGAGCCATGGCGGCCTGAAGCGCGAGAACGGCGACCACTTCCGCAAGACGCTGCTGTCGCAGGGTGGCAGCCAGGATGCGATGAAGCTGTTCCGCGACTTCGCCGGCCACGATCCCAAGATCGAGCCGTTGCTGGAGAAGCGCGGCCTGACGGCACCGGCCGCTGCGCCGGCCGCCAAGCAGGTCAAGTAAGCGACTTCCTCGTCGCCCACCACGCCACCTTCGGGTGGCGTGGTTTTTTATGGGTTATGCATCCGCCCGGTTGTCCACAGCGCGTGTGGATGAGTGCTGCACGAATCTGTGGATAACCGTCGTACGGCGTTGCAGGCCGGGGCTGTCAAGCCGCGTGGCGATTATTTCGCCACGCCATCGCACCCCTTACTCGCCGAAGGCCCCGGCCAACGCGGCGTAAGCCTTGCGCTGCTCATCGGTCTCGGCGCGCGGCGCGGTGATCTCGAGCTCGACGATCTGGTCGCCCGGCGGCGTTCCCGGCAGGCCGCGGCCACGCAGGCGCAGCTTGCGACCGGAATCCGAATCCGGCGGGATCTTCAGCTCCACCGCACCTCCCAGCGTCGGCACGCTGACCGACGCGCCGAGCGCGGCTTGCCACGGTGTCAGCGACAGCACGTGGATGATGTTGCGGCCGTCCACCTCGAACTGCGGATGCGGCGCGTACTCCACCTCCAGCAGGAGGTTGCCGCCCTGGCTGCCCTGCCCGGCCAGCCGGATCACCTGCCCCGGCTTCACCCCGGTCGGCACCCTGACGTCGAGCTGGCGGCCGTTGACGTTCACCCGCACGCTGCCGCCGTCGTGCACGGCCTGCAGCGGCACCGCGAGCTTGGCACGCGAATCACGCGGACCCTGCGGCCCACGCCCCGTGGCCTGCTCCGCGCGCCCGCGCCGCCCGAACAGGCCCTCGAAGAAATCGCTGAACCCGGCACCGCCGCCGCCCGCACCGCCGAAGATCTCCTCGAAATCGAAATCCTGCGACCCCGGCCCACCACGCCCGAAATCCGGCGGCGGGCGGAATTCCTCGCCGGGACGATAGCCGCGGGCGCGCAGCTGGTCGTAGGCCGCGCGTTTCTGCGGATCGCGCAGTGCCTCGTAAGCCTCGTTCACGGCCTTGAACTGGTCCTCGGCACCGGCTTCCTTGCTGACATCCGGGTGGTACTTGCGGGCCAACCGCCGGTAGGCGGTCTTGATCTCGGCGTCGCCGGCCGAAGGTTCGACGCCCAGTACCGCGTAATAGTCCTTGAACTGCATGGGATCCCCCAGGATCACGCGGATGCCGGTCCATACGGGACAGGCACCCGGATAAAAAGAATCGGCCCGCGACGCGGGCGCCACGGGCCGATTCTATCGCTCCGCCCGCGAGCCCGCCGTGCAGTCGACGGGCCGTGGAACTTACTGAACCTGGATTCGGCGCGGCGTGGTCTCCGGCTTCTTGGGAATGTCGATCTGCAGCACGCCGTGCTTTCCGGTGGCGGTGATGCCATCGGGATTGGCGCTGTCGGGCAGCGAGAAGCGGCGATAGAACGTGCCGGAGACGCGCTCGACGCGGGAGAAACGCGTCCCTTCCTCCTTCCTCTCTGCGGCACGTTCGCCCCGCAGGGTCAGGATGCCCTTGTCCATGTGGATCTCGATGTCCTTGGGGTCCACGCCGGGGATGTCCGCCAGGATGACGAACCTGTCGCCGTCCTCGCGGATGTCCACGCGCGGGGCCCACTGGCTGGTGACCACGTTGGACTGATCGGCGTCGGCTTCTCCCAGGAAGCGGTCAAAGACCTGCTTGATCTCGTCCTGCAGGCCACGCGCGTTGCCCCAGGGGTTGTACTGCACGATGCTCATGTCGATATCTCCTCGGGTAGTGGCGCCGGCAGCCCGGCCGCCTGTGCCCCGAAAATAGGCGCACACCCCCGCGTTTCAAGTCCGTAACGGCGGCACCACCGGTGCGCGCTACACTGCATTCAGTTTCCGTCCACACAAGGCAATCACATGAGCATCCAGGTTGGCGATCGCATTCCCGAAGTGACCCTCAAGCGCATCCGCGAAGGCGTGGAAACGGTCGACACGACCACCCTGTTCGAGGGCCGCAAGGCGGTCCTGTTCGCCGTGCCCGGCGCATTCACCCCGACCTGCTCCGAAAAGCACCTGCCCAGCTATGTGCAGCACTTCGACGCGTTCCGCAAGCGCGGCATCGAGGTGTTCTGCGTGTCGGTGAACGATCCCTTCGTCATGCAGGCGTGGGGCAAGACCCAGCACGTGCCCGAGGGCCTGCAGATGCTGGCCGACGGCAATGCCGACCTGGCCAAGGCGCTGGGCCTGGAAATGGACGCCAGCGCCTACGGCATGGGCATCCGCGCCAAGCGCTTCGCGCTGTACGTGGAGGACGGCGTGGTGAAGCATGTCTTCGTCGAAGCGCCCGGCGAGTACAAGGTATCCGGCGCGGAACACATGCTGGAACAGCTGGGCTGATCACCAGCGCCCGCGACGGCTTCGCCGCCGCGGGCCTGCATCCCTAACGCAATACCTCGAACCTTACCCGCGTCCACGCACCGCTTCCGGCCAGCGCCGTGAGCTGGTGTTCGCCGGGCTCGTCGAACTCGCGCTGGAAGGCCTGCGCGCCGTCTGTCTGCGCGATCCATCGGCCATCCAGCAGCCACTGGATCCGCGATTCCGTTCCCAGCGCACGCAGCTGCAAACGAACGCCGTGCGGACTGCCCGGCGCGCGGGCGAGCGTGGCGCGATCGTTGAGCCCTTCGATGCGCAGTTCCTCGCTGGCATCGCGGCCATCGGGTTGGCAATCCGGCGACAGCGCCGGCAGGCGCGACGCCGCGCGCGTCTGCGCAGGCAACCAGGGCGATGCCAGCGCGGGCCAGCGCGCGATCTCGGTGCTGCGCACGTCATGCGGGCGCGAACATTCGGCGGAAAGACGCAACCCGGTGCGCACGTCGATGTCGAAGCGCTCCCGCCCGACGCTCCACAGCCGCGCGTCGCGTTCGGCGAAGGTGGGCGGTACATTGCCGCCGAGCGTCCATGCGTCGCGCTTGCGCTGGCACAGTGAAGGCGCATCCGGTTCCGGCGGCAGGCCGAGGGGCCAGCAGATTTCGGTCGCGGCGACATCGACCGGTCGTGGTCGCGGCTCCGCATCGCCGCGTGCCCGCGGCAGGCTGTCGATCACTTCGAACATCAACGGCAGTGCGGTGACTGCGCCGTACTGCCCGGGCAACGGCGTGCCGTCGGGTCGCCCCACCCACACGCCGACCGTGTAGCGACGCGTGCCGCCCAACGCCCAGGCGTCGCGGAAGCCATAGCTGGTGCCGGTCTTCCAGGCGACGCGCGGACGGCTGCCGGTATCCAGCACACCGCTGCCATAGCCCGGACGCGGGTGCGCTTCCAGGATTTCGCGGATGATCCATGCCGCGCCGGGCGACAGCAGCCGGCGATCCGAAGACGGATCCTGCACCGTGTATCGCACGCGGCCCGACAGCCCCTCGCGGTTCAGCGCCGCATGCGCGCCCACGAGATCCTCTAGGCGCGCGCCTGTGCCGCCCAGGATCAGCGACAGGTTGGGCTTCGCACCGCGTGGATAGCGTAGGGCGAGGCCGTTGTTGGCCAGCCGCGCCGAGAAGCGATCCGGTCCGACACGGTCCAGCAAATCCACCGCAGGCACGTTGAGCGACAGGCGCAGCGCATCCGCCGCGCTGACGGGCCCGTTGAACGCGGCATCGAAATTGCCCGGGCGGTAACCATGGAACGACTGCGGCGCATCGACCAGCAGGCTTTCGGAATGGATCAGGCCGTCATCAAGAGCGAGCCCGTACAAGAAAGGCTTCAACGTCGAGCCGGGCGAGCGCCAGGCCTGCACCATGTCGACGTGTCCCAGCCGCTGGCGATCGCCGAACGCGACCGATCCCACATAGGCGCGCGCCTCCATCGTCGCGTTGTCGACCACCAGCAACGCGGCCGACGTGCGCGGCGGCAACGCCGAGAAGTAACCCTGCACGCGCTCCTCCAGCGTCCGCTGCAGGCCGGCATCGAGCGTGGACACGATCCGTGCCGCGCGCGGCTGCTGCCGCCGCAGCCGTTCCGCCAGCAATGCCGCCTGCAGGGGCGGCTGCAAGGTTCGTGCGACGACCGGCTCGATGCGTGCGTCCTCCACCTCCGCGGTCGACCAGACGCCGAGGTCGGCCATGCGCTGCAGCACCTTGTCGCGCGCGGCCTGTGCCGCGTCGGGATGGCGATCCGGACGGAGTCGGCTGGGCGACTGCGGCAGCACCGCCAGCAACGCCGCTTCCGCATGCGACAAACGCGACGCCGGTTTACCGAGGTAAGCCCAACTCGCGGCATCGACACCTTCGATGGTGCCGCCGAACGGCGCGCGTTCCAGGTACAGCGTGAGGATCTCGCGCTTGGACAGGTGCGCTTCCAGCTGCACCGCGCGCAGCATCTGCTTGGCCTTGCCCCAGGGCGTGCGCGAGTGCCGGTCCAGCATGCGCGCCACCTGCATGGTCAGCGTCGATCCACCGGACACCACGCGACCATGGCGGACGAACTGCCCCGCCGCACGCACCAGCGCCCAGGGATTGACGCCGGGATGCCACCAGAACCAGCGGTCTTCGTAGTTCAACAGGGCCTGCAGGTAGAGCGGCGACACCGTCTCGGGCGTCGCGGGATAGCGCCAGACGCCGTCGCGGTCGGCGAAGGCACGCAGTGGCGTGCCGTCGCGCGCCACGACTAGCGTGCTTGTGTCGCGAATTTTCGGCAACGGCGGTGGGAATACGAGATCCAGCGCGAGCAGGGCGACCAGTAACACGGCGGTCGTCCAGCGAAGCGTCGCCAGCAGTCGCGTCGAACGCCGCTCGACAGCACTCATACGGAAGCTTGGGCGTCGTCCACCACACCGATGTCCTGTGCCCCGAAGATGAAATGAAAGGCGATCAGCGTGGGCGCAACACAAGACCAGCCCAGATGCACTGCATTGAGAAAAGTCGCGTCGATCCTTCTACCGAAGGATATCAACCCCAGCAATGCCATCAATGAGGAGCCGACCGCGCTCAATGCCAAGAGCGCTGCGACGGGCCAGTAACTACGTCCCCTCGCAGGCAGCGGAACAACGCAGGCCATCGCCATTCCTGCCAAACAGGCAGCCACCTCCGTGAGCATGGCCGCCTCAAACCAATCTGCGATCCCCCTTTGGCACAACCGCCAGAACATGTGGGCGACCGGAGCAAAACCGAATACAACGTAGACCGCCCGCAGTCGCCAGTGGTTGATCATCCCATCATGCTCCCTGGATGCATCCCGCCGCGTACCGGAATCACGGCTGCACCACCGTGATCGTCGCCGGCGAGGCCTTGCCCACGCCGCGGATGTCCGGACGGTACATGTCCTCCACCAGCGACGGCGGCACGGTGTAGGTACCGGGCGTGACCGCGCGGACGAGATAGAACAACTTCGCCGTGCCGCCACGATCGAGCTTCAGTGCCGCCACGTAGCGGTCGTCGCGGAACTCCTCGTGCTTGACGTCGGCGGCGCTGCCGCGATCGCTGATCGCGATGCCGTCCACGACCACCTCGGCCCATTGCTTCGCATCGCCCAGGTTGAAGTTCTCGATCTCCAGGCCGGCCGGCAACAGGTCGGTGAACAAGGCATCGGGCATGTCCACGTGCGCCGTGACGCCCACGCGCACGATCAGCGCCTCGCCTTCCTTCAGCGTGCCGCCCTTCCACTCCTGCCCGTCGGTCGTGTAGTACCGGCGCTCGATGCCGATCTGGCGGTTGTCCGGCGCCGGTGCGCTGCGCGGGATGCCGGCCACGTCCAGCGAGGCGTACAGCGGCGGCGAACCTTCCGGTACGAAGCGCACGCCGCGTGCGAGCGCTGCGTGGTCGACGCTCCGGCCGAACAGGCGCACCGGCGCGACCGACTCCGCTTCACCGCCGATGCTCCACTGGCCGGAGACCAGCTTCGTCTGGTCCACCATCAACGCCTTGCCCAGCCGGGCCAGCGCCACCTGCTCCTGCGTGCTCAGCCACAGCCAGCCACTGTTGCGGCGCGCATCCAGCTCGCGCCCCAGCGAGATCGCGCGACGGTCGTACTCGGGCTTGGCCAGCTTGCGTTCGTGCACCAGCGCGATCATCAGCGCATCGTCGCGCAGCTTCGTGCCGTAGTCGCCCAGGTACTCCGGCCGGTCACCGGTCTTGGCGAAGCCCTCGGCGATCGCCTTGGCGCCGCGATTGCGGTCGCCCTGCAGCGTCAATGCAATACCCAGGTGCACCAGCGGAAGACCCGTCAGCGTCTTGCCACGTTCGTTGTCGTACAGCGCACGCAAGGTACCGAGCGGTGCGCGGTTCACCCGTGCCAGCACATACCCCGCATAGGCCTGGTTGGCGAATTTCAGGTGATCGCGACGATCGTAGCCGTAGAACTGCGTGCCACCGGCGAGCAGGTCTTCGTTGAGACGCGTCAGCGCCTTCTGCAGCACGGCGTCCGGCACGGCGAACCCGCCTTCGCGCGCATCCAGCAGGAACTCGGCGATGTACGGCGTCAGACCGGGATTGACGTAGTCGTCGTTGCCCCACATCGAGAAGTGACCGTTGGCTATCTGCATCGAGGCCAGGCGACCGAACGCGCCTTCCATGCGCTCGCGGCGCTTCTTCGCGTCGAGGCCGGCGATGCCCAGCAGCTTCGCCGTAGCGTCATCGAGCTCCAGTGCTGCATAGCCCTTGCTGGTCGTCTGCTCCGCGCAGCCATACGGATACTCCAGCGCGCCCTTCAAGGCACTGGCGAACGGAATCGGCGGCAGCGCGCTGACCGTCATGCGTGCGGTCACCGACCCGGGCATCAATCCATCCGCGAACCCTGCACCCATCTCCACCGGCGACAAGCTATCCAGCACCTGCGTGCGCGAGCGCAACACAGCCGGCCAACCCGCCCGCACCGGAACGTCGTAGCGCCGGTCCACCTTGAAACCGTTGCCCTCCACGCGAATGCGGACCTGTGCCGTCGTGTAGCCCTCGCCCGCCGTGATCGGGAACGTCAGCGTGCGCTTGGCATCGATGGCGAGGTCGGTGCTGCGGTTGCCTTCGCCGATGTTGAGCGGTCCTTCGCCGTTGACCAGGACCTTGAACGCACCTGTCTTGCCGGTGAAGTTCTGCACGTCCAGTGTCACCGTGCTCTTGTCTCCCGGCGCGAGCACGCGCGGCAGGCTGGCTTCGGCCACGATCGGCGCGCGCACCACGGTCTCGCGGTCGCGGTTGCCGTAGCGCGTGTCGGAATAGACCAACGCCGACACGCGCAGCGTGCCGTTGAAATCGGGCACCTTCAGCGCGACGCGGGCATTGCCCTTGCCATCGAGCTTCACCGGCCCGGAGAACAGGTCCACCGTCTGCACGCGCGCCGTCGGGCGCTTGGCCTGCGGCAACGCTTCCAGCGCCATGTCACCGCCGAAACGGATCTTGGCGCTGCCGCCTTCGAAGCTCTCGATCACGCGGCCATAGATGTCGTATGCATCCACCCCTAGGCGACGCTGGGCGAAGAACTGCGCGTTGGCGTCGGGCACCGGGAAGCGGGTGATGTTGAGGATGCCCACATCCACCGCGGAGACGGTGACGTGCGCCGTCTGGCCCGCCAGTTCCGGCACGCTGACGCTCGCCCGCAGGTCCTGCTCCGGCCGCATCTGCTTGGGCACCGACAGGCCGACGGCGACGCGACGGTCGCGGCGGTCCATCGGCACGTGCGCCACGCCCACCGCGCGGGCCGGCGTGATCTTGCTGGGCGCGGAACCGCCACGGAACACCAGCGCAGTGACGTAAACATCATGGCGTTCCCATTCCTTGGTCACCGGGATCGAGAACGTGCTGCCCGGCTTGGCCTCGATCGCCTGCACGTACAGCATGCGGTCGGCTTCCACCATCAACAGACCCTTGCCCGCGTGCGGCGGCGTGATGGTCACCTTCAAGGTGTCCCCGGCCTTGTAGCCCGTCTTGTCCAGCGCCAGCTTGACCTTGTCGGGGCGCGCATCCAGGCCGCGGTTCTGGTCGTCCCAACTCCAACCCGCGCGGAACGGATAACGCGTGGTCAGGCCGGTCGCCGGGTCGAATACGTCGAGCCGGTACTCGCCCCACTCCACCGGGAAATCCACTTTCGAGGCACCGGCGCCGATATCCAGCGTGCGCGTGTCCTTGTTCTCGAACCGGCGGGTGAAGTCGTAATCCCAACCGCCGTCTTCGTCGTAGTTCCAGTGGTAGTCGCGCAGCTCGCGCACCAGCGTAGCCTTCAGGCCCTTCGCCGGCTGCGGCTTGCCGGCGGCATCCACGCGCACCAGTTCGAAACCGGCATTGGCGTTGGCGTCGGCGCCATCCTTGTCGTCGAACAGCGGACGGATGCCGACCAGCGAACCGGCGGGCCACAACACGCGCTTCAGCGTGCGGTTCACCGTGCGGCCGCCGGTTTCGTAGACGCTGCCCGACACGATCACGGCGATGGTGCTGCGCGGCTTGGCCTCGGCGGGCAGCGCGATGTCTTCCTGCAGCACGCCGTTCTCGGGCAGCGTGGCATCGATGACGTCCTTGGCTTCCTTCGGCAGCTCCAGGGTGGGATCGCCGAAGAAGTAACCCGGCAACTGCTCCAGCGGATGCTGTTCCACCGCGACCGCAAGCTTGGCGGTGAAGCGGTTGCCGCTGGCAGGCGCGCCATACAGATACGCCGCGGTCGCCTTGAGCTTCAGCGGCTCGCCTGGCTTCAGTACCGGCTGGGCCGCATCCAGATCCAGCTTCATGCGTTCGGGCAGGAATTCCTCGATGCGCAGGGTCATGCCCTGCACCGCCTCCTTGCTCGCCGGGTCGGTGCGGAATTCCACCTGCCAGCGACCGGTCGGCGCTTCCACCGGAATTGCCTGCTCGAAGCTGAAATAGCCCTGCGCGCCCGGTTGCAGGCGCGTTTCGCGGAATACCTTGCCGTCGGGCTGCTTGAGCCGCAGGAACACGGGCTGGCCGCCGCCCTGCTTGGGCGCCGGCACCGGCTTGCCGTCGTTGTCGCGCAGCAGCGCGGAGATGCGCACCGTCTCGCCGGGCCGATACAGATCACGACCGGACCAGGCGAACACATCGAACCAGGCTTGTTCGCGACCGGCCACGGCGAATTCGGACAGGTCCAGCGCCGGCTGGTTGAACGGCAGCATGGACACGTCCTTGCCGCGCGTGGCGACCAGCACGTGGGCGGCGTCGAGCGTGTACTTCAGCAGCGCATTGCCGTTGCCGTCGGTCTTGCCGGCCAGCACGGCTTCGCCGCGTGCATCGAGGACTTTCAGTTCGACGCCGCCGATGGCCGCGCCGTCCTGCAGCGACGCCGTGTGCACGAACAACGTGTCCTTGTACGCACGCGTATGCAGGCCGATGTCGCTGACGGTGAAGAACGCGGTCTCGAACTCGCCGGCGAACTTGCCGGTGCGCTTCATCACCGCAAAGTACAAGCCAGGATCCTGCAGTTCGCGGATGTCCTGGATCGGCAGGTAGGTCAGTACGCGCTCGTTGGGCTTGCCGCCCAGCACGAACCGGTTGAGGTAGACAGGCTCGGCGAGGTCGCCGATCGGCGTGCTGTCGCCGTAGTCGCTGTCCAGGTCCCAGCTACCCCGGCGGCCGCCGCGCTGGTACTCGGCGAAGAACTTCGGCAACTGCTTCTCGCTGACGCGCAGGAATTCCACGTCCACTTCCGGCACGTTGATCGACACCACCGGCAGGCCCCGGCTCTCGCGCGCCGGCAGCACGCTGCCTTGCGAAGCGAAGCCCACGGCCGGGTCCAGTTCGCCGGTATGCACCTTGCGCGTGTCGTCCTTGCCCAGGCGCGTGCCGTCGGCGGCGGACAGGCCGGCCTTCAGGGTGACGTCGTAATCCTTCGCGGCTTCGACCGACGGGAATCGCAGGATCAGGCCCTTGTCGTCCAACACCCAGCTGCCCTTCACCGCGGCGCCATTGGCGTCCTTCACCACCAACAGGTCGTCGAAATCCTGCGAGCTCACCAGCGGGCGGCTGAACTCCAGGGCGATGGCGAGATCGCCGTCGTGCTGGTCGGGATAAGCGCCGACGAGGGCGAATCCCTCGACCTTGGCCGCTTCAGCCTTGATCGGCTCGCCGCTCGCTTCCGGCAGCTGACCGGTTTCATTGCGTTTGCAGCCGGCGACGGCCGTGGCCGCCAACAAGGCAATAAAAAACGCGCGCACCCAGTGGCTACGCGCGTTCGTCCCGTTCCGATGTACCGATCCCATGTGCCATTCCCTGCCGTGGTCGTGTCGGCAGTATAGAACGCAGGGATGGAGGCGGCGGGGTCATCGCCCACGCGCCTCCGGGTTCGGTCAGGCCTCCGGGGAGGTTTCGCTGGCGTCGGGTGCGGCCGGTGCCGCGCCGATGCCGCCCTCGGTGCCCTCGCCTTCGTCCTCGTCCAGCGACGCATCCAGGCGCTCCACCGCCTGCAGCGTTTCGCCGTCGGATAGGCGGATCAGGGTAACGCCCTGGGTGTTGCGGCCCACCTGCGAGATCTCCGCCGCGCGGGTGCGCACCAGGGTGCCGCCATCGGAGATCAACAGCACCTCGTGGTGGTCGGACAGCTGGATGGCACCGACCAGGCGGCCGTTGCGTTCGGTGGTCTTCAGCGCGATCACGCCACGCGTGCCGCGGCCCTTGCGCGGGTAGTCGCCCACGGGGGTGCGCTTGCCGTAGCCCCGCTCGCTGGCGGTCAGGATGTCGCCATCGCCATCGACGACGACCAGGCTGACCACTTCGGAGCCGGCGTCGGCGATGGGGGTGCCGCCTTCGCCGTCGGCGGCTTCGCCTTCGTCCTGCTCGCCCTCGACGTCCGCATCCACGCCTTCGGCCAGGCGCATGCCGCGCACGCCGGTGGCGGTACGGCCCATGGCACGCACCAGCGCCTCGGAGAAGCGCACTGCGCGGCCGTTGGAGGCGAACAGCATGACGTCGCGCTCGCCGTCGGTCAGCGCCACGCCGACCAGCGCATCGCCGTCGTCCAGGTTGATCGCGATCTTGCCGCGCGCCAGCTTGAACGCGAACTCGGTGAGTGGCGTCTTCTTGACGGTACCGTTCTTGGTGGCGAAGAAGACGAACTTGCCTTCCTCGTAGTCGCGCACCGGCACCACGGCCTGGACCTTCTCGCCGGGCTCCAGCGGTATCCAGTTGATGATCGGGCGGCCGCGCGCATTGGAACCGGCTTCCGGCAGCTGGTAGACAGGCAGCCAGAACACCTTGCCGCTACTGGTGAAGGTCAGCAACGTGTCGTGCGTGTTGACCAGCCACAACTGGTCGATGAAATCCTCTTCCTTGGTCGCCGCCGCGCTGCGGCCGCGGCCGCCGCGCTTCTGCGCGCGGTAGGCGCTGGCCGGCTGGCGCTTGGCGTAGCCCGCGTGCGACAGCGTGACCACCATGTCTTCCGGCGCGATCAGGTCGAGGATGTCGAGATCCTCTTCGCTGTGGCGGATCTCGCTGCGACGCTCGTCGCCGAACTCGGCCTTGACGTTCAGCAGCTCGTCGCGGATCACCTGCCGCAGCACGTCCGGGTTCTCGAGGATGCGGATCAGGCCGGCGATCACTTCCAGCAGCTGGCGGTATTCCTCGGTCAGCTTCTCCTGCTCCAGGCCGGTCAGGCGGTGCAGGCGCATTTCCAGGATCTGCGTGGCCTGCGCCTCGCTGAGCTGGTAGCGGCCGTCGACGAAGCCGATGGCGGCAGGCAGGTCTTCCGGACGCGAGGCTTCCGCGCCGGCGGCGGCGAGCAACGAACCCACCAGGCCCGGCTCCCAGGTCTTGGCGAGCATGCGCTCGCGCGCTTCCTGCGGGTTGGCCGACGTCTTGATCAGCTCGATCATCTCGTCGATGTTCGCGAGCGCGACCGTCAGGCCTTCCAGGATGTGGGCGCGATTGCGTGCCTTGCGCAGTTCGAAGATCGTCCGGCGGGTCACCACTTCGCGGCGGTGGCGGACGAAGGCTTCCAGCATCTGCTTCAGGTTGAGCAGCTGCGGACGGCCGTCGACCAGCGCGACCATGTTGATGCCGAACACCGACTCCATCGGCGTCTGCAGGTACAGGTTGTTGAGGACGACCTCGGCCGACTCGCCGCGCTTGACCTCGATGTAGATGCGCATGCCGTCCTTGTCGGACTCGTC
>JACZCZ010042321.1_pt1 | contig 12569 bp, 5 predicted proteins | sample 8641811 | NCBI WGS metagenome assembly JACZCZ01 (sample SAMN15324610, study PRJNA640507) | soil metagenome | isolation source: intercropping peanut in the first line | place: China: Luxin town, Laibin City, Guangxi Province | collected 2019-07-25 | depth 10cm m | reverse complement strand
CGATACGACATCCGTGGCGACCGCGAGCACCCAGCGAACCTGGGCCGCCTGTGCTCGAAAGGCGCCGCGCTCGGCGAGACGCTCGATCTCGACGGGCGCTTGCTGCACCCCGAGATCGGCGGGCAGCGCGTGACCTGGGATGCGGCGCTCGAAACCGTCGCGAGCCGGTTCGCGAGCACGATCGCCGAGCACGGGCCCGACGCCGTCGCGTTCTACGTCTCCGGCCAGCTCCTGACCGAGGACTACTACGTCGCCAACAAGCTCATGAAGGGCTTCATCGGCAGCGCGAACATCGACACCAATTCGCGCCTCTGTATGGCCTCGGCCGTCGCTGGGTACAAACGTGCGTTCGGCGCCGACACCGTGCCGAACGACTACACGGATTTGGAAGAGGCCGAGCTCATCGTGCTCGTCGGCTCGAACCTCGCCTGGTGCCACCCGGTTTTGTTCCAGCGAATCGCGGCCGCGAAAGCCGCCAACGCGAAGTTGCGCGTCGTGCTCATCGATCCGCGGCGCACGCAGACGGCCGAGATCGCCGATCAGTTCCTACAGCTCCGCGCCGGCACCGACGTCGTGCTGTTCAACGGCCTGTTGAATTACCTGCGGCGCGAGGACGCGCTCGACCTCGAGTTCCTCGATGCGCACACCGAGGGCTTCGGCGCGGCCCTGCGCTGCGCGAAAGAGAGCGCGGCATCCATCCCGGCCGTCGCTTCGGCGTGCGGGCTCGCCGCGGACGATGTGCTCGAGTTCTATCGCGCCTTCGCGCGCACGCCGCGCACGGTCACAGCGTTCTCGCAAGGCGTCAATCAGTCGACGAGCGGCACGGACAAGGTCAGCGCGATCGTCAATGTGCACCTCGCGACCGGCCGCATCGGCAAACCCGGCATGGGGCCGTTCTCGCTGACGGGGCAGCCGAACGCGATGGGCGGGCGCGAGGTCGGCGGGGTCGCGAACCAGCTCGCAGCGCACATGGATTTCGCGCCGGACAACGTGTCGCGCGTCGCGTGCTTCTGGAACGCACCGCGCGTCGCGACGCAGCCCGGGCGGAAGGCCGTCGACCTGTTCGACGCCATCGACGCAGGCAAGATCAAGGCCGTGTGGATCATGTCGACGAATCCCGTCGTCAGCATGCCGGATGCCGAGCGCGTGCGGCGCGCGCTCGCGAGGTGCGACCTCGTCGTGGTTTCCGACTGCATGCGCGACACGGACACGACGCGCTGCGCGCACGTGCTGCTGCCGGCTGCGACGTGGGGCGAGAAGTCGGGCACCGTCACGAACTCCGAGCGGCGCATATCGCGGCAGCGGCGTTTTCTTCCCGTGCCCGGCGAGGCGCGCCCCGACTGGTGGATCGTCTCGGAGGTGGCGCGCCGCATGGGGTTCGCCGAGGCGTTCGACTACGACTCGCCGGCCGCGATTTTCCGCGAGCACGCGCGCCTCTCGGCGTTCGAGAACGGCGGCACGCGCGATTTCGACATCGGCGCCGTCGCGGACATCAGCGATGCCGCGTACGACGCGCTGCTGCCGTTCCAGTGGCCGCGCCCGGCCGGCAACGATTCAGCGCCGCGTTTGTTCGCCGACGGTCGCTTCTTCACGCCGAGCCGCAAGGCGCAGCTCGTGGCGACGCCGCCGCGCACCCCTGCACACGAGCCGAGCGCCGAGTACCCGCTGGTGCTGAACACGGGTCGCGTCCGCGATCAGTGGCACACCATGACGCGCACGGGGAAATCGCCGCGTTTGTCCGGCCACTACGCCGAGCCGTTCGTGCAGATGCATGCGCTCGACGCCGCGCGGTTCGGTCTTGGGTTCGGTGACCTCGCCGAAGTCGCCACGGAGCGCGGGCGCATCGTCGTCCGGCTCGAGATCACGGATGCCGTAACGCCGGGGCAGGCGTTCGTGCCGATGCACTGGGGCAGCACGCACGCGAGCGACGCGCGCGTCGGCGCGCTGATCCCGCCGGCCGTCGATCCCGTCTCGGGCCAGCCCGAGCTCAAGTGCACGCCCGTTCGCGTGCGCCGCTACGAGCCCCGGTGGTACGGGTTTGCGCTGTCGCGCGAGCCGCTCGAGCTGCCGGCGTCGTCGTATCGCACGATCGCGCGCGGGGCAGGGTACTGGCGTTACGAGCTCGCCGGCGAAGAGGTACCGCCGTCGTGGCCGGTATGGGCGGACGGCGTGCTCGGCCCGCGCACGGCGCGGATCGAATTCTCGGACGTCGCGGGCGGGCGCTATCGCGGCGCCAACGTGGCGGGCGACGCGCTGCAGTCGTGCCTGTTCGTCGCGACGACGAAGTGGCTACCGTCGCGCACGTGGCTTGGGACGTTATTCGGGGCCGCGTCGCTCGGCGATGCGGCGCGCATGGCGATCCTCGCGGGTCGCGCGCCGAAAGGCGCGCTCGAGAGCGGCCCCGTCGTGTGCTCGTGTTTCGCCGTCGGCCGTTCGACGCTGCTGCGTGCGATTCGCGGCGACGGGCTCGTATCCGTCGAGCAGATCGGCAAAGCGCTGCAGGCCGGCACGAATTGCGGCTCGTGCATTCCGGAGCTGAAAGGGCTGCTCGCGCTGTCGACGGTCGAAGCAGTCGCCGCGCACTAGCGCAACGTGCCCCGCGTGCGGCGGCTCGAGCCCGGCGAGCTAGCGCGCTTCGGTCGCGCGACGCAATTCGGTGAACCAGTTCAGCACCACGGTGATTTCCGCATCGTTCCGCGGCGGGAGATTGCTGCGCTTGGTCATGAGGAAGCGGCCATCGACCGGAGAAATGTCGTAAGGTCTGCCGGAGCGTTGCGCCGGCGGTGCGTCCCAGTCGAAGAGCTTCGTGCTTGCGCCGACGCGCAGCGGCGCAGTGGCTGAAATCGATGCCGCCATCACGCTTCCTTCGGGCGTAACGTAGAACAGCTCGTTGGTGCCGGGCCGACCCCAGCGTGCGTAGCGGCCGCCTGCCGTCGACACCTGCACGCGTGCGTCTTGCACGTTCGGGAACGGCCGCACGAACACTTCGAAGCGGCCGCCCGATTCGTCGGATTCGTAGGCCATGAAGCGGCCGTCCGGCGACACCTCGCCGCGCCGCTCGTCGAAGTCACTGATGAGGACCGGCTCGACCTCGCCCGTGGCGAGAACGAGCGCCTTTAAATCGCGAAACTCTTCGTAAACGATGACGCGCGCGCCATCCGGTGTCACGGAGTTCGCAACGTGGAAGAGCGGGCCGCCGAGCTCGAGCTTGGGAGGTGCTGCGCCATCGGCAGCTTGTGAATAGAGGTCCGTGCTGCCCCCTTGGGTGGACGAGAAGAAGACGCGGCTGCCGTCCGCGCTCCACAGTGGCAGCAAGTCTTCTGCCGCGCTCGTCGTGAGACGTGTCGATACCGAGCGCTGCAAATCGTAGATCCAAATGTCGCGACTCGCGCCGACGACGTCGAGCGCGATGCTCGTGCCGTCGGGGGACACGCGCGCATTCGTATACGACCCCGCCTCGAGGGCGAGTGCTTCCTGGCGGCCCTCGCGATCTACCCAAACGAGCGAGTTAGTCAACGAGGGTGGGCGAGACGGCATGAGCAGTAGCGTGCCGTTGCTCGCCATGGCGAACTGTGCAGCGCCATTGTCGGGCGCGACGGCCACGGCCGCGTTCGGCAGCTGCACCGGTGCGCCACGCACTTGGCGCGTCTCGGCGTCGAACTCAATCGCTTGCAGATTCTGATTGGCGACGAATACGAGATGCCCGCTCGCCGCGTACTGCGCTGCGACACCCGAGGGCAGGAGCGGGGTCACAGCGCGGGTGTCGAGGTCGAGCACGGCGATCTCGGCCGTTGCGAGCGCGTCGCCCTTCAGCACTGTCAGGAGCACGTGCCGGCCTCCGGGCAGCGGCCTTGGCCACGCATAGGCGCGTTCGCCGCGCGCCTGGTCTGCCGCTGCCAGCAGCTCCGATGTTCCACCGTTCTCGGAGACGCGAAATACGCCGGCGGCGGTCGCGTACACGATGTTTCCGTCGGTGCCCCACATGGCGCCGACCGGCCGTTCGGACGCGGCTGCCAAGTTGAGGCGCCCGCCGCCGGTGCTGCCTACTTTCACCATGCCGCCGTCCACGGTCCAAAAGCCGATCCAGCGGCCATCCGGCGAGAAGAACGGGTTGATTCCCGGGATGTCGATGGTCACGGAGGTCGGCGACCCGAGCTCGCGAACCAATATGCGGTCGCTGGACGCGGCATAGGCGACACGCCGTCCATCATCGGAGATTGCGATGCTGGTGGTTCCGAACGGCAGCCTGATGGGTGCCTCGAGCGAGCCGATCGAAAGGTGCATCGGTTCCACGGGAACACCGGCAGCATCGCGGCCGGCGAGCCACCAGGCGGCTAGGCCTCCGAACGCGCCGACCGCGAGCACGCCGACGGCGATTGCCGCGCGCCGGGCGCTGGGCGGCCGACTCGCTCCCGGGCGATCGGCGGCGTCGCCGCCCGCGAGCGCTTCTTCGATCTCGATGCGCGCATCGCCGATGTGCTGAGTTCGACGCTGCAAGTCCTTTTCGAGACAACGGCGTAGCAGGCGACGCACACCGGGCGGAGTGCTCGCAGGCAGCTTGGCGAAATCGGGCTCGGCCTCGAGCACCCTGGCGAGCGTGCCCGGGATCGTGTCGCGTTTGAACGGCGAGAGGCCGGCCACCATCTCGTCCAGGATGACCCCGAACGCCCAAATGTCCGTTTGCGTGCCGGCGTTCTCCCCGCGCGCCTGCTCGGGGCTCATGTAAGGCGGCGTGCCCAGGATCAGCCCGACATCGGTGCCGAAAGAGGTCCTCGTAGCGGCTGCGGTGCTCGACGAGCCGACGCTTTTCGCGAGGCCGAAGTCGAGAACCTTGACGACGCCTCCGGGGGCAACCTTGATGTTGGCGGGTTTGAGGTCGCGATGAATCACGCCGCGGGCGAGCGCGCTCTCCATCGCGGACGTAATGGAGAGCGCGATGGTGAGAGCTTCTTGCAGAGGCAAGGCGCCGCGCACGAGCCGCTCGTCGAGCGTGCTGCCTTCGACGAGCTCGAGCACGAGGTAGCGGGCGCCGCCCTGCTCCTCGATGCCATAGATTGAGGCGATGTTCGGATGGTTCAGCGCAGCGAGGGACGTGGCTTCGCGCTCGAAGCGCGCGAGCCGGTCGGGATCCGAAGAGAATGCCGGAGGCAGCGTCTTGAGCGCGACGTCGCGTTTGAGCTTGCCGTCGTGGGCGCGGAAAACGTCGCCCATGCCGCCGCGCCCGATCAGCGAGACGATCTCGAAGTGGGCGACTTTCGCGCCGGACTGCATGGGCGGCAAGGTAGCTTGGTTCTCGCCGGCGTTCAAACGACGGCGTCCCGCACCGCCGATCGGGGTCGCCGGGCCGTGCGGGAGCAGCTATGGGCCTGCGAAATACCTCATTAGCGCCCCTTTGCGGTGGGTGACGTAACCTTCTTGCCACGCGTCGTCGGTGTCTAAGAATCCCGACCAACCCTTCTTGCCCTTCCGGCGGCGCTCCGTCTCGATGGCGCGGAAGCGGTAGTGGTCGTAGACGTCGAGAATGTGGACCGCATACGCCTCGGCCAGCGCGCGATCGCCGCTCACGACCAGCAGGTTCTCGTCGTTCGAGTAAGACGCCTTGAAGCCGAGATTGTGGCTGCCGAGAATCACGTGGCAGTCCGGCGAGCGGGGGTCGATGACGACGAGCTTGTCGTGGATGATCGCGCCGATCGCGCCTTTTGCTGTCAGTTGCTCGTAGCCGAAGTCGCCGAGCGTCCGCCGATCGTCGAGCCGCGCGGCGCGGACGATCGACACGTTCTCGTTGTCGAAGGTCGACGGCGACTCGCCTTCGATCACGTTGCCGGCGGAATCTTTCGTGTCGGGGACGTAGTTCGGCATTGCTTGCGCGCTCGATACCGCACCGTGCACGAGCAGCGTGCGGTCGTTGATGCCGATGTCGATGACCTCGCCGATGATGCAGTCGTTGCCTTTTTGGCCCGGGTAGAAGGCGAGGAACAGAATCGCCTCTTTGGCGCGGCGCATCAGGCCGTAGACGGCGCTCAAGTCGGGAGGTGTCGGCGCGGGGTTGGTCTTCGACGTGGGCTTCCTGCGCTGCGTCGTGTTCGGCGAGAACCACGCCGTCACGGACGTGCCGTTACCGAGAGCGACTTTGCGGGGTACCTTGTTCCATGAGCGGAACGCTGCGCTTTGCTGCGCGTCGCCCATCGCTTTGCTGAAAGGTGTCGGCACCTTCAGCGCGTCCTTCTTCATCTCGTTCCAATAGTCGAGGAACACGGCGCCGAGCGCAGCGTCCTCGATCAGCAGGGCGTTGTTCGTCTGGCCCGCCACGCCCGTCGACGTCCAATTCGTGCTGCCCGTGAGCACGGCTTTCGGCTTGCCGTTCGTTCCAACGTGCACGACGAACTTGTTGTGCCCGATGTGCGTCGAGTTGTTGAACATGCGGTGCTGGATGTCGACGCCGGCGTCGACGAGCGCCTTGCGCGCCGGCTTGTTCCGCTCGTCCCATTTTTTACCGACTGCCGACGTATTCGAGAGGATGACGTGGATGCGGTCCTTGTTCGCGATGAGTAGGGTTTGCAGTTCTTTGTCCTCGAGCTCGTACAACCCGAGGTAGAACTCGCCTTTGCGGCCGAACAGAGCGCGGATCAAAGGCAGCACGTCGCCGGCCAAGTACCGGCGATGCGGGTCGTTCGGGTTTTCGAGCTTGTCCATCAGCTCGTTCGGCTCGACGATGCCGTCCTCGAGGAGCACGTTGCCGAGCCACTGCGCAGCCAAAATTCCGTTCGTGAACGTCGAGCGAAACTTGCCGCGATGCATGGTGACGTGAATCGGGTTCGACGAAACGGCCGGGCCGAGATAGCAGAGCTGGCGCCGTCCCCCGGTGTATTCCTTGTCTTGAATCATCACGGGCTTACCGTCGACGTTGACCGGTTTTCCCTTGCTGTCGCGTTTGGCGACGGTGACTATTCTCGGGTCTCGCCCCGGGACGGCCGGCAGGCCGGGCTGCGAGTCGCCGACGGCGCGAATCTCGTACCGGACCCGCGCCTCGTCGGGGCGGCGCTTCAAGCCGTCGCGCTTCTTGCGCAACGTGAGGTCGCGCCACGACAGCTTTTGGATCGGCCATACGCTCGTGGTCTGCGGCAACCAGTACGGATTGCGTTGGCCTTTGAACGGAACCCAGGAAGCGCAGGGCACGCGTTCGCCCGTGTCGTTACCGTGCTCGTCGACGTATATGCGTACGACCTCGAAGCCTAGGCAACCGGCGATCTTGGCGTCGATGTCCCAAGCGATGTAGGCCACTTCGTTGTTGGCGTACGCGCGAACCGACGTGATGACACCCATGGCGACGATCCCCCCTCGTGTTGCCGCGAGCCATCGTGAAAGTGGCGTGGGTTCGTGTCAATTCGGTGACGGTTGCCGATCTGGGCCGTTTCTAGATTGTTCATTACTTGGGTGTCCGCGAACGCTGCGACGCGGTGTCGTGTCGCCCGTGCTAGCGCCACGAGTACCGCCCGAACGGCGCGGTGCGCAGTCTGGCGGTTTCTTTAGTTGCCTTGCCGTGCGCCGCTGGGTACGTTCGTGCGTGGGTTGAGCGCCGACGGATCGGAGCCTTACGCTCACTTACTACTGTCGATTTTCAAGTGAGCTAGCAAAGACGTGATCGGACGGGGGCTGACTCGAAGAGACGTGCTGCGCTCGTTGGCCGGAGTGGCCGGCGGGCTCGTGCTCGGGCGGGCGTTCGGCTCCGTGGCCGACGATTACGACCTCTCGCAGCCACTGAAGGTCGAGCGTCTGAGCCCGCGGCTCGCAATCATCGGCGGCGCCGGCGGCAACGTCGTCGCGGCGCGCGGCTCGGCCGGCGTCGCGCTCGTCGACGGCGGCATCGCAGCGCGTTCGGCCGAGCTGCTCGAGCTCGTGCGTCGTGAGATGGCCGCGTCGACCATCGACGTCCTATTCAATACGCACTGGCATCTGGAGCGCACCGGCTCGAATCTCGTGCTCGGCGAGGCCGGCGCCAAGATCGTCGCGCACGAGAATACGCGGCTGTGGCTCAGCACCGTGTTTCAGCGCCCTTGGGACGAGCAGCCGTTCGCGCCGTTGCCGAAGGCGGCGCAGCCGAACGACACCTTCTATACGAAGGGCTCGCTAGCGTTCGGCGACCAGCCCGTCGAGTACGGCTACATGCTGCAGTCGCATACCGACGGCGACATCTACACGTTCTTCCCTGCGGAGAACGTCCTCGTCACGGGCGGCGTCGTGTGCGCGGACCGCTGGCCGCTGATCGATTGGTGGACCGGCGGTTGGCTGCTCGGCATGGTCGACGGGCTCGACGTGCTGATCGGCGTCGCGAACGACGCGACGAAGATCGTGCCCGGGAGCGGGGGCGTGCTGACGAAAGCGCAGCTAGTCGCGCAGCGCGACATGTATCTCGAGATCTACGAGCGCCTGATGAAGCTGTTCTTCGCCGGGCGCGGCCCTGCGGAGGCCGTGGAGGCGCAGCCGACGAAGGAGTTCCGTCCCGAGTGGGGCGACCCGTCGCGGTTCGTGACGTTGGCATTCGAAAGCATTTGGGGGCATCTCACACCGGACGGTTGACGGTGGGAGCGGAGCGGTCATGGTACGGAAGTATTTGGGAATCTTGGGCATAGTCGGCGTTGCCGCGAGCGTCGGCGGCTACTTCGCGTGGCGCCATGCCGCACTGCCGTCGCCGGAGCAGCAGCTCGCGATGGTCGACCGCTACTGCACCGAGTGCCACAACGCGGCCGAGCTCGCCGGCGGCTTGTCGCTCGAGGGGCTCGACGCGGCGAGCATCCATTCGAACGCCGCCGTCTGGGAGAAAGTCGTACGCAAGCTGCGCGGTGGGCTGATGCCGCCGCCGGGCGGTCCGCGGCCCGACACACGCCAGATCGAGCAGTTCGTCTCGTTCATGGAGGCCAGCATCGATTCGTCCGCGGCGCGCCAGCCCGTACCGGGCTACGTGCCGCTGCACCGCCTGAACCGCAAGGAGTATGCAAACGCCGTCCGCGACCTGCTCGCACTGGAGATCGACGCCGCGACGCTGCTGCCGCAGGACGACAAGGCCGATGGCTTCGACAACATCGCCGGCGCGCTGCAGGTGTCGCCGTCGTTCATCGAGCAATACGTGACCGCCGCGCGCACGATCGCGGACCGAGCCATCGGCGACGCGGCCGCAGCGCCGGAAAGCCAGACGTACAAGAACCCGATTCCCGGCGTCGCGTTCGGCTCGACGACGGGTGGTGGCCGGCCGCAGCACGTCGATGGGATGCCGCTTGGCACGCGCGACGGCTTCGCCGTCGATCACTTCTTTCCTGCGGACGGCGAATACCAGATCACGATCGCCGATCTCGTCGGCGCGCTGTGGGTCTACAACCTCGAGTTCGAGAACACGCTGATCGTCACCGTCGACGGCGTGAAAGTGTTCGAGACGGTGCTCGGCGGCGACGCCGATCAGAGAGCGATCGACCAGGATCAGGACCCGGCGGTCGCGGCGATCAACGCGCGCGGCAAGAACATTCGCTTCGCGGCCAAAGCCGGCCAGCAGAAGGTCGCCGTCGGCTTTCTGCGCCGTACGCACGCGGAGTCGGACGACCGGCTGCATCGCTTGCGGCAGGGCTTCGACCGCGGCATCGGCCAAGACCGTGTGATGCGCGTCGACTGGTTCGAGGTCAGTGGACCGTTCAACGCGACCGGCATCAGCGCGACGCCGAGCCGCGACAGGATCTTCAGTTGCTACCCGCGCGCCGCAGCCGAAGAGCTGCAATGCGCCGAGGAGATCGTCTCGAACCTCGCCACGCGGGCATTCCGCCGCCCGCTAGCCGAGGAGGACATCGCCGAGCGCCTCGCGTACTACCAGGACGGCCGCGCCAACGGCGGCAGCTTCGAGCGCGGCATCGAGTTCGCGCTGGCCGGCATTCTCGCGAGCCCGCACTTCCTGTATCGCGCCGAGGAAGCTCCGGCCGGCGTCACGGCCGGCACCTATCGCATCACGGACGTCGAGCTTGCGTCGCGCCTGTCGTTCTTCCTCTGGAACACGATTCCCGACGACGAGCTGCGGACCGTCGCGGTGCGCAGCGAGCTGCGCAAGCCCGACGTTCTACGCGCACAGATCGCACGCATGCTCGCCGACCCACGCGCCGAGACGCTCGCGTCGAACTTCGCCTTCCAATGGCTGCACCTCGACAAGCTCGACGACCTCGAGCCCGATCGAACGCTGTTCCCGCACTCGTCGCGCAGCAACGATCAGCGCCAGAACTTCGTCAGGGAGCTGACGCTGTTCGTCGACAGCGTGTTCCGCGAGAACCGCAGCGTGGTGGATCTGCTCGACGCGAATTACACGTTCTTGAACGAGAGCCTCGCGACGCATTACGGCATCAACACCGTGCGCGGCGACCGCTTCCGCCGCGTCGAGCTCGCGGACTCCAATCGCTGGGGCTTGCTCGGCAAAGGCGCAGTGCTGCTCGCGTCGTCGTACCCGAACCGCACCTCGCCGGTGCTGCGCGGCGCTTACGTGCTCGAGAACATCATCGGCGTGCCGCCGGCGACGCCGCCGGCAAACGTCGAGACGAATCTCGACGCGCCGTCGCGCGGCGGCGTCACCGTCACCGTCCGCGAGAAGCTCGCGGCGCACAGCACGAACCCGACGTGTCACTCGTGCCACGGCTCGATCGATCCGCTCGGCTTTGCGCTCGAGAATTTCGACGTCGACGGCGCGTGGCGCACCGAGGACCGGCTCGCGGCGAAGCCGATCGACTCGCTCGGCACGCTACCCGACGGCACCGAGCTGCAGGGGCCGAACGGTCTGCGCGAGGCACTGCTGCGCGACCCCGAGCGGTTCGCGCAGATGCTGACCGAGAAGCTCATGACCTACGCGCTCGGCCGCCCCGTTCAGTACTACGATATGCCGGCAGTGCGGAAGATCATGCGCGAGAGCGCCAAGGACGACTTCCGGTTCGCGTCGCTCGTCATAGGTATCGTCGAGAGCGAGCCGTTCCAGCAGCAAGCGATTCCATCAGGAAACGCGTCGATGGCGATGGCCGCCGGCGCCGAGTAAGGAGAGACCGATGTTCATCAGCAAGAAGCACATTTCGCGGCGCGCCGTGCTGCAGGGCGCAGGGGCAACGATCGCCCTACCGCTGCTCGACGCGATGATTCCGGCGGGCACCGCGCTCGCGCAAACGGCTGCGAAGCCGTCGCCGCGCTTGGCGTTCGTCTACTTCCCGCATGGCGCCGTGATGAAGGCGTGGACGCCGGCCGCAGCCGGCAAGGACTTTGCGCCGTCGCCGATCTTGGCGCCGCTCGCGAAATGGAAGAGCGACATGACGGTCGTCTCGGGACTGCGGAATCGGGCGACGGACAAAGCCGCGTCGCACGGCCTCATGGAGGACACGTGGCTCACGGGCATCGATCCGAAGGACGCGCCGGCCTCCGGCGTCGCGAACGCCGGCGTCTCGATCGATCAGATTGCCGCCAGGGCGATCGGACAGGAAACGCCGTTCCCGTCGCTCGAGCTGAAAACCGAGCCGCGCGGCGGCACGCATTGCTTCGCCGGCGTGGGGCAGCCCCTGCCGATGGAGTACAACCCGCGCACGGTGTTCTACCGGCTGTTCGGCCCCGGCGATACGCCGCAGCAGCGGCTCGAGATTCTGAGCCACAACGGCAGCATCCTCGACCGCGTGCAGCAGGAATCGGCGCGCTTCCAAGCGAAGCTCGGCGCCCCCGACCGTACGCGCGTCGACGGCTACCTGGACTCGGTGCGCGAAGTCGAGCGCCGCGTGCAGAACATGATCGACCAGGATCTCTCGGCGCTCGACATCCCGAGCGCACCGCTCGGCGTGCCGGAGGATGTCGCCGACCACATGGACTTGATGTTCGATCTCATGGCGCTGGCGTTTCAGGCCAACCTCACGCGCGTCGCCACGTTTCAAATGGCGATGGAGATCAGCATGCGCGCGTACACGCAGGTCGACGTCTCCGAGGCGTTCCATCCGCTTTCGCACCACGCCGAGGACCCCAGCAACCTCGAGAAGCTCGTCCGCATCCAGGCGTACCATTCGCGCCGCTTCGCGCACTTCGTCGAGCGCTTGGCGACGACCGAGGACGGCGACGGCTCGCTGCTCGATCACTCGATCGTTCTGTACGGCAGCAACATGAGCAACAGCGACAAGCACGACAGCGCGCCGCTGCCGCTCGCGCTGTTCGGCCACGGCTACGGGCGCGTCGCCGGCGGCCAGCACGTCGTGTATCCGGCCGATTCGTATTACGCCAACTTGCTCGTGACGCTGCTCGACCGCGCCGGCGTGCCCGTCGACGCCGTCGGCGACAGCACGGGCGACTTGAGCGAAGTCTAAGAGCCGGCGATGGCTAAGCGCATCCTGGCTGCCCTTTTCGCGCTCGCCGTCGCGGGCGGAGCCGCGGCTGCCACGCCGCTCATCGATGCGGTGAAAGCCGGTAACGGCAAGGCCGTCACGGAGCTGCTGCGCAGTGGGGCAGACGCCAACGCGGCCGAGCCCGACGGCACGACACCGCTGATGTGGGCAGCCTACGGCGGGCATGCCGAGCTCGTCGCT
>JACZCZ010006846.1_pt1 | contig 12595 bp, 9 predicted proteins | sample 8641811 | NCBI WGS metagenome assembly JACZCZ01 (sample SAMN15324610, study PRJNA640507) | soil metagenome | isolation source: intercropping peanut in the first line | place: China: Luxin town, Laibin City, Guangxi Province | collected 2019-07-25 | depth 10cm m | reverse complement strand
CTCATCTACTTTCGTAGTATAAAAATTCAGCGCTATGAAAAAGATGACCCTCACTTTTTTTCTGGCTGCCACGTTGTGTTCAGTAACGTTCGCGCAGCATATTATGGATGTGATCGGAGAAGACTTCGCCAATCCTCCCAAATCTCTCGTTCATGATAACAGACTTTACGTTCCACATCAATCTACTTTAAAGGTATACACTGGCGAAGTATTCGAGGATTTTTCGCTTCCGGTGTTTAGCGGAGCGAGATACATGTTTTCAGAAGATATATTTTCACTCAGTGGTGCTCTTTATATCAGCATGTATAACGACCTTGACATTTGGGCCATTGCAAGATTTAATGGGGGCACCTTTTCAACATTCAGACTTCCTTATCCTCTTGCATCGAATGTCATGGTGTTCAGAGGCCTTGCGTACATGATGTTGCAAACATCTACCGGGTTAAAACTTTACACTTACAATGGAGCTGTTCTTAATGAGATTGTATCGTTGATTGGTACCGGTCACGGTAAGCTTCATATTGGAGGCTCGTATCTTTACATCGAGACGAATAGTTCTCTTCGTCGCTACAATGGTAGCTCCTGGGGCTTAATTCCTGTTCCGTCGGCAGCGCGGGATATTACAAAAGTATTTCAGATTGGTACTTCGTCGAGTGCTTACCTGATCATGCATGATGTGCTTTATCATTATAACGGTGTCACATTAACAGAGGTGTACCGTCATCCATACGAACTTGGACTTGCAAATCCAGTAATGTGGAACAGTTCGCTTTACTTTCGGTATTATACTGGTGGCACGTATCCAGAACGCCTTTATAGATGTACAGGAACTTCGTTGTCAGAAGTAAGTATTCCTGCCGGAGCATCATTCTCTGAAACCATCAATGATGGGGAGATCACTCTTTATCGCGATCGTTTATACATGCCTTTTTTAATTGGAGATGAGACAGTCATCTATCGCTATGATGGAGCAGCATGGGAGAGTGTTTATAACTGGGGCGAGAGAGGTTACGCGGTTACGATCAAAGAACGGAGAGGAAAACTTGTTTTCTACCGTGTGGTCAATGATCGCATTATTGTTGAGTATGACGGCGTAGCTACGTTTGAGTCGTTTGGTTTACCGCCTGGCATTTCCTGGACGACCGAGCCAAGAGGAACCACGGCATGTTATCACCTTTGGATGACAGGTCGGGTTGAAGATTATGAGCATAAATGGACTTTTGTAAAAGAAACATTCGATTCATTATGTGTTACTCCATCGCCTGGATCAGCATCTGTTATTCCAGCTAATCTTGGAGAGTTTGATCGTTTCGATATTGGCAATCGCGCTCGCGAACGTGACTGGTGCTGGACGGGCATTGATATCGATTGGGATATAACTCCAATTTGTATAACTCCACCATGTGCGCCACCACGAGTTCAAACTACGCTCGTTGATAAAGCAGGGAAGATCGCGTGGCAAAAAATATTTGATAAGCCATTTTCATCTTCATTTCTGCTTAACGATACACAGCCCTACACGCTGAGTGTCTCTATCGAAAGAGATAAGAAGTTCGGTGGAGTGCTATTGCTGGATAAAGATCTTGTTAATAAAGGGGTAGAGGATCTCTCTCTTGATTTTCATCCCAAAGAAGATTACTTCCGGCTTACTGTTGCCACGGATAAACAAAAGCAGGTGCCGATGATCATGGCGCTCCGAAACACAGCGGGAGCTTCACTGTGGCAGAAAAAATTCATAGCGCCTTTTGATGATGTCGTAAGTGCATATGTGCCAAAGGCCGGAGATTATCTGCAGTTCTCTTTGCAGACCCAACCAAAGTCGATTACATACTTTCCGAATCCATTCAATGGAAAACTGAATTTTACTCTTGAAGATAGCGAAGCAACTGTACGTGTGAGTGTGAGCGATATGAATGGAAAAGTGATCGCACAAAAACAATTGAAAGCTTCAACTGATCATTCAATTGATATGACCGGACAAAAATCCGGACTCTACATACTTACGATCTCTGATGGAAATTCAACAAGAAGAGAATTGATTCAATTAAGGGAATAGATACGGGCCTGCCTGCCGTAGCGAATGCGGAGGTAGGATACTGGATTCTGGTTTCTGGTTTTAAAGCCAGCATCCAGTATCCAGCATCATTCACTCATTAAAAGAAAGCATATGAAAAAAATTACCCTCACTCTTTTTCTTGCTGCGATCTGCCTTTCATTATTCGCGCAGCATATTATGGAAGTTATTCCGCCAGACACTCGCGGATCCGGAGCTATCGCATTGGAACATCGAAACACGGGTTACCTGCCTCACTTTAATTCACTTGATATCTATGATGGCAACTCACTCACCGTAGTTCCACTTCCTATGGTGGATGGAGTTCAGCTTTATTTTGATCGTGATATCCTGGTTTATGGGGATGAAGTTTATTTGACGATGAGGAACGGACCTTATCGACAATACATTGCCCGGTTTCGTGACGGCGTTTTTTCGTTAGCGCGTCTTCCGGCCGTTGAAGCGTCGAACATTGTTGTATTTAATGGGAAGATGTATATGGTAGCCTTCGATGACGATACATACAAGCTTGTCTCGTATGATGGGTCCACTTTCCGAAATGTTATTACTTTTCCACACACAGCGTCATATCAGATTCGTGCTACCTCAAATTATCTTTATGTTACCGAGCGACGTCACGGGCCCTGGGGACGGCCGGATGAATTCTATCTGACGCGCTACAATGGAGTATCATCGACGAGCTTTCGTTTTCCGGATGACGCGGGTTGGCTTGACGAAGTTTTTGAATTGAGCCGTTCAGGTGAAAGCTATTTCGTTACGTCAAATACCGTAATCTATAGTGATGGCGGCACCCTGTTCGAATTGTTTCATAGGGATCCTATTGACGTTGACATCACGGGTGAAGTGCTTTGGCGAAACCAACTTTATTTCAGAACAAGTAACGGCCGATTTCAGCCAACTGAATTTCATCGATGCTCGGGTGCAACAATAGCAACGATAGAACCTCCGTCAGGGACTACATTTCTTTATCCCAACCTATGGACGGATGACAATGTTGTTGTTTACAGAGACGCATTATATGTGCCAGTGACAGCAGGTGGTGTGCCGTCTGCCTATCGCTATGATGGCTCTGGTTGGGAATCAGTATTCAGTCCAGGTACAACATCCACGAATTTAGAGATACGCGAACGAAGAGGGAAGCTTGTATTCTTCCAACGCAATTTTAGCGAGTTTGCATATGAGTACAATGGCTTTGGGTTCGAGTCATTTTCCATTCCGCCTGGTGCCGACTTCTTCGGAGAGTACCTGTTGGCAACACGTTGTTATTATCTATGGCTGGCGGCTATCGACAGACCCGACCTCGGTGGTTTCAATTTTATTCTCATGAAAGAAACATTCGATTCATTGTGCGTCGCGCCGGGATCGTCATCAGTAATTCCAGGTCACATCGCCAAATACGATCGGCTCATCATCGGAAATCACGCACCTGAACGTGATTGGTGCTGGACGGGTATTGATGTCGATTGGGAGGTGCCGATTTGTATCACGCCTCCATGTCCGCTTCCTCAAATGCAAACAAGGTTAACGGATAAAAGCGGTAAGACCGTTTGGGAAAAAGTATTTGATAAACCATTCAGTTCATCAATTCCATTCAATGATGTAGAGCCGTATGCATTGTCAATCGACGTGGAGAGCGACAAAAAATTCCATAATGTATTGTTATTGGATAAGGAACTTGTGAACAACGGTGTTGAAGATCTTTCACTGGATTTTTATCCAAAGGACGGCTACTTCTTTCTTGATGTCGAGACAGAAATGATACAGCAAGTCGGATTGACGATGACCTTGCGAAATGCAAATGGTGAATCGTTATGGGATAAAAAGTTTACAGCGCCGTTTCATGATGTTATCTATGATCGGGTTGATAAGGCTGGAGCCTATCTTCAGTTCTCGCTGCAAGGCGAAGCGAAGTCGGGCGTGAGCTATTATCCGAATCCATTTAACGGTAAGCTTAGCATTACAATAGCGAAAGGAAGTGATCCGGTGAGTGTGAGTATCATGAATCTGAATGGGAAGATGATTATGCAAAAGCAGTTTGATGATGCCGGTGAGCATACGATAGAAATGAATAGTGAGAAATCAGGGTTGTATATCCTGACGATTAAAGAAGGAGGGAATAGTCGAAGAGAACTAATTGAGCTCAAGGACTGACTACAGATAGCTTTCTATGTTTTGAAAATTGCGGAGGGAGCGGGAGGCGCAGGAAAGCCATTTCACCTTAGAGCCGCAAAGTCGCCGAGTACCGCAGAGAATGCATAAGATGCGCAGCATCAAACCTCTGCGGTACTTCGCGTCTCGGCGCCTCCGCGGTTAAATGGCTTTTTCTCCGCGCCTCTGCACCCTCCAGCGCGTTCTCAATTAAATTGATCAAATTTAATTGTTAGATTAATCTAACTTTTTAATTTTACTCCTCGTAAGCCATTATATGAGGAGAAATTTACTATTCTGCACCCTTGCGGTGGGAGCAGGGCTGTTATTCGCATGCGAAAATTTTGAGCCCGCAGCACCTGCCGGTCATGAATTGCTCGACGGACCTGTCGAAGGACTGACTGAAGCTGAGAACATCCGCTTTCTCAAAGGTGATATCGCTTTTAACGATGATGTGTTTTTACCCGAAACCGGGCTTGGTCCTTTGTTCGTAGCCAACTCGTGCGGAAGCTGTCATCCGGGAGATGGAAAAGGACATCCCTTTACGACACTCACTCGGTTTGGTCAACATGATGGAACTGGAAATCAATATTTGCATGTCGGTGGACCACAGCTTCAGAATCGTGCTATACCTGGATTTACACCAGAGAAACTTCCGACCAATGTTGGATATTCTAAACTCACGCCTCCCGCTAACACCGGACTTGGTTATCTCGATGCCGTAAGTGATCAGGATATTGTTGCATGGGCAGATCCTGATGATGACGATGGTGACGGCATCAGCGGCGTGGTGAATTGGATCTCAATGAAAGATTATGGTATTGCACGCGAAGGAAGCATTGTTAACAACGGAAAATACATTGGACGCTTCGGCAAAAAAGCTGCAGCATACGATCTCCATCAGCAAACGGCGCAAGCATACAACGAAGACATTGGGATCAACTCAACATACGAAGCCACAGATACTTATTCCAGATTAGTTGTTGATCCTGAAGTTACAGATCAAACTATTCATGATGTAGTTTTTTATCTCAAGACGTTGAAGGCGCCGATTCCCCGTGGTGAAAAAGATGAAGCGATCATCGAAGGAAAAAAACTGTTCACGGAAATGGATTGCTCAAAATGCCATCGCCCCGAAATGAAAACGGGTAACACTTCCATCGCAGCGATATCAAACAAAACATTTTACCCTTATACCGATATGCTCCTTCACGATATGGGCCCAGCGCTTGACGATGGTTATACCGAAGGCTCTGCGAAAACCTATGAGTGGAGAACACCGCCGCTCTGGGGATTGGGACTTTCAACCTCATCCCAAGGTGGAGGATATTTTCTTTTACATGATGGTCGCGCGAGAAGCATTGATGAAGCCATTACACTACATGGAGGCGAGGCTACTTCAAGCAGGAGCGGATATCAATCCTTATCGCAAGCAGAAAAAGATAAACTCATCAAATTCCTGGAGAGCCTATGAATAGAAGAAATTTTACGAAGACATGTATTCATTGCTTTTCAGCGTCGTTGTTTTTGCCTGTATTGGATAGTTGTCAGGCCACGCATTATACAGCAGGGAAATTGGAGTCAAACGGAATTGTTGTTAACGCATCTGAATTCATATACATGAAGAAAGATCAGGAGATGATGCGACAATATATCATTGTAAGAAATGATGCATTGGAATTCCCGATCTATCTCTATCGGTTTTCTAAAAGTGAATACTCGGCTGTGCTGATGAAATGCACACATCAGGGTAATGAACTCAGTGCTTCAGGAGATCACCTCACATGTTCAGCACACGGAAGTGAATTCAACAATCGTGGTGCTGTGGTGAATGGTCCGGCAGAAAAAGACCTTCGCCCATTTAGAGTAACAGTAAACGATGCCCAACTTTTAATTGACCTACGCGCATGAAACAAATTATACTCGCTATTCTGACCTGTCTTGTTACGGGTATCGCTTCTGCGCAGGTTGATAGCACGTTGTTCAAACGTGTTGCAAAGGATACATCACGCATTAAACTCAACATGGATGCAGTTTATAACAGACCATTCCTCACCATGAGTAAAGTTCCGGTTGCACTCGGGGGATATGTTGAAGCAAACTGGCAACATCTCGGCACGGATGGCGTAACAGAAGGCCATCAATTTCAAATGCGACGCGTGACATTGTTTGTAGCGTCGAGTATATACAAGCGGATCAAATTTTTATCAGAAATAGAATTTGAAGATGGTACAAAGGAGATTAACATTGAATTCGCGTCCGTCGATATTGAGTTCCATCCTCTGTTCAATCTCAGAGGAGGAATTGTGATGAACCCGATTGGAGCTTTCAACCAAAATCATGATGGACCGAAGTGGGAATTTGTAGACAGACCTGTTTCCGCTACTCAAATGCTTCCTGCAACATGGAGTAATGTTGGATTCGGAATATTTGGAAAGTTGTATAAAAACAATTGGGTGTATGCCTATGAAGCTTATCTCACCAATGGCTTTGATGATAAGATCATTGCCAATGAAGAAAACAAAACATTTCTCCCGGCATCAAAAGCAAATCCTGATCGCTTTGAAGAAAGTTTCAATGGCGTTCCGCTCCTGACAGCAAAGACTGCAATCCGAAATAAAACAATCGGTGAACTGGGGATCTCCTACATGGGAGGAGTCTACAATAAATTTCGGGACGACGGACTAACATTCGACAAAAAACGCAGGGTAGATGTTTATGCTATTGATTTCAACACAACGCTTCCGCTCACAAAGACGTGGATCAATGCCGAATACGCCTGGGTAAAAGTTGATGTACCAGACACCTATAGCCAACAGTTCGGTGAACGACAAGGCGGAGGTTTCATTGATATTGTTCAACCAATTCTCAAGCGAAGCATTCTTGGCTTCGAACGTTCGGTGATCAACGCAGCATTTCGATTTGAGTATGTCGATTGGAACAGAGGAACATTCAATGAAACACAGACAACTATCCACGACGATTTTATTTCGATCATTCCAGCCATCAGCTGGCGACCTACTTCACAGACGGTGATCAGAATGAATTATCGGTATAACTGGCAGACAGATCTTTTTGGAAATCCTCCTTCGAAGACCGCGGGGTTTCAGGTGGGAGTGGCGTCGTATTTTTAGAGGGGGCGGGCCTCACCCTAAATCCCTCTCCTGCTCTTTCGCGGGGCGAAAGACGGAGAGGGACTTGAAATGCAAAAGAAGTTATTGGGACCCGAGGGCACCGGATAATCACTGGCTTCAGCCCGTTGGTTGACGAGAATATTAAACGGGCTTTAGCCCAGTTGTCACTTCAGCAACTTGGATACATCTTCTTTATTAAGAGTGATCCCATGCAGTCCAACCATGGTGTCGATACTGAGTTTTAGTTTTTTCATTTTCGCAATAAAATCATCCGTTGATTTATTGTGAGGGTACTCTGTGCGATTGACCATGTCGGCCTGGTAGAGGATCTTTTGTTTTGGAAAATAGATGATCAACATTCCTTTTGCGTGAGGATTGGGGCCAATATCATAGACAACAGCTTCCTGTGTTTTGTCTTTAAGGATGAGTTTGCCGTTTGTTACCAATTTGAATGTTGCCTCTTTCGGGTTCTTTGCCTGACGATCAGGATATAAATTGTAAGGAGCTTTTGCAATGCGATCGATTACCGGTTCTTGATCAGGAGTGGTAACGATCGTAGTTCCGTTGGCAATGTATCCACGTATTCCTCCGAGATGATCGCTATGATGATGACTTTGTACAATGTATCGGATTGGTTTTCCCGGAATTGTTTCTTGTATTTTATCAACAATGCGTTGCGTGAACTCGTCGGCAATTGGAGCTTCCGCGACAAGAACATGATCGTCGAACTCGGCAAACAGAACATTGTATGACCACTGTCCTGGTGTTTCAGTGATGTTTTCGATCACATAAATTCCTTTTGACAACTCCCGCAGGTTGAATTTTTTTCTGAATGAATAATCCTGTTTGATCGCTGCATCGGGGATCGGGATCGGATCTTTCATGATCTCGTTACCTGTTCTGATGTCGGTTAGTGTATATGTATTCGAAACAGTACCATTCACAAAGTTTGTTGTTGCAATTGTAAGCCGTTGAGGGACTTGTAGTATTCCCGATGCTGCATACTGATCGTAATTGATCACGCGATCAGCATCTCCATAGATTCCCATAAAAACGATCTGCTCAACTTTATAAAGGAGGAAATCCTCTGCGCTGATCGTCAGGTCAACAAGATCTATGTTTCGCAATGCTCGAACTACAAAAAATTTCTTTCCATCAATAGATACATCATTCAGAAAACGAACTGCTGCCGGATTGCGTAACGATGGTCCAATAAAATTCTGCGGAAGAAAGATTGTGTTCGTCGTATATGCGCCGGTATGTTCCTCATACTGTTGCATGCTGTGATCGTATGTTTTTCCCTTTCCAGCCTCAATGATCCAACTGCTTTCAAAGATAAAGTCACCGGAGATCTCAGCTTTTGAATTTCCGTATTCATTGTCAGCCGCACGATCAATAATAAACCGACGCGTTGATTTGTAATGATCGAATGGACCATGTGTTTCGAACGATTGCCCTTCATCAACCTGATGATCATTTGAAAGCGTGAATGCAAGCTGAAGCGAATCAGTTGACTTCAATCCTCCATAACGTTTAAAACTTTCGCGGAGGATCTCGAGCCCGCGTTTGTTGGAGGCAAGAACTTGTTCAGGTGTTTGAGCGAAGGAAGTTGAAAGAGTAACGAGGATAATACAGATGGCCGAGTAGAGGTACCGCATGGTTTATTTGGTCTGAGGTATAAAAATAAGTCAGAATAGTTTACGATGGGAATGGGGTGGTGGTTGTCGGTAAGTTACTCGCCTCACCTAAATCCCTCTCCTGCTCTTTCGCGGGGCGAAAGACGGAGAGGGACTTGGCGGTTGCTTGATTTTGTGATTGCTGCCAGTGACGATTGAACCTGGTTAACCAGAGAACTAGCGAACCAGAGAGCCAGGAACCTATCTCTTACCACTGATCCAATTCAAAACGTAATCCGCTACTTTTTCCCATCCTTTTGCATTTACAGTGTAATGATTTCTGTCAAACACTTTCAACTCAGTTGATGACGGATTGTTTTGATATGCCTTAAAGTTTCTTTTGTTGAGCGATGCTGGAATGATGTTATCATTTTCTCCTGCGATCATAAGAAGCGGGCCACGGTGTTTGTTGAAATTAACTTTTGCGACGCTTGTCAATCCATCACGTGCAGCGAGTTTTGACTCAGGGATCACGCTGTTCTCATAGGCTACTTTTTGTTCTTCAAGTGTCATTTCATTCACAAAAGCATATTGCCATGTTTTAAACGACATCACATATGGTTTTTCAGTGTTAGTGAAAAGTCCGAGTGCTCTCCATGCTGATTTCAAAAATGAAAACTCGAAAGGGATAATTCCTTGAGGAGGAACAGAATGGATCACAGCAGCAGCTTCGACGATTCCGCGTTCGAGTAAGATCTGGCTGATCAATCCGCCAAGTGAGTGGCCGACTGCAATTGGTTTTTCAGGAAGTGCTTTGATCAACGATGTATAATGTTCAATAACGTCATTGAGACGAATGCTTCCGATAGGAGAGTTTGGATCGTTTCTCAACTCGGAAGGAATGCCATCTTTTTTTGGCCATGAAGGAAGCACAACATTGTAGCCTTGCTTTTCAAAATAAGTTTTCCATTCTGCCCATCCGCGGTGACTAACAAAAGCGCCGGTAACGAATACTACTGTTTTGGAAGTGATTTGTGTTGTTTTCATAAAATTTTGAGGTTTTTGTGTTTTCATGTTGAGTCTGTCGCCTTACTGCCGACGATTCAAAGGTGGGGAAGTGGCCAGCCAATAATTTTCACCTGGGTTAAAATCGGATAACGGATAACGGATTTCGGATAGCGGGAACATTCTTGTTTGGGAACTTGGACCTTGGAATTTTTACGGCAGCCCCTTCGGGCCGGGCTATTCGCTACAACAGTCCATCGCGCATGCCATTTCGGTTTTCGCTACTATCCCTGCTGCGTTGTGTTGTTATTGCAGTGCGATATAGACCGAGAATTCGGAGTAAGATTGACGTGTGGGCATTTTTTACCGCGAAGGCGCAAAGACGCTATGGGAAATGTGAACCAATAAACCGTAAACCAGTTAACCCGAAACTCGGAACCTACCTCCGCTTGCGCTTCGGTAGGCAGGCCCGAAACCCGGAACCTACCTACGCTTGCGCTTCGGTAGGCAGGCCCGAAACTCGGAACCTAGAACCCAGAACCCAGAACTCGGAACCCGAAACCCGAAACATTATCTTTATCTCCCAACAACTCATCATGGCCAAATTCCTTTTCCTCGTTCTCCCCGAAGTTCATTTGTTGGATCTTGCCGGTCCGAACCAGGTGATCAGTGAAGCAATCGATCTGGGTGCCGACTTTGAAATTGAATATTGCGGTATTGAAGAAGAGATCCAGACATCAGCGCACCTCGGCATTAACAAGCTCAATCATTTTTCAAAAGCGCAGGTGAGTGCTGGTGATTACATTGTCATTCCCGGATCACGCGTGAAATTTCTTTCGTCATTTGACTTTAAAAAGAATCGAGCATTGATCGATTGGATCCTGGAGATGCATAAAAAAGGAGTGACACTCGTTACCGTTTGCGTCGGAACGTTTGTGGTTGGGGAAGCGGGATTACTGGATAATATAGAGTGCACGACTCACTTTGATCAGACCGCGGCTCTTCAAAAGAGATTTCCCAAGGCAATAGTGAAAGAGAATATTTTGTTCACCAGCGCGAATAATATTTATACCAGCGCGGGCATTGCTTCGGGAATCGATCTGATGCTCCATATTATAGAGAAACACACAGGAGGCAATATTGCGCATCGCGTAGCGCGGGAACTTGTTGTTTACAAACGACGCGATGGTGTGAACGAACAGCACAGCATGTACTTCCAGTATCGTGATCATATCCATAATGGAATTCATAAAGTGCAGGACTTTATCATCGATAACATCAACAAAAAACTTTATCTGCATGCTCTTGCCGAAATGGCAAATATGAGTGAGCGGAATTTTTCCCGCGTATTCAAAAAAGAAACAGGGATCACCGTTCATCAGTTTATTACCAACATTCGCGTGGAGCAGATCAAAAATCTTTTCAAAAACCCGGACCTTTCAAGAAAACAGATCGCAAAAAAAGTCGGACTGCAAAGTGAGAAGCAAGTCGCGCGTTTGCTTGGCGCGAATGGCTGAAAATGTCCAAAAGCTGTCTCCTGATCAACTATATTGTTTCCGTTCTTTGTAGCACCGTTATTATCGGCGAGCAACATAAAATGGAAACAGTACTCAATAACTATACTATGACAAAAGAAATCAAACGCTCTCAGCTCTCTCCTCTCCCGGGATATTTCGATCGCTACATCAATGTTGTTGATGACGTGAACGTTGTACGGGCACTCGAAATCAGTCTTGAAGAAATTGATGCTGCCGCTATTGCAAAATGGAAGGCGCTTGGTAATCAAGTCTATGCTCCAGGCAAATGGACTGTCAATGATATCGTTCAGCACATCATCGATGCTGAGCGTGTGTTTTGTTATCGCGCAGTGTCTTTTGCAAGAGGAGAACAAAAGGTGATGCCATTTGATGAAGAGCTGTGGGGTAAGAATGCAAAAGCGAGTAACCGAAAGCTTGACGATCTGCTTGATGAACTGATAGCAACCCGTAAATCTACCATACATCTTTACAAGAGTTTCACCGATGAGATGTTGATACGCGTCGGTATTGGTTTCAAGGGTGAATATTCCGTTCACGATCTCGGATTTATTATCGCGGGACATCAGCGATGGCACTTGAATGTTATTAAGGAGAGGTATTTGCCGTTGTTGGGGTGATCCGATACGCACCTCACCCTAAATCCCTCTCCTGCTCTTTCGCGGGGCGAAAGACGGAGAGGACTTTAAAGTTGGTGGGTATTGTTGGGACACTTTCAATATTGAGTACAAGGGTAGCCACGGGCTTCAGCCTGTGGTTTGTGGAAAAAATTGACCCGGGCTTTAGCCCACGACGTTGGCTTTTACTCGTGCAACATTCTTTTTCGTATACGACTCAACGACGGCCCTTTAATATCAAGATAGGAAGCAATGTGATACAGCGGTACGTTATTGAAGATCTGTGGATGTTCTTTGATCAGATTCAGATAACGTTCTTCGGGAGTTTGGAATAAAAAACTTTCCGCTCTGGTCATAGCGATGTCAAATGCTTTTTCAGCTATCGTTCTTCCAAATTTTTCCCACTCATGAGATTGACCATACAATTTCATCAAGTGATTGTAATGGATATACAGTATCGTTGAGT
>JACZCZ010121992.1_pt1 | contig 12598 bp, 10 predicted proteins | sample 8641811 | NCBI WGS metagenome assembly JACZCZ01 (sample SAMN15324610, study PRJNA640507) | soil metagenome | isolation source: intercropping peanut in the first line | place: China: Luxin town, Laibin City, Guangxi Province | collected 2019-07-25 | depth 10cm m | reverse complement strand
GGCGATGGCGAAGCTTTACGCTTCAGAGGTTGCCGTCGACGTTGCCAATGAAGGTGTTCAGATCTTTGGAGGGTACGGTTTTACGAAAGACTTCCCCGCTGAAAAGTATTACCGTGACGCAAAACTGTGCACGATTGGCGAGGGAACCTCGGAAATCCAGAAACTGGTCATTTCGAGGTGTTTGCTTAAATAATTTGCATTTATCAGGTGGTTTGGCCTATATTTGCAGCCCTAAATAAAGAGTATGCTAATTGTTAATGTAAAGGAGAACGAGTCAATCGACAAGGCACTTAAGCGTTTCAAGAAGAAGTTCGAGAAAACTGGTGTTTTGAAGGAATTGCGCGCACGCACTGCATTTGAAAAGCCTTCTGTTAGCCGTAGGAACGAGATCATTCGTGCCGCCTACAGAGAGCAGCAGCGCATCAAGGAGAGCATTTAATTAGAAGCAAGAACGCCTCACATTGGGTGCCTGAAAGGGTTATCCACATTTTGTGCGCATTTTATAAACAATCCCCTCCGTACTATTTACTGGAGGGGATTATTTTTTTACATTGCTTGTAACAACGAGTGGGTTTGGTGTTGCAGCATGACTGATTCCTTTCTTAAATACCTGCGCTTTGAAAAACGTGTAAGCCCCCACACCACCGCGGCTTACGAAAACGATCTGCTGCAATTCCAGAATTTTCTCAACGAAAACTTTTCGGGCGAACTGATCGACAAGGCTAATTATAGTCTGGTCAGATCCTGGATCGTTCAGCTTGTTGAAAGCGACCTCACCCCAACTTCAGTCAACCGGAAGATCGCAAGCCTTAGGGCGTTCTATAAATTTCTCCTGCGCGAGGAACATATCGGCAAAGACCCGATGATGAAGATCAAACCACTCAAAACAAGCAAGCGCCTTCCCACTTTCGTTAAAGAACCAGACATGGTGAAGGTTCTTGATAACCTGAAGTTTGAGAATACACATGAAGGATGGCGCGATAAACTGATTCTTGAATTATTCTATGCAACAGGTATTCGTCTTTCGGAGTTGATCAATTTGAAGGAGACTCAAATCGATCTTCGTAGCCGTACTATTAAAGTTTTGGGTAAAAGAAACAAAGAAAGGGTCATCCCTTTTGCCGCGGGTCTCGTTTCCATAATTGAGAACTATAGGAGCGTGAGGAACCGTGAGGTGCAGCTAAAAAGCCATGGATTACTTTTTGTTACAGATTCAGGAGATTCATGCTATCCGGTGATGGTTTATCGCACTGTAAGAAAATACCTCGATCATTATACAACAACGGAGAAACGAAGCCCGCACGTGCTCCGGCATACGTATGCGACGCATCTCCTAAATAAAGGCGCTGAGATCAATGCGGTAAAAGAACTACTCGGTCATACAAGTCTTGCAGCAACACAAGTATACACCCACAACTCACTCGATAAGCTTAAGAAGGTATTCGAACAAGCTCATCCAAAAGCGTAACCATAAATCATCACAACATTCCATGCCTATGAATTGATCACCTACTCCAGATTAGCCGGAACGCAAGTACCGCAGAGTTTTATTTGTTCAACTTTTAAATTTTTACGACTATGAAGTTACAGGTTCATTCCATCCACTTCGATGCTGATCACAAACTGCTCGCCTTTATCAAAAAAAGAATTGCAAAGCTCGAAACGTTTTATGACCGACTAGTGGATGGTGAAGTATTCTTGAGATTGAATAACGAAGGCATAGACAATAAGACGGTTGAAATAAAACTTCGGGTTCCGGGTAATCAGTTGTTTGCGGTAGAAAAGGCGCGCTCGTTTGAAGCGGCGACTGGTCAGGCGACTGATGCACTTGCAATGCAATTGAAAAAGTTTAAAACGCGAGTTAAGAACGGAAGAGTCTAATCTTCATTCTTCTGAAATAAAAAAGGCTCCCATGAGGAGCCTTTTCATTTTTATAAGACTTTTTACTAAGCAAGTTTGAAAGCCTTCTTTACAGCTTCTACATAATCAAGTTTCTCCCATGGGAACAACTCAACTTTAACCTTCTTTTCAGTCTTCTTTCCTTTGTTGAAAATCTTCTCAACCACTTTTGGCTCGCGGCCCATGTGGCCGTAAGCAGCTGTTTCCGAATAGATCGGTGTTCTCAGTTTGAAGCGTTCTTCAATGAAGTAAGGACGCATATCGAAGATCTTTTCAATCTTGGCAGCGATCTCGCCATCAGTGAACTTCACTTTCGAAGTGCCAAATGTATTCACATACAACCCAACTGGCTTCGCTACACCAATCGCGTAAGCAACCTGAACAAGAACTTCATCGCAAAGACCTGCGGCAACAAGATTCTTCGCGATGTGACGCGTAGCATAAGCTGCCGAACGGTCAACTTTCGAAGGATCTTTACCAGAGAATGCTCCACCACCGTGAGCACCTTTTCCACCATAAGTGTCAACAATGATCTTTCTTCCCGTAAGACCTGTATCTCCATGTGGTCCACCGATCACAAACTTACCAGTTGGATTAACGAAGTATTTGATTTCTGCACCGAAAAGCTTTTGCACACGCTTGGGAAGTTTCTTAAGAATGCGTGGAACAAGAATGTTGATCACATCTTCGCGGATCTTGGCAAGCATGGCATTGTCTTTATCAAAATCATCGTGCTGCGTTGAAATCACGATCGCGTCTATGCGTTGTGGCTTGTTGTCGTCGCTGTATTCAATAGTCACCTGCGACTTTGCGTCAGGGCGAAGGTACGTCATCACTTTTCCCTCTCTGCGGATCACTGCCAACTCGCGAAGAAGCAAGTGCGCGAGTTCCAGCGGAAGCGGCATCAGATTATCTGTTTCGTTCGTTGCATAACCGAACATCATACCCTGATCACCAGCGCCTTGATCTTCTTTCTTCCTGCGCTCAACGCCCTGGTTGATATCTGGTGATTGTTCGTGAATAGCTGAAAGGATACCACAGCTGTTTGCTTCGAACATGTATTCACTCTTCGTATAGCCGATCTTTTTAATAACCTCGCGAGCAATATCCTGAACGTCGAGATATGCTTCTGATTTCACTTCTCCCGCGAGAACGACCTGACCAGTTGTAACAAGTGTTTCGCAGGCAACCTTTGACTGAGCATCATATGCGAGAAAGTAATCAATAAGCGCGTCGGAGATCTGATCTGCTACCTTGTCGGGATGTCCCTCGGAAACAGATTCTGAAGTGAATAAGTAAGGCATAAATTGGAGATTAGATGTTAGAATTTAAGTCGGCAAATTTAGTAGAATTTTAATTCGTAAAAACAGTGCGTTATCCACCCGCAAGAAAAAGAAATAACGCAGGCAACTTATCGAGTTCAACCCGCTCTTTTTTCCAGTTTTTTACGGTCATGGTTCGAATGAACTCTTGTTTACCAGTTACATCCATGGCAACGCATAACCAGGTTGACTCACTAAGGTTTTTCAGAAGGTTTTGAAAGAGTGATTTGTTCCGATAAGGTGTTTCAATTGCAATCTGAGTTTGCTTTTGAGTACGCGAGTCTTTCTCTAACTCACGAATAGCTCGTGCTGCCTCTTTACTTTCGATGGGGAGATATCCCTGAAATGCGAATCGTTGTCCGTTTAATCCTGACGCCATCAGAGCAAGCAGTATAGAGGAAGGTCCAACCAGCGGAACAACAGTTATTTTGAGTTCATGTGCCGACCGCACTGCAACTGCGCCCGGATCTGCAACGCCTGGACATCCCGATTCAGAAAGTAATCCAATGTTGAACCCACGCATGATCGGCTCAAGCAGGTCTTTCATCGACTCGTATGGCGTGTCTTTATCAAGGGTCTTAAAGTCGAGAGTCTCGACGGAATCGTAGACTTTCAAACTGCTGAGATATCTGCGGGCTGTTCGAATATTCTCAGCGAGAAAGAAACGTATATTTGTCAGTTCATTTTTTACCTGTGGAGTGAGAACCAGCGAGTGGGTCTCCTCGGCGATTGGAGTCGGTACAAGGAAAAGTTTACCGTTTTTATTTGACTCAGGGGACGTCACTTCTGTTAATAAAATGTTCAGGCAACCTAAAATGCTTTGACCGATTTTGAAAACAAGCGGCAAAATTTATGGTCGAAAAACCAATAGCACTACTGCTGCAGCGTTTGTACGGCAGCGCCGGATCGTTTTAGCTTATTTGGCCATTATTTACGAATTTCAGGGTTTTGACTCCGTGAAGAAGGTACTTCGATATACGTTCATTTTTCTGCTCGTTTCGACAAGCATTTGCCTGGCCCAAAGAGCAAACAAAGGTAATTCCGGTGCTGTTACCACGGCGTTGAATTTTGCCGACAGCATCCGTATTGTTCTTGAAAACACCCGAAATGTTGACGCCACTGTTATCGGCGGAAGTTTCTTCAGTGCATGGAGTGGTTTTGGACTCGATCAACAACAAACCATCCAGCGCCAGACTGCGCTGATGAAAAAAAAGAAGTTCCCGCTTCGCCCTCATATGGTCGATTACTTCGGAGCATTACCAAACGCAGTAAGCACCGAGCACGCCGAGGGATCGAAGATAGATGGCTTCCTTAAAGTAGCGGCAAAAGTTATTGAACTTGAAAAACCAGATAAAGCCAGGTCGTTCTTCAATTCAAGTAAAGTCTTCTTCCAGGCACACGCTTTACATTTTGAAAAATCATCCCGTGTATACGCTCGCGATGACGAATATTCATTCGATTATATAGAACCAGCTCCGGTAATAGCCTGGGACGATACAACAAATATCCCTGTACAAGAAAGTACGCCGCAGGATAATCCATATGATGACATCGCACCGAGTTCTGATTCAGTTTATCAGGATGCCCAGCCCGAAGGATATGATCAGATGCCAGGCTGGGTAAACCCGACACCTGTTCCAAATCAGGAAGGAGCTGTGATACGATTTAGTCGAATCACATTAGGATTAGTGACGCGTTACGATTCCGTATTTCTAAAGAATACAAAAGGGATCTACTCTCTTCGCGATAACGTGTTTGTAGGAGAAGGCGGAACATTCGACTGGTCTCCGGCAGGTTTAAGCCCAGACTCTGTTATCGCAACATTCTCAACTTACTTTTTTACTGCAAGCAAGAATGAACTGAAGGCCGATATGGTGAAACTCAATTATATCGGGAGAACGCCAGGCCCGGTGGCCGGAAGTTTTGAATACAAATCACAGGCTCGTAAAGATTCGGTTGATTCCACATATCCAAGATTCAAATCATTCCAAAGCAATATCGCGATACAGGGAATTGGCGATGCTAATGTTCAGTACCGCGGAGGATTTTCATTGGTCGGAAAGAAAATCTCCAGTGCGTCAGTCTCGGGTGAAAAATCACGCATCGATGTCTATCATAATGGTGAGAAGAAATTCGAAGCGACTTCGCCAGAATTCTTTTTTACTGATTCAACCATTGCCGCGAATAAAACACATATCAACATCATTCACGGCAACGACTCGATCGTGCACAAAACGGTGCGCATGAAGTATTTTTTTGGCAACGATAGCACACAGCGCCTGTATCTCCAGAAAGACAAGGGCGATATGAGACATACACCATACTCTTCATCATTCTTCAATGTTGATTTCGCTGCTGATGTTGTGCAATGGGATTTATATAGTGACAGTCTTAATGTGCTTAGTGACGGAGGGCGTAACACGGTTCCCGTCATCATTGAATCAACTGACTTTTATGATCCTGAAGACTTTCGCTTGCTAAAAGGAGATGGATTTTCATTTCATCCACTGGCGCTGTTCGCCAATTATGGATTGAAAAACAGGACTCGGGAATACTATCTCGGCGATCTGGTTGCATCCACAAAGAGAAACTACGCAGAGCTAAGAAAAGCTGCAGAGTTTCTCAGTCAGAAAGGAATGATCGAATATGATCCGAAGTCAGACAAAGTAAAACTGAAAAAGAAAACGACAAACTTTTATCTCGCTCAAAAAGGAGAAATAGATTACGACAATCTTTAGATCCATTCAGTAACCGACAGCTTTCCGAATTTGAGTGTCAACTTTGGCAAGCGATATATGACGGTGCGAGGTGTTGATGAATTTAAAGTGAGCGATTCGTTGAATGTGCGCATCACACCCGACAGCAGCGTGATCACACTTCTTCAGAACAGAGATATAAAATTTGATGGAACGATCAACGCAGGAAATTTCGAGATCAGCGGAAAAGGTTTTACGCTGAAGTACGACAGTTTCTTTATAAGTCTTACGCACATCGATTCGATCAACTTCTTTGTAACCGAGAAAAATTCGAAAGGTCAGGAGATTCGAAGGAAAGTTAACAACTCTATGGTTGGTGCCGACTCAACGGCGGCGGCTGCAGGTAATTTGGGTGATATATCGAAGTCGTCGGGTACGCTATACATCAGCAGAGCGAATAATAAATCGGGCAAGTCAAAAATTCCAAACTATCCAAGACTGGATGCTACGACTGGTGGTGTGATCTACTTTGATCGAGAGGAAGTCTTAAGCGGAGTATATGACCGATCGATGTTCTTTGTTGTGCCTCCATTTAAACTTGATAGCTTGAATGATCCCGATCCGGCGTCGATCAACTTCGACGGTACATTTGTGTCCAGTGGCATGTTCCCGAACTTCAAAGAAAAACTGCACACACAACCCGATAAGTCGCTTGGTTTCACTCACGAGATCCCAAGAGGTGGATATCAGCTTTATAAGGGTGACGGTAAGATGACCGGGTACCTGACGATGAACAACCGCGGCCTTCGTGGTGACGGACGCATCGACTATCTCGCCGCGCGAATTACATCACCTGATATTATATACTACCCGGATTCCGTGATAGCAAAAGGTAATCGGGCAAAGATCGATCAAAAGCAATTTGGTTCAGTCATGTTCCCGCAAGCTTCTTTATCTGACTTCGAGATGAAATGGTATCCTAAAGAAGATCAGATGAAACTCAAAAATCTGAAAGCGCCATTTAACTTCTATGATTCAACTGCGCAAATGCAGGGAACGGTTACGATTTCAAAACAAGGAGTTGGCGGTGCTGGTAAACTTGAAACACGCGGTACGGAATTAATATCGCGGCAGATGACGTTCAATGCAAAAGATTTTGGCGCACGGCACGCTCGTTTCAAAGTGAAAACACAAGATCCGGCAAAACCACTTGTCTCGGGTAACGACATTCGTCTGAAGTTTAACCTCGAACAGAACTACGCCGATATGAGTCCGGAGATTGTTGGTACAGCTGCCATCGATTTCCCTTATGCACAATTCAAGACATCAATTCCGAAGATGCGATGGGATCTTACTGCACAGAAGATCACCATGACAAAAGACAAAGATGTTCCGCTGGAAGAATCATATTTCTACACTACGCGAAAAGATCTTGATTCATTGAGATTCTTCGCAGAGGGTGCCGAATACGATCTCAAGACACAACAGTTGAAGGTGAGCGGCATTCCTTACATTATTGTTGCCGATGCGAAGATCACTCCAGAGAACAACGAGGTGTTGATCCTTGAAAATGCCAAGATCGGAACACTGAAGAATACCACGATCATCGTAGATACGCTCAATGGTTATCACAGACTCACGGAAGGTGTTGTAGACATTATTTCCAGAAAAGAGTTTAGCGGATATGCAACGTACCAGTATGTAAACTTCCTCGCAGATACATTTGCAATCCAAATGACAAATTTCCATCTCGAACCAGTGGTGGAGACAGAGGGATCAAGAAGATCACAACGACGGAAATCAGCGGCCGCGATGCAAACTGTAGCAACCGGATCCGTAACAGACAAAGCCAGGCTCGTACTTGGAGCAGGTATGTTTTATAAAGGCGACATGACGATGTACGCTACTCGTCCGGCGCTTCAGCTCACCGGATACGTAAAACTTGACATCAAAAAGATCAAGAACTATAATACGTGGATCAAATACGACCAGACAGGAGATGAGACGGATGTTCTCATTGATTTTGATAATGCAATTAATGAAGACGGTAAACGCGTGACTGCAGGACTTCACCTGAGTTCTCCGGAAAACAACCTGTACATCTCGTTCCTTAATGATAAAAATGAAGAAGACGATGACTTGTTCGTTCCGAGCGGAACACTTTTCTATGACAAAGATTCGAAGGAGTACAAAATTGAAGACACACTGAAGGCATCGGGCAACAAACTCTCCGGAAAAGTTTTCGCATACAACGATGAAACGTCACAAGTGCGATTTGAAGGTCCGGTTAACTTGTTCAGCGGATCAAAAGATTTTAACATCACTTCCACAACACTGGGATCTGGAAATCTTGAGACCAATGAAATCAAGATGAATACATTCCTTGTTGTCGATAGCAATGTTCCGTTGCAGGCGTTCGATATTATGGGAAAGAATATTGCCGATGTTATAAAAAATGAAGGCGCTGATGAGGGGCTTGGAGACCAGACGGAATTACTTTACAAGATTGCTGATATTGTGGGAGAGCGATTGGCGAAGGACTATGAGCAAAAAAGTCTTCAGGCGTATGTTTCACTTGCTACACTTCCGCCACTTGTAAAGCCGCTTGTGTTTTCAAATGTAAATTTCAAATGGTCAACAAAACATAAGGCCTTTTATAGCGAAGGAAAGCTTGGAATGTCGAACATCGGGAAGACCGATCTCAATGGAGCTTTTGAAGGATTTATGGAAGTGAAGAAGACTGCTGAAGGCGCACCTGTATTCCATGTGTTTATCAAAGCATCACCCGAAGCATGGTATTATTTTGGTTTTGAAGATAACAGATTGCAAGTCCAGTCGTCCAATGCTGAATTCAACGCCATTATTTCAAAGAAGACCAATGCAGGCAAAGCGAAGATCGGCGAAGTTGCGTTCATTCCTGGAAGCGACGACGAAACGTTAGTGTTCATTAATCGATTCAGAAAAGAATATTACGGTATTGATATCCCATACAGTCTGAGCGACGGCACTTCCTCTGAGACAAAGAAGAAGGAAGAGAAAAAAGACGAGGACGACGGCTTCTGACCTCATCCCCGGCCCTTCTCCTTCTGTCGCTGATTTTAGCATTGATTCAAGAGCTGCATGTAATGAGGGTTAGTCGTGAATTAAGTTACCGCGTGCTGTTCCTCTTGCGGATGTTTCCTTTAATTTGCGATCCTAACTCATTTCCTATCTATGGTAAAGCAATACATTTCATCCAATAAGGACAGATTTCTTTCTGAGCTTTTCGATTGGCTTCGGATCCCTTCAGTGAGTGCGGACAGTCGTCATAAAAGCGATGTCAGGAAAGCAGCAGAATTTCTAAGAGAAAAACTCGTAGCAGCGGGCGCCGACAACGTTGAGATATGCGAGACCAAAGGTCATCCGATTGTTTATGGCGAGAAGATCATCAATGCGTCATTGCCAACAGTTCTTGTATATGGACATTACGATGTTCAGCCAGCTGATCCAATCAATCTATGGGATTCACCACCTTTCGAACCGGTAGTTAAAGACGATAAGATCTATGCGCGTGGATCATGCGACGACAAAGGCCAGGTCTACATGCACGTTAAAGCTTTCGAGATCATGATGAAACACAACGTCCTGCCATGCAATGTGAAATTCATGGTGGAAGGAGAGGAGGAAGTTGGTTCAGATAATCTTGGTGTCTTTGTAAAAGAAAACAGATCAAAGCTTAAAGCTGACGTTATTCTCATCTCGGACACGGCTTTGTTTTCGATGGATGATCCTTCAATAACTGTAGGACTTCGCGGATTAAGCTATATGGAAGTCGAAGTAACAGGTCCGAGCCGCGATCTTCACTCTGGTGTTTATGGTGGTGCAGTTGCAAACCCTGTGAATGTTTTATGCAGTATGATCGCATCGCTTCATGATGAGAACAACCGGATTACTATCCCCGGCTTTTATGATAAAGTTGCTGAATTGTCTCAGGCCGAACGCACAGCATTAAATAAAGCGCCGTTTGATCTGGATGAATACAAAAGAGAACTCTCGATAGATGAGATCAAAGGTGAAAAGGGTTATACAACATTAGAAAGGACCGGTGTGCGTCCAACCTTGGATGTGAATGGTATCTGGGGAGGATATACTGGTGAGGGCGCAAAGACGGTGCTTCCGTCAAAGGCTCATGCGAAGATCTCAATGAGACTTGTACCGAATCAAAGCAGCAAAGAGATAACTGAATTGTTCACGAAACATTTCGAATCTATTGCACCGAAGTATGTGAAGGTAAAAGTAACGGCACATCATGGCGGTGAGCCTGCGGTTACGTCAACAGATTCACAGGCGTATCGTGCAGCAAGCAAAGCATTTGAGGAAGTTTGGGGCAAGCCTCCGATTCCGTCACGCGATGGTGGAAGTATTCCAATCGTAGCCCTGTTTAAAAAAGAACTTGGGCTCGATACAGTTTTGATGGGCTTCGGTCTTGACACAGATGCCATTCACTCTCCAAATGAACACTACGGCGTTAAAAATTTTTTACTGGGAATAGAAACGATCGTATCATTCTATAAAAACTTTGTAAAAAAGTAAACGACTAGAATAAACTCAGATTGCCTCCTCTTCGAAACTTGGTAAGATCGATGGGAGGCATTTTTTTGTCCGCGAAATATTTTCGCTTTGATGCGCGGAAGAGTTGATGAATTGATTCGGCAATATTTCCTTCACCTGTCATTCTTCTGCCAAAGTCAGAATCATTGACGTTACCCCCATGCATCGAACAGATCTGATTCCAAACCTTGTCGAAACGATCTGGAAAATTCTTTCGTAGCCAATCTTCGAATATGTTTCCAATCGAGCCATTCAATCGCACCACAGTCATTCCAGCACTTAAAGCTCCGTGTTCGCTTGCTGCCTTGATCAGCGTTGGAATTTCGTGATGATTTAATCCTGGAATTATTGGCGCTGTCATAATACCAACCGGCACTCCAGCTTTGGAAAGCGTTTCTACTGTCTGGAGTCGTTTCATGCCACTCGCTGTTCTTGGCTCCATCTTACGACGGAGATCTTCATTCAACGTTGTGATTGAAATGTAAACATGAACAAGATTGTCCTTTGCGAGATCTGAAAGTAGATCGATGTCGCGCGTTATCAAGCTATTTTTAGTGATCATGCCAACAGGATGCCGATACCGTGCGAATACTTTCAGCATATTTCGAGTGATCTCCATTTTTCGCTCGAGCGGTTGATAACAATCTGTATTCCCCGAGACACTGATCGGCACGGCTTGCCAATCGGGGTGAAGAATTGCTTTTTCCAGCAATTGAGACGCATTCTTTTTGACGATGATCTTACTTTCAAAATCGATCCCAGCAGAAAATCCCCAATACTCATGGGTGTTGCGCGCATAACAATAGATGCATCCGTGTTCGCATCCCTGATATGCGTTAACAGAATACATCATCGCTAGATCAGGGCTGGTAACTTTGTTTACGATCTTCTTCGGGTTCTCGTAAAATATCTGCGTGGCGGGAGCCGTGAGTAGAGGTTCGTCAAGCCCCTCCACATGGTCTGTGACGTATTCATTCTTCAGAAACTTATTTCCCGTTCTGATCTGTGCCCCTCTTCCTTTGAAATAGTTTTCTTCTTCCATGGCGACAATTTACATGGGCTTCGGCAAGCAGAAAATTCAAATTATCTTTCCAGACACGTATTGTCAGAAAAACAATTGCTCGGCTATTCCCCTACACCAGTTCAAGAAATACATCTTCCGCTTTTAGAGGAGGCAGGTGTGCAATTGTTGGTAAAACGAGAGGATCTCAATCATCCGTTTGTATCGGGTAACAAGTGGTGGAAACTAAAATACAATCTCGAAGAAGCGGTTCGGTTAAAAAAAAAGATACTCACGTTCGGAGGTGCGTATTCAAATCATCTTTATGCGACTGCTGCCGCTGCATTTGAGCTTGAAATTCAAAGTATCGGAATTGTGAGAGGAGAGCTCACGTTACCTTTAAATCACACGCTTTCTTTTGTGCTAGAAAAAAAGATGCGTCTCGAATATGTTTCTCGTGAAAAGTATCGCACCAAAACATCTGCCGAATTCGTTGCAGAGCTCAATGATCGGTTCGGTGATTTTTATTTGATTCCCGAAGGAGGAACAAATTCATTGGCGATTAAAGGATCTGTTGAGTTTGCACAGCAACTAAAAGCGATCGGACATGACTATCTCATGTTACCAGTTGGTACGGGCGGTACGATCGCGGGATTGATCCTTGCCTTTGAGGGAAGGAATAAAATTATCGGAGTCAGTGTGCTTAAGGGTGATTTTCATTACGATGAGATATCACATCTTATACAAACTGAAACCAGGTCAGACGATCCTTATCGAAACTGGTCTATGCTTTCATCTTATCATCATGGAGGTTATGGGAAGGTAACGAATGAATTATTGGAGTTCATGAAAGAGATGAGAGCGGTTCATGATATGCCGCTCGACCCGGTGTATACAGGAAAGTTATTATGGGCAGTGATGGAGGAAGTGAAGAAGGGATCATTTGCAAGAGGAACTACAATACTTGCTTTGCATACTGGCGGATTGCAGGGTGTCGGATAGCAGATGTATGAGTGAGCAGAGACGCCGGAAAGCCATTTAACCGCGGAGATTCTGTGTTCATATCCAAAATAGTTTTGATGTTGAAATTT
>JACZCZ010295715.1_pt1 | contig 12623 bp, 11 predicted proteins | sample 8641811 | NCBI WGS metagenome assembly JACZCZ01 (sample SAMN15324610, study PRJNA640507) | soil metagenome | isolation source: intercropping peanut in the first line | place: China: Luxin town, Laibin City, Guangxi Province | collected 2019-07-25 | depth 10cm m | reverse complement strand
TTCACGGCTTCGTCATAAGTCATGCCGGGGCGGACACCGACCACATCGTCGACCGGGGCCCCGGCCGGGCGGGCGGGCGTTTCCACCCTGGCAGGGCACCTGACCTTGCCGCGCGCCTCCGCAGCCACCTCTTCGGCGCTGGCATTTCCCGACCGTGGCGGGGATTCCCCGGGATTTGCCGAGTCCCCTGCGGTATCCTTCGATCCGCATCCCGCCAGAGCCAAACTAACAAATAACAAGCTCGCCGGAGTCCAGGATCGCATGCCCCTCATTTTCATAAGTATTTCCGTGTGCGATTTGCCGATGCATCGCAATGGAGCAGAACCGCCAGGACACCGTCCTAACGCGCGGTTAACCAATTTCTAACCCGATGACAACTTCTGTGAAGTCAAGGGTCTGGGAGCGGGCGAGTTAGCCATGCACGGTGCCAGGGGGCAGTTCCGCTACCGTTTCGGGTCGGCTGAATTCGACGAGGCCCGGTTCGATCTGCAGGTCTCGGGCAGGCCGGTCCCCGTGCAGCGCAAGCCGTTGGAGATCCTGAGCCTGCTGCTGGCGCAGGCCGGCGAAGTCGTGACGAAAGAGGAACTGCTCGACTTCGTGTGGGAGGGCAGGCCCACGGTCGAAAACGTTCTCGCCAATGCGATCACCAAACTACGCAGCGCCCTCGGCGAGGAAAACGCCACGCGCATCGTCACGCTGCCGCGCATTGGCTATCGCTTCGATGGCCCGCTCGATCGTGTGGCGGTGGGCCGGATTCCGACCAGCGTGCTGAGTCTGATTGCGGGCCAGCAGGTGCCAGGAAGGTCGAACTTCCAGCTGGACGAGCGCATCGGGCAGTCCGTCCTCAACGAAGTGTGGCTGGCGCGGCATGTGAAGACTCGCGATCGCCGCGTGTTCAAGTTCTGTACCGACGCGCGGGGGCTGCCGCTGCTCAAGCGCGAGGTCACCTTGTCACGACTGCTGCACGCCAACCTTGGCGAGCGCGCCGTCGCGTTCACTCGCGTGCTGGATTGGAATTTCGAGACGGCGCCTTTCTTCCTCGAGTGCGAGTACGGCGGGCAGGACCTGCTGGGCTGGGCAAAGTCTGGGGGACAGCTCGAAGCCCTCTCCCTGGCGCAGCGGATCGAGCTGTTCCTGCAGGCGGTGGACGCCGTGGCTGCTGCGCACAGCATCGGCGTCCTGCACAAGGATTTGAAGCCCGCCAACATCCTCCTGGCCTGGGATGGCTCGGGATGGCGGCTGCGGATCACGGATTTTGGCAGCAGCCACTTGCTGGATCCGCAGCGTCTGGTCGGGCTTGGCATCACGCGGCTGGGCTTCACGATGACCGGCAGCATTTCCGGTGATTCGGCATTGGGAACGCCCTTGTACCTCGCGCCGGAGATAGTGGCGGGCCAACCGCCAACGGCGGCGAGCGACGTTTACGCTCTCGGCGTGATCCTTTATCAGCTCGTCGTTGGCGACCTGCATCGCCCGTTGGCGCCAGGTTGGGAGCGGGGAGTGCCGGACCCGCTGCTTCGCGAGGACATAGCCCGCGCCACGGATGGTGATGTCGCACAGCGCCTGACTACCGCTGGCGAGTTCGCCAATCTACTCCGCGAACTCGCCACGCGCCCCGCCGAGCGGGAAGCAACACGCGGATTGCAAGCTATCCGTGGTTCGCGTCTGTGGCTGGCCGCGGCGGGGTTCGTGGCGACGGCGCTGGCCGCCGTGGTGCTTCCGGGTGCCGTGGACAGGATCCGGGGCGCTGATGCGCCGGTGTCCGCCGCCATCGAGCAGGAACGGCAGCCCGTTGAGCAGTTTTATGCCGAAGTCATGGACGTCTATCGGCACTACCTGTTCACCGGAGAGGAACTGGTATCCGACCCGGCCGACAGGACGTTTCGCCTGCAGCTGAATCTGGCGATGTACGGAGAGCCGCCCTTCACGCGCGCGCAGATCGACGAGGTGGACCTGCTTTCCAGCGAGGCCCTTCTGGCGATGGAACTCTTGCTGCTCATCCGGAACAACGATCTGCGCATCGCCGACGTGCTCGACAACCAGGAAGCCGATCCGCGCTCCGTCGTCCGCCGGATCGAAACGCTCCGAAAGAGGGTGAAGGATACGAGGAACACGGCGTACTCCATTCTTTCCGCGTTACACAAGCGCGAGAAGCAACTAGGCGAACTGCCGCCTCCGCCTGGTTAGATGCTGCAGTGTGGAAGCCCAAGACTTTTTTGCGCGTAAGCTTTAACGCGTCGTGAACGGTGGCGGCGCGCCACCCGTCTTCGTGTGGATGGAGTAGAGACTGGTGCGTGCGCCGATGAACAGCGTGCGCCGATCCGGCCCACCGAACGCCAGGCTGCCAGGCCGCTCCGGAACCTCCAGCACACCCAGTGGTCTCCCATTGCGGTCGTAAATCCACACCTGGCCTTCCGCGATGTACACATTGCCGTTGGCATCCGTGACCACCGACGTGCCGCCACGCTCGTTGAAGACCGTGCTGCTCAGCTTGCCATCGCTCTCGAGCGTCACGCGGTACGTGCGGCCGTCATCTTCGCTGGTCAGGTATTGAGACGTGCCTGGCACGAACGGCGCGAGCTGCGAGGTCTGCAGATTCGGCCGCCAGGTGCCACCGGCCATGATCGCGGTGCGGCTGTCCGGCGCGTAGTAGTACCCGCGGTGTTCGTTCTGCACATGGCTCACGATGGCGGTATTGCTGCGCGGCCGGTACACGTACCCGCGACGTTCCATCATGTCCTGCATGACGGACATCTGGTTGTGGAGGCCGACGGGCAACAGCAGGGTCGTCTGCGGCAACATGTCTGCCGTCTCCGCGACCGGCTCGGCAGGTCCCGGCGCGGTCGAGCTCAGCTTGTAGACGGCGCGTTCGTTGCCGATCGCCAGCAACGTGGCGGGCGCGACGAAGCCGAGCACCTGAGGTTGTCCCTTGATCTCCGCCATCACCTCGGCCGCTCGCTGCGCGGCATTCCACCGATAGATCTTTCCCTTTGCCGCATCGGTGAAAAATGCGGTGCCCTTGTCGTCGACGGTCAGGCCCGACGCGTTGCTGAAGCCGCTTTTCAGCAGCTGCAGCGTTCCGCTGAACAACGAGGCGGGTGGCGGTTGATCACGCCATTCGGCCGCTCCCTTGTTCACCACGTAGCGCGTGAAGAAGTGAGAACGCACGAACGCCCCATTGGCTTCGTTGTAGAGAGCGTTGTCGAATGCCAGCCGCGTCTGGCTGAACACCTTCATGTTCTCGAACGCGATGTCATCGGAGCGGCGCACGAGGATGGCGTACGTCTTCGGCAGCACGTTGCGCGACACGCGGTACATGTACGTGTTCGCAAACAGCAGGTTCGAGGAATCCTCGATGTCGATCGCATAGGCATTGGCGCCCGCCGGGTTCTCCTCCTCGGTCTGGAAGGCGTACATCTCCCAGTTGCGCACCTTGTGGAATTCGGTCTCCACGCGGAAGTGATGCTCGACCGACATCTGGTAGATCTTGCCGGGCGTGTCAGTGTTCTCGACGCGCAGGCCGATGCGCGCGTTGATGCCGTGCGGCCAGTTGTTGCGAAAGATGCCGCCGCCACCGTTGGTGACCAGCAGGTCCGCGGCGGCGGGCGAGAACTCGAAGCGCGGCCTGACTACCGGCGCGGCCGTCGAAGATGCGGGCGGTCGACGGGGTGGGCCGAATCCCCGGAATCCCGATCCGAAGAATCGCTGGCCCGGGAAGGACACGTCGTCGAGCAACGAATCTTTCCCGGCCATCCAGATCACGCCGGCCGCGCGCGGATTGCGGGTGCCGGTCGTGATGGCCAATGCGCGCACGATGTTCCGCCCGTCCTTCGGCGCGACGACAATGCCTGCGGGATCGCCGTCGCCGCCGAAGGCCGCGGAGTCGTCGATCAGGGAGATCTGGGTCGTGGCGGGGTTGAGCCCGATCAACACAGTGTCTGGCTTGAGCACGAGCGGACGGCTCACGCGGTACGTGCCGGCCGGAAAGAACAGCACGGCATGTTTGTCGATGGCGGCAATCAGGGCGTCGGTGTCGTCCGTCTGGCCATCACCTCTGGCGCCCAATGAGCGAACATTCATCCAGCGATCCATCGCTGGAGTTGCCGGGATGTCGGTGGCGACGGGCTGCGCCGGGCGGGCGAGGGCACGCGCCTTGTGGCGCGTCGCGATGCCATTTTCGCGGCCATCCGCGCCGATCATCAGCCCCTGCGTGAACCGATCCACCACGTAGTGCCGCGCCGGCGCCGCCAGCGGATTCTCGCCCGCGAAGAAGCGCGGCACGTCGCTGCACGTGGTGTTCACCAGCGTCACCGCGGAGTGTGTGTTGCGGGCATTGCCCGCCACGAACGCCGCATCGCGGATGTTCTGCATCCACAGATCGCGGCCGTAAAGCTGTTCCACCTGGCCAGGCGCGATCTGCAGCGCCACCGGCATGTTCGAGAAGCTCACGCGGATGAGCGTGAACCCGGCTTCCTGCGTGTGGATGGCGGCCGCGCGTTGACCCGTGAAGGTCGAATCCATGAGCAGGAATTGCCACACGGGCGCGGTACGCTTGGTGATGATGCCGTATTCGCCACCTTCGACGTGAATGTCGCTGGCCTGGTTGCCGATGTCTTCGACGGCCGCGCGCGCCGTGCCGACCCGGAAATTCATGTGCGTGAGCTCGCTGTGCTGCGCGACGTGGAAGCGCACGGCGATCGCGGCGGGGTTGCCCTCCTGCATCTCGAAGTCGATGTTGCTCATGCCGCTGAAGAACGTGAATTCGGTGGCATCGACGATCGGCTGTCCGGGGTCGGGGCGGTTGTCGGCGAAGTGGACCATGTAGCGACCCGCGCCTTCCTGGAACCCGGGGGTGTTCGGGCCGAGCACGAAGACCGGACGCGTGGCGCCGTAGCCCATCAGCCGGATGCCCTGCCACACATGCACGGTCTTGCCGAGTCGATACCGTCCCTCGGGGATCAGCAATACGCCGGCCCCGGTGGTCTCCTGTACCTGGTCGATGGCACGTTGAAGCGCGTCCGAATCGTCGCCGACACCATCGGCGTGCGCGCCGAATGCTGCCTTCGTGAAATCCACCGCACGCGGATCATCCGGACGGACCGGGTAGAACGATGCGGCTTGGACCGTGCCGCTCAAGAAGAAGAGGGCGGCGAGCAGGACCATGAACGAAGTAACGAATGATTTCACGGCGGATGTGTCCGGCTTGGTGGAAAGGCGCGACGAGGCGAGTCCGCGAGAATATCGCGAGGCGGCGCCTCATGGAGCAGACGCGCCTGTCGGGCTTTACCTATACGAGCGCGATCCTGTCACCCCCGTGCGAAATCAGCGCGGGCAGGCCCGCCGGTGACCAGCGCTCAGGTTCGTACGGTGGCGGTGATATCGGTGGATCGACGAGACGCCTGCGTGTGGACATTGCGCCCGCCACCGATGTCTGCCCGACATCCCACGCATAGATCTCGCCGTGCGGCGTGCTGTAGTAGGCCTGGTAGCAGGGAATATGCCGGTGGCGGCGAGCGCCACGCACGTCATCCGCGGACAGTGCGCGCGAGCCGATGCCCGACGGGTGGGTGTGCCATTCACCGATCACCCGGGCGCGCTTCGGCAGGGCGCGCGCGGCGGCCGTGGTGTTCACCGTGCAGCGATCACCGCCGCGGCATTCATGACCGCGAGCCACCGCGCTCGAGATCTTGCCGTCGAGCAGATAGATGAAACCGAAATATTCGCGGTCGGAAGACAGCGGAACGAACCGCGCGAATTGCTCGCGCACGTGATCGTGGAGTGCCTCCGGCGCGCAAGGTGCCGTGGCCTCGTGCGGATCGTGCCTGGCGTCGGCCGCCGCGGTGGCAGCGCACGCCGCAAAGATGAAACAGCCGACGAGGCGGCGTCGCCAATTCCTGAATCGGCTACGGGTACCCGGCGAACTCACTTTTGACTCCCGGCTTGCTGGTTCGCGTACGAAAATCGTCGAACATGGCAGTGCATCCTGGTTGAACGTTTGATGGAGCGCGCAGGTTAGGCGCCGCTCGTGGGAAGCACCGTGGGAGTGGTCGTGGAATTTGGCGGGCAGCCGAGCTTCGCTACCGCACCGGTCAAAGATTCTCGCCTTTGCAGCCGCGCCTCTATACTCATCTCCCTGGATAGCGGGCACGACAACAACATTGCCGCGAGCCGCGGCACAGGGAGATCCGGGTGGAAGCCATTTCGAAGGTCGCGTTTGGCCTCTTCGGTCTTGCCGTGCTCATCGGCATCGCCTGGCTGTTCTCGAACAACAAGCGGCGCATCGACTGGAAACTCGTGGCCACCGGTGTCGGCCTGCAGATCGGCTTCGCGGCGCTGGTGCTGCTGGTACCGGGCGGCAAGGACGTGTTCGATGCCATCGGTCGTGGCTTCGTGCGGGTGTTGAGCTTCGTCAACGAAGGCAGCCGTTTCATCTTCGGCAGCCTCATGGACGAGAAGACTTTCGGCTTCATCTTCGCGTTCCAGGTGCTGCCGACCATCGTGTTCTTCGCGGCGCTCATGGGCGTGCTCTACCACCTGAACGTGATGCAGGCGGTGGTGCGCGCCATGGCCTGGGTCATCACCAAGGTCATGCGCGTGTCGGGGGCCGAGACCACGAGCGTGTGCGCCAGCGTCTTCATCGGCCAGACCGAGGCGCCGCTCACCGTGCGCCCCTACATACCGAAGATGACCGAGTCCGAGCTCATCACGATGATGATCGGCGGCATGGCACACATCGCAGGGGGCGTCCTCGCCGCCTATGTCGGCATGCTGGGAGGCGGAGACCCGGCACAGCAGGCGTTTTACGCCAAGCACCTGCTCGCGGCTTCCATCATGGCCGCGCCGGCGACCATGGTGATCGCCAAGATCCTCATACCGGAAACCGGTGAGCCGCTCACGCGCGGCACCGTGAAGATGGAAGTGGAGAAGACCACGGCCAATGTCATCGACGCGGCGGCATCGGGCGCGGGCGATGGCTGGCGGCTGGCGCTGAACATCGGCGCGATGCTGCTGGCATTCATCGCGCTGATCGCGCTGCTCAACTGGCCGCTGACCTGGCTGGGCGAGGTCACGGGGATCGCCGAAGCCATCGGCCGGCCCACCGACATGGCGACCATCTTCGGCTACCTGCTGGCGCCGCTGGCCTGGGTGATCGGCGTGCCCTGGGAGGACGCGATGACGGTCGGCAGCCTCATCGGCCAGAAGGTGGTCATCAACGAGTTCGTGGCCTATCTACAGCTGGCGGGCATCGTCAACGGCTCCGTCGATGGCGTGGCGCTGACCGACCAGGGCCGCCTGATCGCGACCTATGCGTTGTGCGGGTTCGCCAACTTCAGCTCCATCGCCATCCAGATCGGGGGCATTGGCGGTCTCGCGCCCGAGCGGCGTACCGACCTGGCCCGATTCGGCCTGCGTGCCGTGCTCGGCGGCTCCATCGCGACCTTCATGACCGCGACCATCGCGGGCGTGCTCACCTGGTTCGGGAGCTGAACGAGTCCATCTACCGGGGGCGCATGAACAGACCGGGCGCATCGCGCAGCCAAAAGATGGCAGGCCCTGCGCAGCGGCCCTGCCGCGCGTGGTCGGATGCGGAGCTGACCGCGGAATTGCGGCGCGCACTGGCGGACGCTGACGGCCTCGCCGGCGCGCATTGCATCCACGAGCGCTGGATGCGCGGGGACTTCGCCGCCCGCATCGAATCGGAACTGGACGCGTTGTGGAAGCGCGCGGGCGAGTCGATCCCGGACTGGCTTCCCATGCGGCACGTGAGCTGGCTGCCCACCGCGTACGAAGTGAGCGCGCGCTTCGCCGCGCAGGGCAAGGGGCGCACCAACATCTACCTGGTGCTGCTCGACTATTCCGACCGGCGCGGCGACGACCACGGCGTCTACGTCGGCATGAGCCGCTATTCGCCGGCGCAGCGATTCGACCAGCACAAGGCGGGAATACGCGCCGCCGGCAGCGTGTTGAAACGCGGCATCGAAGTGCTCACCGGGCCGACACTTCATCTGCAGTACATCGCCCGAAGGGAGGCGGCGCGCATCGAGGCGGCGCTCGCGGTGGCGCTGGCGGATGCCGGGATCCGCGTCGAAGGAGGTCACTGACCGACTCAGCGCTCGTTTTCGCGGCGTTCTTGTTCCTCGATTTCGCGATTGCGCTGCCTGGCGCGTTCCAGCACTTCCGGCGAGCCCATGGGCTGGCGCCGATTCCTCAGGAGTGTCATGAGCCCGCTGATGAGAATGGCGCCGACGATGATCAATGCGATGACGAATTTGGTCATGTCCGGCCTCCGTGCCGTGACTCTAGGCTGAATCGCGGGACGCCGCTGTAGGCTTGCACCGATCGACACGCGAGATTGCCGGCGCGCCTGCAACGGGGCAGGCTCCCTTCCATGATGCGAACCACGAAGATCGGTGACAGGGACGTGCCGGTGCTGGGGCAGGGCACGTGGCAGCTGGGCGATCGCCAGGCCCGACGCCAGCAGGAGATCTCGGCGCTGCGGCTGGGCATCGAGCTCGGCCTCACGTTGATCGACACCGCGGAGCTCTACGGCGATGGCGTTTCCGAGGAACTGGTGGGCGATGCGATCGCGGGCCTGCGCGACCCGTTGTTCCTCGTAACCAAGGTGCTGCCCGGCAATGCCTCGAGCCGCAAGAAGATCATCGCTTCCTGCGAAGCGAGCCTTCGCAGGCTGCGCGTGGAATTCATCGACCTGTACCTGCTGCACTGGCGATCGGGCGAAGACCTGCCCGTGACGGTGGAGACTTTCAACGAACTGGTCAGGGTCGGGAAGATACGCCACTGGGGAGTGAGCAACTTCGATGTCGACGACCTGGCGGAATTGCGTGACATCGAGGGCGCCGATCGCGTTGCCTGCAATCAGGTGCTGTACAACGTGTCCCGCCGCGGTATCGAGTTCGACCTTCTGCCAGACGCGCGCGAGCGCGGAATGAGCGTGATGGCCTATACGCCCATCGAGCAGGGCCGCATTCTCGGAAATCCCGCACTGTCGGCGGTGGCGAAACGACATGGCGCCACGCCGGCGCAGATCGCGCTGGCGTGGACGATCCGCCAGGAGGGTGTCATCGCCATTCCGCGCGCCGGCTCGCCGGATCATGTTCGCGAGAATGCGGGCGCCTCGGGCATCGAACTCACGCCGCAGGATCTCGCCGAGATCGACCGCGCGTTCCCGCCACCGCGGAAAAAGCGCGCGCTCGAAATGATCTGAGGCGGCCTAACTTTTGAAGGTGATCTTCACGGACTCGGCCGAGAAATCCGCCGGGCCGTGGTACACCACCTCGATATTGTTGCCATCCGGGTCCAGCACGAACGCGCCGTAGTAGCCCGGGTGATAGTCGCGTTCGCCAGGCGCGCCGTTGTCGCGGCCGCCGGCGGCCAGCGCCGACTTGTGGAAGGCGTCCACCACCTCGCGGCTCTTGCCTTGAAAGGCGAGGTGCACGCGCCCCGTGAGCTCGCCCACGGCGGCCTTGCTCTCCTTGCTGGAGATGAAGAGCTCGTCGGCCCAGATGTGGTCCTCGGCTTCGCCGCCGACCGGAATCCTCAGAACGTCGAATACCGCGCGATAGAAACGTTTGCTGGCGCCAATGTCCCGGACCACGAGCTGGATGTGGTCGATGAGACGGCCGCGATGCAGTTCCATGGTTTCCATGCCCCGAACCTAGCATCGCCGCACGGTGTCCCGGTGTCAGACAACGACGGTTGCCATACATAGCAGTGCAATGTATAAGACTGCTCTGTATGGAAATGAACAAAGACCTGGTCGCCGCGTCGGCAACGCCGTTGGTCCTCGCCATCCTGTCGGAGGGCGACAGTTACGGTTACGCCATCATCAAGCGCGTGGCCGAACTATCGGGCGGCGAGTGGCAATGGACGGACGGCATGCTCTACCCCGTCCTGCACCGTCTGGAACGTCAGCGCCTCGTGGCCGCGAAGTGGGGCGAGTCGGAGACAGGTCGCAAGCGCAAGTACTACCGCATCACCAAGGACGGCATCGCGCAGCTCGAACTGCAGCGCCGCCAATGGCGCGTGGTCGACCGCACGCTGCATGGCATCTGGACCAAGGCGAGCTTCGCATGAGCGTACTGACGGCCGACACGGAGCAGCAGATCTCGCAGTGGCGCGAGTACCTGCGCAGGCGCGCCGCCATCCACGGCTCGGACGTCGCCGAACTCGAAGACCATCTGCGCAGCAACATGGTCGCGCTCACGGAGAACGGCCTGGCCGAGGACGAGGCCTTTCTCGTGGCGGTGAAACGGATGGGTGGCCTCGATGCGGTGTCGCGCGAGTTCGCACGCGAACATTCGGAACGCCTGTGGAAGCAGCTGGTCGTCGCGCCGGACAACGTTGACAACGCTTCGGCCGATCGCGACCTCTTCGTGGTGATCATGCTGGCGCTAGGCGCGGCGCTGGCCATCAAGCTGCCGGGCCTGTTCGGCCTGTCGATGGAGCTCCACGAGGCCTTCTATCTACGCAATGCCAGCCTGCTGGTGCTGCCGCTGCTCGCCGGCTACTTCGCCTGGAAGCGCAAGCTCGGAGCCGTGTCCTGCGGCTGGCTGGCGCTTGGCTTCGCGGTGGCGGCGCTGTTCGCGAATGCCCCTCCTTTCGCTGGCGGCGGCGACACGCAGGCGCTGGCGGCGCTGCACCTGCCCATTGCGCTGTGGTTCGTCGTGGGTGTGGCCTACGTGGGCGGTGGCTGGTTCTCGAGCGCGCGGCGCATGGACTTCGTGCGCTTCACCGGCGAGCTGTTCATCTACTACGTGCTCATCGCGCTGGGCGGCGGCGTGCTGGTCGCGTTCACGGTCATGCTGTTCACGTCCATCGGACGGGACCCCGAGGAATTCGTCGGCCTGTGGATGGTGCCCTGTGGTGCCGCGGCGGCGGTCCTCGTCGGGTCGTGGCTGGTGGAAGCCAAGCAGAGCGTCATCGAGAACATGGCGCCGGTGCTCACGCGGTTGTTCACGCCCTTGTTCACCGCGGTCTTCCTGGCATTCCTCGTGACGTTGCTGGTCGCCGGCAATCCGCTGGAAATGCAGCGCGAGCTGCTCATTGCCTTCGACCTGCTGCTGGTGCTGGTGGTGGGCCTGGTGCTGTATTCGGCTTCGGCGCGCGATCCGCGCGCGCCACCAGGCTTCTTCGACGTGTTGCAGCTGGCGCTCATCGTGAGCGCGGTCGCCGTCGATGGTGTCGCGCTGGCTGCCATCGCCGGGCGCATCTCGGAATTCGGCTTCACGCCCAATCGCATCGCGGCGCTGGGCGAAAATCTCATCCTGCTGGTCAACCTCGGTGGTTCGGCCTGGCTGCAGCTCAATTTTCTGCGCGGCCGCGGGTCATTCGCCGATCTCGAGCGCTGGCAGATCGCCTTCCTGCCGGTGTACTGCGCCTGGTCGGCGTTCGTGGTGGCGGGGTTTCCGCCGCTGTTCGGCTATCGCTGATCTTGCCTCAAGGCTTCTCCTGTTCCGATGCCAGCTCGATGGACACGTGCGGCGCAAGGCCGCGCGCGAGCAGCTCGGCCCAGACGCCTTCGGCATCGTCGGCGAAACCGAACAGATCGAGGTCGGCGCGGTCGATCGTCCCGAACTCCACCAGCCGGTCGAAGTTGATCACGGATTTCCAGTAGTTCGGATCGAACAGCACGATGGGGATGCGCGGTGCCTTGTCGGTCTGTCGCAGCGTCAAGAGTTCAAACAACTCGTCCAGCGTGCCGAAGCCGCCCGGAAACACCACCAGCGCATTGGCGCGCATCGCCAGGTGCATCTTGCGCATGGCGAAGTAGTGGAAGCGGAAACTCAATTCGGGTGTCGACCAGGTGTTGGGGCGCTGCTCCTTCGGCAGCGTGATGTTGTAGCCCACCGAGATCGCGCCGCAATCGGCGGCACCGCGATTGGCGGCTTCCATGATGCCCGGGCCGCCACCGGTGGCGATGACGTTATCTCGCCAGCGTGAGCCGCCGTTGAGCGCACCGCCGCGTTCCGATGCGATGCGCCCGAAGAGCCGCGCCTCGGCATACCAGCGGGACTCGCGCGCGAGCCCATCCTCGCGGATGCGCGCGCTACCGAACACCACCAGCGTGGACCGCACGCCTGCCGCGCACAGCAGCTCGTCGGCCTTCGAGAACTCGAGCAGGAACCGGACGCCGCGCATGGATTCGCCCAGCAGGAAGTCCTGGTCGAGCGCGGCGAGCCTGTAAGAGGGGGACTGCATCTGCGCGGAAGTTTCTTCGTCGTTCATGCGCGCACGATACAACCGGCGGGCACTGGAATTCATCCTTGGCAGTGGCACACTCGCCCGAGCAGCAGGAGACGCTCATGACGCCATTGATCCCGTCGATGCCCGAGCTGGACCGCGATGGCCAGCGCCTGCCCATCAAGCTCGATTCCACCTCGAACGGGGAATTCGCCCCCGTGCCGCTCGATGCCACCCACCGTCACGCCAACCAGTTGGCGCATGACTGGGCCACGCGGCTCGCGCGCAAGCTCGGGCGCACACGTCGCGCCTTCCTGACTTCGCTCAGCGGCGCGGCATCGACGTTGCTGGCCTTCAATGCGGCACATGCGCGCGCCGGCCGCAGCGGCGGTTTCTTCGAGGTCGCCAGCGACGCGAAGACC
>JACZCZ010116558.1_pt1 | contig 12626 bp, 14 predicted proteins | sample 8641811 | NCBI WGS metagenome assembly JACZCZ01 (sample SAMN15324610, study PRJNA640507) | soil metagenome | isolation source: intercropping peanut in the first line | place: China: Luxin town, Laibin City, Guangxi Province | collected 2019-07-25 | depth 10cm m | reverse complement strand
GAGGAAAGGCTGGATATATGAGGAAGATCCGCGCGGCTGGTTCCAATGGTATTGCCGCTATTATATGGGTCGCCGCATCCCGGAGGAGGACGCCCGCCAGATCCGCCGCTGGAAAAACATGCGCCGCCATATCGTCCAGATCCGGCATGCTTGCCAGCCCGGAGATCTGGATTGCCGCCGCCGCCAGCGCCAGGCGCTGTTGCACTGGGCCTATGACAGCCGCAAGATTTGAAGCCGCTCATGCTTGCAACAGAGGTGATAGTCGGCGATAATACCCCGGTATCCTTATGACTGCCCCCACTGCCGAGCCTAATTGCATCGACCTCGCCATACCGTTCCGCGACGGATTGCTGGCGCGTCCCGAACTGCCGGATGTCCAGATCATGGGCGGCATCGGTTCCGCCGCCTTGCAGCATCCGCGCACCGTGATCCTGCTGGATGAACGCCGCATCGTCGCACCCTCCGACTTTCTCACTGATACCGAATCCCCCGAAGGGGAGGCGACCCAGGCGAGCCTGGCCCGTTTCCGTACCGACGGCACCCTGCGCGATTTCGACCTGCTGGTCGTCAGCGCCGACCCCGAGGAGATAGCGGCGGTCGAGGGTGTAGCCGAAGAGACCGTCGGCGAAGCGCTCGATATCTCCGCCTTCGGCATGCACACGGCCGAGCAACTCGATGAGCAGGCCGCCAATCCGTTGGGCTTCCTGGCGGTACGCACGTTCGTTTCCGACCGCTACGTCCGGCCCGACGGCAGCATGCAAAAAGCCTTGTTCCCGTTCGCCGTCCCGCTCGAAAAAGACGTCCTGGAAAATTGGACGCTTGAGGTAGGCGGGCAGGAGTTCCAGGTTGCGAACCCGGCCTCCACGGTGCTGAACTACCTGACACGTTCCATCTCCGGTATCCGTGGCGTCAAGGACGGTCCCAAGGTACAGAAGATGGCCGCCGAGATCTTCGGCAAATCACCCGAACTCGCCGAATGGTGCGTAGACGGCCCGGGCCAGTCGCAGTTGCAGCTCGCAGGCATCCTGCAGACCTTACGGCGCGCCAACTCGCTGCCGTTCTCCAAACGTACGTTGAACGTGGGTGGCGCGCTAGAGGTCAAGGCCGGTTCCGTACGGGCGCTCGCCGATCACGAGGCGTTCATGATTCCCGATGCCGACGCCGGTACCCGCGATGCGGTCCTGGCGCTCTCCATAGCGAAATCCAGATTGCTCGGATACGGTGAATCCCAACAGTGGGTTATCACCGCCTACCAGAAACACATCGAACGGCGTCTGGACGGCATCACCAAGAACAGCGCCGACAGTATGTTCGCGGCAGCTTAGCTTATCATTAAAACCGCGTCAGAACTTTTGACGTCCCGGCGCGCCAGCTGCGATGATGGCCTCCCACAACCTTAAACGGAGGAGGCTCTATGTTCCCACGAAAACCCAAATCACCCCATATCTGGAGGCGTCCTGCCTGGGCCGTGATCGCCGTGGTCCTGCTGGCGGGGGCGGCCTTCGCGCTGCTGCAGACGCAGGCCACGCTTACCGGCAATTCCGTTCAGACGGATAGCGCCGGTCTGCTCATCAGCCGTGACGGCATACATTTCTCAGACAGCGCGCCGGGTTATGCGTTCGCTCACATCATACCGGGGTTCCGTCCCTCGCAGGAGGAGCATCTCGCGTTTCAGAACACGGGCAGCGCACCTTTGTCGCTCGGATTGCGCATGGCAGGCATGCCGGAAAATACGGACGGCATCGATCTTACGAAGGCAGCCGTCATACTCACGCCGTCCGCGACCGGCGTCCCGCAGCGCTTCACGCTGCAATCGCTCGTCGATACCATGGCCGGTCTTCCGATCGATGGGCTGGGTCAGCTCCAGCCGGGCAGCACAGCTGATTGCGACATACAGATCGCCCTCGATGCCGATGCGGTCAACGGATCCGGCGCTGCGCTCTCCGGTCTCGACTTCACGTTTACCGGCGTACCGGCGGATACAGCTCCTGCGACGCCCTGATACGGCTGCTGGGCGCCTCGGTGTCGAGCTGGTAAAATGTATGGTATGGCCCTCATCCCAACGAAGACCAAGCGGCCGAAAAAGCCGGACACCAATTACGCCTTCATCGACAGCCAGAACCTGAACCTGGGCACGCAGCGCACCGGTTGGAAGATGGACTGGCGGCGTTTCCGCGACTATCTGCGCAAGGAATACAATGTCTCCCACGCCTATATGTTCATCGGCTATATGCACGAGAACGAGCAGCTGTACGAATATATGCACGAGCTGGGCTACCTTGTAGTGCTCAAGCCCACGGTCGACGTGACCGGTTCGGAAAAGAACGACAAGGACAGCAAAGACAAACCGGCTGTGAAGGGCAACGTTGACGCCGACCTGGTGCTGTATGCCATGAAGGAACTGCCCAATTACGACAAAGCAATCCTTGTGAGCGGCGACGGCGACTTCTTAGGGCTGGTCGAATATCTCGACCAGCAGGGAAGACTTGCCAATATCCTGACTCCGAACTGGCAGTATTCCAGCCTGTTCAAGCCGTTCGAATCATATATCGTCCGCCTCGACCAGTTGCGGCGCCAGCTGGCGTACCACGACCGCAAAAAGAAGAAAACCACCAAAAAATAGGCGTATACTGGAACTAGGTACGTAACGAGGGGAGGTTACTATGTTAGGCGACAACGAAGTCTGCGCCTGCCTGGCTGTCAAAGACGCCGCCGCAGCCGCGACATTTTATGAAGAGACGTTAGGGCTCAAGAAGGGCATGAGTTCGCCCGGAGGCACTTTTTACCAATCGGGGCGTGGGGGCGTGTTCGTCTATCCGTCGCAGTTCGCGGGCAGCAACCAGGCCACGGCTGCGGCATGGACCGTCGATGATGTCGAAGGCGCCGTTGAGCAGCTGAAAGCCAAAGGCGTCACTTTCGAACATTACACCGATATGCCCGGCGTCCAGCTGGAGGGCGACGTCCACGTCATGGGCGACATGAAAGCCGCCTGGTTCAAAGATCCTGACGGCAACATCCTTAACATCGTCAACCAGGTAGGCTAATGGCGGCCAAGGACTGGGATTTTTCCGGCCTCAAAGCACTGTTCTTCAACGGTACGCTGACCCGTTCGCCCGAGCCGAGCCACACCGAGCGCCTCATCCGGGTCAGCACCGGCATCATGGAAAAGCACGGCGTGAAGACGGAAATCATCCGCACCATCGACCATCCCGACATCGCCACCGGCGTCTATCCGGATATGCGCGAACAGGGATGGGACAAGGACGAATGGCCGGAACTGTTCGAAAAGGTCAAAGCCGCCGACATCCTGGTGATCGCCGGCCCGATCTGGCTCGGCGACAACTCGTCGATGACCAAGAAAATCATCGAACGTCTCTACGCCTGCAGCGGGCTTTTGAACGACGAAGGCCAGTATGCGTTCTACGGCCGGGTCGGCGGCTGTCTGATCACCGGCAACGAGGACGGCGTGAAGCACTGCGCCATGGACGTCTTATATAGCCTCCAACATTTAGGCTACGCGATCCCGCCCCAGGCGGACGCCGGGTGGATCGGCGAGGTCGGCCCCGGCGCGAGCTACGGCGACGATGACGGCAAAGGCGGCCATGTCGGCTTCGACAACGACTTCACCAACCGCAACACCACTTTCATGACCTGGAACCTGATGCATCTCGCCAAACTCCTGAAAGACAATGGCGGCATCCCGGCGCAGGGCAACCAGCGCTCCAAGTGGGACGCCGGCTCCCGCTTCGACTTCGCCAATCCGGAGTACCGTTAGTGCGCATAACCAAATATGTCCACTCCTGCTTAGTGGTGGAAACGCCCGGCCGCCTGGCGGTCTTCGATCCCGGCGTCATGAGTGCGGAGGCGCTTCAAGCGGCCATCCCGTCGCTGCCGCGTCTCGATGACATCTTCATCACCCATGTCCACCCGGACCATTGCGACCCGGCGCTCATCAAACAGCTGTTGGGCCGGTTTCCAGAGGCCCGCGTGACCGGTCCGGCCGAAGTGGTCGAGGCGCTCGCCAAAGAGGGCGTCACGGCGACTGACCAGGCCCCGGAAGGCGTGGTGTTCTTCGAAGCGCCGCATGAACAGGCCGCACCGCTGTTCCCGACGCCCGAACAGCGCGGCATCCACTACCTGGATACCTTGAGCGACCCCGGCGATAGCCATCATTTCAGCGAAACCAAGACGGTGCTAGCTCTGCCGGTCCAAGCGCCGTGGGGCAGCACCGCCAACGCCGTCAACCTGGCCCTCGGTCTCAAGCCTCGGCATGTCCTGCCCATCCATGACTGGCACTGGAGCGACGCCGCCCGCGAGCAGATGTACGGCCGCCTCGAAGCGATATTCGGCGACCAGGGCATCATGTTCCATAAGCTTGAAACCGGCGTACCGTTAGAGCTCGACGTCTAACCCATAAAGGGAGTACTTTGGGCGTACACCGTACGTCCAGCCAGCAGCGGAGGGATAAGATTCACGCCGCGACAGGGGCCAGGGAGATCAGAACATTGACAAAAAGCATAATCTTTGTTACAATACCTCACGATGTCAACCAAAACCAAAAATACCAAAAACAAAACAGAAGCCTTGGGCACCATCGCCCAGCAAGCAGGGTTGATATTGATGACGGCAGCGATGACGGTCGGCATGGTAGAGATGCCGGACGAAGCAAAGCGGGTCGTCGTACCACACCAACCGGCCTTCGCGTTCGCGGGCACGGAGCAGGGCGGCAACGACCCGAACTCCATGCGGCGCGAACGCGAAGAGACCGGCCCCCACTATATAAGCTATAACGTAGCCCAGCGCACGCCGGGCCGCACCGGCAGGGCGTAACCTTGACCGTTTTAAACTAATATGATAGGATAGTAGGCATGTCTAAATCAGAAAATTACCCCCAAGCAATCTTAAGCGCCCAAGGCCGCAAGGCTGCCGGCGGTGACACCGAAGGCCTCTCCGACGTCGAAGTCCGGCGCAAAGGTCTGAAGCGTCTCGCCTTCAAAGCCGGCGCATTAGCTTCCGCCGGAGTCATCATGGTAGGCGGGGCTGTCATAGGTCTCCGCAAGCAGGACGGCGTGAACGCCGCCCAGGCACGGGCCGACAGCATCGCTTTTGAACATACCAAGTTCGGCGGCCATGAGGCTGGCACTACCGATCCGGCTCCCGAAGCCGGCACCGGCGGCGCTGCCGCAGAAACGACCGGAGCCGACCTGTCTACCGATGGCGGCGCAGGCGGCGTATCCACTGAGACCGCCCCGGCTACCGTTATCCCCTCGGAAGGGGCTTGGGCGCCCACTCCGAACGCCACCTCTACGGCCCCCGCTGAAACCGGTACTACCGTAGCGGCACCCCAGGCAGGCGCTCCCGAAGCTGCGACCGGCACCGGCGGCGTAGCTCCCGAAGGACCTACCGGCGGCCTGGAACCCCGATAATAGCGCAACGATTTTTGTCCACAACGCTACATAAAGCGCTTTGGACTCGCCCCTGAAAAAACTGTGGAAAAGTGGTGTCAGAAACACCACTTTTTTATTATTTGTGGGTTGCGTGGGGGTGAGAGTGGGTAGTAAACTCATGACAGTGGGTAGAAATGGAGCGGCAAAAATAGCGCCCCATTTCCAAAAAATAAAAACCACTACGGAGCTTAAAGGGTATAACAATGGCAACGGTAGACTACTTCGAACGCAAGCTGGACGACAAGCGGCGGCTTACCATACCGCCGGAGCTGCGCGACAAGTTCGCCAGCGGGGCGGTCGTCACCAGAGGCTTCGGCAGGTATCTCCACCTCTATCCCAAAGATGTGTGGGATAACCTGGACGAACCGAAACTTGCCGGGGATATCCTTGATGAGCGCATCGCCGACCTCAACGTCCAGTTCCGGATGGGGAAGGTCGAGATGTTACCGGACGATAAACAGGGGCGTGTCACGCTCGAGCAGCACCTGCTCGATTACGCGGACATCGGCCGGGATATCGTCGCCGTCGGAGTCGGACGCTACTGGCGCCTCATGTCTCCGGATACCGCCATGGCTCCGCCAGCACCTTAACAAATACGGATAGACACCTCACCAAGCACGGAACGAGGTCAGCTATTCGGCAATCAACACTTGGAACCGGAGAGAAAACCAAGCAAAAAAATCTCGCACATTCTCTAAAACACCTCCCAAAACTCCACCTCACACATAAGTCTCTCAAACTTGATTTGGCAGATCGTACTCGTACAATTCGCTGAATCAAACCCAAAAACAAAAACTCTAAGCAAAAACAAAAAAGTTGATTGCCGATTAGGTGACCTTGTCAAAAACAAAAACAAGCAAGATGCACCAAAACAAACACCAAAATAATACGCGGCACGAGCCGGTACTCCTGGGCGAAGTCCTCCGGTACCTGGACCCGAAGAGCGGGGAATCATACCTCGATCTGACGGCGGGTTACGGCGGGCATGCGCGCGCGGTATTGGCCCGGACGGGCGAACAGGCACCGGCGGTGCTTGTGGACCGCGACGAACATGCCATGGACGTGCTCCGCAAGGAGTTCGGACAGGCGGCGAACGTCCGGCTGCGGCGGCAGGATTTTTTGACCGCCGCGACTGAATTGCTGGCGGAAAAGCAGCAGTTCGACCTTATTTTGGCTGATTTGGGCGTATCGTCACCGCACCTTAACGAGGGCACGCGAGGCTTTGCCATCGCGAGCGACGGGCCGCTGGACATGCGGATGGACCGGTCGCAGGAGCTCACCGCCGAAACCGTGGTCAACACCTACGGGGAAGCGCGGCTCAGCGACATCCTTTCGCGGTACGGCGAGGAGCCGAAGGCTGCTAGGATCGCGCAGGCGATCGTGGAGGCCCGGCCGCTCCACACCACGGGCGAACTGGCCGCCATTGCCAAACAGGCATGGCCGGGGCGCAGCCGGATCCATCCGGCGACGCGCACGTTCCAGGCGATACGGATCGCCGTGAACGACGAACTGGGCCAGTTGGAACGATGCCTCCCGCTCATAGTCAGGCTGCTCAAGCCTGGCGGACGGGTAGCCATCATCAGTTTCCACAGTCTTGAGGACAGACTGGTGAAACGGACGTTCCAAGAAGCCGGCGGCGACCGTTACGACGCCGAACTGCGGGTACTCACCAGGAGGCCGGCAGTGGCGAGCCCACATGAAACCGCTTTTAATCCGCGAGCACGCAGCGCCAAGCTGCGGGCCGCAGCGAAAATAAAAAAGAAAGGGAACAGCTAATGCCGATTCAGGTAAAAAGCAGCTCCCGCGCCTATAAAATCCGCGTACGTGTACGCTGATTAGGCAAAGCAGCGGTTCCGGCTCCTCTCTGAGGGGCCGGACCTAAGAAACAAACACAAACATAAAAAGAGAAAACAAGATGACATATTCAAGCTCTCTCGCCATGAACCGTACCCGGTACCAGGCGCGCAGCCAGAACTCGGTCAGCTTCCGCGTGCAAGCCCGGGTGCTCGGCCCGATCAGCAATACGATCATCCTGATCGTGCTGGCCTGTCTGCTCGGCCTGTTGTACCTGACGCAGGTCACCAAGACAAACGCCTACGGCTATCAGATAAACGGACTGCAAAAGCAGCAGGCGGAACTCAAGAGCCAGCATGACGACCTTGAGGTCGCTTCGGCGCGCCTGCAGTCATTAAGCCGTGTCAGCGGCAGCGACGTAGCCAAGAACATGGTCTCGGTCGCACCATCGGCTACCGTCCGGAACTAAGCTGCCACGTCCGTTTCGCGGGAAAGGCGTGACATCTTATAATAAGAAGGTAATGGTTCCGTCAAACAAAAACCAACTCATCCAGGCCGTCACGCGCGTCCGCGTCTGGTACGGATTGCTCCTCGCGGTGTTCGGTATCTTCGGGCTGCGCCTGTTCTACGTGCAGGTCATCCAGTATAACCACTATAAGACCGCGGCCCTGAGCGACCAGCTCAAACAGTATGAGATTCCGGCCACCCGCGGGGTGATCAAGGCGCATGACGGCGAGAACGTGCTGCCGATCGTGCTGAACGAGCCGCTTTACACGCTCTATGCCGACCCGCAATATGTCAAGAAGCCGGACGAGGCGGCCGACAAACTGGCGGCCGTCACCGGCGGGGATAGCGCCCAATACGCCAAGCAGATGCGCACCAAGGATACGCGGTACGTCATACTCGCCAAGAAGCTGTCTGAAGACCAGAGCAAACGTATCACCAAGCTGAAACTGCCCGGTATCGGCACGGTGTCGCAGGATTACCGGACCTACCCTCAGGGCACTCTGGCCGCCCAGGTGCTCGGTTTCGTCAATAATGACGGCGTCGGGCGCTACGGCGTGGAGCAGGCGCTGAATCAGGAGCTCAAGGGGAAATCAGGCGAGCTGAAGGCTATCACCGATGCCAACGGCGTGCCGCTGGCCGCCAGCAAGGATAACACGCGGGTGGCGCCTAAGGACGGCGACGACATCACCTTGACGCTGGACCTGGCCATGCAACAGCAATTGGAGTCGATCCTGGCCCAAGGGGTAAAGAACGCCAAGGCCAGCGGCGCCAGCGCGGTCATCATGGATCCCAACACCGGCGCGGTGAAGGCCATGGGCAACTTCCCGACATATGATCCCGCGCGCTACTTCGATGTCTCCGATATCCGCGTCTTCCAGAACGACGCCGTTGCCGAGCCTATCGAGGTCGGGTCGACCATGAAGACGCTGACGACCGCCGCGGCGCTCAACTCGGGAGCCATCCAGCCGAACACCACGTTCTATGATCCCAGCTTCTGGGTCGTGGACGACTTCCGTATCACCAACATCGAAGAGGACGGCGGCCCCGGCACCCGTACCATCCCGGAGCTCCTGAACCTGTCGTTGAATACCGGCGCCACGTGGGAACTGATGCAGATGGGCGGCGGCCAGATCAACAGTAAGGCCCGCAATACCTGGCACGATTATCTGGTGAATCATTATCGTTTCGGCAAGCCGACGGGCATCGAACAGGGGGACGAGGCGGCCGGGATCGTGCCTGGACCCGCTGACAACGGAGCCGGTATCAACCTGACGTATGCCAATACCTCCTTCGGCCAGGCGATGACAGCCACGCCGCTCCAGATGGCGGGGGCGCTGTCCGCCGTGCTGAACGGCGGCACCTATTACCAGCCGTACCTCGTGGATCAGCGTACCGACGCCAACGGCAAGACCGTCTCGACAAAGCCCAAGGCTTTGCAACAAGGGGTCGTCAGCCAGAAGGTCAGTCAGGAGATGATCCCGATGCTGCAATACGTGGTACAGCATCACAACATCGTGCCGGCCTTCGACCAGAACCTGTATACCGTCGGCGGCAAGACCGGTACCGCCCAGATCGCCAAACCGGGCGGCGGCTATTACGACAATAGCTTCAATGGCACATACGCCGGTTTCGTCGGCGGCGACAAGGTGCAGTACGTCGTGGTGGTATTCGTCGACCAACCGACCAACGGCGGATACGCCGGTACGGCCGCCGCGCAGCCGATTTTCGCCAACCTTGTCCATATGCTGATAAATGATTCGTATGTAGCTCCGAAAAGCCAATAAAATAAGAAGGAATGTTATAATAAAACAAAAAGAACACCTATGAATACATTGCACATTGTTATCACGAGCCATGACCTGATCCGCATCCTGCTTTTGGGCTTCGCCGGATTCGTCCTGGCGATGCTCATCACCCCTCTGTACACGACCATCGCGTATAAACACGAATGGTGGAAGCGCCAGCGCACCGACGCCTGGTCGGGCGGGAAGGCCAAGGTGTACGCCAAGTTGCACGCCGAGAAGCATAAACGCAATATCCCGACCATGGCCGGCCTTATCTTCGTGTTGTCCATCGCCATCGTCACGCTGGCCGTGAACCTGAGCCGGGGACAGACCTGGCTGCCGCTGGCGGGCCTGATCGGCGCCGCGCTCATCGGTCTGGCCGATGATTTCATGAATATCCGCAGCTTCGGCGGCGTGGCCGGTATGAGCGCGCGGCTCAAATTCAGCCTGTACAGCATCGTAGTGCTCCTGGGCGGCTGGTGGTTCTATGCCAAGCTGGGCGTCACCTCGTTCTATGTGCCGGGATTACAGGAATGGCATATCGGTATCTTCATGATCGCCTTGTTCTGGCTGGTGGTGATCGCTACGGCCATCTCCGTTAATTTCAGCGACGGTCTGGACGGTCTCGCCGGGGGGCTGCTGACCACCTCGTTCATGACTTACGCCATCATCGCCGTCGTGGAGCACAAGATCGCTCTGGCCGGTTTCTGCCTGACCGTGGTCGGCGCTTTGCTCAGTTATACCTGGTTCAATATCTATCCGGCCCGGTTCTTCATGGGCGATGTGGGGGCGTTCGCGCTCGGTACGGCGCTCGGCATCATCGCGGTGATGACGGACACCATCTATGTGTTGCCGATCATCGGCGCGGTCTACGTCATGGAAACCGGCTCGGTCATCATCAACCGTACTTCTCGTAAATTGCGGAACGGCAAGAAAGTCTTCCTTTCGTCGCCGATCCACCACCATTTCGAAGCCATCGGCTGGCCTGAGACCAAGGTGACGATGCGGTTCTGGATTCTGGGCCAGATCGCCGCCGTGGTAGGCCTGATCGTCTTCCTGATGGGGAACCACGGATAAGGTGGCTCTATGCGACCACAGACCGCACGACGCCGCTCACCGTTGCTCACGCCCGCGTTGACCCTGGGGCGCAAGCACCGTCCCGATTACTGGCTGCTCATCCTGTGCGTCACGCTGCTGGCCATCGGCCTCATCGTAGTGTATGCCATCAGCCCGGCGCTGGCGGCCGCCCAGCATGTGGGAGGCGGCTATTACATCGGCAAACAACTGCTGGCCATCGGTCTGAGCGTGGTGGCTTTCCTGATTACTTCGCAGATACCTTTGAGCTGGTGGCGGCAGGCGCAGAAACCGTTGCTGGCGGCGGCAGTGATTGCCACGTTGCTGGCGCTTGTATTGCCGGTCAATCCGTCCTATCCGGCACACCGCTGGGTACGCCTCGGCGGGCTGTCATTCCAATCGGTCGAGCTGGTCAAATTCGCAGTCATGATCTGGCTGGCCGGCTTCCTGGCCGCCCGGATCAAGGAAGGCGCTATTGCCAACACCCAAGCCACCCTCAAGCCCTTGGCCATCGCTTTGGGCGCGGTCGCGGTGATAGTGGCCGGCATCCAGAGCGACCTCGGTTCCACCGGCGTGATTGTGGCGATGATGGCCATCATGGCCTACGTGGCCGGGTTGCCCATCAAGCGTATCCTCATGATTGGCGGCATTATCCTCGTGGTGCTCATACTGGCGGTGTCTTCGACGCCGTACCGCCGCGAACGGCTTGCGACGTTCCTCCATCCGGAATCCAACTGCCAGACCAGCGGCTACCAGGCTTGCCAGGCGCTGATCGCCGTCGGTTCCGGCGGGATGATCGGCCTCGGACTGGGCAGCAGCGTACAGGCGTACGGATATCTGCCGGAGGCGGCTAACGACTCCATATTCGCGATCTACGCCGAGAAATTCGGCTTCATAGGCAGCGTGGTGTTGCTCGGGGCCTTCATGGCCTTCTTCTCACGCCTGCGTTTCATCATCGAACGGACCACGGACGACTTCAGCCGGCTGATCGTGGTCGGCGTGCTCGCATGGCTCAGCACCCAGACATTGATCAATATAGGCGCTATGATCGGCCTCTTGCCGCTCAAAGGGATCACCTTGCCGTTCATAAGCTACGGAGGCACCAGCGTCGTCTTCGTGGCTGCCGCGGTGGGGCTGGTCTTCCAGATATCGCAATATACCGCTTACAGCGTACCGAGAATCGGACAGGACGGCGGGGAAGGCCGCACGGCGCGGCGTCAGAACCAGAGTCTGCGCAGGGTGACGTATTCATGAGCCGGAGCGTCGTGCTCACCGGCGGCGGTTCCGGAGGCCATATCACTCCTATATTGGCAGTGGCGGCGGAACTGAAGCGCCGCGACCCGTCGCTCACCGTCATCTACGTGGGCCAGCGCGGCGATAGCCTCGGCGACATACCGGCGCAGGATCCCAATATCGACCGGACGTTCGCGGTACGGGCTGGCAAATTCCGGCGCTACCACGGGGAAGGCTTCAGGCAGCTGTTGGATATCCGTACCTGGGCGCTCAATATCCGCGACTTCTTCTATGTGCTCATCGGGATTTTCCAGAGCTGGCGGCTGATGGGACAATTGAAACCGGCCGTGGTGTTCAGCCGCGGCGGTTTCGTGAGCGTGCCGGTTTGCCTCGGTGCCTGTATGCGCCGCATCCCTTATATAACGCATGATTCCGATCCCATCCCGAGCCTTGCCAACCGCATCATCGCCCGCTGGGCTGCCGTGCATGCCGTGGCGCTGCCGGCCGCTTCGTATCCGTATGACCGGGTCAAGACGGTCACCACCGGCATCCCCTTGAACAAAGAATTCAAACCGGTCACCCCGGCCCTTAAGAAGCACTACCGCAAGGAGATAGGCATACCCGCGCAGGCGCGGCTGTTATTCGTGATCGGCGGCGGTTTGGGCTCCCAAGAGGTAAACAAAGCGGTGGCCGACGCCTTGCCGCATCTGTTGCGGGATTTTTCGGACCTGCACATCGTGCATGCGGTGGGCCGGGCTAACCAGGCGGCGATGCAGCAGGCTTACAT
>JACZCZ010097001.1_pt1 | contig 12627 bp, 9 predicted proteins | sample 8641811 | NCBI WGS metagenome assembly JACZCZ01 (sample SAMN15324610, study PRJNA640507) | soil metagenome | isolation source: intercropping peanut in the first line | place: China: Luxin town, Laibin City, Guangxi Province | collected 2019-07-25 | depth 10cm m | reverse complement strand
GGCGGGGCCGCGGGGGGTGTTGGTGCATGTGGTGACCCCGTCGCAGTCGCCGTTGCCAAGGAGACACTCGCCGATGTCGCGGCAGCCGCCTGATCCGTCGGGCTCGTAGCCTTGCGTGCAGACAGGAGGCTCCGCGGCATCACTGGCGTCGCCGATGACACCCGCATCCAGGTCGAGCCCCGCGTCTTCCTCACCCGTTCCACTCGCTCCGCCGGTGCCTGCGGTTCCAGCCGCACCCGCTGTGCCCGCGCTCCCGCCCGCACCGGAGCTGCCACCTTCTCCGGCATGGCCGGCGCCATCGGCCACGCCCTTGCCGCCGACCTCGTGCGAGCCATCTCGGCACTCTGCCGCGACGCAACCACCGACCCACGCCGACAGCACGCAAACCGCAACCATTCGAAGAGCATTCATGTCGATCACCTGTTTCGCTGTGAACCAAAGAACGCCCCGTTATCGGCAAGTCCCCGCGGCGGTTGCGTCGCGCCGAAGAGTTTCGTGTGCGTTGGGGCGCATCACTGCGGGACGCATTCTTGGAGCGCGCTGCAGAGGGGTCGCGCTGGGAGGCAATCGGTGTCGCGCGTGCATTCCACGCACTCGAGCGTGCTGGCGACGCAGATCGGTCGCAGCACCGGACATCTCTCGCATCCACCATCGACTGCGACACTGGCGTCCAGATCAGCGCTCACCGCACCATCACCAGCATCCAACGCCGCATCCGCCACCCGCGCGCACCGGCCGCCCACCGGTCGATACCGCCCGGGACACCCCTCCGCCACACACGCCCCCATCGCAGCCAAAGCCACAATGAGAAGCACGCAAGTGATGAGGGAACGAATGTGCATGGCCCAGGTCATCCAGCTGCCGAACGATCGAGTCGGTCTCTCGCTACAGACCGCAGGTGCGCGGGGTAGCGGATGTGTTGCACGTCGAACCATCGACGCAATCGTCGGTGCTCAAGCAGGGAACTGTGCAGCGATACGCGGTGTCGTTCGGGATCTGCTCACAGTAGGCATCGCGCGCGTTGCCAGCCGTCCCTTCGCCCGAGTAGCTGAATCCGCAAAGATCGTGATTCGGGGTGCCGCCAGGCGCGCACGCGATAGCTGGATTGCTGAAGTGATTGATCCCGGGGCACGTGGTGTTACGTAGGCTGCAGATATTGACGCTGTCGCCTTCCACAGCTTGTTCGTTCGTAACCCCGCGCGAATACGGAGGCACGCTTGAGCAACTCCCGTTTGGACCTTGCGCCGCGCTGATGCGCCAGAAGCAGAAGGTGCCAACCGCATGGTCCTCAAACTCTTGCTCAACGCACACCTGCCCTTCGTCACATTGCGCGCTGGCAACACATGACTGACACAGACCGGCGCTACCTTCGGTCTGATTCGCTTCACCGCAGCGATTCGTGATCACATTACAAACGCGCGGTTGACCGAGATTGCCGTTACCGCATTGGTCATAGTCCGTCGCGGTGCACTCAACGCAGGTACCGGTGTCGCAGACGCCCAAGGTTGTGGGGCCGTTGGTGATGCCTTCGCATTGGGAGTTGTCGGTGCAGGGGACGCAGGTGTTGTTGGTGACGTTGCACTTGGCGGCGTCGGCGGCGTTGCACTGGCTGTCATTGAGGCATTGAACGCAGGTCTTCTGAGGGCTGCACTGTTCGCCGTTGTCGCAGTCAGTTTCATCGTTGCACTCGACGCAATCGTGGCCGCCCGTAAGGCACACGCCGTCGCTGCATTGGTCGCTGTCGTTGCACGCGACGCACGCGTTGCCGTCGTCCGCGCAGACCTGGGGCAGCGTGCACCCTGCGACCGCGGTGCATTCGACACACTCGCCATCGTCGCAGACTGCGCCTTTGCTGTTGCCGATGCAGTGATCGCTGGTCAGGCACTCCACGCACGTCATCGAAGTCTCGTTGCAGTGCGGCGTCGAGCCTTCGCAGATGACTGTGCACGGCGGCGAATTGGCGTCGCCTGCATCCATGCTGCTGTCGAACCCGGCATCGAAGCCGCTGTCTTCGCCTGCATCCATGTCACCACCGACACCACCGGTGCCAGAGGTTCCGCCCGACCCCGCCGTGCCTGCCGTACCGCCAGTGCCCGACGTTGCGCCTGAGCCACCGGAACCGCCCGCGTCGAAGTTTGGATTGGGCTTGGTCTCGACACCGCACGCGACCAACGACAACGACATCAACAGGATCGAACAGAGTTTCATGGTGGATTCCTTAGAAGCGGGTGCTGAGCTGAAGTGAGGCATCGGGTCCAACGCCGACTCGAATCGAAAAGGGTTTCCAGACGAACGCCACGACAGCCCCGGCCGTGACCAAGGCGGCGCCACCGACGAGCTCGAGCGCGGTGCGCGTGCCAAAGGTGTAGACGGTGCGACAGGCGCTGTCGGCGCAGTCGCCGTGTTTGGCGAGGGCCCGGATTGGATCGATCGTCATCAACAACACGCCCGGGATCGCCAAAGCTGCACCGAGCATGTAGTCGCCCACTTGTGCGACGCGTGCGCCGTCCGTTCCGTCGTTCGCCGGGTGTGATGACAGCTGCGGACCAACAGCATCGCCGCTGCTGACAGGCGACGTTGCGACGAGATCGATCGGATCCTCGCCAGGGTTCAGCTTCACTTCGACGTCGACCACGCGACCGTCGTTGAGCGGGATGTCCAAGTCTTGAACGTCGGAGACGTGTCCGGCGGCTTGCACCTTGAGCTCGTAACGGCCAGCCGTCATAGCGGCGCGGTAGGGAACCGTGCCGACCAAGGTGTTGTCGATGAACACCTTGGCGCCTTCGGGCTCGCCGTGAACACGAACCCACGGACCTGGCCCCAACATCTGCAAGGCACGTGCATCGGCCAACGCAGCGCGCGTCGCGACCGCGATGTTTGCGGCATGAACGCTGCGTGCGCCCGGATAGCGAGCCCCCGCATCATCGACCAACGTCACGAACACCGTGCCTTCGGGTGCATCCGGGCTGAGCCATACGGCACACGCAGCAGCCACTCGCATCGACAGCGTGCGCAGCAGGTTGGGCGCGCAATCGACGGCGCCGCACGCGGTAGCACCCGGTGGCAGCTGGGTCAGCGCGGTCGCGTGCGGCACAACGGAGAACCCTTGCAGCGACAATGCCTCCGACAACGCCTGCTGCGCCGCCTCACGCTGCGCTGGCAACCGCTCGTCACCACGCGTTGGCAAGAGCACCACGCTGCCGGCTTGGGCAAACGCGCGGTTCTCCAGTCCACCAATCAACAAGCAAGCAAGCAACAACACGCGCAACATCACATCACTCCGGTCCACGACAGCGACGCTCCTTGACTCGAGGCTTGTAGAGACACACGTGAGTCCGCGACGGATGTGCCGCGGGTCATGTAGACGACGGGGATCGTGATCAATGGCGCTGCGGTGAACAGCACCATGTAGCCAAAGTACGTCACGAGCAGCGAGTCGGAGCAGCGCTGCGCCCCAGCATCGAATTCGTTGCACTGCGTTCCGGCATAGGCGAAGTACGCGCCAACGCCCGCAGTCACCAAACCGACCCCGCCCGCCAGAAGCGACCACGCGGGAACACCGTTGTGCTCGGGCAATACGAGCGGGAGCGAAGCGCTCGTCAACGCAGCACCGACCAGCGTCGTCACCTGCGGCACGAACTCGAAGGAGTCCACGTCTTGCAGCGCGGAATAGTAGGCGTCGCTGCCAGCTTCTTTCGCGTGGTAGTCCGCTTCCAACGTCAGCTGGTACCCGTACAGCGACCAACCCGTGACGAACGTCGCGACGCCTGCGGCGCCGAGCACCCAACCAAACACCGACGGCGAGCGATCGACTTGTCGTTCACTCGAGGGTGTTGTCTCGAGCGCTGCGTCGGCTTCGGGCGCACGCTCGATCGCGGATGTCATCGCGGTCTGAGCCACAGCGGCGCTCGGTTCGGTGTCTTCGTGCGTAGCGGCATACTCGACTTCCGCCAGCTCTGTGGCGTCGGCCTTGGTGAGATCGGTGAAGTGCGCGTTGCGCAGACCTGCGAGCGCCCGCCCCTGATGCCCAAACGTCACCGTGCCCTCTGGGTCGAGCGCGACCTTCACCGCAGCCACCACCTTGCCGTCGGCCACTTGGATGCGCCGAATCAACAAGACCGGCGACGCGGTCGGATCTGCCGCCAGTTGACTGACCAACACCACGTCGCTCGCACCGACCACACGTCCAATCTCTGCTGCATGATCAGACGCCCACCGCGCTTGGTCGTCGTGGGACGGGTACCGCAGGCTCGTGTCGATCGCCGTCTGCAGCATGCTGTCGAAGCGCGTGTCGATGCGCTTCACCACCCGACCTGCAGCAAGCACTACGCGATGCACGCGACCCGGCTGGCCCTCGCGACATTCGACCTGCACGCGGTACTCGCCCGGACCGAGATCGGAGAGCTCCAACGGCGATGTGCCAAGCATGCGGCCGTTGACGTAGACGGCACAACCACTCGGAGCGCTCTCGACCCGCAACGATCCCGGCTCCCGCTGACGCAGGTGTGCCTCGGCCTCCGCCAAGACACCGATGACATCGGGCGGATGCATGGTTCCGTCCGGCTCGATGTCGGGCACAAGACGTCGACATTGCAGCGCTTGCTCGCGCGCTTCGTCACGCTGTCCGCTCTCCAGCTGTGCGCGCACCATGTAGAGACAGGCATCGAGAAGATGTTGGGCGGCACGCGTCTCGCGGTTGAGTGATTCGATCACGTTGCCCGCGCGCGCCAACGCCCGCTCCACGTCCTGCCGCGCACGACTCGGGAGACCGCTGGCCACGTGATAGAGCGCTTGCTGTGCGTCGCGCGCAAGCGCATCGAGGTCGGAATGCGTGGCCATCATTGGCGCCGACGAGCCGCGTTGCTCGAAGCGCGCACGCGCCTGACGCGCGGGGATGATCGTCACATCACCCGACGGAAGCTGCGCCTCCAGCAGCTCCGCGGTGCGACGCGGAAACGGCGAAACGTCGCCGCCGTCAGCGACGGTCGACGGCACCACCAGCCACTGGCGGCCCGGCTGCGCACGTGCGCGCGATTCAACGCCGCCGCTCGCCAACACCAGCGTCAGACAACCAACGAAGGCCGGAGCCCAAGGAGCATGAAAGCGGTGCGTGCGCATATGCCTGCTGTTGTCGGCAAGGTCGGACGCAGGTTGCGTGCCCCCGGCACTTTTTCTCGCCCGCGGACCGAGCCCCGTCGGACGCGACCTGCCCCCCTACATGGGTGCAGGGGTAGCACAAGCACTCACGCCTACCATAGGCAAAAACGGGCGAAAATTGTGCGGATGCCTAACGAGCGGCTTTGGTCGCCGCGGTCACCGCGTACTCACCATAACCGCGGCGCGAGACCACGATCGCCTGCACCTGCGTCATCTTCGTGCTGCACACCTCGACTCGGGAATCGTCGAGGCGGACCGGAGTGATGTCGGCCGCCGCGCCGACCGACAGATGCATCGTGCCAGAACCTTCCCCACCACTGGCGGCAATGCGAGTGCACGTCCCGCCCTTCAAGGAGAACGCGTGCTCCACGGCTTCGCCCATCGACAGGGCACCGCGGGCACGCACGGCGGGTTGGCTGTACCCGGCTTCGACCGCCGCAATCGCATCATCTCGGAGGGAATCTTGGAGCGAGCGCGTGGAGAGCTGCTCGTTGGAACGTGAGCCCAACCACAATCCGCTGTTTCCGCCCGCATCCACCTCGCTCGCGGCGTAGAGCGCAACCACAGCCGCACCCTGCCCGCGCACGGCAGTGAGCTCCGCGCTGAACTGGGCTCTGCGATCGACACAGAACTGCGTGGTCGCATCGCGACTGGCAGATGCATCGAACGCCACGTCGCGCCCCTCTTCATCGAGGACGCGTAGGTTCACGTCTTCCAAGCCCTCGAGCGCGAACACCCCAACCGTGTAGCAATGCGCCACGTCGACCTCGATCGCGACGCGAACGCTTTGCGTTTCGACCAGTTGCATGCGCACTGGATCCTTCGTGGCAGCGAATCCACGACGCTGGACGCTCTCGCTGAACGCCTGCACCACGCGTTCCTCGGGCGACAGCTCCGCCTCGGCGGCGATGCCGGGCCGACCACCGACGATGGCTGCAGCCTGCGGAAACAGGCTGCGGTCACTCAGAAAGCTTGCGACCAAGTACGCACCGGCGCCTTCGTACGCGAGCAGCGTGTAATAGAAATAGCGGCCTTCGCCTTCAGCACAAACCTGCAGCGTCGGATGGGAATCGGCCTGCGCGTCCTGCGCGACCTGTGTGCCGTCGGGCAGGTACAGAGTCGCGTCCACGTCGCGAACACCTGACGATGCCAACGCGACCACCGTGGCGCAGGTATCGGCCGGGATCTCCAAACGCAGCGTCTCGCGTGAGCCACTCGGAACGAACCCACGTTGCCAAATCGCACCACGTGACAGACCCGCCTCTTCCATCTGCTGGGCGATGGCGTTCATCCGCGTTTCGAGCGAATCGTCGTTCGTCGCGTGCTCGGTGGTGGCGAGCGTACGCAGCGGCCGAAGTTGGTCGGTGGTGATCGTGCCGCTGCTGCCGCCACACCCGCCGATCATCGCCAGTGCGAACGCGAATACCGCACCTGCTCGATCGCGCATGTTGAGAAAACCCATCACGACTTGTCTCCAGCCGGCGCACCGTCATGCGCCACGATCACCAAGAATCGTCCCGGGCCACGAATGCCGTGCGCCTCTCCGACCACGCGCACAACCACGTCACGCGCCGGGCACTGAAAGACCAGAGGCTGATCGCTTGGCCCGAGCTCCCACGCGAGCAGGCGACCTTCACGATCGAGCAAGCGCAGATCGAGATCAGCACCGGCGATCTCCGGCCCGACAATCGCGCCGATCGCGTAGCAGCGACCTGCGCTCAGCGTGACCGGCAACATGATCTGCTCGCCGGGTTCGGTGAGCGCCCACGTCGTTTGGGCAGGCTGCATCCCGCGACGGGCCATGGCCGCAGTGATCTCACTAAAGCCGATTCGACTCGCGCCATCCACACCGACCGGTAGCGCAGCCAGCGGCGACGCCGCCACGAATGCGTGCACCTGATAGCGGCCCTGACCTTGATACATGCGCACGTCGAGCGTGATCGGCGCGTCGGTCGAGCATGTCTTGATCAGCGCGCTGCGCTCCCGCGATGTGTCTTCGCCAAGGAGCACCGGCTCCTGCGTGTTGGCAATGACGCGCAGGTCGAGATCCTCGACGGTGGTGTCGCCGATCAAGACGAGCGCGTAGCAGACACCGGTCCGAAGTTGCGCTTCATGACTCACCCGGCGACGCTCCGACAGCGTGTCGTCGACGAGAATTTGATCCGGCCTGTAACCTTGCGCCGCCAGGCGTGCAGCCATCGTGTTGTAGGTGTCGACGAGCGACGGCCCGATCGGCTCTGGGCCTACGTCAGTCAGCGCGCTGGTGTCGGGTGCGGGCATGCCGCAGCTCGCGAGCCCCTCCGACAAGCCACGCAGCTCCTGCGGTGCGTTGGCGAGCACCAACACCGTGACCTCACCGCGGCCTTCGTACATCTGCAACACGAGATGAACCGACAATCCCGCGGCGCCGCAGTAACGGACGTATGGATGCGAGTCTTGCGCGGTGTCCTGAGTCAACATCACGCCGGTGCTGGCATGCAGCGCGAGGTCCAGGTCCTTCACCATGCCGTGCCCGACGGCCAGAAACCCGATGCATCCCGCCTGGGCCAACGTGTGTTGGTGCGCGCGACTCTCCTTCTCGACAAGGAACTCGACGCGCGGCGGCTCCGCGACAGTCGCGCCGGCTGCAGTCGCGATCTGCAGCCCGCGATCCACACATTGCGGTCCCGTCAGCCGCTCCTGTGCGGCCACCGGCAGCGCGATCAGGAACAACCCGAGCGACCACCACGCTTGCGCGCACCGAATCCAACGCAGGCAGCACACCGAAGGCAACGATCGAGCAAGAGAGGTCACGCGCCGCGACTCTACCCAGCCCTCGCGCGCATCAGCAATCGATACCGATCAGGGCTGGCGCGTGAGCATCAACGTTGTCTCGCCGGTCACGACACCCGGCCCGACGGTCACCGTGACGACCACGCGTTGCCCCTCCTCCATGCCGCGAAGCATCTCCTTGAGCTGGCGGAGATTGCGCACCGGGCGTCCGTCGAGCGCGAGGATGATGTGCCCAGTCCAAGGGATGCCGAGCTGCCGCGCGAAGTTGGGCGGTGGATCGCCCTGACCGAGCAGGCCGGCCTGCGCCGCCGGACCACCTGGAATCACCTTGCGGACGCGCACGCCAGCGTAGCCGTCGTACTCGAAGTCATCGCCGAAGAGGCCCAGCCACACCGGCGCGGCGCGACCATGACGGCGGGGTGGTCCTTCGGATGCCTCGCGCTCGGTAGCCGATGCGGACGGCTGCGTTGCCGTCAGACGCTCACGCACTTGTGCCAGCAATGCCTTCACGTAACTGGCAGGCACGGCGAATCCGATGCCATTGCTGCCCCCGCTGCGCGACATGATCGCGGTGTTCACACCGATCACCTCGCCACGTCGATTCACCAAAGGCCCACCCGAATTGCCGGGATTGATCGGCGCATCGGTCTGGATCACGCCGCGCATTTGACCCCCGACCGCTGCCAAATCGCGCCGAGCGCTGACGATGCCCTGGGTCAACGTGCCCTCCAGCCCGAAGGGGCTTCCAAATGCGAGCACGGTCTGCCCCACCTCGACCGCATCCGAATCGCCAAGGGCCAAGCCGGCGATGTTCAAGCCCTCGAGCGGCGCGATCACGGCCAGGTCGTGCGCTGGGTCAAACGCCACCACACGCCCCGCCTGGCGGGCGCCATCGCCCAAACGCAGCTCCACCCGGCCACCTAGCCCCGCCCCGGACGCCACGTGCGCATTGGTCACGATGACGCCCTCGCCAGCCACGACGAAACCGGAGCCGCTGCTGCCGCTGAGAACCACGGTCACCGTGTTCGCCTTGAGCTTCCGGGCCACCCCCACGCGCTGCTCGTCGCTCATGCCCTGCGCCGATACGCCGGCCGCTGAAGCGTTCCAAAGCACCGCCAGCACCACCATCACGGCGGACGTTCTCCACAAACCCGCAATTTTCATGGCGGTATAGATGACCATCGCTGCGCCGGATTCAACCCCGTGGCTGGCCAGCGATTCCAGCAAGTGGCCTCGCGTCCCGGAATTCGGTAGCGTCACTGAGCTAACGGGAGATCGCTTTGCCCTGGGTTTCGTTTGGATTGTCCCATGTGGGTCGACGGCGACTGTCCAATCAGGACGCGTTCCTGACAGATCCTGAGCTGGGCTTGTACGTCGTCGCCGACGGCATGGGCGGTCACAACGCTGGCGAAATCGCGAGCCAAGAGGCGGTCGATGCGCTGCACGGCATGGTGAAAACCGGGGCCGAAGCATTGGATGCCGTGGCCAAGCTTCCACCCGATGGGACGTGGGCACCGGAAGGGATCCAGCCCGTCATGGCGCGCGCGCTGCGTGTGCTCGAAGGCGCGGTGCAGGCGGCCACGTACATGGTCTTCGGCTTGGCGCAAAACAATCCCGAGCAAAAAGGCATGGGCACCACGATGTCCGTCTTGGTGTTGCGCGGCGCCTACGCGTTGACCGCTCAGGTCGGCGACAGCCGGATCTACCTGGTACGCGGCGGCCAAGCCTCGCAGCTGACGGAAGACCACACGCTCGTCGCCTGGCAGCTCAAGAAGGGGTTGATCTCCCAGGAAGAGGCGCGGCACTCACGGCAAAAGAACGTCATCACGCGCGCCGTCGGATCCCGCGACTACGTGCAGGTCGACACCCGCTTTCTGCGTATCGAGCCGCGTGACGCATTCCTGCTCTGTTCCGACGGGCTCTACGGCTACCTGGAAGAGGGAGAGATCCCCGCGGTGATGCGTCTCGGCGCGCAAACGTCCGCCGAGCGTTTCATCGACCTGGCCAATCAGCGTGGTGGTCGCGACAACATCACTGCGGTCACGATCGAGCTGGTCGAATAGCGCAGCGCCTCAACCGACGTCGTGGGCCGCGTCGGGAACCTGCGCAGCTTGCGGCGGCGGCGGCGGCGGAATGATCGACGTGCGCGGCAAGCCCAGCGCGTGCTCGCGAAAGTAGAGGAACAAGGTCTGCGTGATGCTGAGGATCGGCACCGCCAGCAGCGCGCCCGCAAAGCCGCCGACGTGCTCGCCCGCCAAAAGCGCGAACACCACCAACACCGGATGCACGCGCGCGGCGTCACCCATGATCTTCGGATTCAGCAGGTTGGCCTCTATCTGGTGAATCAACACGATCCAGCCCAGCACGAGCAACGCGGACACCATACCGTCCGACAGCGCGATCAACACTGCCGGCACGGAGCTGAGGATCGAGCCGAAGATCGGAATCACGGACAACACTGCGGCAACGAGCGTGAGGAAGAACCAATACTTGAGACCGAGAAAGTAGAAGCCGATGCCAGACAACACGCCGTTGACGCCACAGATCAGCAGCTGCCCGCGCACCACACCGGCCAGTCCACGATCGATCCGTTGCAACAACACGTCGAGCTCACTGCGCTTGTCCGGTGCGTAGAAGGAACGCAAGAACGCAAAGATGCGATCGCTTGTGATCAACATGTACGCGGAGATCATCAACGTGATGAAGAACAGGAAGATGCCGCGCGTGAGCGCTGTCACCACCTTCTGTGCTGTCTGCAGCACCGTGGTGGCGGTCTTCTCGGTGTTCTCCATCATGCGCGACAGCGCGCTGGTGATCGCGCTGGTGATGTCGACCTTGCTGTCCGACGCCGTGGTCGTGGTCACGCGAAACGATTGCTCACCGTCTTGGTTGATCTGGATACCGTCCGGCGGGAGCGTGATCTCGTAGCCTCCGTCGGGCGTCGGCGTGACGAGGATCGCGGCCTGTGGTGGCCCGCTCGGCCGCACCGCACCTGCCCCGATCGGATCGGGTGGAAGCGGGTCGGCAGCGCCGGTATCGGTGACTTCGCTGTCTTCCGAAACGTCGCTGCGTGCGTAGGTCGCGGTTGCAGCGCGCAGCTTGCGCTCCAATTCCGGCAGCCACTGATCACGCAGAACGTGAACCGCACGTGGGGCTTCGCGCGCCAGCTTGCTCACCTCCCCCGCCAGGCGCGGCACAGCGAACGCCAACAACGCCGACAGCGAACCGAGCAGAGACAGGTAGATCGCCAGCACAACCACCCAGCGGGCCGGGCGCCACCGACCGACTCGCAGCCGCTCTCCCGCTTGAACGAGAGGCGAAAGTAGGTAGGCGATCAAGACCGCGAGCACGAAGGGCAGCAGGACTTCGCGGGTGAAGTACAGGCCGGCCACGACCAGCACGCCCATCACCCAGAAGAACACACGACGACGGCGCACCGACCCAGGCCCCGCAGGCGGCAGCGACTCACGAGGTATGGGCGTGGTGGGAACACCGATCATCAGTCACTCCGAGCGGAAGGCGATCGCAACGTCCAATGCGCCAGCCTAATCCAGGAAGCAACAAAGCCGAGCCCGATCTCTCGATCGGCGCCCGGCTTCGGTGTTGCTCGTGAGGTGCGAGCGCGCTCGATCAACCCTTGGTCAGGTCCTCGATCTTGGTGCCGAGCTTGTCCTTGAGGACATCGCCCAACGTCGCGCCCGACGGCCCGCTCGGACCGACAGCCTTGCGCGAGAGCTCGCCCTCACGCGCGCGCTCCATGTACTTCATCGCCTCGACGTTTTCGGAACGGACGTCAGCGCTCTTGAGCGACAACGCGATGCGGCGCTCGTTGGAGTCCATGGAGATAATCTCCGCCTTGACGATTTGGCCGATGCTCACGACCTTGAGCGGATCGTCGACCGGTTGGTCGCTGATCTCCGAGATGTGCACGAGGCCTTCGACGCCACGCTCGATCTCGACGAACACACCGAACTCGGCCGCGGAGATCACGCGCACTTCCAGCACGGTACCCACGGGGTACTCGGTCGGGATGTGATTCCACGGATCTTCATAGAGCTGCTTGATGCCTAGCGAAACCTTCTTCTCGGCGTGATTGATCGAGAGGATGATCGCTTCGACTTCGTCGCCCTTCTTGTAGAGGTCGGCCGGGTTGTTGATGCGTTGCGTCCAGCTCAGGTCGGACTTGTGCACCATGCCGTCCACGCCGTCCTCGATGCCGACGAACACACCGTAGTCGGTGATCGAACGAACTTGACCGCGGATGACGTCGCCCGGGTTGTACTTGGACGCGAAGTCTTGCCACGGGTCGGGTGCGAGCTGCTTGAGCCCGAGGCTGATGCGCTTGGCAACCGGGTCGACCTCGAGCACCTGGCATTCCACCTCGGTACCGACTTCGAGCATCTTCGACGGATGCTTCGGCTTGCCCCACGACATCTCGCTGACGTGGATCAGGCCTTCGATGCCCTGTTCCATCTCGACGAAGGCGCCGTAATCGGTGAGCGAAACGACCTTGCCGGAGACCTTCTTGCCGATCGGGTACGACTCCGCGGCGTGCTCCCACGGATCGTCCATCGTCTGCTTCAGGCCCAGCGAGACGCGCTCAGTCTCAGGGTTGTAGCGTAGGACCTTGACGGTCACCTCGTCACCGATCTTGAAGACCTCGGACGGGTGATTGACGCGACCCCAGCTCATGTCGGT
>JACZCZ010140717.1_pt1 | contig 12633 bp, 11 predicted proteins | sample 8641811 | NCBI WGS metagenome assembly JACZCZ01 (sample SAMN15324610, study PRJNA640507) | soil metagenome | isolation source: intercropping peanut in the first line | place: China: Luxin town, Laibin City, Guangxi Province | collected 2019-07-25 | depth 10cm m | reverse complement strand
CGAGAGCCACCACCGGGCCGCGCGACGCTGGATCGAACGACTCGACGATCAAGTCATCTCGCTCACTGATGCGGTGAGCTTCGCCGTCATGGACGAACAGCGCTGCCGTCACGCGATCAGCTTCGACCACGACTTCTGGACAGCGGGCGTCATCCCCTGGCAACCGTAGGTCGCGTCTACTCCGCCGCGATTCGCACGCCTTTGTGAACAGTGACCTCGGAGCCGTCGGCGACGAAGGCGGACCTTGGTGGGCACGCGAGGCAGGGTGCGAAGTCAGCGCCGTACAAGGATGCGAGGTCGCCTTCCAGGCAGTGCTCGTGCGCGGTCCAGACATTCCAGCGTGGATGCTCGACTTGGTACTCCACCGTCGATCCGTCACGCTGGCTCACATAGCCCCAGTAGTGCTCGGTGATGAATGCTTCCTGGCTGTCGTCATGTGGCAACAGCGCAGGCCCACGATGTGCTGCCCCGAAGCGATAGCGCGTTTTGGCATGCTCGAAGGTGTAATGGAGTCCGCGTGCTTGCTCGTCACCTTCGATCGCGTGTGACATTGGCAGCGCGACGTAGCGCTCGTTGTAGAGCGCGTTGGCAAGCCACGCGATGGCGGCGCGCGGCACGATCTCCTTGATGAACACCACACCGCGACGCACTTCACCGCCCACCTCGCGTCGCACGTAGAAGCGCAGGTTCACTTCCTCGAAGTCGCGATGAAACGGCACAGGCATGCCCAACACACGCGTGTCCAAGAACATGAAGCCCACCACGCTGACGAAGTGCTTGCCGTGCCAGGTATCGAGCACCGTACCGCGCGGCACGCGGTCGATCACGCGCGGATCCACCTCGTAGTTGAGCATCACGAGTCGTTCCCAACGAGCAGTCAGAAATCGCGCCACAGGTGATCTGGAGGGTCATCGCGTGATGATGGTCAAGGGCTCAGCCGAGTCGCGACCACATCAAAACGCGCACACGGAATCGCAGCCCGCGCCGCAGTTCGATGCGACCACGCAACTGACGCACTCCGCAGACAGGCCGATGCACTGGTCCATGCAGAAGATCGCTTCCGGGTCTTGGCATGCGAACGCCTTCATACAGAACGCTTCGCAGTCTTTGGTCGCCATCATCGGGCGGTTGCGACATGTGCCGATGCTGGTGTTCGGATTGATGTCCTGACAGCTCTGGTTGCTGTTGCAATTGTTGTCGGTGAGGCAGCCGTTGATGCAGATGCCGTTGAAGCAATGTTGACCGGCTTCGCACTGGCCTGCGCCGCATACCGTGGTTCCGTCACCACCGGCTCCGCCTTGGCCCGATGCGCCGCCCACACCGCCTTGGCCCGATGCGCCACCGACGCCGCCTTGACCCGCAGCGCCGCCCACGCCGCCCTGGCCCGATGCGCCGCCCGCACCGCCGCAACTGTCATCGGCATCGGATCCGCACCCGACAGCTGTCGCGACGAACGCAACGACCAACCACGCACGCCCCACCCGAGAAAGTTGTGTCATGGACCGATAGTCGGTGAGTGCGTCGCACCACAACAGGCCGGCTGCTGGTCAGTTGGTGGTCAGCTCAATCCGACAAACCCGCGCGACGCAAGCCGTCGAAGAACCGCGCCGCGATGTCCGCTTCGGCCGAGCGACCGAGCGCCTGAAAGGTACCCACGTTGATCTGCGGGTCGAGCATATGCAGCCGGGTCACCGCATGCGCGGCAGTCTCACGATCATCGAGGTACGACGCCGCAACCGCCAACGTCGCGAGCGGGATCGGCATGTCGGGGCGCAGGCGAATCGCTTGTTTGCTCCACGCGATGGTGTCCTCGTAGCGCTGCTCGACGAAGTGCGCGAGCGCCATGCCGATCAACGGCTGCCAGTTCTCAATCGACACCGGACGCAAGCGCAGCGCCACCTCGAACTGCTCGATCGCCGCGTTCCCTTCCCCACGAAACGCCAGCGTCTGCCCGAGCACCGAATACGCCGTGGAGTGACTCGGGTCGATGTTGATCGCCGTGTCGAGCCGCGGCTTGGCAGTGTCACGCGCGCCGACCAGCACATCGACGTAGGCCGCTACGATGTGGTGACCAGCGTCCAGCGGATGTGCGTCGGCGAAGCGCGCCCCGGTGTCATGCAGCGCACGCAGAGACTCAGGCAAGCTCTCGGACCACCGATTGATGATGTCGAGACGATGCGTCATTGCCAGCGTGTACCAAGCGAGCGGCAAGTTCGGGTCTTGGGCCAGCGCTTCGCTCAGCAAGGCGCGTGCACGCTGGTTGTCGGCTTGGTTCTGGCGCTGAAAGTGCCACGCGCCCAACAGCGAAAGCTCCCATGCGCTCGGCTGCGGCGATCGCGCGCGTTGCGCCTTCAGCGCCTCTGCTTCGAGCACGTTCTGACCGACCTCCGCGATGATCCGCGTCGCGAGCTCTTGCTGAAAGCGCAGCACGTCGACCACCACGCGGTCATAGGTCTGGGTCCAAAGGATGCGACCACTCTCGCCCTCCACCAGCCGTGCGATCACACGCACGCGATCTCCGTTGCGCTGCACGCTGCCTTCCACCCAGTAGCGCACGCGCAGCGGCGTGCTGATCTCGACCGCACCTCGCTCCGCGTCGACATTGGGCGCCACCGCAGCGTTGGGCGAGATCACCGGAAACCACCAACGGGAGAGACGCGCCAGCAGGTCTTCCGTCAGGCCGAGCGCGAGATAGCTCCCAGTCGCAGCCGGACCGAGCCATTGAAATGGCAGCACCGAGATTGCCGGCGGCGAGACGTCAACGTCACGCGTGTCGATCGGCTCGGTCTCAGGCTGCAACAGCGCGGGCAGTGACGTCGACAACAACTCCGCCAAGCGGCGCGCGGTCTCCAGGTAAACCGGCTGTCCGGCCTCCGCACGTTTGATCGTCGCAACCGACAGCGGATGCGGACCCACCGCAGACGCGGACAACGTCTCGCGGCTCAAGCCAAGGGCACGCCGTGCACGCACACACGCCTCGCCGTGCAGCACAATGGTGCGGTTGGGCGATCGATCCCCGGTTGAAGTCATCGCGGACCGTAGGAAAGCAGACCGCGCAGAGGCCGCCAAGCACGCTGGCGTTGGGCCACGAGTGCCTCTAAAGGACAGCCATGGACGAGCTTTCGCAATCGGCGCTTTGGGCGCGCAGTCAGATGGCGATGTCGCTCGGGTTTCACATCATCTTTGCGGCGATCGGGATCGCGATGCCGCTCTTGATGGTGATCGCCGAAGCGCTTGGCTATCGCACCGGTGACAAGACGTATCTCGACCTCGCGCACCGCTGGGCCAAGGGAACCGCGGTGTTCTTCGCTGTCGGCGCGGTGTCGGGCACGGTGTTGTCATTCGAGCTCGGCTTGTTGTTTCCGACGTTCATGAAGCACGCCGGCCCGGTGATCGGCTTGCCCTTCTCGCTCGAAGGCTTCGCGTTCTTTGCCGAAGCGATCTTTCTCGGCATCTATTTGTACGGCTGGGATCGCGTCAGCCGCCGCGCGCACTTGTTCGCGGGCGCGATGGTGGCGTTGAGCGGCATGGCATCGGCGTCGTTCGTGACCTTGGTCAATGCGTGGATGAACACACCACGCGGGTTCACGGTGAAAGACGGGCAGTTTGTCGATCTGGATCCGATCGCCGCCGCGCTCACGCCATTTTCGCTGCATGAAGTGACGCACACGCTGTTGGCCTCGTACATGGCAACCACGCTCGCGGTCGGCGCGATCCACGGCTACCAATTGCTGAAGGATCCGTCGTCGCGCTTTCATCGCCTGGCACTGACGGTGGCGTTGGTCGTGACGATCCCGGCGTCTCTGTTGGAGCCCGCCATCGGTCACTTCGCAGGCCAACAGGTTGCTGTGCATCAGCCGCTCAAGCTCGCCGCGATGGAAGGCTTGGAACACACGCAGACGAGCGCACCAGTGACGATCGGTCCGGTGAAGATTCCCGGCCTGCTCTCATTCATGGCGTTCAACGACTTCGACGCCGAGGTGAAGGGCCTGCGCGAGTTTCCGCGCGAAGACTGGCCACACCCGATCGTGCACCTGAGCTTCTTGGTGATGGTGGGCTTCGGTACGTTGATCGCGGGCTATGCGGCGCTCACCGCCCTTCTGTGGCTACGCACGCGAGCGTTGCCGCGATCACGTCACTGGTTGCTCGCGACCATCGCCCTCGGTCCAACCGGTGTGATCGCGATGGAAGCTGGCTGGATCGTGACGGAGGTCGGACGGCAGCCGTGGACGATCTACAACGTGATGCGCACCGCTGACGCTGTGACGCCGGTCCCGGGCTTGTGGATTCCATTCGTGGTGTTCGCGCTGGTGTACGCCGGGCTCCTTGCGATCACGTTCGCGATCCTTGCGCAGCAGGTGCGCAGCGCGACCGCGACGACGGAGGTGACCGATGTGGCCTGAGCCGGTCGAGCTGGTCGCCGTACTGATGTTGACCGCGCTGCTCTTGTACGTGGTGTTCGCAGGCGCTGACTTCGGCGGCGGCGTGTGGGACCTGCTCGCGTCTGGCCCGCGCGCCAAGGAACAACGTGCGCTGATCGAGCACGCGATCGCGCCGGTGTGGGAAGCCAATCATGTGTGGTTGATCTTCGTGATCGTGATCCTGTTCAGCGCGTTTCCCATCGCGTTCTCCGCGCTCACCACCGCCTTGCACGTTCCGCTCACGTTGGTCTTGCTTGGCATCGTCGCGCGTGGCTCAGCGTTCGTGTTCCGCAAGTACGGCGCCCGCGACGACGTCACGCACCGGCGCTGGAGTCGCGTGTTCTCCATCTCGAGCTTGGTCACGCCGTTGTTGCTCGGCGCGGTGATCGCAACCATGACCGCGGGCAACTTGCGCATCGTCGATGGCATGCCGCAGGGCAGTTACCTGTGGGCGTGGATCAACCCATTGTCGCTGTGCGTGGGCCTGTTCGCGCTCGCGTTGTTTGCATTCCTGGCGGCGGTCTTTCTGACGTTGGAGGCCGACTCGGATGCGCTGCGCGACGATTTCCGGCTACGTGCGCTTCTCGCGGGGCTCGCGGTCGGTGTCCTCGCGCTGACGACCGCGCTCGTGGCTGGCCCAACGGCGGCGCGCTTCAGTGAACGCTTGTTTGGATCGTGGTGGTCGTGGCCGTTGCAGCTTGTGACCGGCCTCGCGTCGCTCGGTGCGCTCGGCGCGCTCTGGACCCGTCGCTACACCGAGGCACGAATCGCTGCTGTGACTCAGGTCGCGATGATCGTGCTCGGTTGGGGCGGCGCGCAGTACCCCTACCTGATCGCGCCCGACGTCACCCTGCTCGACGCCGCCGCGCCCGAACCGCTCTTACGCTTGCTCGCGCCAGTGCTGTGGGGCGGGACATTGCTGCTGACCCCGGCGTTGTATTGGCTGTTCGCGATCTTCAAGACCGCGCCGCGCGCGTAACCGGGCCAACGACGGGGACGTTTCGGATCGCGGACTACCGGCCGTTGCTGACGTGGTCGTAGAAGCGGAAGGTGCCGAGGCCGCCAAAGTCGAAGTTGCCCGTGGCGGGAGAGAGCGTGCCGTGGCCTTGGTATGCGCCGTGATTGCGCACACGGATGCAGGGCTCGTCGTCCTCGCACAGGCCATCGCCGTCGCCATTGTCGCCAACCACCAGATCGGTCTCGGCACCGAGCAGATGAAGCTGCGACACGCACGCGTTGCCGTTCCAGGCGCCTGGCTCCACTACGTCGCATTGCGCTTGATCCGCGGCAGACCAGACATGCGAGATCACGCCGCTCGCGTCGGGTGTGGCCATGCGATTCAAGAAGATGTTGCCCACGATGCTTGCGCGAGGCGTCAGATCGTAGATCTGGCAGCTGCCCAAACACGGCCCGTACACCGTGGGATCAGGGAAAACCTCCGCGCCGGTGGCTGCCGGTCCCCACACGCGCTGCTCGTGCTCAAGCGCCGTCCAATCGTCGATCGCGAGCGACGCGAATGGCGCACGGCCCATCCGATCGTCGAGCGCGCTGACCGAGTCGCTCGTCTCACCGATCACGTGCCCAAGCGCGGTCGCGCCGGTCACGATCATCCAGTCGGGACTGCTGGTCATGCACATCGCGTTGAAGGGAACCACCGCGCCCATTTGGACCTCGCACGGCGTTGTGCTGTTGCCAACAACGAGCTCGCCACGCGCATTGGCCACCACGTTGAGCGCTGCGCTGACACCGACGACGCGGTTGTTGGTGACAAGCAAGCTGCCGACGTTCAATCCGCTACCCGAAAGGCCGACACCGCCCAAGTTGTTCGCGATCGCGACGATGTTGGCGATGGTGGTTCCGGCGCCCACGTTGAGACCACCGCGGTTGAGCGCGATTGTCGCGTTGATCACCACGTTGCCAAGCGATGAAAACTGGTTGGAGACATTGCCGGCACCCACGATCGTGGCGTTGATCAGACGCGTGTTGGGCGCGTCGAAGCGGACGCCGCTGTAAAACGCGTTAAGCGCACGCAAGCCGTGGATCGTGTGGGCGCCTTCGTTGATGCTCGCGCCGCCACCGAGGTTGACGGTGGTACGCACGCCGTAGCTGCCGCCGATGGTCACGCTGTCGATCAGACGATTGCGCGCGCCGTAGAGCTCGATCGGGTTGATCGTCAGCTGGTTGCCCGGGTCAGCGAATGCCACCAGGCGTCGCACGGTGTTGTGTTGACCGCCGATCAACGCGCCGGTGCCAGAGGTCACCTTGCCGCAGACCATGCCGTCGATGAGATTGCCGACGGTATCGGACGTCAGCGTGAGGCACGAGCTCGCAAGCAACGCGCGCACGTCGCGCACGGTGTTGTAGCTCGCACCCGCGATGTTGAGCCGGCCATCGACGCCTTGCACGTCGTTGTAGCTGCTGTTGCTGGCGAGCGAGATGCCGGGGCCGACGTCGTCGATGCGGCAGTGATGGCTGTCGACCAAGCCGACACCGTGCGTGGTGCCATGGGAGTGCCGCACGACGCTCGCGTGCGCGGTGTTGAGCTCCAGACCATTGGCCGCGAAGTCGACCTCGATCCACGAGAAGTCAGCGCTCGTGCTCACTGCGTGCTGGCCAGTCTGCGTGGACGGCGCGGTCAACACGGCGCCCGGTGCGGAAACCACGGCGACGTGATCACCCGTGATCAGGGCGCGACCAGTGACGCTGCTCGGGATGACGTGAATGCCCGCGGCGCCGACGAGACCCTGCGCCGTGTTCAACGACGCCACCGGGTCGCTCCACCACACGCTCGGAGCCGTGGCGTAGACGCCGGTGCTGGTGGTGATGCGCAGTGCGAGCGGTCGCCAGGCCGGGGTCACGAAGTCGACCAAATCGCGCAAGCCTGCCGCCGGAAGCAGCCCACTGCTGTGGATCACCACACCGTTGCCCTGCTCGCGGCAGAGCCAACGAAATGCGTTGGCGGTGTCGCTGATCGCTTGGACGTCGTCGCACGAATCGATCTCGTCGACGGCCACGCTGCGCAGCGCACCGACGTGGATGCAACTGCCGTAGGTCTCCATGTTGGCCGCGACGCACGGTGCGCCGCTTGCGCTCAGCAGGTCGACACCATCATTGACCAGGTAGCTCAGCCAAGAGGTCTCGCCGGGGTAAGCCGAAGCGACCACGCCGCTCAGCGTGGTTGTGGCCGCATCGCCCATGATGCTGGCGTCCATCATCGCGGTGGCGTCACGCATCGCGGCATCCATGCCGCCGTCCATGATCCCGCCCGCTCCGGCCTGTCCCGCATCCCCGCCGGTACCGCCGCTACCTCCAGTGCCCGCCTGACCCGCCTGACCCGCTTGACCACCGGTTCCGCCGCTTCCATCGATCGCACCGTCGTCGACTGCACCATCCGGCAGGACCAGCACACCGCTACCTCGGCGCGGGCGCGCAGCGCGGTAGACGCTGAACCCGTCCACGTCCATCTGCAGCGTCTTGGCAGCGTCGTCCTTGGTCACGTCGACGATCGTTTGCCACGTGGTGTCACTTTGATCTTCGAGCTTGAGCGGTCGCACCGCTTCGGCCTCGCTTTCGAATGGCAGCGTGATCGTCACCGGCCGCGCGAACACCAATCCATGTGGCTTGAACGCATAGGGCTTGCCGGCGGCCTCGAGGTGCGGAGGAAACGGCGCCACGTCACCGTCGTTGAGCTTGGTGATCTCGATCTCCTCCTCGCTCGTCAGTGCGTCGGCGGGAATCTTCACCTCCGCCCCACTCGGCAACTTCAGCTCACCGCCCATCGGACCAATGCGCTTGGTCAACGACTCGGTCGACGCGCTCACGTCGTCGTCACCGCACGCAAGCACACACGACAACAGCACCGTCCCAACACTCAACACGTGGCGCATGGCGCGGCCTCCCCTGTGTGCGGTCCGCAAGCGCTCGCGGCCGGTCGAGGCCCCGTTGTACGCACAGTCTCCAGCGCTGAACACCCGGTCGCTGGCTTTTTTGGCGCGCCGCGCCCTGACCTGTGACGTCGCGCGACGTTGCGGATCCTCCGCGCTACTGCGCGCGAGCGCCGTCTCTGACGCGCTGCAACATCGTGCGCAACAGACGCCGCAGGTTGTCGCGCACCGCTTCGTCTTCGCCCAATGCAGGCAGAACGTCTGCGATCGCCTCGAGCGTCGAGACGTATTCGCGCCGCGGCTCGCGGCGTAACTTGCCGTACAGCGATGGCTCCCGTGGGCTCAGCGCGATGCGCGGCAGCTTCAGCAGCCACGGGTTGCGCCACCACAACGTCTTGGCCTGACTCCAGGTGCCGTCGAGCACGATGATCCCGTGCAGCCTGTGATTGCCGAGACTGCGCGGTGCGCCTTTGCGATCGACCAGCAGGACCGGCGTGCGTTGAGCCAGGTCCGCAGCCTGATCAGACAGCTTGGCGGCCGCCAAGACCGCCCAATGTTCACGCTGACCTTCGGGCAGATCCAGCGCGTGCTCCAACGACGCCCACGACAAACCCACGCGGATCTCCGCGCGCGGCAAGGTCGCGGTCACCAAACGCGCGGTACCGAGGAGCGCATCGTCTTCCTGCGGATGCTGCAGGATCACCACGCGCAGCTTGGTGTTCACTTGCGTCACGCGATCGCACACGCAGATGCCCGCAGGCTTTCCGCAACGCGCGCACGCCTCGACCAGAGAATTCACGGCGCGACCTTAGCAGGTCGTTCGAGAACGACCTGCGCACTGTTGAAAAGCGCGTCGATCTGAGCAACCGCCCGCAAACAGGCGATGTCCGCGCGCGGTCAATCGCTTGGCCAGGTTGGTCATACCGACAGCGCCGCACACTGCGTAGGTTCATCAGCGTACTTACTGCATCAACACCCAGAGGCGGGTGCGTCGCACCACCCAAACAAAGACGCACCCGCCTCGTCATTTTCGGGAGCAGCGCGCGCATGAAACCTCAGCGCAGCACGCAGCGGCGCATCGGCCTCGCGATCGTGATCGCGTTGGGCAGCGCCGCCTGTGACGATCCACGCATGGCCCCTGTCGCCGGCAGCGGTGGCGGCGCAGCCACTGCAGGCACTGCGGGATACGGCGGCGCGGCCGGAGCGAGCGGCGGCGTGTCAGGCACCGGTGCGGGAGCCGGTGGCGAGCTCGCGGGCATGGGCGGCAACGCCGGGAGCGGAGGCAGCGCCGGACTTGGTGGCAGTGGCGGCGGTGCGGGGAGCGCGGGAACCAGCGCAACGGACGCCGGTGCTGCGATGCCGTGTCCAGGCACGTTCGAGTGTGTAACTGATCCGATCTTCAACGCGTTGAGCGCGTGCTTGCCACCGGGGGGAATGGATCTGCCGCCCGCATGCACCACTGACGCGGACTGCGTGGCTGCGGGTCTGTCCGAAGGGCTGTGTCTGACCGAGGAAGAGACCGGTCTCAACGGCTGTCTTCAGATCTGCACGCCCTGAGCGTAAACACCCTGCGTTACGTCGACGTGCGAGATGCGCGGAACTGCTTCGGCGTCATGCCCGTCCAACGCTTGAACGCGCGGTGAAAGCTGCTGACCTCGGAGAAGCCGAGGCGAAACGCGGCTTCCTGAATCGTCGTGTTGTGCTCGCGCAGCACGTTGCACGACAGCTCGCCCATCGCGCGCGCCACCACGTCGCTGAACGACGTGCCCTCTTCCTGCAAACGTCGCCGCAACGATCGCGCGCTCATGCCCAAGCGACGCGCCATCGTCTCCATGTCCGGCTCCATGTCGGTGAAGTGATGCACCACGAGCTGATGGATCCGCTGCGCAAGACCTTGGGTGCCCGCATCGAGCGCCGACAGTTGTGCATCGGCTTGCGCCTTGAGCACCTGAAACAGTTGCGGATTGGGGTGCAACTGCACGGTGTCGAGCGCGGCCGTCGGCATCACCAGGCTGGTCGTCGGCTGCAGAAAACGCACCTCGCAGTCACCGAAGATGCGCGTGTATTCGTCCGCGTACGCGGGCGCTCCGTGCTCGAACCAGACTTGTCGCGGCGTCTTGCCCACGCGCAAGAACATCTGTGCGATGCGCAGCAAGCGCGTCATGCCGAACTCCGCGCGCAGTCGTGAGCAACGCGGCGTGGTGCGTGGAAAGTTGTAGATCAGCACTGAGTCGTCGCCGCGCGCCATCAAGTATGACGCGGGGCAATCGCTGACGATGCGGTGGTAACGAAAGAAGACGTCGAGCCCTTCGCGGATCGTGCGGCAATGGGACGCCAGATAGCCGACCACTTGAAACGCCGACAGCGATTGACTGTCGCCCATGTGCAAACCGAGGGCCGGATCGCCCGTGAAGTCCAGCGCAAGCTCTTGCAGCCGATCGTACGCCGGCAAGTCCAGACGTGCGTTCGGGTCATCGAGCAGCGAACGATCGAGCCCGCTCTTGTTAAGGAACGTCTCCGTGCTCACGCCGGATCGCTCCACCGCTTCAAGCAACGTACGCACCAGCGAGATCGAGATGCTCATCGATGATTCGGCATTCGGGTCACATCACCACACGCCACGGGCTGACAAAGGTACGGCACCGCGGTCCTGCTTCGAAGTCATTGTCGCCCAGGCCAACGCTCGCTTTCTGTGCCAACCTTCTGCTCAATGCAGAGCCGCATCACGTCGAGCGAGGAACGAGAAGTCCTGAGCGCGAACGCAGAGCTCTATCGTGCGTTTCGGGAGCGCGACCTCGCCGCGATGCGAGCGCTGTGGTCACAGGAACACCCTGTGGCGTGCATTCACCCGGGCTGGGAGGCGCTGTACGGCCGCGACGAAGTGATGGCGAGCTGGCAGGCGATCTTGGAGAACCCGGACGCACCCGATGTCAGCTGCGTGGAAGCCAATGCGGCCGTGCTCGGCGAGACCGCTTACGTCACCTGTGTCGAGCAGCTCGGGCCGCAGGTGGAGCTGGTCGCCACCAACCTGTTCGTGCGCGAAAACGGGCGCTGGAGGCTGGTGCATCACCAGGCGGGACCGTTCACCCGTGATTCCGAGCGCGAGGTCGATCCGACCGAGCTGAACTGACCGCGCAGCGGCAGCCGCAACTTCCGGTCAATTAGGGGTGGATTTCCCGGGCAACCTGCCCTAAATAACCGCCCACCGCGCGGTCCGGCACACCTCGGGCGCACGGTACGGGCGATTAGCTCAGCTGGTAGAGCAGGGGATTCTTAATCCCTTGGCCGATGGTTCGATTCCATCATCGCCCACCTCGTACTTCTCAACGTCGACGTCGCGCTGGCTGTCCTCACGACGACTTCGGCGCGTCTCACGCAGCGCGGCCCCGCATCGTCGGCACATCGCGCGTGTAGACCGGCACGTAACTCGGCGGCGCGTCGATGTGCAGCAGCTCGCGAACAGTGGTGAGTGGCAAAGGCAGGAGCGAAACCCAGTCTTGGCCGGGCAACCATGCGGCACGCACACCGCGCGCAAAGCCATTGAGGATGACGCGGCGATAGGCGTTGGGCGCACGGCTCAACGCCACCGCGACGATCAACGCGATGCCGGGCGCACGCGTCTGCGCAAACGTGAAGGCGAGCAGCGACGACTCGCCGATCAGATCGCCGCGATAACCCGTGATCGCGTGCCACAGGTCGTGCATGTCGCGCATGCGGTGACGAAACAGCTCGCGCTCCACACCGATCACTTCCGTGCGCCAACGTCCGGTGCTGCCTTCCGCGCTGGCATCGACCAGGCCACCGGGAGTGATGCCTTCGGCGTCGATGAAGCGCAGGTAGGCACGACCCAAACTGTCCTCCGGCATCGCCTCCAGACGCGCGCGATCGCACAGCGTGCTCAACAGATCCTCGCGCGACGACAGCACGCGGTGACCGAGCGCCGTGCGGCTGAAGCGAATGAACTGACGCTGCGCGGCCGGACCCGACAGGGACTCCACGATCCGAAACACCTGCGCGGTGTCGTCCGGATTCTTCGCGAGCGCGCGCATCGCGGTAAGCGCTGCCTTGAAGTCGACCTGCCCCGGTGACGGTGGTTTCGGTGCTTGCTCTCGGTGCTGCTGGAACACGTGCGTTCTTTCCGATCCCGACCCTGCTTTGGCCATGTAGCCACTTCCCTCGCGGGCTGTCGACGGAGGGCCGGTTTTTCACGCATTTTGAGGCCCACACTGGCGGTTGAGCTGGTTGACAGACGGACCTTCGCCGCTACTATGCGCCTCCCATTGCGGCCGTAGCTCAGCTGGATAGAGCGCCAGTCTACGGAACTGGAT
>JACZCZ010154208.1_pt1 | contig 12645 bp, 10 predicted proteins | sample 8641811 | NCBI WGS metagenome assembly JACZCZ01 (sample SAMN15324610, study PRJNA640507) | soil metagenome | isolation source: intercropping peanut in the first line | place: China: Luxin town, Laibin City, Guangxi Province | collected 2019-07-25 | depth 10cm m | reverse complement strand
GTCCCCCGGGCCACTGCCCAAAACGCGGGCCCCCGGGCTCCCGTGCGGGCCCGCGACATTGCCGCCGATGTCGTCGGTATCGACAGGCACGGACGGGGTACCCGGCTGGGCGAAAACGGGCGCCGCCGCAGCGATCAGCCACGCACTGGCGAGACGGCTCAGCTCCGCGACATTCCGCATCCACCCCCCGAACGCAGCCGGCGCTGGTTGCCGGCCTCCCGTGGAATTCGTACGCTACACGGGAGCCGAAGTCCCGAAAAACTGCGGAAAACTCCGGAAAAACCAAGAACGCCGGCAACACGCAGCATGGCAAGCACCCCACCGGAAATCGCTGCCGCGCATGCGCAGAACCGCGCGTACCGGTTCGACGAGTTCACGCTCGAGGTCGCCGCACGAAAACTCACGCGGGGCGCTGCCGCGACGGCGGTTCCGTCGCGCGCCTTCGACACGCTCGTCTATCTGCTCGAGCACCGCGAGCGACTGGTGTCGAAAAACGAGCTCATCGACGCGATCTGGTCGGACGTCGTCGTGACCGACGACAGCTTGACCCATGCAATTTCCGTCGTGCGCCGAGCGCTTGGCGACGAACGGGACCATCCGCGCTACATCCAAACCGTGCCGAGGCGCGGCTATCGCTTCATTGGCACCGTGCGAGCCGCCGAGGCCGAGCCACCGATTAAGCCCGGCGAGCCAAACGCAGCGCCGGCTGCCGCGCGGGTCGTGGCAGCATCGCCATCGCGCCAAGCCGGCGGGTGGGCGCGGGTCGCCGCAGGCGCAGCCGTGCTCGCGCTCGTCGTGGCGCTTTTCGCAATCTTCGTGCGGCTCACGTCTTCGAACGATGTCGCCGCGCGATCGGTCTGGTTATCCCAACCGTCGCCGCCCGAGGCGAGCATCGCCTCCGGGGGCGTGCTGTCGCCCGACGGCCGCTATCTCGCCTTCGTCGCCCGTGACGACATCGCCGGCAGGAACGCGCTGTGGCTGCGTTCGCTGCAGTCGAGCACGCTCGAACGGCTTCCCGATACCGACGACGCGGCGAAGCCGTTCTGGGCGCCGGACTCGCGCCGTATCGGGTTTTTCGCCAATGGCAAACTGATGACCGTCGAAATCGCGAGCCGCGAAGTGGTCAACGTCGCCGATGTCGACGTGGTAGTAGCCGGCGGCACGTGGGCACCCGACGACACGATCTTGTTTGCGCTGTGGCCGAGCGGCCTTTATGCGGTTCCCGCGAGCGGCGACGGGCGCGTGGAGTCGATCGCTAGGCTCGATCGCAAAGCGCGCGACATCGCCTTCGCGTGGCCGCAGTTCTTGCCGGACGGGCGACGCTTTCTCTATCAAATCGTGAGCCTCGATCCCGAGCGCAGCGGCGTCTACGTCGGGAGCCTCGATACGGACCGCGCTTCTCGCCTCATTGCAGGCGACTCGGCCGCAACGTTCGCGGCGCCGCGGCACGTGCTGTACGTCGAGAACAACCAGCTGCTTGCCGCCGAGATCGACGCCGAGAATCTCGAGCTCACCGGCCGTACGAGCATCGTCGCGCGTGAGGTTTCCCCACCGTTGCTGGGTGCGGATAACGTCGTATCCGCCGCCGGTGAGCTGCTCGCTTTTCAACACGGCGTGAGGAATCGAAACCTGGCGTGGTTCGATCGCGAGGGACGCAACGTCGGTACGTTGCCGCTGCCCGCGACACTGTTCAATCCGCGCATCTCGCCGGACCAGTCGCGCATCGTCGCGACGAGCGCCGTTACGAACAATCCCGGCCTGTGGCTCGCGCATCTGACGGGTACCGAGGTCGCACGGCTCGAAGCCGACGCGATTGCGCCGCTGTGGGCGCCCGACGGCGAGCGCATTGCGTTCACGGCACGCGACGGCTTCGACCTGCTCGTGCGCGATCTCGACGGAGCGGAGCCGCCGCGCCTATTGATCAGCGACGACACGATTAAGCTGCTCGGCGATTGGTCGCCGAGCGGCGCCGAGTTCGTTTACACGCGTATCGACGGAGCTGCCAGCTTCGATCTGTGGATCGCTCGAGCCGACGACGGCAGCACTCGGCCGTTGCTGGCAACGCCCGCCAACGAGATGCAAGCGCGCATCTCGCCGGATGGCCGATGGCTCGCCTATGCGTCCGACGAATCCGGCGCTCTCGAGGTTTACGTGCAGCGCTACCCGGAGCTCGGCGACAAACGCCAAGTTTCGATCGGCGGCGGCGGTCAACCGCAATGGCGCGGCGATCAGCAGGAGCTGTTCTACCTTTCGGCGGACCGCGCCGTCGCGGCCGTCCCCGTCGAGACGGGTTCGGACATCGCGTTCGGCACGCCGCGCGCGCTGTTCCGCGCGTCGGTCTCCGGCAATCCCGCGGACGCGCGCGATCTCTACGCGGCCGCCGCGGACGGCTCCAAGTTCCTCCTCGAAGATCCCGTCGCGGAAACCAGCGACCGGCCGATCACGGTGATCGTCGATTGGGCGGCCGCATTGGCGGAGCCAGTGTCGCGACCGACCCTGCTGTCGCGGCTTTCGCGCTGAGCGTCAAGGCCGCCACTCGTCCGTAGGTTGCGGCAAAGCACCTTGCCCGTGCGACGTCGCTCCCGCGACGCTGTCGCAATTCATCTCGGCCGCCGGCGGCGTGTTCGGTGGGCACTTGAACAGCCCGGACTTACCGCGGCCGCCCGCAGGCCGACCGTTACGCAACGGATGCAGCCCGATGCTGAAAATCGTGCCCGGTGGGAATGCGTCGACGGTCACTCCATCCTGCGCCACTTGGCTCGCGGCGCGTAGCTCGACGGCCCACACGACGGGCTGGCCGGACCCATCGCGCACGACGCTCTTGCGCGTTCCATCGAGCGGGGAAAAGAAAATCTGCAGGTGATTTGCATCGGGGCTGATGCGCGTGACGACGCCCGTGAAAACGAGGGTCTTCTTCTCGTCATACATCGCGAACGAGTGGTGCGCATCGGCTGCTCGCATCCCGATTGCGGCAACGACAACGGCTGCCCCCGCAACCCCAATGCGCCTACGGCACGCCCGTGTCATTCGCCTCTCCTCAGTCGAACCCGAAAAGGCCCGGACGCTGCGGCCGATCCATACCGGCCTCGTGATAACGCTCCCAAATTTGCGCCCACGGCCTGCCGTAAATGTCCGGCACGGTGTAGTCGATGGTCGTTCCAGGCGCAACCGGCGTCGTGAATCCATCGACCGGATAGTTGTATTGCAGGCACTCGATGTACACGTAAGGATTGCCCTCGTTGAGTCTCCCCGTTTTGTTCCACGAGTGCACGATGCGTACGGGCTCTACGAGCGCTTCGGGGTCGTAGAGAATCGTTTCGTGCAGAATGCCCACGTGCTCGCCGCGCTCGTTCTTGCGGGGCGTATAGATCTCGATGGTCTGCAGCTTGCTGCTGTGCTCGAAGGCGCCGTGTGAGAACCAGCCCTGGATGTTCGACGTCCAAGTCACGAGCGCCTCGTCGTCCCAAAAGCCGATCGTCTCGCCGTACCAACGCGGCACGGCAGGGCCGAGCCGCGGTGTCGCACCGCTCTCGTCGAAACGCCGGCCGATCTGGATGTGCGTGATGAAATTCTTGGCGGTCGCGTTCAATATCTGCACTAGGTCGGGCGTCATCAGCACCGACGGCGCAAAACCCGAGTACTGCGCGAAGCGCCGCATGAACCCTTCCGGCTGGCAATACGATGCAGGCCATTGCGGCGCGTTGCTCACGGCGTAGTGGTACATCTGCTGCACGAACCGCGTCTGATACTCGGGCGTCAGCAGCGCGAGATACGTCGGAATCTGCACGACGTTGCCGTGATACCAAGTTGCTAGCTTGCTCGTCTCACGCGAATACGTGCCGTTCCAATTGGGCAACGTGGCTTGCTCATACGCCGTCGGGCCGCCGCGCGCCCGAACGTCGGCGAGCATGGCCTCGTAGTGTTCTTTCGCCGTCGCAAACGGGTACGGGCTCACGATGTGTTCGCGCGGATAGTCGCGGTCGCAGTAGCCCCACGCGGCCGTCGCAGGCGGATGCTCGCCGATCGTCGGCGCTTCCGTCGTACCCCATTGCGCTTCGAGCCCGACGGGTGAGTTGCAGCGAAAGTAACGCGCGTCGCTCCAAAGCGCTCGATCGCGATAGAAATCCTTCGTCGTGAAGAGGTCGTGCGGCAGCGGCGTTACGCCGGGCGGCGCAGCGCCGTCCTTCGCTGCAAGAATCGGCACGACGCCGGCCGGCAAACCGGGGCCAAACGCCATGCCCTTGCCGTCGGGCCCGACGATCGCGTCGGCACGCGGCGGCAACGGCGCACCGCGGCCGACTCGCGCTTGCGCCGCGATGCTGGCGCACGAGATCGCCGCGGCGATGGCGACCGATGCGGTGAGCCAAGACGGCAACATTGTTCCCCCCGCCGCGCGCGGCGCACGCGCGCTTCGTCATCGCACATCATGCAAGGGACAACGCACACGAATCCTGAACGGTCGACGAAAAGGGCGGAAAAGAGCCGAATGCCGTGCACCCGCCCGAGTGCGCGAGGCTGATCCGCGTAAGATGCGGAGTACCTAAACGCGGCCGGGGGGCGATGCGGATGGCAGACCGACGGACGTTCCTCAAATCACTGGCGGCGGCGGGCACGGCGTGGCTGGCGCCCCCCGGCGGCCTCATCGCCCAGGAGCGCGTCAACAGAGTCGACGTGCGCGGCGGCGCGATCGACGTACACCACCACTTCGTTCCGCCGGGCCACGCCGCCGGGCCGCGGCCCTGGTCGCTCCAGGCATCGCTCGACCAGATGGAGCGGTTCGGGATCGGCGTCGCGATCCTCTCGATGACGCAGAACGGCAACCTGCTGTACGACGGCACCGAGAGGGGACGCGACGAGATCCGCCGCGGCAACGATTACGGTGCCGAGCTCGTGCAGAGATACCCGAAGCAATTCGGCCAGATGGCGGGCGTGCCGCTACCCGACCCCGACGGCTCCTTGCGGGAGATCGAGTATGCCTACGACACGCTGAAGGTCGACGCCATCGGCATCTACAGCAACGACAACCAGGGCCGCTGGCCGGGCGACACGTACTTCGAGCCGATGTGGCAGGAATTGAACCGCCGCCGCGCGATCGTCTACATGCATCCGCTGGCACCGACGTGTTGCGGCAACCTGAGGTATGGCGCCCCAGCGTCGATGCTCGAGTACGACTTCGACGTCACGCGCGGCGTCGCGAGCATCGTGCTCAACGGCGTGATGTTCCGTTACCCGAACATCCGCTTCATTACCGTCCATTCCGGCGGGACCGTGCCGATGCTGGCCGGACGCATGAAGGACCGCGTGCCGACGGGCGCGCAGCAGTACTTGCCGAACGGTCTCTACGCCGAGCTGCGCAAGTGGTACTACGACATCGCGCACGCGAGCTTCCCGTGGCCCATGGCCGCGATGCGCGCGTTCATGCCGGACTCGCAAATCCTGTTCGGCACGGATTACTCGCCGGAGCCGATCGAGTCCACGGTGAACGAGTTGCCGGGCCTGTCGCTGCCGAAGGAGTTCGAGCAGATGCTGCTGCGCGGCAACGCCGAGCGTCTGTTCCCACGGTTCAAGGCGTAATCGCCCGGGCGGCGTTCCGACAGTCGACGAGCTATTGCTCTTCCGGACGCCGGCACACCACCTTCGACAGCTCCATCCCGGCGCCTTCGACGCGCATGCAGGTTGGCCGATAGCGGTCGCGCACGTAGTAGGCGTCCTCGAAATCCTCCTGCCTGGGGTTTTCCATGCAGTCGTACTCGAACGGGTGCCGCGCCTCGCTCCTCTTCCAGCTACGCTTGAACGTGAACGGGGCGTCGTAGTACTCCGAATCCGTGACCGTCACCTCGATGTCGATACTGCCGCCGTCGGCCGAGAGCGTGAGACGCTCGACCGTGTGCAGCTTCGTGCTCGTGGGCTGCCCCCGCGCATCGAGCTCGGCGTAGCCGTTGAACCCCGTCGTGTCGATCACGAGCGTGTCGCCTTCCCAGCGACCGATGGAATCGCCCACGTAACTCGGCTCCAGGCTCGGCGGGTGCTCGGCGCCCAATCGCACCCGCCGCGCCATGCGCGGCATCTCGAACAGCAGCGTGAGCTCGTCGGCGGATTGCAGAATCAGAATCTTTTCGCGCGGCATCGTCATCGTCGAAACAGCGCCCGGCCGGCACGACGTCCAAGCCGTGTGCATGATGTCGCCGGCCGCCATCGCGGCGGCGCCACGGCCGACGAGGGCCCGACCGGCCTCCGAGAGCGTCGCCTCGGGCACCATGATGCCGAAGGTCTTCGGCTCCCACATGCCGCTGAAGCGCGGCGCTGCAGCAGCGTCGCCGCTAGCGCTGGCAACGGCCGGGGTAACGGCGGGCCGCGCGTTCGCCGCCCGTGGGGGCAACGCGGCGCGCACCGCGGGCTCGCCGTCGGCGATCCGGTCGGGACAGACGTCGTCCCCTACCTGCGCCGCCGGATCGCGATGGAAGTACAGCACGGCGTCCCAAGGTGCGGTGTAGTTGTCGGGATCTTCAATCGTCAGCCGATCTTCCAGGCGCCCGTCGGGAAGCACGCGCAGGCGCTCCGTCAGCACCAGCTGGTCGGAGTGAGGTAAACCCGACGCGTCGAGCGCCGTGACGTCGCTCAAGCCCACGGTGCGGATCACCAACGTATCGCCCTCCCAGTGGCCGACCGGGAAGCCCATGGTCACCGGCAACGGCGGATCGTCGACCGCGGGGCCGGCCAAATCGACGACACGATGCCAGCGGTACCAACCATGGATGAACGCGAGATAGTCGCCGTCGCGGCGCACCTCGAACGGATACGGCATGGTGAGCACACGGGGCATTCCAGGGCCCGCGCACCAAGTCGTTTGATCGAACGCAGTGTCTCCGGACCGCTTCCGCTCCAGCAGGTTCGCATGAAGCGAGGCCGCCGCAGCAGTCAGCGGCGGTGGCGATCCGTCGACCGCGAGGAGCCGCTCGGGAGCGGCATCGGGCACCCAGATGCCGAGCACGGCCTCCGGCCCGCTCGGCGCGCCGGTGGTGCTAGGTTCCGGACTGCATGCGGCGGGCATCGCGGCGCAAACCAGCATGCCGACGCGGCGGCTGTTCATTCTTCGCTCTCCTTCGTGCATCACGGGCCGCTGGGCGCTGGCGGCGGAGGCGGCCTGACCCGCGCCGCGACACCATCGAGCTGGCGACCGTCCGGGAACGTGAGCACGCGCAACGTCCCATACGGCGTACCGTTGCGGGCCGGCGAAAGCAGCATCGTCACCTCATCGCCCGCTTTGACGCTGGTTTTGCGCCAGCCCATGTTGACGTTCAAGCTCGGCGAACCGATCTCGACCGACCACTCCACCTTCGTTCCGTCGGCGCCGTCGACGAGCAACTGAATGTAGGAATGCGGATTCGTCCACTGCACTTCCTTCACGGTGCCTTGGATCGTCGTCTGCTTCGTGTAGTCGAACTCGGCTGACGAGTGATGCGCCCTGGCGACGCTCATCGAGACGAATGTGATTGCCGCGGCCATCGTGCCGCGCAATCGCCAGCGACTGAATCGCATACGTGCCCCCCTATGCGGCGCAGCAAATGTGCGCGCCTGAGTATACAGTCGCTGCGAGCGTTCGCAGCATCTCAACTACACGGAGATTCCCCATGCGCCCGGTAAGCTCCCGCAGTGTTCGCGTCTTCTTTCTTGCGAGCGTCGCCCTGCTCGGCGCGACCGCAGTACGCGCCCAAAGTCAGCAGGAAGCGCTCGATCGCTTTCTCATCAACGAGCTCCAATCCCGCTACGCGCTTGCGCACGACTTGACGGACCCGGCGATGTACGCGGCGGTGTTCACCGAGGACGCCGAGCTCATTGGAGCGGGGCGGCTGCTCGCGAAGGGCCGCGACGCACTGCACGCAGTCGGCGTCAACGATCGCAAGCGCTTCAATGCCGGCGCGAAGGACGGAGAACGGTCTTTCGGGGCGCTGCGCCACATCATCACCAATTCGGTCATCGAGCTCGCCGGCGATACGGCGGCCACGGGAATCTGTTACGTGATGACCGTCGTGAACCGGCCCGGCGGAGGCCCCGAGATTCTCAGCCTTGGCCGGTACGAGGACGAATACCGCAAAGTGGCGGGGGTTTGGCTGATCGCCAAGCGCACGATCGTCATGGACATGGGCAACTCGGAACTCGTCAAGGCTACGGGCCTGTTCGGCGAATAGCGGCGAGAGCTTCGCGCGGGTCGACCGCAAGCGCGAGCTTTAGACGTCACTGCGGCGCCGCGAGCGCAGCAAGGTAGTCCTCGTCGCTGACATGCTCGAACAACTCGCCGCCGCTGCCGTCGACGAACTGCCAGATCGCAAGGTGAGTCAGCGCATGTGTCGGCGTTGCGCCATGCCAGTGCGCAACGCCCGGCGGCGTCCACACGACGTCGCCGGCCCTGATTTCGCGTTTCGCGCCGCCGCGCTCCTGGACCCAGCCGACGCCGGCCGTGACGATGAGGTACTGGCCCGCCGGATGGTTGTGCCACGCGGTGTGCGCACCCGGCTCGAACGTCACCTCGACCGCGGTCAAGGGGCTACTCGCCGATGCGCCGAAAAGAATCTCCGCGATCGCGGCGCCGGTGTACGCCTGCTCCGGGCCGCGAATCGTGGTACGCGCCTCGATCGGACTGATCTCGATCTGCTCCTCGGCGCTCGCGCCGATGCAAAGAGCCGCGACTAAGACACTCACCGTCAGCTTCCGCATCGCGTAATCCTTCGTCGAGGATGACCCGTCGACGATTGCGATGATAGGCCGGTACGCCGCGTTTGCAATCGATTGCACCGGGCGTTAGTTTCGCGCAGACACCGTGAGCGCCGTTCGCGGCGCGGAGACTCACCGATGCAACGGCGCTTCCAGCGTTCTGTCGCTCTCGTCTTGCTCGTGCTGCAGAGCCCATCAGCATTCTCGCAACCGCCCTCGCCGCCCAAGGTCGGTATCGAGCCCGACGGCACCGTGCACATGCCCGCGCAGTCCGTGCCCGTGTCGGGATTCTTGAGCGCCGAAGGCAAGGCGTATCTCGCGGAACACCTCCGCAATCTGCAGCGGCCCGAGCTGCTCGTTCAAGAAAACGGCGTGCCGCAGCTGCTCGCGGGGTACATCGCGCGGCAGCGCGAGCTATTCGCCGTCGACCGTGAAGAATCGACGATCGGCGGCGTGCACGCCTACGTCTACACGCCGCGCAACGGCATCGCACCGGAGAACCGCGATCGCGTGCTCATCGAGCTGCACGGCGGCGGCTTTCGCGACTGCTGGCAAGCGTGCGCCGAGCTCGAATCCCGGCCGATCGCGGCGCTCGGCCGCATCAAAGTGGTGAGCCTCGACTACCGTCAAGGACCGGAGCATCGACATCCGGCGGCGAGCGAGGACGTAGCCGCAGCGTACCGCGAGCTGCTGAAAACCCATCGCGCGGAAAACATCGGCATCTACGGTTGCTCCGCCGGCGGCATGCTGACCGCCATGTCCGTCGCGTGGTTCCAGCGCCACGGGCTGCCGCGGCCCGGCGCGATCGGCATTCTGTGTGCCGGCGCCGCGAGCGTAGACGGCGGTGCATTCGGCGGCGACGCCAGCTACACGACACTGCCGCTCGGCGAGGGCCGCGTGCTGGCGGCGGGCGCGCCGGGCAATCCCGTACCGATGGATTACTTCGCGGGCACCGACGCCGACGACCCACTCATCGCCCCGGCGAGCTCTCCGGAAACGCTCGCGCTGTTCCCGCCAACGTTGATCGTGACGGGCACACGGTCTTTCGAGCTCAGCAATGCGGCGTACACGCACGCTCAGCTCGTGAAGCACGGTGTGGAGGCCGACTTGCACGTGTGGGAAGGCATGTTCCACGGGTTCTTCTACAACCCCGACGTGCCGGAGTCGCGGGAGTGCTACGACGTGATCGTCGACTTCTTCAGCCAACGCCTCGGTGCGCGATGACGTCCCGGAGCACCCGCCGTTGGTCGGCCCTGTGCCTGCTGCTCTGTTACCGGCTCGGCTTCGCGCAGACGGCGGACGAGGATCGCAGCCTGCATTGGGTCAGCAGCTGGGGCGCCGCTCAGCAACTCGCCGCGGAGACGCTGCCCGTCTGGGTAGTGCCGCCGCCCCGCGAACCGAACGAGCCGCCCCCGCCGCCGATGCTCCCGCCCTATCCCACATCGTTCCGCGAGCAGACGGTTCGCATGATCGTGCGCACGAGCATAGGCGGCGAGAGCCTGCGCCTGACGCTGTCGAACGCACTCGGCATGGACACGGTGCACATCGGAGCAGTGCACGTGGCCATCCGCGAGCGCGACGCGGCGATCGACGCAGCGACGGACCGCACCGTCACGTTCGGCGGCAACAAGTCGTTGTCGGTGGAGCCGGGCGCGCTGGTCGTCAGCGACCCGATCGCGCTCGCGGTGCCGGCCCTCACGGAGCTCGCAGTCTCGCTGTATCTGCCAAACGAGACGCGCAGCGTGACGACGCACGAGTTCGCGCTCAACACGACCTATGTGTCGGACGGCAACGCCGTGAGCGCGGTCGCATTGCCGAGCGCGGCGACCAATCGCACGTATTTTTGGCTGACGGGCGTCGAAGTGCTCGCCGCAGCGCAGTCGGCCGCGATCGTCGCCTTCGGCGATTCGATCACCGACGGCGTCCCGACGACTACGGGCACGCACCGCGCGTGGCCGGCGTTACTCGCCGCGAAGTTGCAGGCGAACGGTGCAACGCGCCATCTGGCCGTGATCAACGCGGGGATTTCGGGCAACCGCGTTCGGCGTGACGTCATCGGCAGGAGCGCGCTGGGCCGCTTCGATCGCGACGTGCTCGCACGGGCTGGCGTGCGGTGGCTCGTGCTGTTCGAAGGCATCAACGACATCACCTTCTCCGCGCTACCCGGAGTACCCGCCCCGCAACGCACGACGGCGGACGAGCTCATCGCAGCGCTCGAGCAGCTCGTCGACCGAGCACACGCGCACGGCATCAAAGTCATGGGCGGCACGCTGATGCCGATGGGCGGACTATGGCTGCACAACGCCGAGACGGAGGCGATGCGGCAGCGCGTCAACGACTGGATCCGCACGAGCCCCAAGCTCGACGCCGTCGCCGATTTCGACGCAGCTACCCGCGACGCTCGGCAACCGTCGCAGCTACGACCTGAGTACGACAGCGGCGATCACATTCACCCGAACGACGCCGGCAACGCGGCGATGGCTGCCGCCGTCGATACTGCGATCTTCGCGCCTTGAGCCGAACGCCTCACGGCGTCCTGCATTCATAGCTGCGCGCATCCGCGGCGTTGCCGCCCGTGAAATGCGCGTAGCTGGGATATGGGCACAGCGGTCGACTCGCGCCCTGCATCGTTCTGCCCGTCGCCGTGACTGCACCCGGCGCGTCACCCTTCTCGACCCATTCGGCGAGCGGCGTCAGAAGATCGAACGAATCGGGCGTCAGCTCCCCGCCTTGGCAATGGCCCATGCCGGGTACGAGGTACAAACGTCCGTAGTCGTCGACCTGCTGGACCGCGCCATTCGCCTCCCCGATCTCTTTGAAGTAGCGCACGGTGTCGTTCGCCGAGAACCAAGGGTCCGCCTCGCCGTGATAGAAGATCTGCTTGCCACCGTTGCCGATGAACGAAGTCAGGTTGTAGTACGAGGCCGTGCTGCCGAGCGCCTCGTTGGCGGAGATCGCATCGAGAAATTCCGCATCGACGTTCTGGTCTTGCATCTCCGCGCCGTTCTGGCCGATCGGCGGGCTACCGCCCGCGAGCAGCAACCCCGGTAATCCGCCGGCGTCGTCGATACCGGAGTCGTATGGATACGAGACGTAGACCGGAAAGCCGGCGGCGTTCACGGGCCCGGCCATGGCGCGCGCGAGCGCGTCGGCTTTGTTCGGGGCTAGGCATTGCGCCGTCGGCGTCGAGGCGGCCGCGCACGCGAGCTCGGTCGGGTCGAAGTCGCACGAGGTGCGGTTGAAGATCAGCCCATCGGCCTGACCGTCGAGCGCGTCGCAGCGCTGCATGAGCGCGTTCATGACGAGACGCTCCTCGTCCTGCGTGAACGGGTCGCGCGGCGTCTCGACTTTCGCCTTGACGTACTGATTGCTGATCCAACGCAGCGCGAGATTGCTCAACGTCGTCCGCATCGCGGGGGCGCCGGAGACGATGCCGTCGAACAAATACGGATAACGCTGCGCCATGATCATGCCTTCGCGGCCGCCGGTCGAGCAGCCGACGAAATATTTGTGATGCGGCGCCTCGCCGTAATACGACTCGACGATCGGCAGCGTGGCTTCGGCCGTCTTCGCGTTCGCTTGGAACTGGAAATTGAGCAGCGCCTGCTGATCGGCCATGAAGCTGCCGTCGAAACCGCTGCCCTGATGACCGCTGTCGGTCGCGACCACGGCGAAGCCCTGCTCGAGCGCGCTGCGCTCGCCGGCCGCCTGCGCCCCTGTCGGCTCGCGGATCGCGCCGTTCAACCCACCGCCGCCCTGGAACAGAAAACGCCCGTTCCACTGCGCGGGCATGTTGACCGCGAATCCGATCGCGTAAGCCTTGCCGTCGACTCCCGTTCGGCGCTCGAAACTGCCGGCGACGTGGCAATGCGGCGGTAACGTCGTCTCGGCGCCGGGACGCGCGGCGACCGTGCGATTCGCGTAGAAGCGGGC
>JACZCZ010116224.1_pt1 | contig 12655 bp, 9 predicted proteins | sample 8641811 | NCBI WGS metagenome assembly JACZCZ01 (sample SAMN15324610, study PRJNA640507) | soil metagenome | isolation source: intercropping peanut in the first line | place: China: Luxin town, Laibin City, Guangxi Province | collected 2019-07-25 | depth 10cm m | reverse complement strand
CCGCGGCCTCCGGCGTGACAGGCCGGCGTTATAACCAACTTAACTACCGCCCCAGACCGACGCGATTCAGCGGAAAAACCGTTGGACCGCGCTAGGGCGAGAGCTTCTAGCCCACGGGATCTCGGGTGTCAAAAGCATTCTCGTGGGGCGCGCACGGTGCTGTGCGCGCACGGCGCACAGGTGACCGGCATCTTTGCGGCCGCATACAAGACGGCATCGCAGGTGCCGTTCAATGTGGAAGTGATGGAGACGATCGAAGCTGTACGATCGAATCGTCCCGGAGCCCGGTGCTGGGTGGCACCGGTCTGTCTGTCGGTCTTGCTGACAAGCGCGTGGTCGAGCGCCTGCACGCCCACACTCTCCACCATGGAACCGGCGCGCTTGACGCCGCCGGGCCACGTTCAGATCACCACGTCTGCCAGTGGCACGCTGCCCACGGGCGAGCCCATGTCGTTGCTGCGCGATCTGCAGCGCGTGAGCAAATCCGAAAAGCTGAACCTCGACTCGGCGGAAGAGCTCGCGCTCGGCACAGCATCGCTCCTGGTCAACGCGCCCGGCATGACCTCGACCGCGTCGATCTCGGTCGGGCTCAACCGCCAATACGAGATCTCGGCTCGGGTTTCCACCTCCGCTGCGCGCTTCGGCATGCGCCACCAACTGTTTCGCGCGCGCCCCGGCGTCTACGGCGTGGTTGGCCTCGGCCTGACGCAATACTTCGCGCCGCTCGACATCGAAACGTTCTCGAACCGCGCGCAGATCCATTCGTTCTCACGCCAAGAAGTCGACGTGCCACTCCACTTGGGCATCAGCGGTCGTGTCGGTCACCTGTGGCTCGGTCCGAAGCTGGTGTTCGCGCGCTACGACGCAGACGTCTCGGCATGCTTGGACATCACCGGCGGTGTCTGTCGAACCCATGGGCGCATGAACATGCGGGGCACGGCGATGTATAGCGGTGGACAGTTTGGCATCGCGCTCGGTCACCGTCGGTTCTGGATCGCAGCGGAGCTCAGCGCGTTGCACCTGGGCGCGAACGCTGATCTCAACGTGAACGTGTCAGGCATCAAGTCACGCGTGCCATTCACACCCGACGGTTGGTTGTTCAGCCCCGCGATCGGCGTGATCACCTGGTTCTGACGTTACGAAGTGCGGCCTGCGGCGGCGATGGCGGACAGGGCGGCGCTCGCCTTGTTGACGCTCTCGTCGTATTCGAGGTTCGGGTCGCTCGCTTCCACGATGCCGGCACCGGCTTGCACTTGGTAGACGCCGTCGCGCTCGACCACGGTGCGAATCGCGATCGCCAGGTCCATGTTGCCGTCGAACCCGATGTACCCGACCGCGCCGCCGTAGATGCCACGCCGCTCGGGCTCGGACGCCTCGATGATCTGCATCGCGCGCACCTTCGGCGCACCTGACAATGTGCCCGCAGGAAATGTCGCGCGCAGCACGTCGAGCGCATCGCGACCCGCAGCCAGCTTGCCCGACACGTTGGATACGATGTGCATCACGTGCGAGTAGCGCTCCACCGCCATCCGCTCGGTGATCTTCACCGTGCCCGGCTGGCTGATGCGACCAAGGTCGTTGCGACCGAGATCCACCAGCATCACGTGCTCCGCGATCTCCTTCGGGTCCTGCAACATCTCCCGCTCGACCGCCATGTCTTCGGCCGGCGTCTTGCCGCGACGCCGCGTGCCTGCGATCGGACGCAGCTCCGCCACACCACCCTCGACGCGAACATGGGTCTCGGGGCTCGCACCGGCGATACGCACGCCCGGGAAACGTAGAAAGAACATGTACGGCGACGGATTGATCGATCGCATCGTCCGGTAAACGTCAAACGGATCGACCGGGGACTCCACGGTGAAGCGCTGACTCAACACCACCTGGAAGATGTCGCCGGCGCGGATGTGCTCCTTCGCCGCCTCGATCACCGCACCGTAGCTGGCACGATCGAACGTCGACTGCGGCAAGACCACGTCTGCTCCCGGTGTCGGCGGCTCGATGTCACGCAACGCAGCGGGCGCCTTCAGCTTCAACAGCGCGGCGTCGATGCGTGCGCACGCAGCATCGTAGATCTCGCGCAGCTGCGAGCGATCGGTGATGCGCGCCAAGACGACCACGCGAATCGTCTGACGCAGGTTGTCGAAGATCAGCAGCGTGCCGCCGATCGAGAAACAGAAGTCGTACTGGCCTTCGACCGGCGCGGTGGATCCAATCGTGGGCTCGAAGCGACGCACCGCGTCATAGCTGACGTAGCCGACGGCACCGCCCCAGAAGCGCGGCATGCCTGCGAGCTCCGGTGCTTTGTACGACGCCAGTAGCTCGCGCAGCGTCTGCCACGGATCGCTCACAGTGCTTGATTCGACGCCACGTGCGGTGACGCGCTCGAAGCGATCGCCGATCGCGCGCACGATCACATCAGGGTCGAAGCCGACGAAACTGTAGCGTGCCCACTTCTCGCCTCCGACCACGCTCTCCAGCAGGAAGCTTCCTTGCTGCTGTCCCACGCTCGAATAGGCGACCACCGGCGTGATCGCGTCTCCGAGCACCTCGCGCATCACGGGCACGACGGTCGCATCGGCGGAAAGCCGCGTGAAACCACCGAAATCGGGCTGGATCGAAGGCATGGCTGCGCTCTTATCACCCGACCGCCGCGCTTCAAACCATGTCGGCACCCCGGGCCTGACTTTTGTGGTAAGGACGCGCCAGCCGCGCTGCCGGCAGGCTCCGCGATCCACGCGGGCGGAGGTTTTCATGTCTGAGCCCACGCTGAACCAGGTCGACCCCGAGATCTCCAAGCTGATCCATCTGGAAGAGGCCCGGCAGCACGCCAAGGTTCGTCTGATCGCCAGCGAGAACTACGCGTCGCGCGCGGTGTTGGAGGCGACCGGCAGCGTGCTCAGCAACAAGTACAGCGAGGGCTACCCGGGCAAGCGCTACTACGAAGGTCAGCAGCACATCGACCAGGTCGAGCAGCTTGCGATCGATCGCTTGAAGGCGCTGTTCGGCGCCGAGCACGTCAACGTGCAGTGCTACTCCGGCTCGCCCGCGAACTTCGCGGTGTACTTCGCGTTCTGCAAGCCAGGCGATCACACATTGGGCATGGGCTTGCCGAGCGGTGGTCACTTGACCCACGGCTGGAACGTGTCGGTCACCGGCGCCTTCTTCAACGCGCAGCAGTACGGCGTGCGCAAGGACGACCACCGCATCGACTTCGACGAGGTCGCGCGTTTGGCCAAGGAGCACAAGCCGAAGTTGCTTTGGTGCGGCGCAACGGCCTACCCACGCATCATCGACTACGACAAGTTCGCCGAGATCGCCCGCAGCGTCGGCGCGATTCTGGTTGCGGACATCGCGCACATCTCCGGCTTGATCGCCGCCGGCGCGCACCCTTCTCCGTTCGGCAAGGCCGAGATCGTCACCAGCACAACGCACAAGACGCTGCGTGGTCCGCGCGGCGGCATGATCCTGTGCGACGCCAAGCACGCCAAAGCGATCGACAAGGCGGTCTTCCCTGGCCTACAGGGCGGCCCTCACAACAGCACCACCGCCGCGATCGCTGTTGCCGCCAAGGAAGCGAGCACGCCCGAGTTCAAGAAGTACGGGCACGCGGTGGTCGAGAACGCGAAGGCGCTGGCGGAGAGCTTGTTGTCGCGCGGCTTCTCGCTCGTCACCGGCGGCACCGAGAATCACTTGATCCTCGCCGACCTCACGCCGCAGAACGTTCCGGGCAAGGTCGCCGCGCAAGCGCTCGATCGCGCGGGCATCGTCTGCAACTACAACTCGGTGCCGTTCGACACGCGCAAACCGTTTGATCCGAGTGGCATCCGGATCGGAGCGGCAGCCGTCACCAGTCGCGGCATGGGTCCAGCGCAGATGAAGCAAATCGGCAACTGGATGGCCGACGTGGTCGCGAGCCCGAGCGACACGGCCAAGCTCGAGCGCATTGCCAAGGAAGTGCACGAGATGTGCAACGACTTCCCGGCGCCCGGTCTGCCGCAGGCATAGCCTGCGTTGGCTTGCCGCAGGCACAGGCCGCGCTGGTCGGCCGCAGGCATGACCGCACACAAACATCTGCCGCAGAGCTGAGTCGTCGGATACGTGCACGACGAAGACACTTCGAACGTTGTAGAAACCGAAACCGCGCCATCGGCGACGGCAGGCAAGACACGTCCTTTGCCGCGCACGGTGATCCTGCTCGGAGTCACGAGCTTCTTCACCGACATCGGCTCCGAGATGATCTTCCCACTCTTGCCGGTGTACCTGGCGTCGCTCGGTGCGGCGCCTGCGTTCTTGGGCTTGATCGAAGGCCTGGCTGACGCGACCTCGAGCCTGCTGCAACTCGCTTCGGGGTACGTCGCCGATCGTCGACGCCAGAAGAAACCCTTGGTGCTGTTGGGTTACGGCGTTGCCGGGCTCGCGCGACCGCTCGTTGCGCTAGCCACTGCGCCTTGGCATGTGCTCGCCGTCCGCGTGACCGATCGGGTCGGCAAAGGCATTCGTTCCGCGCCGCGCGATGCGCTGATCGCGAGCTCGGTCGACGCCACGGAGTCGGGACGCGCATTTGGTTTTCATCGCGCGATGGATCATGCCGGCGCCGTGATCGGACCGCTGGTGGCGACTGCGCTGCTCGGTCTGGGCTGGGAGCTCCGTGCAGTGTTCGCGGCCGCCTTCGTTCCGGGCTTCCTCGCGCTCTTCGCCGTCGCTGTGGTGCGCGAACGTTCGTGGTCGCCCTCGCCCACGACGCCCACCAGCAACGCGCCAGTGATCGGCACGAAGGTCGCGCCATCGGGCGCGCTACGCAGCTACCTGATCATTCTCGCCGCCTTCTCGCTGGGGGCCTCCTCGGACGCCTTCCTACTGTTGCGTGCGCGCGAGCTCGGCGTGCCGGTGGTGACGCTGCCACTGCTGTGGACCACGCTCCACATCGCGAAGGTCGCAAGCGCGTTTGTCGGAGGCCGGTGGGCCGATCGCGTGGCGCGGCACAAGCTGATCGTCGCCGGTTGGTCGGTCTATGCGCTGACCTACCTGGCGTTCGGCTTCGCCACCCAGCCGTGGCACGCGTGGATCCTGTTCCTCGTCTACGGCAGCTACTACGGCCTCACTGAGCCAGCCGAGAAGGCACTGATCCGCGACCTGGCGCCGGAAGGCCTCCGTGGTCGCGCCTTTGGCTACTTCAACTTTGTGATCGGCGTGATGGCGATTCCCGCCGGCTTGCTCACCGGCTTTCTCTGGCAACGTTGGAGCCCGCAAGTCGCCCTGACCACCGGCGCGATGATCGCGACAGCCGCCTCGTTGGCGTTGATGCACTGGTCGCGTAGGCACATGGCGTGACGGATCGGAGCGCTGGCGACGGCGCCGAGACGGGTGCAGCGAACCTGAGCGTCGAGTGACGCCTCAGCGCGCGGGGCAACGGCCGCACAACCGGTTGTGTTTGCCTGCCGAAAGAAAGGATGCGTCGCACTTCACACAGGTGCGAACGGCGGGGCGTGTCTCCGCCAGACGACAACGCTTGATGAAGTCGCGGGTGAGGCCGAGCCTGCTCGCACGTTCGGTCACGGTCTTCTCGCTGAAGCCGCGGCTGTACAGCGCACGCAGACCCCCGTTCTCCTCGTCGAGGAACGCGTCGATGATGGCGCGATCCAACGCCGGGTCGGCAGGCGGTAGCGTGCGTGCGCTGACGGTGGGGACGGTCATGGTGCGGGTCAACGGCGTTGCAATGGGGTTCATCGAGGCTCTCCTGTCACAGGCCAGTGGTCCGAAAGGACGACGGTTGGACGCGGAGAAAAGCCTGGGGTCGTGTCCCCATTGGGCCCGCGGCGCGCGCAGCGGTGTCGATCTGGATGCGGCACCCTAGCAGGTACCCGGACACATCGTTACCCATGCGCGTGCGTTTCCACCTCGACGCCTGATTCAGGCCCCCGACTTCGCATCGCGTGGGGCGTCAACCAGCCGCAGCGGGCGCAGCGAGCATGCGCTGGATCGTCCAGGCCAAGAACGGAAGCACGCACGCCATGGTCGCGGACAACCACGCGACCGTGGACATGCCGACAAGCTTTCCATCGGGCGCGGAGCTCAGCAGCACGGATCCCAACATGGCACCCGCCGCGCACGCCATGTGCTGCGCCGCCGACTGCGCGGACATGAAGCGCGCACGCTCCTGCTGACTCGGTACACGCGACGTGAGCGCCTGCATCGGGATCATCCGGAAGGTGCTGCTGACCATGAACATCACGAACACGACCAGGATCGGAATCACGGCGAGCGGCGCAATGAACCCCACGACGATGTTCGCCACGTAGAGCAGCGTGCCGATGATCGCGACGTTGGCGGCGCCAAAGCGATCGGTCCACACGCCCGCCAACCGCACCGTGGCGAAGCTGATCACGCCACCCACCATGTACAGCGTGCCGAGCTGCGCGCGCGGATAGCCGAGGTTGCTCTGCAGGTACGCAGATAGGTTCGGCACGATCATGAAGTTGCCCATCATCACGGCCGCCATCGCCGTGAGCGCCAAGATCACTGGTGGGCGCGCGAGAAAGCGCAGGTGATCCAAGCCTTGAAGCGCCGGGCCTCCGTTGTCTCGATGGCGCGTCAACGACGGCATCACGAACACCGCCGCGCTCGTGACCAGGACGCCGAGCAAGGCCACCGCAAAGAATGGCATCTGCCAACCGCCGAGCCGCGCCAGCTCCAAGCCCGCGGGCACACCCAACACCGACGCCACCGCGAAGGCGCTCATCACGACTCCCATCGCGCGCCCGCGTCGCTCCGGCGGGATCACGTCGGCGACGATCGCAAGCGCAATGGATGTCGCGGGCCCACCGAACGCACCGGCAATGATCCGCGCCCACACCAATGAGCCGAAGCCCAGGGCGAAGCCACCCGCCGCGGTACCGATCACCAGGCCGCACATGGCGACCGCCAGCGCGTGTCGCCGATCGAAGCGATCCAAGAACAGGGAGCCCACGATGCCGCTCACCGCCGCCGCCGCGGTGTAACTGCCACCGATCACGCCGAGCGCAGAAGGCGGTATCGCCAGCGCCTGCGCAAAGTCCGGGCCCAGCGGCATCACCATCATGAAATCGAGCACGTTCACGAACTGAACCGCGCTGATCAGCAACAGGATGCGTCGTTCACTCACGTCAGCCGCGGGCATGCCAGTCCAATCGCGTCACGGGCCCGCCATTCATCGGCCGCGAACGGCAGTCGTCAAGAGGCGCGCGAGGAAAGCCTCGTTTCGGCGTCGCTCGTAGTCGTTTCGGTGCCGCGGACGGGTGGTATCTTCCGGCCCGCCATGAAGCTCTCGATTTCACTGCGATGGATGGTCTCGATCCTGCTCATGTTCCCAATGAGCGCCTGCACGCGCGGCAAGAGCAAAGAAGAGAAAGCCGTCGCCACCTCAGACGTCGCTCCAACCACCACCGCGAATGCCAGCGACCAAGACTGGATCGAAGGCAGGCTCCCGGCCTCGACCCGCGAGGGAACGCCAGTGGATGGTGGCGAAGTGACGGTCCACATGGACAACGAGCCACCGTCGCTCAACGCCAGCATCGACAGCGATTGGTGGGGGTCGCGTGTCACGGTCGGACCGATCTACGAGTCGCTGGTCACCGTCGACCCCTACGACGACCCGCGCTACCGCATCGTCCCCGCGTTGGCGGAGCGCTGGGAGATCAGCGAAGACAAGCTGACGTACACGTTCTTCCTGCGCCGCGGCGTGAAGTGGCACGACGGCCAGCCGTTCACCGCCAAGGACGTGATCGCCACCTTCGACAAGATCCAGGACGAGACCACCAAGGCTGCGCACGTTCGCTCGTACTTCGAAGACCTGGCGCGCTACGAAGCGGTCGACGACTTCACCGTGCGCTTTCTGTGGAGGAAGCCGTACTTCATGGCGCTCGATGCCTTCGGCGACTTTGGCATTCAGCCGGCACACCTGATCGCCAAGCTCACCGGGGCGCAATACAACGACGCGGCCACCAACCCGATCAACCGCGCACCGATCGGCACGGGACCGTTTCGTTTTGCTGAGTGGGTCACCGGCGAAAAGCTCGTCTACACGAAGAACCCCGACTACTGGGGCAAGAAGGCGCATCTCGATCGGATCACGTTCCGCATCGTGAAAGATCAAACGGTGGCGCTGCAGCTGGCCGAGCGCGGCGAGCTGGAAACCTTGGAGCGCATCCTGCCTTCGCAGTGGGTCGACATGGCCAACAACGCAAAGCTCCGCGAGCGCTTCCACCGCGCGGCAAGCTCGGATGCCAACTACCAATGGATCGGTTGGAACGCCAAGCGCCCGTACTTCAGCGATGTGCGGGTGCGACGGGCCATGACGCTGTTGATCGATCGCAAGAACGTGATCGAGAAGATGCTCTACGGCCTGTACCGGCCGACCGAGTGCCACTTCTACTACCGCAGCGCAGAGTGCGACCCCGCGATCACCCCGCTTCCCTACGATCCCGCGGCTGCCATGGCGCTGTTGGACGAAGCCGGCTGGAAGGACACCAACAACGACGGCGTGCGCGACAAGGGTGGCGTGCCATTTCGCTTCGTCTTCATGGTGCCCACGCAGTCCACCGACGCGATTCGTCTCGGCACCAAGATGAAGGACGACTTCGCGCGCGCCGGCATCGCCATGGACGTGCAGCTGGTCGAGTGGTCCGCCTTCCTCAAGCGTCTGCGCGAGCACGAGTTCGACGCCACCACGCTGTTGTGGGGCGGTGGCGCCCGCTCCGATCCGATGCAGATCTGGCACAGCAGCGCGCGCAACGGCGGCAGCAACTACATCGACTTCCACAACGCAGAAGCCGACAAGCTGATCACCGACGCGCGCGTGATCTTCGACGACGCGCAACGTCTCCCGTTGTACCGCCGCTTCGGCGCCATCCTCCACGAGCAGCAGCCCTACACGTTCCTGTGGGTTCGGCCGCGTCTCGCATTGATCAGCAAGCGCCTCAAGGGCGTGCGCGAGAGCCTCGAGTTCTGGCAGTGGCAAGACTGGTGGGTCGAAGCACCCCGATGACGTCGCCGCCATGATCACGTTCACGCTGCGCCGCTTGGTCTGGATGATCCCGACGTTCATCGGGATCACGCTGGTGTGTTTCCTGGTGTTGCGGATGGCGAACGCCGATCCGGTCGCCTCCAACTTCGACGGCGCGGTGCAAGGTCGACAGATCTCCCAGGAAGCCCTGGCAAACCTGCGCAAGATCTACGACCTGGATAAGCCCTGGTACGTGCAGTACGGCAAGCTCGTCACGCGCTTGGTCACGTTCGACTTCGGCAACCGTTGGCAGGATGGGCGACCGATCGTGGAAGTGATCGGTGAAGCGCTGCCGATCACGTTGCTGCTTTCGTTCCTGTCGCTGTCGCTCGCGTACCTGATCGCGATCCCGATCGGCGTGCTGTCGGCGGTGAAGCAACACACCTGGGTCGATCAGGTGATCACCGTTGCACTGTTCGTGCTGTATTCGATGCCGAGCTTCTGGGTCGGCTCGATGCTGATCGTGTTCTTGGCCAGCGGCAACTTCGCCGACTGCGGCTGGTCGGACGAGCCAGGCTGCTTCCCGCTCCAAGGTTGGCACTCCTTCAGCGGCTTCGATCAGATGAGCCCGGGCGAGCGCATCGGCGACGTGGCGTTTCACCTGGTGCTGCCGCTCGTCGCGTTGACCTACAACGCGTTCGCGTCGCTCTCGCGCTACATGCGCGCCGGAATGCTGGAGACCCTGCGCCAAGACTACGTGCGCACGGCCCGCGCCAAGGGTCTGCCCGAGCGCGTCGTGATCTTCAAGCACGCGCTGCGCAACAGCCTGATCCCGATCCTCACGTTGTTCGGCATGACCTTGCCGCAACTGATCAGCGGCGCGGTGATCGCCGAGTCGATCTTCGGCATCCGCGGCATGGGCTACGTGATGCTGGAGGCGATTCGCCTCCCCGACTATCCGCTCGTGATCACGATCGTCGCCTGCACCGCGATCCTCACCATGCTCGGCGTGTTGATGTCGGACCTGTTGTACGCGCTGGTCGACCCTCGGATCCGTCTCGATGGAGGCAAGGCCGAGTGACCACGCAGCCCTCCGACTCCCAGGACTACTGGCAGATCGTCAAGCGTCAGTTCCTCAAGCGTCGTCTCAACCGCGTATCGCTGTACGCCGCGCTCGTGGTGGTGGTGGTGGCGGTGACCGCCGATTTCATTGCGTCCGACAAACCGATCGCGCTTTCGCTTCGGGGTGAGCTCCATCTGCTTCCCAACGTGTTCAATCCCGCCTCGTTGCGTGCCCACGACAACCAATCGTTGCTCGACGCGATGGACGAGAACGACTGGGCGGTGTTTCCGCTCGTGCCGTGGGGCTACAACAGTCACGACTTGGAGCACGTGTTGAGCGCGCCGAGCGACGTGCATTGGATGGGCACCGATAGCAGCGGACGCGATGTGATGGCACGCGTAGCCCACGGCGCGCGGGTGAGCTTGGCGGTCGGTGTGCTCTCGGTGTTTGTGCTGGTGTTGCTCGGCGTCGCGCTCGGCAGCGTCGCCGGCTACTTCGGCGGCGTGGTGGATCTGGTGCTGATGCGCATCGTGGAAATCGTGCATTCGATCCCCACCACGCTTCTGCTCGTGACGATGCTGGCGGTGATCGCACCGACGGGCTGGAACACCGTCTTGGCAATGATGATCGTGATTGGCCTGATCGGGTGGACCGACATCGCGCGTTTGATCCGCGCGGAGATCCTGCGCGCAAAAACCTTGGACTACGTGCAGGCCGCGCGCGCGCTCGGTGCCAGTCACAGCCGGATCCTGACGCGCCACGTGATCCCCAACACCTTGGCGCCGGTGATGGTCGCGGCCACGTTCGCCATGGCATCCGCAATCTTGATCGAAGGCGCCTTGTCGTTCCTTGGCTTCGGGATTCCGCCGGACATGGCGTCGTGGGGCGGCGTGCTCAACGAGGTCGGCCGACATACGCACGCATGGTGGCTCGCGATCTTCCCGGGCTTCGCCATCTTCTTCACCGTCACCGTCTACAACCTGGCCGGCGAAGGCCTGCGCGACGCGATCGATCCACGCCTTCGCTCGTAACGGTCAGCGAAGCCCCGCGCGGCGACGCAGGAACCATTCCGTCGCGAGCACCAAGACGGTCAGCATGACAAACGCAGCCGATTTGAACGGCGCATGCACCACCGCGCCGGCAACGCGTGAACGTGCGCGATCGAGCTCCGCGAGCGAGGGTGCTTTGTCGATGGAAGCGATATGCGTGCCACCGGTCTGCGCAGACAACGCGGCCAACGTCTCGGGATGCGCGGTCACATCGGCGAGCTCCGGCCCGCCCTCTTCCACGATCAGCACTTCCTCCGCCAACACTTCGCCTCGTTCGGTGCTCGCGGTCACACGGTAGCCACCGGCGCGCGGCGCCTCCAACGCGGCTTCGAGCCGGCCTTCGTGATCGAGGCTCAAGCCCATGCCACCGTGCGACACGCCTGCTTCATCGCGCACATCGAGATGGATCGCGAGCTGCGCGTGCGGCGCGTAGGTCTTGTCGCGAAGCTGGCCCGTGACGGTGACCGTTGCCCCAGGCGCATAACGTTCCTGGTCGGTCATCAAGGTCGAAGGCTCGAGCAAGGGATCACGCGTCAACCAACGCAAGGCACGTGACCAAAAGCGCTCGTACAGCGATGCGTCGCCGGAGCTCGCCGCATTCGCCATGCCCCATCGCCACGATGTATCCAGGCCGAGCGCCAACACCCGACCCTCGCCCGCCGTGCCCGCCACCAAGACGGGAGCCGCGGTGCCCTCGACGGTGCGCGCGCTCGGATGGGACAACAACGTCTGCGCACCGGGCCGAACGCGCACGAAGCGCTGCGTCCCGAACACCTGAGCGGCCTTGCCCCACAACGCACGGTTGGCGCTCTCCTCCGGTGCCAGGCGCACGATCGGGTGGTCGCGCGAGCCAGCGTCGATCACAGGACGAAACGCGCCTTCGATCACGTCGTAGCCCTCGTCCACCTCGACCGGGAGCACCTCGGCGATCGGCGTGCGCGCATAGCCGCCGGCGCCAAAGCTCTGACTGCCACCAATCATCGCGAACGACCCGCCACGCCGCACGTACTCCGCGATGCCGGGCAGGTAGCGCGCCATCTCGTACGGGCCGTATTCGAAATCTTGAAACAGCACCACATCGAAGCTGCCCAGGTGCTCGCGGAACAGCTCGTCGGTAGGAAACGGAATCAGCGACATCTCCTCCGGCGATGCCATCGGCAAGTCGTTGGCGGTGCGCAGAATGAAGAACGTGATCAAATCGACTGCGGGATCGGCATTGAGCAAGCCCCGCAAAAAACGCGCATCCCAGCCCGGTCGCCCACTCACCAACAAGACACGCGTGCGCTCCCGCACCACGCGCAACAACACGGTGCGCGCGTTGTTGAACGGCATCGGATCCTGACTCGCAACCGGGATCTCCACTCGCAACAGCTGCCGCCCCAAGCGAGTCGGCGTCCACGTCAACGCGGTCTCACCCTTGCCCGCGCTGTCGAGGGTGACCAACCCTTCGTGCAGCACCTCATGCTCCTGCTTGAGCGTCACTGGAATGGTCTGGCCCACCCGTTGCGGTGCCCGCACCCAGACGCGCAGCTGCGTCGCCTCGCGCAACACGGCAAGCGGTGG
>JACZCZ010032017.1_pt1 | contig 12659 bp, 12 predicted proteins | sample 8641811 | NCBI WGS metagenome assembly JACZCZ01 (sample SAMN15324610, study PRJNA640507) | soil metagenome | isolation source: intercropping peanut in the first line | place: China: Luxin town, Laibin City, Guangxi Province | collected 2019-07-25 | depth 10cm m | reverse complement strand
ACGCTCGTCCAGCATCTCGAAAGCGCCCCAGCTCGTGCGGTCGCTGGGAATTGCATTGGCGGCCAGCCACTTGCCGTTTGCGTAGCCGGCGAAGTCGGCGCACGCGTTCTTGGTGGTGTCGAGGTCGGCGATCTGGAAGCGGTTGACGCCCGGCAGGGTGCTCTCGTCCAGCTTCAGTTCCAGCGCGCCGGGCGCCTTTGCGGCCGTGTCGGCGGCCGGGGCGGCCTCTTCCTTCTTGGCGCACGCGGCCAGCGCGGCGGCCACGGCGAGCGAAAGCATCAGGATCTGGGGTTTGCGGGCAATCACGGTCTACTCCGGCCCCGGGCAGGGGCAATGGAAAAAAGGAACCCCCGGGCGGGGGCGTGCGGCGACTCTACGCCTGCCCCGATGAGGGCAGGTGTGTCGAAGGTCATGGGTGATGGCCGTTAATGCATTCAGCTGGCGTATAGAAAGAAGGGGGATGCCCCGCGCGTGGTCCACCTTACTTTCACGGGAGATGAGCGTCATGGTGAAGCGTGTTGCGATGTATGGCCTTGTGGCCCTGTTGCTGACCGGAAGCGTGATGTCCTCACATGCGCAGACCGGTAAGAACAATGCCGGCCAGGTGAGATCCGAACGGAGTCAGTTGGTTTACGACATCGTCCTCAAGTGGGGGCCGCACGTGCGCAAGGTGTACGGGATGGCGCCGGACGAGTGGGCCAAGAGCATGAGAGTTCATTTCTCCAAGGCGCCTCTGGCGAGCCTGCGCAGTGCGGTGGCCGCGAAGGAGTTCAGTGACATGAACATCCGCTTGCTTGGGCCGGGAAGTGCGCCGGTCGCGGACACCAAGCAGACCGCCGCGAGTACGGAGATAACGCCGAAGGTCTTCGGTGACGCGGACCGGGATCTGATCTTCGTGCCGGTGACGCCATGCCGGTTGTTCGACACGCGCTTGGCCGGTGGTGCTATTGCGGCCAATACGGTCCGCGGCTTTGACGTCACGGCGGTCTCGGACTACTCCTTCCAGGGCGGCTCGAACACAAACTGCGGAGGCGTGGGCGCTGCCGGCTCCTTCGCGGCGGCGGCCATCAACTTTACGGTGGTCACCCCCGGCGGAGCGGGCTACATCACGGCGTTCCCATTCGGGGGCACCCAGCCGCTCGCCGCAACGGTGAACTACACGGCGGGCGACATTCGCGGCAACTATGCGGTGGTCAAGCTTGACCAAGGGGCTTCCGCGAACGAGCTGAACGTCTACACGTTCGCGCAGACCCATTTGGTCGGCGACATCGTCGGCTACTACATTAACCCGGGTCCCCTCGCTTTCGAGTGCACCGAAACCGCCACGACGAATACATCGGTCGCGGCGGGCGGCCAAGCAAACTCGGTGGCGCCCACATGCCCGGCGGGCTACACGCAGACGGCCACGAACTGTCAGTCGTCCACGTGGCAGATGCCGTTCGTGTACTTCTCTGGTGGCACCTGCTCAGCGCAGAACAACTCCGGGTCGGCAGCGACCTTGCGCTCGTCACGGACGTGCTGCCGTGTACAGCGCACGTAATCACGACGTGCACATATCGTGTCTGGGTTGACGCGCTCCCGTGGTAACGTCTGTTGCCACGGGAGGTCCCCATGAAGATCCATTTCCATGGCGCAGCCGGCGAGGTCACCGGCTCGATGCATCTGGTCGAAGCGGCGGGCAAGCGCGTGCTGCTGGATTGCGGCCTGATCCAAGGCAATAGGGAGGCGGAGGCACGCAATGCGGAGCCGTTCCCCTTCGAGCCCTCGATGCTCGATGCGCTGGTACTCAGTCACGCGCACATCGACCACATCGGGCGCGTCCCGTTGCTGGTCAAGCGCGGGTTCCGCGGGCCGATCTACACCCAGCATGCCAGCGCCGAGCTGATGCCGATCATGCTGATGGATACGGCCTCGCTCTCCGAATCGGAAGCCGAGCGCGCCAATCGCCGCCTGCGCAAAGGACAAATTCCGGTCGAGCCCCTCTTCGTCGCCGAAGACGTGCAGCGGGCGATGCAACAGGTGCGGCCGCTGCCTTACGACGCGCGCACGACGATCGTGCCCGGCGTGGACATCGCCTTGCGCGATGCCGGCCATATCCTGGGTTCCGCGATCGTCGAACTCTGGGCCGACGGCCGCAAGCTTGTGTTCTCCGGCGACCTCGGACCGAAAGGGACGCCGATCCTGCGCGACCCCACCGTGGTGCGCCAGGCGGATCTTCTGCTGATGGAGTCCACCTACGGCGACCGAAATCACCGCGACCGCCCGGAAACGGTGCGCGAACTGCGCGACATCTTCGAGCACGCCTGGCGCGACCGCGGCAATGTGCTCATCCCCGCGTTCGCGGTAGGACGCACACAGGAACTGCTGTATTGGTTCGCACGCAACTGGGATGCGTGGAAGCTCGCGCGCTGGCGGATATTCCTCGACAGTCCGATGGCCACCAAGGTAGTGAACGTCTACGCGCGCCACCATGGCCTGTTCGACGACGATGCGCGCCGGGTGTGGTCGCAAGCGCCAAACCCGTTCCGGCTGCCGAACCTGCATGTCGCCGAAACCACGCAGCAATCGATGGCGATCAACCAGGTCGAGAACGGCGCGATCATCATCGCCGGCTCGGGCATGGCCACCGGCGGCCGCATCCAGCACCACCTGCGCTACAACATCGGGCGCCGCAACACGCACGTGGTGTTCGTCGGTTACCAGGCAGAAGGCACCCTGGGTCGGCGGCTGGTGGATGGCGCGGCGTGGGTCCGTATCCATGGTCGCGACTATCGCGTCAACGCGCAGCGCCACACGGTGGGCGGCCTATCCGCGCACACCGATCAGCATGGATTGATGGAATGGTATGGCCAGTTCCAGCCCTCGCCGCCGCTCGTGCTGGTGCATGGCGAAGACAAGGCCCGCGAAGCCCTCGCCGGCGAGATCGGCGAGCGGCACGGTGCGCCGGTGGAACTGGCGCGCCCCGGCATGATCGTCGAGGCCTGACGCCGCAGGGGCTTACACGCGTGAAGCAGAGATGCCGACGGGTTCGTGCTCGCCGGTATGGCTGAAACTGCGATTGCGGCCGGTCTGCTTGGCGCGGTAGAGCGCGGCATCGGCACGATCGAACACATCCTCCGGGCCGAGGTCGTCGCCGGACTGGAAGGTGTGGATCCCGATGCTGGCCGTGAAAGGCGGCGATGCGCTCGCGTTCGCCCCATGGGGTTTGCGGCCCAGATTGGCGAGGTCCACGTGGATGGTGGTGGCGATCGTCGCGGCCGCCTGTGCGGAGGTCTCCGGCAGCAACACCGCGAATTCGTCGCCGCCCAGGCGCGCGACGAGATCGCGCGGACGCCGTGCGCGGCTGCGCAGCACGCGCCCTAGCGCCTTCAACGCGGCGTCGCCGGAGGTATGGCCCTGGCTGTCGTTGAGCTGCTTGAAGTGATCGATGTCCATCACCAGCAACGACAGCGGCTGGCCGCTGCGGCGGGCGACGCGGAGTTCCTGGTCCAGGGCCTGGTCGAAACGATTGCGGTTGGCCAAGCCGGTCAATGCATCGGATTGTGCCTGCTTGTGCGTACGGCGAAGCAGGCGGTAGATCCACAGCGAGGCACCAAGCGCGAGCACCAGGAGCGCCGGCACCGGCGAGAACCATGCATGGCCGTAGCGCAGCAGCAGGACCGAGGTCACCACGGTGCCTGCCATGGTCATCAGGGTGGGCACCCACACCCGACGCAGGCCCGGCAACGCCGACAGCAGCAAGGGCAAAGCCGACAGCAGGGCCGACAGCAGCGCCTGCCAGCCTTCGCCCATCGGCGTGATGGCGGCATCCTTCAGCAGCATATTGAGCAGGTTGGCCTGGTAGTCCGCCCCGCTCATGCCCGCGTTGAGGGGTTGCCCCGGCGCGCGCGCGTACTGGCCCATGCCGGTCGCGTTCACGCCGACCACGATCCAGTTGCCCCTCAGCAGCGAGGGCGGGACCCGCTGGTTGAGTACATCGGCGTAGGAGACGTGACGGAACGCGTTGGGTGGGGATGCGAACGGGATGCGCACTTCATGGTCGCGCACCCAATCGTCCTGCGCGGGCGTCGGCACGTCCGTCGCGACCAGGCGTCGGCCCGGCAGCTCGGGACTGCCCGCGGTGGGCTGGTCGAGTTGCAGCAGGGCCAGCGCGAGCGCTGGCCAGTGCGGAGATCCCAGCCCCGCGCGCAGGTAAACGGTCCGGGCGACGCCATCTTCGTCCAGCACCATTTCAGCATGGCCGAGGGATGCGGCAGACGCGGCGAATTCGGGGATCGGCATCAGCTCGACGCTGGGCCCATTGCGTTGCACGGGTTCAGCGAGCACGGGCAACACCACGCGACCGCTACGGCTGATCGCACGTGCGAGCAAGGCATCGCCTTCGGGATCGAAGAGCGCAGGTTCCGACAGCAGCACGTTGAAGGCGATGCCTTTGACGTCCGCCAATCTCAGGCGATCGACCAGTTGGGCATGGACGCGGCGCGACCAGGGCCAGCGACCGAGCTCGGTCAGGCTCTTCTGATCGATGTCGATCACGACGATGCGCGGATCAGGTTCGGGAGCCGCGCCGCGCACCAGCCGGTCGTACACCCAGGCATCCGGCAAGGCGGTCAGGCCCGACAGGGTCACCAGCACCGCGAGCGCAGCCGCGCCCACCGCCGTCAGCAGGCGGGGTTTCCACTTGGGCGCGGGCGCAGGGGTGCTCACAGGGTGAGCAGTATGAGCAACGCCCCCGCCCCAGCGCCAATCCTGCAGAGCCGGCAGGGCACTTCAACCACCTGCGGGCGGGGGAAAGGACCCTCGAACCCATCCACATCGATGGTCTGGGCGCGCAGGTACCAGGTGCCGCTCCGCAGGCGGGGCAGGGTGATTTCGGCCTCGCTGACGGTCTCATCCACGGTTACCTCCCGGAAATCCGCCGTCCGCGACATCTGGAAGCGGTAGCGCTGTCCCGGCTGGCCGGCCGGCCAGCGGAACGTCACCTGCCGCCTGTCCCCGGCTTCGGCAGCAGTCCCATCGATGGAGGTGACCTCGGCCATCGGGCGCAGGGTGAAGGCGATGGCGTCCCCGAAGGGGCCGGCCGTGCCTGCGCGATCCACGCTGCGGATCCGCCAGATGTAATCGCCCGGCGGCAGGACGCCCAACGTGGCCGCGGTGGTGTCTTTCACGCGTGCCTGCGCGATCGGCTGGGTGAAACCTGCGGCGCCGGCGACTTCGTAGTCGTAGGCCGTCGCGCCAGGTGCGCGGGTCCAGCTGAGCGACACATCGTTCGAGCGCACCACGCTCGATGCCGCGGGCGCGATCGAGTACGGCGGTTGCAGCAGTCCGTCCACCTGCAGCTGCGCGATCGCGTCGCGCCCCTCCAACCCCTGCGCATCGATGCCGCGGACGCGCACGTAATAGCGGCCCTCCTCGAGCGGCGGCAACGTGTAGCCCGGCGTGTCAACCTCGGCATCGAGTTGCAGGCTGTCGAAGCGCGCATGCTCGCTGACCTGGACGCGGTACTGGCGCGCGCCTGCCACGGCGGGCCAGGACAGTGGCGCGCGCGTCACCTGAGGTGCCGGAACGAGCCCTGACAGATCCGGAGCAGCCAGGAGGGCAACCGGTGTCACCGCGGCCTGATCAGGCGCCACCACGGTGCCGTAGCCGCGTTGCACCAAAGCACTCTTCGCACCGGCGCTGACCGCCACCCGCCCTTCCAGTACCTCGGTCTGTGTGCCTGTCGCATCGGCCTTTACGCGGAAGCGGGTGCCACGCACGGCCGACGATGCGCTCGGCGTATCGACGATGAAGTTCGCGGCGGGACCGCGCAGGTGGCGTACATCGTTGCCGATGCGTCCGCGCTGCAGGCGTAGGCGCGTGTCGGCGATGCCGGAACGACCAAGGCGCGTCAATCGCTCCAGCAGCAACTCGCTGTCACCGAGCAACAGCAAGCGGGAACCGTCGGCGAACTGAAGGCTGAGGGTAGCTTCAGGCGAGGTCTTCACGACGGCGCCGCTGCCGAGCGACATGCCGGCCGTTACTGGCGCCACGCGGCCAGCCGAGGTTTGCGACCGGGCGTCGCCGCGCACCGCAATGACCTTGGCGCGTGCAGGCTGGCGATGCAGCCACTGAACGGGGATGCGCAACGTGCTGCCGGGCGCGAGCTGATAAGGATCGGCGACGCGGTTGTGTTTCTGCAGCCGCTGCCAGGGCACGGATGGCGTGAGGTATTCGCCGGCGACATCCCAAAGCGTGTCGCCGGGGCGCACGCGGTAAGTCCATTCCTGGGCCTGCGCCGGGCATACCAAGGCAAGCAGGAACACCAGTCCCCACGTCCGCCACCCCATCCGTTGGATTGCTTCCCTTTGCATTGATGTCCCCCGCTGTCACAAAAGTGTTGCGTTGGTCACAATTATAGGAGAAACGTTGCGGGCGACTGGCCGACAAACGGCCTTTCTCACGTGACATTAGTCCTGATCGTGCAGGCCGTCCCATCCCATCTCAGGGCGTTGCACCCCACAGCGCCGCGATCCGGCGCGCCAGCGGATAGGGCTCAGGTCCGTTGCGGTTGGTCAGCACGATGACCGTGAGCTGCCGTTCGGGGAAACGCAGCATCACGTTGCGGAAGCCGATGCTTTCGCCCGAGTGCCACTGCATCCGTCCCTGCAGGCGCCAGCCGAAGCCGTAGTGCGCCACATCCGTTTCGTTGGTCGGGGTAGCGGGGCGCACCGCCAGTGCGCGCGATGTCGGCGACAACAGGCGATCGTCGTACCAGGCAGCGTCCCAGCGTGCCAGGTCGATCAGCGAGGAATAGATGCCCCCATCGCCGAGCACCGCACTGGTCGTGCTTTGGTCGGTGCGCTGCCATCGCCCCTGCAACAAGCTGTACCCGTACGCACGCGATGCTACGGCGGGGCCTTCGTCTTCGCGCGCGAGCGTCTGCGTCATGCCGAGGGGCAAGAACACGCGTGCCTTCAGGAACTCGGCGAAACGCTTGCCGGATGCCCGCTCCACGACCAGCGCCAGCAACGCGTAACCGCTGTTGCTGTAACGGTAGTCGCTGCCGGGCGTGAAGTAGAGGCGCTCCTCGTGTTCGAGCAAGCGCAGGACGTCGGCGTCGTGTACCTGCGCAGTCTGGCCTTGCGGAATGAGATCTTCGTAATCGATCAGGCCCGATGTATGGCTGAGCAGATGGCGCAGGGTCACGGCGTCCGCGGACGACGGCAAGGTCGGCAGCCATCGTCGCACCGGATCATCGAGGGTGAGGGCGCCGTCCTCCACGAGCAGGAGCACGCACGCAGCGGTGAACTGCTTGCTGATCGACGCGAGCCGATACTGCGTTGACGGCGTGGCGGTGCGGCCGGTTTCGCGATCGGCCATGCCGTAGCTGCGTTCGAACGCGGGCTTCCCGTCTTCCAACACCAGCACCGATGCGCCGGGCGCGTCGCCGTCGTAGTCATGCATCCATGTGTCGATCGTGGCAGCGCGCGATGCGGTGCCTGCTTCACCCGTGACCATCAGCATCACTCCCAGCGCAAAAGCGGTTTTCATTGCCGTCCCCGTAATGGAGCGAAGGAAGCCTGGCGCACGTCGACAGGATCAGTCTGCTGCCGCTTCCTCGCGCAGCGCCTGTTCGCGCTCGCGTCCCAGGTAGAGGCGGATGCCATGGCGCATCAGGTACAGCAGCGGGATCAGGGCGATGGCCGCGAGCATCTTGTAGGCGTAGTTCACCGTGCTGACGGCGAGGAACAGCGACGTGGGCCACTTCTGCGGCCCCAGCACGAAGGCGATGTAGATCACCACGAAGCTGTCCACCAGCTGCGAGATCGCAGTGGAGCCCGTGGCGCGCAGCCAGACCCAGCGTTCGCCGGTAGCCTCGCGGATGCGGTGGAATACCGAAACGTCGATCAACTGGCCGACCAGGAAGGCCACCACCGAGCCGGCGATCGTCCACATGCCCTGGCCGAAGATGGCGGCGAAGGCCTTCTGGTAATCCGGCACGCCCTGCGCCTGTGCCGCTTCCACCCACCAGCCTGCCGGCGCCAGCGCGATGGCGGCGAAGGCGAACAAAAAGCCGTAGACGATCAGCGCCACCGCCAGCCATGAGATGAAGCGCACGCCGCGCTTGCCGAAGAACTCGTTGATGGTGTCCGTCAGGACGAACACGAACGGCCACAGCAGCGTACCGGCGGTGAAGCTGAGCGAGCCCGTCTGGCCGAACAGGTTCCACTCCAGCGGCGCGATGCCCAGCGTGTCTTCGAGTGCGAAGATCTTGACGCCGATGAACTCGGCCAGCACCGCGTTCGCGCAGAACACCGCCGCCAGCACGATGAAGAGGCGTACCGCGCGATCATCCAGCGTGCGCGGTGCATTCATCGGTCAACGCTCCCCGGCGCGGGTAAAGGGCATGGTTTCCGGCGCGACGGCGCCGCCGGAGATGATGAAGCTCATCGCCTGGTCCACCGTCCAGTCGGTCGGCGTGAGCAGTTCGACGGGCACGATTTCAAGGTAGCCCGAGGTCGGATTCGGCGTGGTGGGGACGTAGACCGCCGCCAGTTCGCGGCCACTTCCTTCCTCGCGGATCACGCGTGTCACCAGGCCGACCGATTTCATGTCCCGGTGCGGGAAGTCGATCAGCACCACGCGCTGCGTGCTGCCCGGCTTGGTCTCAAGCATGTCCAGCAGCTTGCGTGCGCTGGTGTAGATGACGTTCGCCAGGGGTACCCGTGCGATCAGCGCCTCGAACCAGCTCAGCAACCGCTGGCCGACGACGCGACGCGTGAGCGCGCCGACCGCGAGGATCACGAACAGCGTGGCCACCATCGCGATGGTGTTCTGCACCCACAGGCCGTTGAACCAGCCCAGTGACTGCGGGAACGTCGCCGCGATCCGGTGCGACAACGGCTCCACCCACGGCTTGCTGATGTCCGAGAGCAGGACGAAGACGAACTTGATGACGACCCAGGTCAGCCAGATGGGCAGCAGGGTCAGCAGGCCGGTGATGAAGAGCTTCTGCACCGAGACGCGGTGCGGGGGATGGTCGGGGGGCATGGGCCCTATTGTAGGCCGCGGCAAGGCCAGGGCTGTAGCGTCATGGGTGGAACGCCGTGGCGCCGTCCGGACTCAAGCGGCCGTCTTGCGCGCCTCGGGCTTCAGGCGCACGTAGATCTGTTTGCGCACGCGGGCGACGACTTCGTTCTGGGCGTTGAAGACGTCCGCAGGCATCCATCGCAGGTGCTTCTGTCCGTCGGCCGCCTCGGCACGAATCTCCTGGAGCACGCGCTCGTCCAGGCGGAACTCCGCATGCAACGTGCCCTTGCCAGGCTTCACGAATTCGATCTCGGCGGCCTTGTCCCAGACGTAGTAGTCGGGGCCCAGGCGCTCCTTGGCCAGGATCATCCAGAACGGATCGGTCATCGCGAAAAGGCTGCCGCCGAAATGGGTGCCCACGTAGTTGCGGTTCCAGGGGCGCATGCGCAGCTCCACGCGCGCGAAGGTCCAGTCGTCGGCCATCTCGGTGACGTGGATGCCGCTGAGCAGGAAGGGCGGCCAGACATTGAAGATATGCCGCAGGGTGTTGGGTTTCATGGGTACTGCACGTGCAAGGATCGGTACGAAGGGTTTCGGTGATCAGAACAACAGGGAGGACATCTTCCTGCGGTATTGGCTGACGAGCGCGTCGTCTTCGATCACCCGGAACGCATCGATCAGGCTCTTGCGGGCGAGCCCGTCCTCGTAGGCGCGATCGCGCTTCAGCATCTCGAGGAACTGTTCGAGCGCCGATTCGGAATCGCCTGCCACCAGCGCATGCACGCCCAGCAGGTGGCGTGCGCGCAGGTCGTCAGGGTTGGCCTGGACGGCGGTGCGCAGGGCTTCGAGCGGCGGCGCGTCCTTCAGCGCCGCGGCGAAGCCCAGTCGCGCACGCGCCTTCACGGCGCGATCGTCCGTCGCAAGATTGGCGGGCAGCGCATCCAGCAGTCGCTCGGCCTCGGGAGCTTCACCGGTCTTGAGCAGCGCCAGGATCAGGTCCAGCTTGAGCTCGTCCTTGTCGGGCTCGGCACTGACGGCCTCCCGCAGCGCGGCGACCTGGGCGTGGGTATCCACCGGTGCCGGTTCTTCTTCGACCGGAGCGCCTTCGGCCGGCATGACGCCGTGCGATGCGAGGAACTCGCGCAACTGGCCTTCGGGCAGGGCGCCGGGAAAGCCGTCCACGATCTGACCACCCTTGACCAGGAACACCGTCGGAACGGACCGGATCTGGAACGCCGCCGCGATCTGCTGCTCCTTGTCGACATCGACCTTGGCCAGCACGAAGGTGCCGTTGTACTCGCCGGCCAGCTTCTCGAGGATCGGCCCGAGGGTCTTGCACGGACCGCACCAGGTAGCCCAGAAATCCACCAGCACCGGCACGTCCAGTGACTTGCGCAGGACCTCGGCCTCGAAGGTCTCGGTGGTGGCGTCGAAAACGTGGGGCAGCTCGCTCATCGGGCAGGTTCGTGGCTACGGGGGTCGCGTCCACATGGTGGCGCGGGGGGCAGGATACAAGGAGATGTAAAAAGCATTTGACATGTCTTGGCTGAAATGTAATGTTTGAATAACATATTGTCTGGTGGAGTAAACGTCATGGCATGGCGGCGGAGCGGGTGGTTCGGGTTGCTGGCGCTTGGGTTGCTGGCGTTCTGGGCGCTGTTTGCCGGTCCATCGACCCTGATGGGCTTCGACCTGGGCAAGGCCGGCACGGCCTCCCTGGTGGTGGTGGCATGGGCGGCCCTGTACGGCATTTCCCGGATGCCGCAGGGCGAAGCCGAGCAGGGGCTCTCCCCCGGCGAATGGCGGGCATGGATCGGTGTGGCCTTCATGGTGGCGTCGACGGGCTACTTCCTCGTCCACGCGGATGTCTTCGCCGCCGCGCCTTGGCGGGAGAACCCGGATGCTGCGGCCGTGGGCCGCAACCTCGTGCTGCTGCTGGTGGCCTGGAGCGTCCTGTCGGGCGTGCTCGGCGCGCGCTGGAAAGGGCGCGTGCAGGAGGACGAGCGCGACCGCGAGATCGAGAAGCAGGCCGCGGGCTGGGGGCGTGGCGCGCTGATCGCCTGCATCGCCGGGCTGGCACTGATGCTGGCGTTTTCACCCGCCGACCGTCTGGCGTGGGCCACGCATTTCATGGTCGCGAACCTGCTGGTGTTCGCGCTGATGTGGGGCTGGCTGTGCGAGTACCTCGCAACGGCGGTGCTGTACTGGCGTGATCGGCGCGGTACGGCATGAGCGGCACACCCGTCGGCAACGACATCCGCCGCCTGCGCTTCGAGCGCGGCGAGATGACGCAACAGGCACTGGCCGATGCCTGTGGAGTGACACGCCAGACCATCATCGCGCTGGAGGCGGGGCGCTACGCACCTTCGCTGGAGCTGGCGTTCCGCATCGCGCGGGCGTTCGGCGTGGGGATCGACGAGGTGTTCAGATGGAGGGGCGAATGAACAAGGCGTGGGACTCGAGCGGGCTCGCGGCCCTGGGCGTGTTCGTGTTGGCGATGATCGGCTTCGGCGCGACGTTGTCCGGCTATTCGCACGTCTGGCATCCGGTGGCGGTGCTGGGCGCGAAAGGCGTCCCGCACGCGATGGCGTTCAACATGTTCGGATTCGTCCTTACGGGTGTGCTGGCGGCGTCGGCGGCGATTCGCCTGCGTCGCCATGTACCGCACGACGCCGGCTGGCCACTGCGCGTGGGCACGCAACTCATTCTTTTGTCGGCGCTGGGGTTCGTGGCAATGGGCCTGCTGCCGCTCGATCCCGCGGATCTCGACAATCCGGCCAGCAGCCTACACGCCACGGCGTGGATGCTGTGGTGGGTGGCCTTCGTGCCGGGCGCGCTGCTGATCGCGTTAGGTCTGCGTGGGCGGCATCACTGGCGCGGGCTGGCGCGGGCCAGCGTCGTGTCGGCGCTACTGGTGCTGTTCGTCGCGCTGCTGGCGGTGGAACTGATGCCGGCAGGCCTGGCCCAGCGCATGGGTTACCTGGGTTGGCTGGGGTGGTTGTGCGTGGCGTCGCGAAACCGCGACGCGTAGAGCGGAGCTGGCTCCGCTGCAATGGGCACGCTTACGGCTGCCGATACACCTTGCCGTCCTTCATCACGAAATCCACCTTCAGCACGGCGTTGATGTCGTCCAGCGGATTCCCAGGCACGGCGACGATATCCGCGCGTTTGCCGGCTTCGATCACGCCCTGGTCGTCCACGCCGAGCACCTCCGCCGCCCGGATCGTCGCCGCCTGCAGGGCGTAAGCGGCCGGCATGCCGGCTTCGACCATGTAGACGAACTCACGCGCGTTGTCGCCGTGCGGCCCCACGCCCATGTCCGTGCCGAAGGCGATCTTCACGCCGTTGCGGTAGGCCATGCCCGCGGTCTGCTGGATCAAAGCGCCGATGCGTTCGGCCTTCGGCCTTACCACGGCCGGGAAATAGCCATCGATCTTCGCCTTCTCGGCGACGAAGCGGCCGGCCGAGATCGTCGGTACGTACCAGGTGCCGTGCTGCTTCATCAGCCGCATCACCTCGTCGTCCATGTAGGTGCCGTGCTCGATGCTGGTCACGCCGCCCAGGATGGCGCGCTTCATGCCTTCCTTGCCGTGCGCGTGCGCCGCGACGCGGAAGCCGTAGTCGCGCGCGGTGTCGACGATCGCCTT
>JACZCZ010085922.1_pt1 | contig 12666 bp, 11 predicted proteins | sample 8641811 | NCBI WGS metagenome assembly JACZCZ01 (sample SAMN15324610, study PRJNA640507) | soil metagenome | isolation source: intercropping peanut in the first line | place: China: Luxin town, Laibin City, Guangxi Province | collected 2019-07-25 | depth 10cm m | reverse complement strand
GTTCCCGCCGTGCCGCCTTCACCAGCGGTCCCAGCAGAGCCACCTTCACCGGCAGTTCCTGCAGACCCACCTTCACCGGCGGTCCCAGCGGATCCGCCTTCACCGGCAGTACCGGCAGACCCACCTTCACCGGCGCCCGAGCTTCCGCCGGCACCGTCATCATCGCCGCACGCAACGAGAGCCAGCGCGGCCCCGAACACCAACACGGCCTGCCAACCGGCACGGCGACCATTTCCAAGCGTTTTCATCGACAATTCCTCCTGATCGAACCAACTGGGTCGGGCGCCGAAGCGCTGCTACCCGGAGCTTTCGCGGCTTGTCTATTGAAATTGAAAAACGTTTTCAATATCAAAACGACAGAAAGCGATATTGACTTGCGTTTTCACGAGGGCAAGCCGGTTTTTCACCGAAGGGCCCCGCGCTCACGAATGCAGCAAGACATCCGAGCGCAAGGCTTCGTGCTTGAGCACGGCCTGCGCGGTGATCGACTGGCCAAGGGTCTCGAAGATCGAGTGCAGCGCCTCGGGTGACACCCGCAGCGTGATCGCGCCCAGGTGAAGGTGAAGCATGCCGCAGCTGCATTGATCGACCGTGGCCAGGTTGCCTTCGGCGAGACGGATCCGCTCGCACGCCTGCAGGCTCGGTGGAATGTGCTTGTGCTCGTGCATCTCGCTCTCCTTGTCGGGGTGAATGAAGCACCCCGCGGCTGCCGGCACTGCGCTTGTGGATCCGCCCCGAACGTTGGACCTAGCGCTGCAAGCAGCCACGGGGATACAGGTATAGAAATGCCTAAGGTGTCAGCTCGTAGAGACCGTAGAAGTAACCGTCCATGGTGAAGCGCAGCGTGGACGTGTTGGTGTCGCTGTCGACCTCGTAGACATCGGTCGTGCTGGTGTCGCTCTCGCCCACGTACAAGCTTCCTGCGAACGCGGTGCCGCCGAAGCCGATGGCCGAGTAGGGCGCGCCTTGCACCTCGCGTGCGGTCGGTGTGTCACCGAGATCGATGCGCCACAGCTTGTGTGCGGGTTGATCCCAGAACTCGAAGTCGGTGGCAGTGGTGCCTTCCGCGAGACGCGATGGGTCGAACATCTTGGCGAAGGCCACGCCGCTGCCTTGCAGTCCAGTGTCCAGCTCGGTGATCGACTGCAAACCGCCGGTCAGCGAGGGGATCGTGAAGAAGTAGTCGTCTTCGAAATCAAGCGCGCCGGGCGCGATGCGCAGCAAGCAGTTGTCGGGTGCTGTCTCCGGTGTTCCGGCCGCGTTGGCGTACATCTGAATCGAGTAGTTGCGGCCGTCGCCCATCACGTAGGCGTAGCCCTGAGCGTCGAACACCACGCGTCCGCCGCTGGCACAACGATCGTCGCTGGCGGTGCCGATCACGGTCATGGTGTTGGGATCGAGGATGGTCATCGAGACACCGGCGTAGATGCGGCCCTCGTCCCAGTTCGCCCAGCGTCCCGGAATGTACACGCGGCCTTCGCGAGCCACCGTGGTCCACACTTCGAGCGAGTAGCCTTCGCGTACCAAGTGACTGAGATCCACATCGCCGACGATCTCCATCGTCAGCGGGTTCCACACCACGGCGACCGGAGGATCACTGATCACGGACACAGCCGTATCGTTGTCGACCAGCGCGTTGCCGTAGTCGATGTAGCCAAGGCCGTAGTTGGCGAGGCTCATTCGACCGATCTCTTGGATCTCACCCTCGTCGTCGACTTCGTAAGCGATCCAAGTCGGCTCCTCAGCGAGGCCGACGAAGAAACGACCATTGCCCGCCATCAGCACGCCGTTGCCCGGGAGCTCGATTGCGCTGTCGTTGTTGAACGGACCCTCAAGCGAATCGATCACTTGCACATAGGTTGCGCGATTGTTCTCAGGGTCGATGGTGACGGACCCGAGCACATAGCGCGTGGCCTCGACTGCGCCGGAGTCCATATCGCCGCTGCCACCCGTGCCAGAAGATCCCCCGCTGCCAGCATTTCCGGAGCTACCGCCGGTGCCTGCCGCGGAGGTGGAGTCGTCGTCGCCGCAGCCAAGGGCAAGCAAAGTGAGACACAGAAGGATGATTTTCACTGGGGAATTCTCGTTGTTGAAAAAGATGTTGAAAATCAATTTCAACAAAACAAGGTTCATGTCAAGGTCCGCCCACGGTTGTCGAACAACTTTTTTCGCGTCGAGGCGTGCGTCATGTGTCGGTGTGGAGGCCAGCGTGCATTCGCTTGGCTGCTGGTCATGGGTCTGTGTTTCGTCAGCTCGCCTTAGCACTGGTGCGCTGGAGTGAGCCGATCACTCCGCCAAGCATTGCTCCAGCCAGTCGAGGCCTGCGGTCAGGCAGGCGGGGCCGGGTTGCAGGATGATCTCGGGCTCGATCTCGAAAATACGGTCGTTGCGCGTTGCAGAGAGCTTGTCGAAACCGGGGCGTGACAAGAACGCGTGGCGATCGAATGGCTTGCCGCACCACGAGGCGATCACGATCTCGGGGTCGGCTTGGATCACTTCTTCGTGCGTGACGAAACGTTCGTTGGCGAGCTTCTTGTGCGCGCGATCGACGAACACGTTGCGACCACCGGCTAGCTCGATCAGCTCGCTGACCCATTCGATCGCAGTGATCGTGGGCTCGTCCCACTCTTCAAAGTACACGCGCGGCTTGTCGTCGCGCGAGACATTGCGTGCTTGCAGCGTGTGAAGACGATCGATGTATCCAGCAACCAGCGCGCGTGCCTTGCCTTCAGCACCGACGATGCGTCCCATCATCAGGATCACGTCCAAGATCTCCTGCACGCTGCGTTGATTGAAGATCAACACAGGGAGGTTGGCCTTGATCAGGTCACGCGCCAGGTCGCCCTGAATGTCTGAGAAGCCGATCACCAGGTCCGGCTTCAGCGCGCTGATCTTCGACACGCTGCCGCCGATGAACGCAGACACCACCGGCTTGTCACGCTTCGCTTCTGGCGGCCGCTCCGTGTACGCGCTGATGCCGACGATGCGGTGCTGCTCGCCGAGCAGATACAGCGTTTCGGTCGGTTCCTCGGTGAGACAAACGATGCGCTCAGGAACGTTGCTTAGGGAGAAGGTCATCACCTCGATGGTGCCTGCCCGTGAGCTAGGTTTCGAGCGCCCTGTTCGATGAAGCGTCGCGTCAGCGCACGCGGACCCACTTGAAGATGTCGCCGGCGACTTCGAAACGGCGTGTTGCCATGCCGGTGTCGTCGATCTCGTAGACCGCGGACTTGGACCAGTCATCGAACGGCAAGAACAGGAACGTGCGGCCGTCGAGCACTGCGAACTGTGCGCCAGAACCGAGCGCTTCGGTGATGCCTTCGACTGGCGTCGCGGTCTCTTCTGCCAGGTCGAACATCCACAGTTGCCACTGCGGTCCGTTGCCCCACACGTATTCGTCGACGTAGTCGCCGTCATAGGGGGGCGTCCAGTCGTGCTCGAGCTCGTCATGATGGAAGACGTTGCCGATCGCTTTGCCGCCGCCGATGTAGCGGAAGTTGTTCACGTAGCGACCATCGGTGAGGTGCGTGAAATCGGTGGTGAACGTCTCCTCGATGGTCAGGTCGGGCTTGACCTTGACCATGCATGGCTCCGGGCCCAGGCCGTAGAGCGCGAGCGCGCCGGTGTAGTCCCACGTTCCGAAGTAGGTGTTGCCGTCTTCGTCTTGCGTGGCGATCGACAAGCCGGCGCAAGGAAGGTCCAGCACCTCGGACTCTTCATGTGTCTGCGCGTCGTATACGGCGACGAGAGAGTGTGTGCCGTGATCGACCCAGTCGGTCTCGTCCACGAAGAACAGCGGATGCATCACCTGGTTCTGAAACTTGATGCCTTGACGATTGCCGCCGCTCATCAGCGTCAGGTCACCTTCGGCAGTCGGCAGCACCGTGTCGGTCATCTCGCCGATGATCTCCATCTCCGCCGGGTTCCACACGAGGCGGCGTGACGCCTCGAACGGCAGGTACGCGACTTGCTCGTTGAGGATGAAGTGCCCGTAGAAGTTCGCGTTGTCGCCGAGTGGGTAGTTGGCGAAGCTCAGCGTGCGCCCTTCGGTCCACTCGAAGTCGTTGCTGATGTCGAACTCGGTGATCGTCGGCTCTTCGCCGCTCGAGACGAGCAGCTTGCCGCCGATACCCGCGAAGTTTGCGACGCCGGGAAACTCACGCGCGTCACCCAAGTCGACGTTGGTGATGTCGAGCGTGTTGGACAGCGTGATGTACACGGTGCGGTCATCTTGCGAGTAGACCTGCGTCATCATCGCGTAGAGCGGATCGCGCGCGCCACTGCCGGCATTGGCTTGGCCACCGTCGTCGTCACCGCAAGCGACCAGGGCGATCACCAGTGAGGCGACGGCGAGGGCGCGGGCAAGGTGGAGGTTGAGCTGATCACGAGTCTGAGTGCGTTCCATGGTCCTTCGTCCGTTTCCGATCGTTCGATCGGCGTTGGGCTCGGGACGCTAGGTCGCTGGCCTCTTCCATTCCTTGGTTGGGTGGTCGCGCAATTGCTGAGATCAATTGCGCCTGGGTGGGAGAACGTCGCGACTAAAATCACTAGATCCGCCTACTTGCGATGTGTCTCAGGTCCCCCGGGTTTGCCTTGAATCGGGATCACAACCGTGCGCTTGCAGCGCCGGCATTTGACTTCGACCCCGCCCGCCACGAACCGCGCGAGTAGGCTGCCGCACAAGCACCGCGCGTCGTCGGCGCAGCTGCCGGATGGCATCTTTTCAGCGGGATTCGAGGTGCGGTTGGTCATTGTTGAACAAGAAGTTGAAAGTCAATTTCAATAAAAAGACGCGGCTGTCAAGCGCGAGGGGTTGTGTGATCACGTTTCTAGTCATTTTTTTTCGTGTGTCCGACCAAGCGCTCTTAGAGCTCGGCGGCGACCTTGAGTGAGAACGAGCGTCCGGGGCGCTGGGCACCAAAGTTCTCGAACACCTTGGCGTCGAACACGTTGTCGACCGAGATGGTGGCCGACCAGCGTGGCGTGCCTTCCCACTCGTAGGTCACGTACACATCGTTGACGAGCTGGGTCGGGATCTTCTGCTTGAAGCGCGGATCGCCTTGGCTCTCCCAGCCGCGATAGAACCACGGTGTGTAGTGGAGGTCCCAACCCGCCAGCACCGCACCATCGTCCGAGAACACCTTAGGAATGCGTGTGCTCGTGCCTAGGTTGGCGAACAGCCAAGGTCGGTTCGGCAGCATGTCGCCGCGGAAGCCTTCGAACGTGCCCGACGTGGACACGTTGGTCAGGTCCTGCCACGTGATGTTGGCGTTGGCCGTGATTCGCTCGCGCGGCGCTTCCCACTGCACGTCGGCCACCACGCCGTGCGCGAACACCTCGTACACGTTCTGGTACATGAAGTTGCGATCGTTGCCGAGCAGCAAGATCAGGTTGTCTTGCCGACGCACGAAGCCGCGCAGGTTGCCGGTGACACGACCAAATCCGCGTTGCTTCCAGTCCACATGCAGCGACAGGTTCACATTGTGGCTGGTCTCGGGCACGAGCTCGAGATTCGATTGCACCAACACGCCATCGCCAAACAGCTGGTACGTCTCAGGCAGCTTCGTCGCGAGCTCGTAGGACGTCTTGAGCCACAACCACGACGTGAAACGCAGACGCGCGCCGTCGCCGACACCGAAGCGGTGGTGATCGTGATCGCGCCGCCGAAAGACGCCGCCGGGGATGACTTCCTCGGTGTTGGTGTCGAGCCAGTAGTGCTTGGCGAAGATCTGGTTCTCGATGCGCTCACGCCACCACTTCGATTCCCACTCCACGCCCGACACCATGGTGAAGTAGTCGCGATCGGCCTGTTCTGGGTCGCGGCCTTCCGTCTGCAAACGATCGTCACCGGTGCGTGTGATGTATTCACGCGCCGTTGACAGCAGAAGGGCGTGCTCGGGCACGGGTTGCCACTTCAAGCCGAGGCGATCGTAGTAACCGGTTTGCCACTGGATCACGCTCGTCGGCTGATCGGTGACTTCGCCCGGCCGCGTTCGTTCGCGCACGCGTTCGCCACGCCAGTTGTAGACCCACTCACCCACGTCGACGAAGTCCACCGTAGTGCGAGAGATGTTGAGCACGGCGGACAGCTCGGTGTGATCGGCGAGAAGGTCTTCGTGCACGGCGCGCAACGTTGCGCCGTAGGTGCCTCCGCCGTAGCGTGCTTCGCCGTAAGGCACGCTCATCACGATATTGTGCTGCAGCTCCTTGTCGTACTCGGACGCGTAGATGCGCAGCAGCAAGCGTTTGATCCACGGCGCATCGACCATGCCGCCTTCGACCCAACCCAGGTATCCAAGGTATCCGTCGTGGAAGCGGTCCACCCTGGCGTCATGCGGGCGGCCGCGTTCATCCGCGATCTTCACGTCGATCGGATAGTTGTTGGCGCTGTAGTCGAGGTTGGCTTGGCCGCGCACGAGCAGATGTTGCTCGTCCAGGTGGTGGCTGCCGCTGAGCAATGCGCGGTGTGTATTGAATGACGCGATCTCGTAGCTGGCGCGCGCGGTGGTCTTGAACGAGTCATCGGTGACGTAGTGGATCACGCCGCCCAGCGTGTCTGCGCCGAAGCGCACCGGGACGACGCCGCGGTAGATCTCAAGCCGGTCGACCATGTCCACCGTCACGGTCTGCGGCCCCACGAGGTAACCAGCGAGCTCCAACGGCACCGTGTCGACGAAGAAGCGAATGCGCTCCTCGTCCAGCCCATCGAGCATCAGGCGCAACTGAGATCCGAGCGCACCGGAACGACGCACCACGATGCCTTCGGTGCGCGCCAACACGTCACTGGTGTCGAGGGAGCGCGCGCGCAGCTTGCTGAGATCGATCACGTCCACAGATTCGGCCGACCGCTCCATGCGTGCGGCGTGATCGACGCGACCCTGCAAGGTCACATCGACCGGCGACTCGGGCGTCGGCGGCGTCGCAGCAGACGGCGTAGACGGTGGCTCCGGTATCGGCGTCACGGGTGGTGGAGTTGGTGGAGGTGGCGGCGTGAACGTGTAGCGATAGACGGTGCGCGAAGGCATCGCGACGCCGTTCTTTCGTGCGGGGGTGAAGGCGAAACGCAACGCTGCTGCGCGAGCCGCTTCGTCGAAACCATGACCCTGCGGTTCCAGGACTTCCGCGTCGGTCACGACTCCTTGGTCGTTGATCGTGAGGCGCAGTGGAACCACCGCGCCCAGGCCTTGTGCCAGCGCATCCGCCGGATACTCCGCGTCTGCGGCCGTCAGTAGTTGCGGTGGCTCGACGCTTGGTGCTGCGGGTGCTGGCGGCGCCGCTGCATCGCCAACGGGAACACCCGCATCGGGATCCACGTCTGCGCTCGAGCTTCCGTCGGGCATGCCTGCGTCAACACTGGCGTCGGCGTCTTGTGTGGGAGCAACCTGCGCATACACGTCGAGAGACACGGCGCTCAACGTGGCGCTCAGCAGGTACGACGCGATGCGCAGCGAACGAACGCCGCGCGGTGACTTCACGGCTTGAACCTCACGCGAAGGGGTGGAGACAGGGCGGCGATCGGCTCGCCCGCAGCATCGAGCGCGGGATCGAAGCGCCACTCGCGCGCACAGTCGATCACGTCGTCGGCGATCGGAGACTCGGAGCGCTGCACCGCGCGAACGTCGATCACCGTGCCATCGCGATCGACACGCACGCGTAGAACGAGCAGCTCGCTCTCCATGTCGCCGTCGTCGGCAAACGTGAGGCCGGAGCATTCCAGAGTTGTCGTGTCGAGCTGAGGTGCGCGCGCACGTGAGACGATGTGACCGGTTCCGTTGCCGGGCGTGGTGTGCGTCGCACCGTGGACAGCGGCTGCGCTGTTGCCATCGCGATGAGTCACGCCACCGGCATAGGTTGCCGCGTTGCCAGTCACGAAGGTGTCGCCGGTGAAGTCGAGCGTGTCGTCGGCGGCGATCACGGCTGCGGCTTGCGCCAGGGGTGGTGGCTCGCTCGCTGGCGTCGGCTCAGGTGTCGGCGCGACTTCGCGCGGTGCGGGCGGCGTCGGCGCAACGGGCTCGGGCTGCGGTGGGGGTGCGGACGGTGGTGGCGTGACGTCGATCATCTCGAACGTGGTCATCGGATGCGCTGCCGCGGCGGGCGTCGATCGTGCGCGCGCCAGGCTGGTCATCACGCTGCCGATCACCACCAACAGACCACACAGCGACGCGGTCAGTGACGTAGCGAGCAGCCACCGGTAAACGGCGTCGTCGTCGCGGCGACTAGAGGTCATGGGGCACCGTGGCGTTTGGATCGGTCGCAAACGCGATGCGAGTTACGCCGCCACGCTTGAGCAGATCGAGCGCCCGAATCACGCGCGCGTAGTCGGTGTGAATGTCGCCTTGAATCACCGCGCGCAGCTCCGGTGTCCTTACGAGTGACAGACGCACCGTCTCGATGATTCCGGCGTCGTCGACGACCGCGCGCCCGTCGACGAGCAGCGGACCCTTCAGCGGAACCGTCACTGCGAGCACGGTCTGCACCGCTTCGCCCGAAGCTGCCTTTGGAAGCTCCACTGGCACCGCCTCGTTGACCACGATCCGCGCCGTCACGATGAAGATCACGAGCAAGACCAACATGATGTCGACCAGTGGGGTCATGTTGATGTCGGCGATCACGCGGCCATTGGTTTGCTGCCCGGCCATTGCCTACGCCTCCGGAGTCCGCAGCAGGTAGGCGAGCACGAGCTGAGTCAGTGTCTCGGTGCTGCTGAGCAACACGCTGAGCCGGCGCTGAAAATAGTTGTAGGCAGCGATGGCGGGGAGGGCGACCAGAATGCCGACGGCGGTCGCCACCAAGGCCTCGGCGATGCCTGCCATGACTGCGCTGGAAACCGACTGAGACGCGCCGGCGGTATTTTCGTGACCTAGCTCTTCAAAGGCGTGAATCACACCGATCACGGTGCCGAAGAGCCCGACGAAGGGCGCATTGCTGCCGATGGTGCCTAAGGATGCGAGCCAGCGTTCTAAGTGATTGCGCTCAGTGGCCAGGGCGCTCGCCATCTTTTTCTCTGCCGCGTGCGCGCCCCACGTGGTTGCCTTGAGGCCGGCCAAAGCGATCGCGGATGCGCTGGAGTGATCGCGCTCGAGGGCGCTGATCGCGGCGCCCACGTCGGCCCGGGCCAGATGGTCTTCCAGGGTTTGCGCGAGCTGGTCCACGTCACCGGAACGTGTACGGAAGTACAGTACTCGCTCGATCGTCAGCAGCAGGCTGGCGCAGAACAGCCCGATCAGCAGCCACAGCACCCAAGCGGCTCCGGCCCCTAAAAGCGCGTGTTTGATCGTCTCAACGATGTCTTGTGAAGCTTGCATGGCGTCAACTCGGCGCTACCTTAGCGCTCTCTCTTGAAATTGAAAGCCAATTTCAATATAGAGCGCGACGAAAGTTCCTGCGCGCCGCCGAGCGCCCGTTTTTTGATGGAGAGCAGTGATGTGGAACGGGCAGGCGGCGCGGCGGGCCGCCCTAGTGGTGCATCGCTACGTGGGCCTGGTGATGGCGGTGTTTCTGCTCGTCGCTGGGCTCACGGGGTCCTTGCTCGCATTCAACGACGAGCTTGATGCGTGGATCAGCCCAGCGCTGATGCGCGTGTCGGCTCCAGCGGATGGAAAATACCTAGATCCGTTTGAGGTGACGGCGCGGGTGCAAGCGCAATTGCCGAAGGGTCAGACGCACCAAGCGGTTGGCTTCAACCCGGAGCCAGGGCGCGCGATGAGCGCCTGGCTGGAAGTGAAGCCCGATCAGTGGCGTGAGGTGTTCGTCGACCCGTACACCGGCGCGATCCTAGGTTCACGCGATTGGGGCAATCTGAGTGAAGGCATCAAGAACCTCATGCCGTTCATCTACCGTCTGCACTACTCGCTGGCGCTCGACGACGTGGGCACGGTGCTGTTCGGAATCGTTGCCTTGTTGTGGACGATCGATTGCTTCGTCGGCGCGTACTTGACGTTTCCTGCCGCGAGGCAGCGCGCAGTGTCGTCGCGATCGAAGCCGTGGATCTCCCGTTGGCTGCCGATGTGGCTCGTGCGTACCAACAAGCTCTTTGGCTTGGTGTTTACCTGGCATCGCGCGAGCGGCCTGTGGGTGTGGGCGATGCTGTTGGTGTTCGCGTGGTCTGCGGTTGGCTTCAACCTCAATGCTGTCTACGAGCCCGTGATGGGTACAGTGACGGGGATGGGCAAGAGCGGTCACGGATTGCTGCCAGAGCTCACGCCGCCGTTTCCGAAGCCCAAGCTGTCGCTGCGCGAAGCACACGTGGTGGGTCAAGGCTTGATGCAAGCGCAGGCAGACCAGCGTGGTTTCCGTGTCTACGAAGACAAGTGGCTCTACTACGCCGAGGATCACGGCGCCTTCGTCTACGGCGTCCACAGCGACTTGGATCTCAACGCCAAGCACCCGCGTACAGAGGTGTACTTCGATGGCCAGACGGGCGAGCTCATCGCCTTCGATGCGCCGAGCGGCATCTCGACCGGCAACACGATCTCGAGCTGGCTGTTTGCACTGCACATGGGTGCGGTCGGTGGCCTGGCCTATCGCATCGCCGTGATGCTGATGGGCTTCGCGGTCACTGCGCTGAGCGTGACCGGCGTATGGATCTGGTGGCGCAAGCGCGGAAAGCGTGGCGTTCGCGCCGACGACGCGGCCGCTCTCTCGGATTAGGCGCCGTCGATCAGGTCGGCGAGCTTGTGGATTAGGTGGGTGGAGAGCTTGCGGTCGCGATCCTGATCGCGTTCGTGTTGCAGGAAGTCGAGGCCGTCGAGGATCGCCTGTTTGGTGCGGTCGCGGATCGCGATCACGTTGGCCTTGCTCGCATCGCCGCCGAATTGATCGGTGCGAATCGGCGCACCGAAATGGAAGTAGAAGCGCTCGGGGTGAAAGGTCTTGGGCACCGGCCAAATCACCTCGGGTCGCTTGTTGAAGCGCTTGATAATCGAGGCGACCGGCTTGATCTGCATCAGCTCGGTGCGGTCGAGCCAGAAGGTGAACGCGTCATCGGCGCCGATGGCGCTGAACGGGATGATCGTGCAGCGGTTCTCGATCGCCATTTGCGCGAAGCCCATGCGGTCGCGCCAGTCCAGGTTGTACTTCTCGCCATGCAAACGAACGGTCTCGCGCGCGCCGCCGGGGAACACGCAGATCGCCGCCTTCTGTTTCATCAGCTTGGCGCAGATCTCACGCGTGCCCGGCACCACGCCGAGATGTGTCAACAGCTGGCTCCAACCCGGGATCTGAAAATGCGCGAAGTCTCCCAGGCCGCGCAGCCAGATGCCGCGCTTCTCGTAGAGCTCGGCGCCCATCAACGGTGCATCGAGCAACCCGTACAGCGTGTGGTTGCCGACGAACAACATGGGCCGCTCTTCTGGGATGCGATCGATGCCGTAGTAGACCGGGCGCGTCAGCAGCTTCCAGGGTTCCAGCGCGGCGAGCCCGAGCCGCATCTGGATCGGGGAGGGCATGCTCCATTCGGTCGTGGTCACGCGGGCTCGGGCTCCTCGTTCGACGCAGGTCTCGTGGTGTCTGCAGGCTTGTGCTCGATCACGTTGGCGAGGCTGAGGATCTTTCGCATCAACGCGTCACGCCCTTCGCCGGTCTCTGCACTGAAGCCGATCACAGGCACGCCGGATTCCTTTTGCAGCTGTGTGACCGCCAGCTTGCGCTTGCTCACGGGGAGCTTGTCGAGCTTGGTGCTGACCACGATCACCTTGCGCTTGATGTGCTTGAGGTAGTCGATCAGCTGCTCGTCGTCGGGCTCGATGCCGCGCCGGATGTCGACGATCACCACCACGGCGCATAGTCCCGCGCGCGACTTCAGGAAGCTCTCGATCAAGCCGCCCCAGGAGTGACGCTCGGCCTTGCTGCGCTGGGCATAGCCGTAGCCGGGCAGGTCGACGAAATCGATTACGCCCCCCTGCAGGTCGATCTGAAACACGTTGATGCCGCGCGTGCAGCCGGGCGTGCTGCTCGTGCGTACGAGCTTGCGACGTTGGACGAGCGCGTTGATCAGGCTCGACTTGCCTACGTTGGAGCGCCCGGCGAAGGCCACCTCGGTATGCAGTGGCGGCGGCAACGAGCCCATGGTTTGGGCCGAGATCTTGAAGCTGGCGTCGACGATCGCAGGCAGTGGAGCGGGGTTTGTCATTGGCTTCAAGGTCCGGTTCGACGCACGCGGCGGAGCACAGCGCGGCCCAGGTCTGTCATTTCCGGCGAGCGAAGCAAGGTCGCCGCAACCACGTAGATCACACCACCGGCCACCGCGGCCAGGACCAGCATCGATGTTTGCAGCAGACGAGACGCGTCAGGTGCGACCCGAAAGTCGATCGATTGCGTGATGCCCCATGCTGCAGCCCCCATCGCCATGCTTGCGAGCAAGAGCCGCAATCCTGCGCGCCACACCGGGCCGAGGCTCACGGTGCCAGTTCGGCTGCGTCGCGTGAGCCACAGCAATGCCGCGAGCTGGACGATGGCCGCGAGGCTGCTGCCGGCGGCGATGGCGGAGTGACCGAGCGGCTTCAGCAAGGCATAGGTGGACGCGGTGAACACGACCAGGTTGATCGTGCTGCAGACGACCGGTGTGCGCGTGTCGTCGTAGGCGTAGTAGAGCTGGACGACATTGCGAACGCAGGCCACGGCCCACACGCCGACAGCCATCCACGCAAGCGAGCGTGCGGTTTCGGC
>JACZCZ010176552.1_pt1 | contig 12688 bp, 12 predicted proteins | sample 8641811 | NCBI WGS metagenome assembly JACZCZ01 (sample SAMN15324610, study PRJNA640507) | soil metagenome | isolation source: intercropping peanut in the first line | place: China: Luxin town, Laibin City, Guangxi Province | collected 2019-07-25 | depth 10cm m | reverse complement strand
CGACGAACCCGGCATCTACGTCGACATCGTGTCGGGCGAACCGTTGTTTGCGTCATCCGCGAAATTCGATTCGGGCTGCGGCTGGCCGAGCTTCACCAAGCCGATCGAGCCCGCGAACGTCAACGAGATTACCGACAAGTCGCATGGAATGATCCGCACGGAAGTGCGTTCGGCCCATGGCGACAGCCATCTCGGGCACGTGTTCGACGACGGCCCCGCGGATCGAGGCGGACTGCGTTACTGCATCAACTCCGCGTCACTGCGCTTCGTGCATCGCGACGACATGGTGGCCGAAGGATATGGCGCTTACCTGGACCAGGTGGAGGACAGAAAATGAGTCAAGAACGTGCCGTGCTGGCCGGCGGATGTTTCTGGGGCGTGCAGGATCTGCTGCGCCGTTACGACGGAGTCATCTCCACGCGCGTGGGATATTCAGGCGGCAACACGCCCAATGCGACCTACCGCAATCACGGAGCACACGCCGAGGCGGTGGAGATCATCTTCGATCCCGCGCGCATCAGTTATCGCAAGCTCCTGGAGTTCTTCTTCCAGATCCACGATCCCACGACGCGCGATCGCCAGGGCAATGACATCGGCTCGAGTTACCGTTCGGCGATCTACTACACCAGCGACGAACAACGCCGCGTCGCCGAGGACACGATCGCCGACGTCGATGCGTCCGGCCTGTGGCCCGGCAAGGTCGTGACCGAGGTAAAACCGGTCGGCGATTTCTGGGAGGCCGAACCCGAGCACCAGGACTATCTACTTAAGTATCCCGACGGCTACACCTGCCATTTCCCGCGGCCCAACTGGGAACTGCCGCGCCGCTTCAGCAAGCCCGCTCAGCGCGCCGGCGGATCCACGGCGGTCGAAAGCGGCTGACCGCTTTCGACCAGGTAGCTGGACAACATCCGGCCGGTCTCGGGACCGAGATCGCGCGCGTTGTGCGGCGTGCGCGGCGGAATGAGAAATCCGTCACCGGGTTTCAAGACGACCGTCGCGCGCCCCTGCACTTTCATTTCGACCTGGCCGGCGACGATGTATCCCACCTCTTCTCCCGGATGAATGTGCCAGCCGGACTCGACTCCGGCCGGAATTTCCGTTTCGACCTGCACGAGCTCGCGATCTGGAATCGATAGCGGCGCCTTCTGCACCACGCGCCGCGAGAGCCGGCTCGCCAGGTCATCGCGTGTCTGCGCGGCGACCGCGGCGCAGATTCCGAGCAACGCGAGCAGCTGCAACCTGCGTGTGTTGTTCATGCGATGCAAAGTAGCGCATCCGCGATGCGCGGCTTTGGGACCTTCGTCCACTGGCATGCGTCTCCTGTCGCGGTTATCAATCGCGTGAATCCCCCTTCAGGAGCGAGCAGCATGAGCAAGGGCGCATCGGACCTCACTACACCCGTCGGACCTAAAGACCATGCGCAAGGACGCAGCGATGCGTCGATCACCCTGGTCGAATACGGTGACTACGAATGCCCGTATTGCGGTATGGCGTATCCCATCGTGAAACGCCTGCAGGCGAAACTCGGCGCTCATCTGCGTTTCGTGTTCCGCAACTTTCCGCTCGAGGAAGTACATCCACATGCGACCGCGGCGGCGGAACTCGCCGAAGCGGCAGCGCTGCAGGGAAGATTCTGGGAGATGCACGACACCTTGTACGAGCATCAAAACGCGCTGCAACCCGTCGACCTGCAGCGATACGCGGAAAAGCTGGGACTCGATCTCGACGCGCTGGCCGACGCGCTGCGCGGCGGCGCGCCACTCAAGCGGGTGGGCGCCGACCTGGAGAGCGGCGTTCGCAGCGGCGTGAGCGGCACACCCACGTTTTTCGTCAATGGCCGGCGCTTCGCGGGCGACTGGCGCGATGAAAAGGAATTCGCGCTCGCGATGAGCTGACGTTCTGCGGACGATCGAGAGTGACGAACACCTTCGCAGCGGACCGCGGGAACTGACGCAAGCCGACGGCGGCGACTTCGACGGCTGGGGTGCGGCCGTCGTCAATTGACCGACAGAGATCGTCGCGTTCTCCCGCATTCCCGCGCGCGAATATCCCTCATGCTCGCGAACTCGCGGCCCAGGAGGACCACGTGCCACCCGCGTCGACGCCCATCAACTACGCAGAACTGCTCTTCCTGAACCTCGTCGAGAATGTGCAGGAGTACGCCATTTTCGCGATGAATCTCGAAGGGCACATCGTCTACTGGAACAAGGGCGCCGCGCATATCACGGGATTTGAAGAAGCCGAAGTGCTCGGCTCCCGGCTCGACCGCATCTTCACGCCGGAAGATTGCGCGGCGGGCGCGCCGGAACAGGAGCTGAAGGCGGCCGAGGAAATCGGCCAGGCCGCCGACGAGCGCTGGCACGTGCGCAAGGACGGCTCGCGCTTCTGGGCGCTGGGCATCGTGGTGCCCATCAAGGACGCCTCGGGCAAATTACTCGGCTTCGGCAAGTTCCTGCGCGATCGCACCGACCTCAAGCAATTGCAGGAAAAGTTGCAGCGGCAGAATGAAGCGCTGCGTCACAACGACGAAGGACGCAAACGTTTTCTGGCGACCCTCGCCCACGAACTGCGCAACCCGCTGTCCGTGGTATCCGCGAGCATGCACCTGCTGCGCCAGCAATCCGGTTCGATTCCAGCCGCGATGACGGAAATCGAACGCGTCGAGCGGCAGATCGGTCACGTCCGGCGCCTCATCGACGACCTCGCGGACCTGACACGGGTGCAGCGCCAAAAAGTCAGTCTCGACCGCAAACACCTCGACCTGCGCGCGATCGCGCGTCAAGCCTGCGAAGCCGTCGGGCCGCAGATAAAAGAGCGGCGCCACGAACTGAGCGTGATCCTTCCGGACGTATCCGTGAACGTGCTGGGAGATGAAACACGGCTGCACCAGGTGTTCGTGAACCTGCTGACCAACTCGGCGCGCTACACGCCCGCGGGTGGCCGCATCGGTTTCTCGCTGCAGATCGAAGGCAATGAATGCGTCACGCGCATCGTGGATTCCGGCATCGGAATCCCGCCGGACCGGCTCGCCGACATCTTCGAGTTGTTCACCCAGGTGCACAAGGACTACTCGGAGGCCAGCGCCGGCCTCGGCATCGGACTGAGTCTGGCGCGCGAGCTCGTGAGTTCACACGGCGGCACGATCCAGGCGCGCAGCGATGGTAACGGCAAAGGCAGCGAGTTCACGGTCCGGCTGCCGCTGGCCTGACGATGCGGCACTCCTTCGCCGCCGATGCCGTGATGCTGCTTCACTTCGCGTTCATCGCGTTCGCGTTGCTGGGATCGTTCCTCGTGTTGTGGAAGCGGTGGATAGTCTGGCTGCACCTGCCCGCGCTCGCGTGGGGCGCGTGGATCGGGGCGAGCGGCAACATCTGCCCGCTCACCCCGCTCGAGAATCACTACCGCGCGCTCGCGGGCGAGAGCACCTACGGCGAGGGATTCATCACGCACTACCTCGCGCCGGTCATCTATCCAGCAGGCCTCACGCGCGCAACGCAGTTGCTGGTACTCGGCGTCCTCATCCTCGTGAACCTCGCCGGATACGGACTCGTCATCCGGCGCGCGCGCCTCACTGCTGCGCGAACTGCCAGGTGACCTTCATCGTCCCGCCCTCACCCCCTGCGCCGTTGACCTTGAAAGTCTGCGTGCCGGACGCCCCGCGCAGATCGCCGGGAAGTGCGAAGGTGACCGGCTTCTGATCCGAGTGCATGAACGGCAATATTTCCGATGTCGTGCCGCTTTTCTCGTCCGGAAAATCCGATTTGACCTGGCGTGTATAGGTCAAGGTATTCATCGGCGCCGGCAACCTGATCATGATGTCCTTGTTGACACTGTCGACTTCGATCAACGCGATGGACCCATCCTTCGCGCCCGCGGGCGGCGGAATGGCCCCACCACCCTTGCGGATCTCTTCGCGTGTACAGCGCTGATTCGGCTTGTTGACGCACAGCGGATCGGAGGTCTGTCCGCGGTAGATCTCGTCGACCTCGTAAGTACCTTTCTGCGACACGGGCTGCCACACCTGGTAACGCGGCGCGCCCATCGTCGAAGCGGCCGTGGCCTGGGCCTTCCCCTTCTCTATGGTCGACTTGTCCATGGTCGTGCTGTATTCCTTGATCGCCCTCTCGATACAGGCCTCGTCCTCGTCGCAGCGCGCGGCGATCTTCATCATTTCGTCCATCGCGGGCGCCATCGTCTGGTGAAGGTCCTTCATCTGGCCCTTCTTCTTCTCGATGTCCTTGGTGAAAGCGGCATCCATCGCGTGCAAGGCGGGCGCCGGCGACGGCAGGTCCGCCTTCATCGGCACGACCAGCTTGAACGTGCGCTGCACACGCCATTCCTTCGGTTCGTATTTATCCGGCTTGTTGCCGACCGAGGAATATTCGTACTGGACACTCAGCGTTCCCTTGACGCCCTGGGTCACCAGTAGTTCGGCCTGCGCCGCGCCGCAAATGGCCATTCCCGACAAGAACACGCATAACTTCTTCATGTTGTCTCCGTTCATGGTGTGAGCGCGATGCCCTCAGGGGCGATCGTGACCGAATCGCTTTCGAGGAAGGTCAGCGCGCCCGTGGTGCTGTCGATGCTGAAGCTGCTGACCATGCTGTCGAGCTGGTTGGTCACGTACAGGTGGTCGCCGTCATCGGTGATGGCGAGGTAGTTGTTGCCCGCGCCGGTCGCCATGCGCGAAACCGCCGTGAGCACTCCGCTGCCGCTGATCGAGAACACCTCGATGAACCCGCCCGACCCATTGGAGGCCGTCACGTACAGGAACGCGCCGTTCGGGTGAATCGCGAGGGATTCGGCGCTCGACGCCGAGTTGATGCTCGTGGCGCCGCCGGTCGTCAGCGCGCCCGTCGTGGAATTGATCGTCATCCTGCCGACCCGGCCGGTCGTGCCCGCCACGTACAGGGACAGTCCATCGGGCGCGATCGCCAGGTTGTGAGGATTCAGAACCGGCGCCGCCGTCGGCTGGCCGAGCGAGGTCAACACGCCGGTCGACGGGTTCACCGAAAACGCGGACACCGACGGGCTGTTGCTCGAGGAGCCGACTTCGTTGAGGACGTACACGAAGCCGCCGCCGGGATGCACGGCCACCGCGTAGGGATAGAGGCCAACCGACATGGAACCCAGCGCCGTCAACACGCCGGACTGTGTATTGATGCGGAAGCTCGATACCGTGTGGCTGGAGTAGTTAGCCACGCGCAGCGTGTTCCCGTCCGGATCGACGGCCAGCGCGAACGGATTGCCGGTGGCCGGCGAGCTCCCCGCGATCGGCGTCAATGTCGTGCCGCTGATTCTGAATGACGACACCGTGTTCCCGGCCGCGTTGGCGACGTATGCGAAGTTTCCATCGGGCGTGACCGCCACGGAGCGCGGGTAGTCGCCCGTGTTCACCGTGCCGACTTCGGTCGGCCGTCCGCTGTCCGTGTTCCGGCGCAGGACGGTCATCTCGTTCAGCTCCGAGCCCGGCACCAGCACCAGCGACTGCGACTGCGGCGGCGGCGTGCCTCCCTGGCAGGTCACCGCGATGTTGCTCACGTTTGCCGCGACCGCGCCGCTGGCGTTCGCGATGGTGCACGTCTGCCCCGTGGGCTGAGTGAGCACGTGTACGTTGTAGTTGGCGCCGGCGTTCAGCGGCGTGCCGAATGCGAACTGCGTGCTTCCCGCGCCCACTGAAATGATTTCGCGATTGAAGTTCTGCAGCTCGAGCCCGCCGCCGGTGAGGCCGGTAACCGTGCCGCTCACCTGGAAGCCGGGCACGGGATTCGGCGACAGGTCGAAGGTGATCCAGTCGGCGCCGCCCCTCTCGGTCTTGCCCGGCCGCGTGCAGTAGTAACCCATCGCGAAGCCGTGGACACCGTCGTCGAGGTCGGCGGCCGGGATATCGAAGGTATAGCTGCCCTCTCCCTGCGGGTTGGGCAACACCGGAACGTTGCTGATGAGCTGTGCGGCCGGATTGCCGCCCGGAACGAGTCGCTTCAGCTGCACGTAGGAGGAACTGCAATCCGGCGCGGCGTCGAACACCGTCGTGATGTGCAGCGTCTGCAGCAGGCCCGAATTCACCGCCCAGGTTCCTGCCGAGCTCTGCATGTAGAACCCATTGCCCGTCCACTGCGGAATACCCGACGTCATGCTGATCGCATTGGCGGGAGTGGCCGTCGCGAAGGAATGACCACGCGGCAACGAACAAGGATAAGGATCGTTCGCCGGCGGTGCGCACGCACTCACGAGGTACATCCACGAGAAGACATTGCGTTCGAGCTCCGCGTAGTCGCCGACGATTCCCACGTCGGTGTACTGCCAGCCCTGGTCGAAACTCGAGACGAGCGCGTAGAGATCCGTCACCCCCGCCGGTGCGGGCGCACGAATCAGCACCGGCTTGTTGAACACCACGTCATGCGGCGTGAGCTCGTAGATGGAGCCGTCCGGCGTGGCGCCTTCGACCAGCGGCAGCGGCCAGCCGCCCGGACTGCGCGCGATGCCGATCGTGGTGGGCTGCGAGAGCGCGCCCGCGGGAATGGTCACTTCGACGCCATCGGGGCCGACCAGCGTGCCACCCGCCGCACCGATCACGCCCGTGATGCGAAAGGTTTCGCAATCGACGCCGACGTTGGTGATGTTCGCCGCGGCGATCGTGCCGGTCGCGTTCGACAGCGTGCAGGTCTGGTTAGCGGGCTGCGTCGCGATGGTGACCGCGTAAGCCGCGCCGGCCGCCACGCCATTGGTGAATGAAAAGGCGCCATCCGTATCGCGCGCGAGATCGTTGCCACCCTTGTTGCGCAGGACCAGGCCACCGCCGCTGAGCCCGCTGACGCTGCCACCGACGCTGAAGGTGTTTGTGGTGCAGGTGACGGTGATCGCGGAAACATTGCTCCCGGCGATGGTGCCCGTACCGCTCGTCACGGCGCAGGTCTGGTTCGCGGGCTGCGCGCTGACGGTGACGTTATAGGCGGTGCCCGTCGCCGCCGGGGTCGTGAAGGTGAATGCGCCATTCGCGCTGACGGCAGGCGAATCGCCGCCGTTGTTTGCCAGGGTGACCGAACCGTTGAGGCCCGAAACCGTGCCGCCGATGGTGAAACTGGCCGGTGGCGCGGAGGGAGGCGGTGCCGGCGCCTTGTCGTCGTTGCAGGCCGAAAGCACGCCTAATCCCAGCGTGGCCAGGAGACCCTTGGTTACGAGACGCATTGCCCACCCTTTTCGTTTTTTCACCCTGCGGAGAAACGCGCAGGATCGGGGCAAACCGGCTCAAGAAAGGGGACATTCCTCGTTTCCTAGCAAACGGGGACAGACCTGACGAAAAAAGGAGCGCGGAGGCGGTTGATGCCGCACCCGCGCGCCTGACTGAGAAAACGCGTCGACGCCAGATTCAATGAGGACTGTCCCCGTTTGCTAGGAAACGAGGAATGTCCCCATTTATCTCACCAATTGGACTTCGATCTCGACGAGCATGCCGGGGGCAACGAGGCCGGCGACTTGAACGGTGGAGCGCGCGGGTAGATTGGGCTGCTCCTTCGTGCCGAAGTACAGCGAGTACGCGGCCATCATGCCCTCGAAATCCATGCGTCCGCCTTTGGCGGGATCGCCACCCAGGTACACCGTCATCGCGACCACGTCCTTGAAGCCCAAGCCCAGCTGATCGAGCGACTCCTTCAAGCGCGCGAACACGCTCAACGTCTGCGTCTTCGTATCGCCCCAGTACTCCGGCGTACCGGGCGCGGCCTTCGGATCGGCCGGGCCCGGGGTCATACCGCTGTGGAAAATGATCGTCTTGCCCGCCGGCACTTCCACCGCGCGCGCGATGGGGAACGTGCTCCCGCCGGACAACCCATGGCGGACGATATCCGCGGCCTGAGCATTGCCAACGGCGCCGGCCGCCAGCATCGCGCCCAGCACGGCGCGGCGAACCAACGATGCGGTGTAATTCTTCTTCATGTCGCCTCCTCGGGCGGATCGGGGTTATTAGAGCGTATTGATGTACGCGACGACGTCCGTGATCGACTTGTCGTCCGGCAACATGGACGACACGGCGCGCATCTGCATTCCGTAAGTATCGCGCTCGTCGGCGCCGCGCACTCCAGCGCGGTAGTTGGCAAGCTGCGCCGCCAGGTACCAGTCCGAACGCCCGGCCAGCGCCGGCGCCTGCAACGCCGCATTGCCCTCGCCCCTCGCGCCATGGCAGGCCGCGCAGTGTGCATACAAAGTCTTGCCGCGTACCGCATCACCCTGCAGCGTCGCGGCCGGCTTGCGCGACGGCAACGCCGCGACGAACTCCACCGCCGCCTCGAGCGTTCCTTCGTGCTTCAAGCGCAATGCCACCGGGCCCATCTCGTGGCCCGCGGCATCCGCCGGGACCCTGCCGCGCACACCGCTGGCGAAGTTCTCGAGCTGCCGCGCGAGATACCAAGGCTCCATGCCGGAAAGCTTGGGCGCGCGAATGCCGTAATTGCCATTGGCTTCGGTCCCATGACACAGCAGGCAGTAGTCGAACTCATTGCCCGCGCTCGCGCCGACGGAAACGAACGCCGCGGCCATCAGCACCGCCATCCTCACGACCCGCTTCTTCATGCGATCACCGTCCCCGCCGCGCGTTCGCGCGCATCGATGTCGGCAATCGCGAAGTGCGCCGACGCAATCGCGCCTTCCTGCCAGCCCGGGTGATAACTCACCTGGTCGCCCATCAGGTAATGCGCTCCCACCGGCGTCTGCAGCTTCTTGAAGCATTGTTTGAACAAGGCCTCGTCCCACTGCGCGGCGCAGCCGAGCATGTGATTCATCTGGTGCCACGCGATCGTCACGCCGCTCTCGACGTAGCTGCCGTACTTCGGGTGGATCTTCTCGCCCTGCGCGATCGCGAGCTTGATGCGCTCATCCGGCGGCAAGCGCGCGAATTTCTCGCCGGAGTTCGGATCGAAGGTGTACGCCGCCAGCACCACGCCCTTCTTGCGATGGATGCCGTGCGCGGGATACCAGATCTGCTGGATGTCCTGCATCGTCCAGGAAATTCCGCCGTAAATACCTTCCCGCTCCCAGAACCGTTCCTTCATCTGCAGCCCGATCTTGAATAGTTTGCCGCGCGGCACTTTCGTGAAGGTCTCGGCGTATTCGACGGGAAAGTTGTGTTCGATGCCGGCGAGCAAATGCATCGGGATGCAGTTGAGGCAGTAGTCCGCGCGCGCGGTGACGTACTGGCCATCCTTGCGATACGTGACTTCCACACCCTTGGGCAAGACGCGAATGCGCTGCACCTGCGATTCCAGTTGCACGAGATGACCGACCTTGCGCAGGAATCCCGCGACGATGCGGTCCATGCCGCCCTCCGGCTCCATCATCATGGCCGCCTGGTCGTCGGTTTCGCCGAAGCTCATGATGTACATGAAACGCGACTTCATGAGTTCGCTCGGGCTCAGCGGTTTCTTGAGAACGTCCGGACCCGTGTAGTCATGACTGGCCAGCCCCGAACGGCTGGTGCCCATGTATCTGAACTGCGGATCGAGCTCGCCGAACTGGCGCAGGTATTCGCGCAGTTGCTCCCAATCCCCCGCCGTCATCGGCGCCGACAGGTCTTCCTTCCTGACCGACTTCGCCATGAGCTCGGCGACGAAGCCACGGGTATCGTTGAGGTATTCACGCGCGCGCACCGGCTTGCCGCCGAACATCGCGTCGTCCTGCACCCAGGCGTTGCGGTTGTCGTTGATGAACGGCTGGAGCGCGACGTCCAATTCCTTGCAGTATTCCAGCAGCGCTTGGTGATGGCCCGGGATACGCGCCGGTCCGGCGTTGAAGAACAGGTCCGGGTCCTTGTCGAACCCGCACACCTGCGGATATCCCGTCTCGTCGATGCGATCCCCGGCGCGCAGCGTCATGTTGCGTCCGCCGGCGCGGAACGACGCCTCGAGGATCTGCACCTCGTAACCCTTGCGGCTGAGTTCGTAGGCCGCGGTGAGGCCGGAGATGCCCGCGCCCAGGATCAGCACCTTCCTGCGTTTGGCGAGCGATGCGAGCTCCGGCCGCGACGCATGCGCCACCGGCGCCATGAGTCCGAGCACCATCGCGGCGCGATACAAAGCCGTTGATCCACCGAGCGCGCCTGCCGCGTGCAGAAAGCCGCGACGTGAAATTTTCTCATTCATTGTTAGCGCTCAATGCATACAAGTTGTATGCCATGGCGCAACGCTTGAACCGGGTGCACGATTCACGCGCGAATGAAACGAATCCTGAAAACCCTGCACCGTCGCGCGGCCTCGCGCCGCGTAATGCGTCAGTCGGGTGCGATGGGATCGGAAACGGCCACGGTCCGGTTCGTAATCCAGCGCGTCACCACCTGCAGTGCATCGGCTTCGGCGACGTTCGCACCGAGTGCATCATCGTAGAGCCGCAGTTGCTCGTGCGCGCTCGTGCCCTTGGCAACGATGCGTTCCAGCGGTGCAAGCGCCGATTCGCCGCCTTGAAGGGCGAGCCACTCGGCCGTGCGCTCGCGCAGCGCGCGCACCACCTCTTCCACCGGAACTGACGTACGGCGTCGCTCGTCGATGAACTCGGCGCGCACGCCATACCGTTTGGCGCGCCAGCGGTTCTCGTCGATCACACGCCGGGTGTGAGTGCTGTGGAACCGTCCAAGCGCCGGGTCTTCCACCAGCGCGGCCACGAGCGCGCGATACAGGCTGGCGATGGCGACCGCGTCCCGCAGGTCGGTGCAGGCATCCGCGATGCGCATCTCGATCGTCGGAAACCTGAGCGACGGACGGATCGCCCACCACAGGTGACTCGCATCGCCCACGGCCCCGGTCTGACTCAGCAATCCGACGAACGCGTCGTAGTCGGCCTGGTCCGTAAAATGATCCGGTATGCCGCTGCGCGGCCATTCGTCGTACAGCGACTGCCGGTAACTCAGCAACCCCGTATCGCGCCCGTCCCAGAACGGCGAGGACGTGCTCAACGCCAGGAACAACGGCAACCAGGGCATTGCCCGGTTCATGACATCGACGCGATCCACATCCCCGGGCACCGCGACGTGCACATGCAATCCGCACACGAGATTGCGTTGTCCGATGATGCGGAAATCAGCCTGCAACTTGTCGTAGCGCGGACGATGCGTGATGCGCTGCTCGTGCCACTTGCCCAGCGGATGTGTACCCGCCGACATGATTCGCGCGCCAAAAGCGCGGGCGACTTCCGCCAGATCGAGCCGGGCGCGCGCCATCACCGCCATTGCTTCGTCGGCGCGATGAAAGATCGGCGAGGTGATCTCGATCTGCGATTGCAGCAGCTCGGAGGTCACCGTCACCGCAAGCTCGCCCTGCGCGGTGGCGAGCAGATCCTTGGGCATGCGCTCGAGAAGCTCGCCTGAGTCGACGCCGCAGAGGAAGTACTCCTCTTCGATCCCGAAGGTGTAGTCGCTGCCTTTCAAAACCCGTCCCTGGGTCGGTTGCCGATGAATGGCGTATACGCGCGCTCGCGGTAGTTCGCCAATCGGACTTCAGCGCATCGCGTCGGTATCCAGCGTCTCGAGCTCGCGCCGCAGCCAGGCGCGCGCCATGGCCCACTCGCGTTTGACGGTCGCGAGCGAAATGCCGGCGACGCCGGCGGTCTCTTCGAGCGTGAGTCCGCCGAAGTAACGCAGCTCGACGATCCGGCCCTGCGCCGCATCGATCTGCTGCAGACGGGTGAGCGCCGCGTCGATGGCGAGCACGTCCACCCGATCGTCATTGAAAGAGTCCAACGCCTGCGCCGCATCCACTTCGAAGGCCGCCTGCGTGTCGTGCAGGCTCAGACGCTGCGCGCCGTCACCCCGGCGTTGCGCGCCGCGTTGCCGCGCGTGATCCACGAGCACGCGCCGCATGATCTGCGCGGCCAGCGAAAGAAACTGCTCGCGGTTCTGCCATTCGAGCACGCGCTGGCCGGCGAGCCGGATGAACGCTTCGTTCACGAGCGCCGTGCCCTGCAGCGTGTGATCGCCGCGCTCGCGCGCCATCTGACGCCGCGCCAGACGACGGACATCGTCGTACACGAGCGGCCACAACTTTTCGAGCGCGGCCGTATCGCCGTCGGCCCAGCTTTGCAGGAGGCGCGTGACTTCGCCGGGCGGTTTTTCTTGGTTGTTGTTATCGACGTCCACGCGCCATTGTGGCGCGCGCCTCCGCCGCGTCAATGACGCGACGTTAAGTCACGCCACAGCCCGCATCACTCACCGGGGACAATGTGTATTCCTCCTTGCCTTCGGCCGTCTGGACACCCATCGGTGTATCGACGCTGCCGGGGCCGTGCGCCGAGATGCTCACCGCCACGTCGTCGCGGAAATTCACGGTGTACACCCCGTGTCCGTAAACGTTGAAGCCGCTCATGTTGCCCGAGTAGCTGTAGCGGCCACCGGCGGACGATTCCGGTTCGAACCTCACGGTGACGCCCTTGCCTTCGATGAAAAACTGTTCGGCCAGGTCGCAGGCAACGCCCGTGCCATGGAACTCGTCGGCGCCGCCTTCCACCCGGTACGAAGCGCCATTCGTGTTGAACGCCAGCTCGGCGGTCGCGATGCCGCGCCGCGAGCGGGCTTCGAACGTGAGCCTGGCCTCCTTGTTGCGCTCCCCCGGCGCGACGTACGTGAAGCTCGCGTCGGCGCGCACCTTGCTCGACGCGGGATCGAGCGAGGAGTCGCCGGTGAGATCCGCGCGTACCGTGCCGCCGG
>JACZCZ010161181.1_pt1 | contig 12701 bp, 8 predicted proteins | sample 8641811 | NCBI WGS metagenome assembly JACZCZ01 (sample SAMN15324610, study PRJNA640507) | soil metagenome | isolation source: intercropping peanut in the first line | place: China: Luxin town, Laibin City, Guangxi Province | collected 2019-07-25 | depth 10cm m | reverse complement strand
GTGCCGAACGAGCTGCAGGTCGGCCAGACCGGCAAGATCATCGCCCCGGAGCTTTACATCGCCGTCGGCATTTCCGGCGCGATCCAGCACCTCACGGGCATCAAGGACGCCGGCACGATCGTGGCGATCAACAAGGACGGCGATGCGCCGATCTTCGAGATTGCCGACATTGGCCTGGTGGGGGATCTGTTCCAGCTGCTGCCGGAGTTGCACGAGGCGCTGTGACGCCCCTCGTGTTCCTCCGCCGTAGACGCTTGCAACCGTAGAGAAACTGAACTTGATCAAGTCGAACGAGCACCGTAGCGAGGACGCCGTGACAGCACGGGTTGCCGTTATTCGCAAGTCCGAGACCGGAACCCTGCTCGGCCATTTCCGCGTTCGCGCATAGCCCTTTCAAGTATCGCAATGCCCAAGAAGAACAAGACAGTCATGGTGGTCTTCGGGACTCGCCCCGAGGCCATCAAGATGGCTCCAGTGGTCGAAGCCCTCCGGAAGACCAGCGGCGTAGAGACCCTGGTCGTGGTGACCGCCCAGCATCGCCAGATGCTGGACCAGGTGCTCGACCTGTTCGACATCACTCCCGACGAGGATCTCAACGTCATGCAGCCCGGGCAGACTCTGGCCGCGCTGACATCACGCATCCTTGAAGGCATGACCGAGGTAATTGCGCGCCGCAAGCCCGACCTGGTTCTGGTGCACGGTGATACCAGCACGACGCTGGCGACTGCCATGGCGGCCTTTTACAACCGCGTCCTGGTCGGCCATGTCGAAGCTGGGCTTCGGACTGGCGACATGTACTCCCCTTGGCCAGAAGAAGCCAACAGGCGCCTGACTGCACCGCTCGCCCAGTTGCATTTCGCGCCCACCGAAAGGTCGCGCAATAACTTGCTGGCCGAAGGAATTGCGGAAAGCCAGATCCACGTTACCGGCAACACGGTCATCGACGCCCTGCTCGCCGTCGCAGCAAAGATCAACGGCAACCAGCCCCTGCGTGACGAACTGGCGAACCGCTTTCCATTCCTTGACAGCAACAAGCGCCTTGTCCTGGTTACGGGCCATCGCCGTGAGAACTTCGGCGGGGGGTTCGAGCAGATCTGCCATGCGCTGAGCGGCATCGCCGCCCGCGGTGACACGCAGATCGTCTATCCCGTCCACCTGAACCCCAACGTCCAGGAACCCGTCAATCGGATACTCGGCGCTCACGAGGGCGTCCATCTGATCGAACCTCTGGACTACCTGCCGTTCGTCTACCTGATGTCCAGGGCACACCTGATCATCACCGATTCCGGTGGAGTGCAGGAAGAAGCTCCGTCGCTCGGCAAGCCGGTGCTGGTCATGCGCGACACGACCGAACGGCCCGAGGCCGTGGTCGCCGGCACCGTGCGACTGGTCGGCACTGACAGCTCCCGCATTGTTGCCGAAGCCTTCCATTTGCTCGACGACAATAGCGCCTACGAGAGCATGGCACTCGCTCACAATCCGTATGGCGATGGCACTGCGGCAAGCCGTATTGCGTCGTTGATCGGGGAACTCGCACCCTGACCATGCAGCAGGCCATCACGTCGGGCGTCGCATGACGAACTCGCCGGGCCGAATGCACTTTGCATTGCCAGTTGAGATGAGCTATCGGGACCAGCGCCGCATACCCGCCGCGCCGGTCACGGGTACGATTGCTGATTGAAACCAGCGGGATGGCCGCAATCGGCGTGGCACCGCCGACCAGGGCCGATGGACACCAGCTTGCCGCGCCATCGGGCGGACGCCTCGGCCATTTTCGCAACACGTAACGTCGTTTTAGTGAAGAACAGGGGAGACCAGTAGATGAGAGTTGAGTGGCAGGTCGCAGGTGAAATCTGGACGCTCCAGATCGAACGCGACGCAGAGGACCCCATCGAAGGACAAGGGCAAGGAACGATGACCGTCGGCCTGCTTTCGAACAAGGCCCGGTTCATTTTCCCCAGGGAAATCCGCCACCCGCATCCAGACCTCAAGGCTCTGGCCGCACTGGTGGCTGTTCGTCCTTGGATCAAGGAACGACTCATCGTTGAAGACGGTGTCTCCGCAATCTTCGCGGAAACTGCCAGGAAGCTCTTCAAGATCGAAGTGGGTCCAGTCGATGCGGGGCTGTTGCCGCGTACCCCGGGTTCGCGCCCGGTGCTCTCCTACAGCGGCGGAGTCGACTCGATCGCCGCCAGCCTGGTGATGCCTTCGGACACGCCGCACGTCCACTACCGTCGTATCGACCATCCTGACATCCCGGACAGGGCGCCGCATGTACGCGCCGACGGCATCGAGGATGTAGTACTCGAGACGCAGCGTCGAGGACGCCATGTCGAGATCTGCTACTCGGATCTGGAACACCTTTGCGCGCCATACCCGACGCTTCCCCACTGGTTCGCCATCACCATTGGCGCCCTGCTCATGGCCGATGAGCTCGATTCCGGCGCAATTGCCATGGGCGGCACCCTGGAAACGTTCTACATGGACATGGGGCGCAGATGGAGGGGCGAAGGCGGAAAGGGACTGGAACCCCTGGCCGAAGCCGTGGGTCTGCCTTTCATGCGTCCGATGCTTGGTGTCACCGAGATCGGCACCATGAAGCTGTGCCTCTCCTCCGATCTGGCAGACATCGCCCGGTCGTGCGTGCTGGGCTCCAGGGAGCAAGCTTGCGGACGTTGCGCAAAGTGCGTGCGCAAGACGCTTACTGCCGTCGCCCTCAGTGATGCTGAAGAGTTGCCGCAGCAACTTGCAACGCTCCCCCAGGACGCGCCGGGAATCAAGTCGCTTTCAGGCAATCCCCCCTATTACATGCAGGCGCAACTTGAATTCGCCTTGGCGAGAGTGAAGCCGCAATCGGGACCATTGGCCGAGCTGTACGAACGACTTGGATTCCCCGCGGCGGGCATTACGGACTGGATGAGCGGCCACTACACGGCAGCGCTCGACCGGGCGGTTCCAGCTCAGTGGCGGGATCTTGTGCGAACCGAACTGGACAAACACCTGAGCAGGATGTCAGATCAGCACCTGGCCGACGCCAAGGCCTGGACACGATAAGCAAAAAGATCGCCGCCCGAAGGCGGCGATCTCTTTTGTGCGTCATGTCTTGAAGGACGTTTACTGCACTGCGGCGCTGCCATCCTTCCAGCCGAAGTACACCACCGTCTTTCCGTTGTCATCCTGCGGGCTGACGACAGCCATCATCGCCGACGAGCTGGCATTGCGGAGCGTGAACCGCCGGCTCTTCTTGTCGACGGAGGCAATCTCATTGAGTGCCAGGCCATTCTGCTTGGCATCGGCAGCCAGCACTTCAACGACACGCGCCTGATCCGCTCCGTTCGCACCGACGATAACGACGTGTTCGGTACGCCCGTCACCCAGGTCCGTATGACGTTGCGAGGCAACCTTATGAGCGAACGTCGGCCTGTAGCCGTCGATCAGGATCGCATCCCCTGCGGGCTTGGCGACAGGAGCTGACGGCTCAACAGCCGGGGCCACGACCGCCGCCGGAAGGGCGGCCTGCTCTTGCTCGCTCTTCCCACAGCCTGCCAGCACGACGACGCAGACACACAAGGACAGTACGGTTCTTTTCATCGGAACTCCTATCAATCAATGTAAGTAAAAAACGCTTCAACAATCTCGCTACGCGACGGTCCGCGCGGCAATTTCATTGCGCAGCACGTCGATGTGTCCAGCGATATCTCCCAACTCGGTCCGATGCGTCACGGCTGGCTCCCTGCTGAGGTCGTCCAGCGAACTTCCCGGCTCCACGATTGCCCAGACATCGGCATTGCTACCCATATAGTCACTGATCTTCGAGGGCAGATAGGGGTTGACTACTTTGACGCCCGCCGTAATGGCGTCGCAAACCAGCAAGCAATCAAACTCGTTGGTGAGCGCAAGGAATTCAAGGTAGCCCACCAGACCAGCGAGCTCCACGACATCCTGAATGGCTTCGTAGGAAGGATCGTTCCTGAGTGCATCGCATTGATCGGAGAAAACGTGGAGCTTCAAGCCGCGCCGCTCACTGGGATCCAAGCGGGCAATCGCGGCGAGGACGTCGCCCAGGCCCCGGCTCTCATAGAAGGACCCGAAGTAGGCAACGTTGAACTTCTCCCGCTCCGTGACCACTGGCGGCTCAGCCATCGAGTAATACGCCGCTGGCAAAGTCGGTTGCGGAACGATTCTCGCCTTGCTCTCGACCAAGCCCCTCAACGCCGCATCCGGCGCATAGGAAAGCATGTACTGAAGCTGGTTCTTGTTGGTGAAAACCAGTTCGTCCGCCAGAACGTACGGCAGGAACTCGCACCAGAAGAACAGGCTTGTCTCCGTCGGCATCGCGATGCCAAGTTGCCGAACCACGTCGGCAATGGCGAGAGAATTGACCCAGGCCAGGTCAATCTCCCCGTCACGCTTCTGGCCACGCATGTCGACCCAGATGGGATCAGAGAACTCGGCACGCCACTTCGAATCCGGGTACTTGGCCTTGTACGCGGCGGCCGCGAAATGCGACCCGGGCCACATGGCACGACTGTAAAGTTGCCGGTACGCAGAACTCTTTCTCTGTCCGAGCAACTCTGCGCGCGCAACGGCCTCCTCTGCATACCGCGCGATTGCTGACCAGCTGCCAAAGCTCACCGGCGTGGCAAGCACCTCAAGGCTACCGACGAGATCGTCGATCAGCCCCAACAATCTCCGGTCAACCCTCCTGACCGAGTCCATGTTGTTGGAGATGATGTCGACTGCCCGACCATCGACTCGCAGGCGCTTGGCCATCACGATTCCCGCCGTGTCGATATTGGGCGGGAAGCAGTACGAGAACACGACCGTGTCCGCCAGGCGTCCGTTCGCCCAATGGATGCAATCCAAGCCGGAAAGGCCGCGCCTCCTCACTTCCTGGTTGAAGTCCCCATACGTTTCCGGGTGGTTGGTGATGTAGCGGACCGCGAACTGCAACTGCGACCTGAGGGCGTTGGTAGCGAACCTCTCCTGCTCGGGAAGCAGGTTTTTTGGCATGAGGGCAACCAGACGCTCAACGACATCGAGGCGCTGGACAACGTTGAAATCGAACGATTCGGCCTGCCGTGAGACCGAGTTCTGGCGCACTGTCCTGTGGTATATCGCCCCATCCGCGAGTGGCGCGATCCTCAGGCGAGGATTGAATCGACAAAGCAGGTGCGTGAAATAGTGGACATCCTCGCCGCTGCGCAAGCTCTTGTCGAACCTGATTTGCTTTGCGAACGCAGTCGGGACTATCTTGCATGCATTCATCGTGAGAATACCCGGCACATGGCTGGGCTTCACGTCGACGAGCAGCGCCGCCGCCCGGACCTGGTCGTTGACCACGCTCTCCTTCGGCACTCCCTCGACCACATCGCGAATCTGTGCGACCGTGATCGCGCCTGCCTCGGAGTTCCGGTACATGGAAGAAAGGTAGTCCGCCGAGACCGCGTCGTCGTCGTCAACGAACGCAATGAACTCCCGCCGTGCAGACGAAATACCAACGTTGCGAGCATTGCCCACGCTAGCGCCGCGGAGTGAAATGATCCGGATCTGGAGCGTCGGATTCTCATGAGCCAACTCACGGACGATATCGGCACTACCGTCCTGCTCACCGTTGAACACCACGATGACCTCGTACATCTCGTGCGCGAGCTTCTGGCTCACCAGGGATTCAAGGCACGCGCGAATGGTCGCTGCACCCTTGAACGAGGGCACCACGACACTGATCCCGGGCCTCAGGTACTGCAAGCCACATGTATTCCTTATTGCTGCGTCTACGTCGTTTGTGATCGATATCTCAACGCGGGTCGCTCCAACCGGCGGCCTCAGGACAAGAACGCTTTTCTTGCCTTGCTCGGCAGGAATCAACACGTTCTCCCGCCAGCCTTGTTCGCCCTCCGTCCCGCTGGCTTCGCCGTTGCCGAAGTACGCAATCGACGCCGGCACGGACCCTTCCGACGCCAGCACTTCGAACGACAGCATCACCTCAATCGAATCGAGAATCGGGACCTTGAAGGAAATGCCCTTGGACAGCAGATGAAGCGTGGAATCCCCGGGCAGCGTCGAATCGATCTGGATAACGGAGGGCGGCTTGAAGTAATCGGTGACCCAAGCCATCGCGCAGGTGGTTGGGGCGGGGGCGTCGCCGGGAAGTTCCTCCGGCTCGTCAGGGCAACTCTCGGCCAGCAAGGAGTAATCAAACTCCGGCAAATCGAGTGTCTGGACCTGGTAGGTGACTCCGGAACGGAACTTCATCCAGTCCCTCAAGATCGAGAGCAGGGAGAAAGGAAGCCGAATCAGCGCCCTAGGCGAACGAATGGCGTCCGATATCGCTTCACCGGCACGAACCTTTGCGCTTGACCGGAGGGTAGAAAGTGCGGAACTGACCTCGCGAAGGCTCAGGTCCGCCGCCTTGAGCGACTCACGAAGCCGAACCTTCACTTGCCGAATTTCGAGGTTGCGCTGGCCCAACTGGTTAGTCAGGTCACGCTCTTTCACTGCCAGCGCGACCTGGGCAGATCCGGCAGCATGCCTCGCCTCCTCCAGTTCAGCGCCAAGCTTGTCGACAAGGTCCCGAGCTTCATGCAGCTCCGCGACGACCTGCTCCGCGTACCTTTCGCGCTCGGCCGAACCGTCGTGAAATGCGGCCACTTTCTCCGCCAGTTCCGCGGCGACGTCTGCGTGCTCAAGCGAACGTTGGTTCGCGAGCTTCAGGCTTTCCTGGACGTCGGCAAGCTCGGAGGATGCCTGGAGGTGACCATCCAACTCCGCTTCGAGCTTCCGCACGAACGACGCAAGAGTCTCGGCGGCCTCTCCAATCGACTCCACTTGTGCAATGGCAGCGAGCCGCTCGGTGTTAGCGGCATCGATCGCAGCCTGGCTGGCAGCCTTCGCCGAAAGTTCGGCCTCGTACTTCGCGGTCGCGGCCAGGAGCTCGTCCTGGACGCAGTTCAGCCTGGCGTCAAGCGCCTCGATCTGACCGGTCAACCCCGCTGCGTGCTTGGTGTTTGCAGCATTCGTGGAGGCCAACTCGACCTTGACCCTCTGCAACTCGGCATTGGCCGCATTGACCCTTTCGGAAGCCGCCTTGGACTGCTCCCGGAGAGAGCTGACTTGCTGCACCAGCTGCCGCTCGATGCCGAGGAACGCGCCTTCGACACCAAGCATCAGTTCCCAAGGCCAGCCTGCGGTATCCGGTTGCGCCCCAAGCTTCCGCTTCCTGAACCTGAAGCCGATCCACTTTCCGAAGAACTCGACGTTCTCAAGATCGAAGTGTTCCGCAGAAAGCTGGATGGCCTCAAAGGCGTAGTACGTCTTCTTGTGGTCTATGAAATCGTTGATGCCGAAGGGGAGCGTGACAACCAACCGCCCGTCTTCACGCAGGAGCTCTGCAGCGCGCTTTACGAAGAGCGCGGGCCTCACCAGATGTTCCAGCACCTCCGACATCACGATCGTGTCATACGGCGCGGCCACCGGCTCCCATGTCGCAAAATCTGCGTTGACGAACGTCACGCATTCCTTGACACCGCCACCTTGCTTCGACAGAAACTCGTTTGCAGTGGCAATGGCCATCGCGTCGGAGTCGACCCCCACTACCGACGTTCCCTCTCGCCCGAGCAGCACCGGGACGATTCCCTGGCTGCAGCCGACATCGAGAACATTTGTACCTTCAACGGACGCACAAACCCAATGAACCCGAGCTTGCGTGTCACGCATGAACTGCTCCCCCATTTCGCCGAAGTAGGCGCTGAGGATCTTGTCGTGGACCTGTTCCATGCGGATACCTATCGATAGTGGAGGCGATCAAACATTGGCCACGCGTTTCAATAGAAGAGGCCCACAACATCCAACACCCCGGGAAGCGCCGCAATCTCGGAACGCCGCTCAAGGAACTGGTCATGCAATACAAGCACTACAACCACATCAGCATCCCGCAATGCGTCGTCCAAGGCCACTTTCTCGGCGCCCAGCAACGAGGGGGGAAGCTTCTCGACGTTTGGTTCGACCACCAGCGCACGACCTGGCCAGTTGGCCACGATTCGCTCGGCGATGGACAGAGCGGGACTCTCGCGCAGATCGTCAATGTTCGGTTTGAACGACAGGCCGAGAATCGCGACGGTCTGGTCTGCCAGCTCGCGTCCGGCCGCGGCCATTCTTGACGTTGTTGCATCCAGCCACTGCAGGACTTCGCCGGGCTTGGCATCGTTGACCTCTCTCGCAGTCCGGATCAACTTCGACTCTTCCGGCGCGCTGTCGACGATGAACCACGGGTCGACTGCGATGCAGTGACCGCCAACTCCGCTGCCAGGGCGAAGGATGCTCACCCGCGGGTGGTGATTGGCGAGCTTGATCAACTCCCAGACATTGATGCCCAGTCGGTCGCAGATGATCGAAAGTTCATTGGCGAAAGCGATGTTGACGTCACGGAAGGAATTCTCAGCCAGCTTGCACAGCTCGGCGGTCTTCGCATCGGTGCGGATCAGCTGACCTTCGACAAATACTTCATAGACCTTGGCGGCGCGCTCCGCGCAGGCGGCAGTCAGTCCGCCGATAATGCGGTCGTTCGATACAAGCTCGTGCACTACCTGACCCGGCAGCACGCGCTCGGGGCAATAGGCAACATGGACGTCGGGCACTGCCACGCCCGGAACCGGGAACTTCAGGTCCGGACGGGCAGCGGCAAGCCACGACGCCATCTTTTCTGTCGTCCCGACCGGCGAGGTCGACTCGAGCACAACGATGTCACCTGCCTTCAGCACGAGCGCAACCGACTTCGCAGCAGCCTCCACGTACGACAGGTCGGGAACGTGGTCGTCCTTGAACGGCGTCGGCACGGCGATGAGGAATGCGTCTGCAGCCTCTGGCTTGGTCGTGGCGCGCAAGTACCCCTGGGTCACGACCGCGTGGACGAGAATGTCCAGCTCCGGCTCGACGATATGGATACGACCTTCGTTGATGGTGTCGACTGCCTTCTGATTGATGTCGACGCCGACTACGTTGACCTTGCGCGATGCGAACATCGTTGCGGTCGGCAACCCGATATAACCAAGGCCGATAACCGATACACTACTTGGAAAACCCTTTGACACTTTCATTCCCCCGCTGAAAGAAGTTACCTGGGAGACCAGCTCCCGCCGATTTCCACGTCGGCTTCACACTCAAAATAAATCACTTGGGAGCCCACACTCCCGCCGATTTCCACGTCGGCTGACACTCGACCGTCGCAGCGCTTCAGAGCTCCATAGGCTCGTCAGTCGCTGCATTCAACGTCGATTTACACACTCGACAGCCGCAACGCCTCGGAGCTCCACAAGCTCGCCAGTCGCTGCCAACTGTGTGAAACCAGCCGCTCCGGATTGCCAGCCCCGCCCGGGAGCTGGCCAGCATCCTTCATGGCCTTCAATGTACGCAGGATTTCCGCCAGATCCCCGGAATTGGCGCTGACATGCCAACCGCCGCCGACGGCGTCGATCAACTCGCTGGTGGCGTCTTCGTCCACACCGCGCATGTGCACGATCGGCCTCCTCGCCCCCAGGTACTCGTAAACCTTGCCTGGCACCTGCACCGGATCGGCGTTGGCGATGTTCACCAGCACGTCGCAGCGACGCTGCGCGCTCAGGGCCGTCCGATGCGAAAGGAAACCGAGCAGGCGGAACTTGTCCGGGTGCTCTTCGACCGCACGACGGACATAGTCGGGCGCATTGATCGTGCCGATCGACAGGCGCACGCCCGGCACGGCGGTCACCGCCTCGATCAGCGCGTCGGCCCGTCGGAAGGTGTAGAAACTGCCCGTGTACAGCAGCTCGAGGGTATCGTTGTCAAAGTCGACCGTGGCTGCGAGCGCCGGGTCGTCGACGAAATGGGCGTCGTAGCCTTGGGTCACGACGAGTCGTCGCGCGATGCCGGCGCCGTGGCGATGTTCGAGCAACGCAGCGGTTGTGTCCGTCGTCACGCAGAGCAGGTCGGCCTTCAGGCAGACATCGCGCTCGAGCTGGCCAGCGCGGTCCTTCCAGCGCGGCGGCGTATATGCGGCCAGCACCGGGTCGCCGAGGTCGGCCACCCACCTGAACCCCAGTCGCTTGGCTTCCAGGCCCAGCGGCAGCGAGCACGCCGGTTCGTGCGATGTCACCACGATGTCGGGACGGACCTCTTCGAGCAGCGCCTGCATGCGCTTTCGCGCCCACGGCATCCATTCGGCCCGATAGTCAGGGAACAGGAAGTACGACAGCCAGCCCTTGCACCTTTCAGCCAACCGTCCCTTCCAGTTCAAGCTCAACGCCAGCCGCGACCTGGGCCGGAACGTGAAGCCGTTCTCCAGGCGATACCTCACCCGGCCTTTCCAGTTCAGTTCGTGGAAAGCATGCCCGCCGAAGGACGGTTCAGGCATCGGCAGCGGTGGCAACGCGGTCGACTGCGACGGCGCCGCATCGTTCGCGGCCTGCGGCGGCGTGACCACGGCGCTCGCCGCAGCGGCCTTGGTCTGGCGCCCGCGCAACAAGGCCGAGAGCGGTCCGGGGTAAACGCGGTGGATGGTCACCGTCGACGGAATTTCGGGCAGCCCGCCGGCGCCATAGCCGGGCAGATCGGGCGTGAGCACGTGGACCTCGTGCCCTTGCAGCGCCAGCTCGCGCACCAGGTACGCCCAACGCAGGCTCTGCGGCGACGGGACCGGTGGAAAATCGTAGGCAATCAGGACCAGACGCATGTCACACCACCGCCTGGACCGCCGACGACGCGTCGGCATGGGGCGCGTGCAGCAGCCTGTCGTAATCCTTCAGCACGTCCTCGACGGCGCCCAACTTCAGCAGCTTGCCGCCCTCAAGCAGCAAGGCCTTGTTGCACACGCTGCGCAGCAGCGAGAAATTGTGGCTCGCCAGCACTACGATCTGTGCGTTGTCCACGCGCGAGGTGATGCGCGCCTTGGCCTTGTCGACGAACGATGCGTCGCCCGTGCCGATCCATTCATCCATGATCAGAATCTCGTGTTGTACCGCCGTCGCCAGCGCGAAGCCCAAGCGCATGCGCTGGCCGGACGACAGCGTGCGCAGTCGGTGCCCGGCCTTCTCGCCCAGCTCGGAGAAATCGAGCACTTCCTCGATGATCGCCGCCGCCTGGGCGGGACGAAGCCCCATGGCGATGCCACGCAGCATGATGTTCTCGACGATCGTGGCTTCCTGGTTGAAGCCCAGCGCCAGGTTGAGCAGGGCCTGCCGGCTGCCATTGATTTCCAGGTGACCCCGCGAGGGCGGGTAAGCGCCCACAAGCACCTTCAGCAACGTCGACTTGCCTGCGCCGTTGCGTCCCACGATGCCGACCCGGTCACCGGGCTCAAGACGGAACGACACGTCGTCGAGCGTCGTGCGCAGCTCGCGCTTGGGCGGCTGGAAGGCCGACCGCAGGAACAGGCTCATGGTCGCCCTGACGTTGCGCTGCTCCTGCGTGAAGATCGGCAGGTCCAATCCGAGTTTGTGCGCTTCCAGAAATACGTTCATGTCAGACCCAGAGCGGCACATAGCGCGCGAAGCGGCGGTACACCCAGGCCGCGAGCAACCCGCCGACGACGAGCATGACGGTCAGGTACACGTACGTCAGCCGTTCGATCGGTTCTCCCAGCAGCGGCGCACGGACGATTTCGACCATGTGGTAGAGCGGATTGGCGCGCGCGATGCCGCCACGAAGCGTGTTGGCGGGCGCCTGGTCGGCGTGCCACAGGATTGGCGTGAACAGGAAGCTGATCATCAGGATGCTGCCGATCAGTTCATGCACGTCCGGCAGGCGCGCACCGATGACAGCGACGATCGCCCCCATCCAGGCCACGTTGACCACGACCAGCAGCAAGGCCGGAAGCAGCACGATCAACCCCGACCACTGGAAGGTCGTGCTCACCGCCATCGCGGCGGCGGCCACCGGGATCGACACCACCAGGTAGAACATCGACTTGGAAACCACGCGCAGCACGTAGTCGGTCAGTCGCACGCGCCCGTCCAGGATGAAGCTGGCGTGGCCCGTGCAAGCCGTGGTGGCTTCGCTCAGCGAAACGGTGATGAAGCGGAACACGATGTAGCCGATACCCAGGTGGGCGATGAAATCGCGCGGGTCCTGGCCCTGGATGTAGGCGAAAAAGCCGCCCACGCCGAACGCGTACAGCGCCGGCGGCAACAGCGCCCAGAACAGGCCGAGCCTGGAGCGGCGGTACTTGGTGACGATCTCGAGCCAGGTGGCGTAGATCCAGAACTCAGGGAAACGCAGGCTGTCGCGATAGTCCCGAACTAGCGAACGACTCATGCAGCCAACGCTCCCGACAGCTCATCCTTCAAGTCGCGCAGATCCTCGACGCCCACGCTCAGCCGGACCAGGTTGTCGTCGATGCCCAGCTGCTTGCGACGCTCGGCCGGTACCGACGCATGCGTCATGATCGCCGGATGGTTGATCAGGCTCTCCACGCCGCCCAGCGACTCGGCGATGGCGAACAGTTCGCAGCGCTCCATCATCCTGCGGGCAGCGGCTTCGCCGCCCTTGACGTAGATGCTCACCATCCCGCCGAACCCGTCCATCTGCCGCTTTGCCAGCGCGTGCTGCGGATGCGACTTCAGGCCGGGGTACAGCACCTTCTCCACCGCCGCATGGCCTTCCAGCCACTCCGCCAGCGCCTGCGCGTTCTCGCAGTGCGCCTTCATGCGCAGGTGCAGCGTCTTCAGGCC
>JACZCZ010103302.1_pt1 | contig 12723 bp, 11 predicted proteins | sample 8641811 | NCBI WGS metagenome assembly JACZCZ01 (sample SAMN15324610, study PRJNA640507) | soil metagenome | isolation source: intercropping peanut in the first line | place: China: Luxin town, Laibin City, Guangxi Province | collected 2019-07-25 | depth 10cm m | reverse complement strand
GCTTCCTGCGCCAGTTCGAGGGCGGCTTGATCATGACGTCGCACGATCGCGAGTTCATGAATCGGCTCGTGACCAAGATCGTGGAGATCGACAGCGGCGAGCTGACCACGTTCGGCGGCAACTATGATTTCTACGAGCGCGAACGTGCGATCCGCGCGCAACAACAAGAAGCGCAGTTCGAGCGCCAGCAAGCGATGTTGGCGAAGGAGCAAGCATTCATTGCGCGGTTCAAGGCCCGCGCCAGCCACGCTGCGCAGGTGCAATCGCGGGTGAAGAAGCTGGAGAAGATCGAGCGCGTGGAGCCGCCGCGCTCACGCAAGGTGGTGGAGTTCGACTTCCGACAGCCGCAACGCTCCGGCGACGACGTGGCGCGCCTCGAGAAGGTGAAGAAGGCCTATGGCACGCGTGTGATCTACGACGGCTTAGACCTTTTGATCCGTCGGCGTGAGCGCTGGTGCGTGATGGGCGTCAACGGCGCCGGCAAGAGCACGCTGCTCAAGTTGATCGCGGGTGAATCACAAGCCGACAGCGGCAACGTGGTGATCGGCGGCAGCGTGAAGCTCGGCTACTTCGCCCAGCACGCCATGGAGCTCTTGAACCCGAACGACACGGTGATCGAGAACCTGCAGACCGCATTCCCGATGGCAACGCTCGGCACGTTGCGCACGCTCGCAGGTGCGTTTGGCTTCAGCGGAGACGACGGCGACAAGAAGTGCGCGATCCTCTCTGGCGGCGAGAAGGCGCGCGTGGTCTTGGCCAAGATGCTGTTCGATCCGCCCAACTTCCTCGTGCTCGACGAGCCCACCAACCACTTGGACCTCGACACCAAAGAGATGCTGATGAAGGCGCTCAAGGACTTCGAAGGCACGATGCTGTTCGTGTCCCACGATCGAAAGTTCCTCTCCGCGCTCAGCAACCGCGTGCTCGAGCTGTCACCCGAAGGCCTGCGCGTCTACGGCGGCGGCTACACCGAATACGTCGCACAGTCAGGCCACGAAGCCCCCGGCGTGCGCAGCTAGGTCAGCGCCATTTGCCCGGTGATCGTGTCCGCGATGCGTTGGGCGCCGAGCTTGGGTAAGCGCATGAAGCCGGAGAATGCGGCGCCCGCGAGCATGCCGTTTTGCAGCCACTCCGTGAGCCACTCCGCGGCGTGCTCAGGTGCTTGCTGCTTGAAGCCGATCCCTTGCTCGCGCAGCCATCGTCGGTTGTAGCGCTCGTGTGCGCCGAGCGGCTTGCTCAGCACGAGCGGGATCCCGAGCGCGGCGTAGAACGAGATCTCGCTGGGCTTGCTCCACAGGATGTCGGTCTGGGCCAGGCGCGCGTTGAACGCGCTGTAGTAGCGCGCAAAGGTCTCACCAAACAGCACCGACACGCTGCGACCGCGCTCAGACCCGAGCCCGGCGCGCTCGATCGATCCCTCCAGGCGCGTCCGTACATCCGACCGCGTCCCCGCCACCAACGTGACCTCGAAACGGCCATCACGAAGGCCCTCGCGCAAGCTCGGAAGAAAAGCATCCGCCAGATCGGCTTGGGCGCCTGCGCCGCCGACTGCAAACGTGATGCGTGTCGGCTCGTCTCGCGCATCGTAGGGCAGTGGACCGAGCAGGCGTTCGACCTCGTAGCCGTGCAGGTCGCGCATCTCGTGCTCACGATCGAGCCGCACCAAGCGTCGCGCGAGGTTGGCACGCGCAATCTCCACCGCTTCGCCTCCGACCAGCTCCATCGGCAACGGAAAGCCGGTGAGCGTGATGCGCGCCGGGTCGACGCCGTAGCGGATCAGCCGTGTCTTGGCGCGATGGGAGGGCGCGAAGTAGTGAATGCGTGCACGGGCGCCATCGCGGGGCACCCAAATGCGATGGATGTCGGCGTCGGTCACGAGGCAATACACCGGCACAACGCGCGCACGGTCTGCGGCCAAGGCCGGCGTGTAGTACGTCGCAAACAGCGGCTTCGGATCGTTTCGAAGCACGCCGATCAAACCAGTCCCAAGCCCGCGGTCGAGCAGCCAGTCGTGAGATCGCGTCGCGGCGTTGGCGGTCGAGAGATCGGCGTTTCCATGGAGCGGCTCGATCCACGTCGCCGTGTCCATCGTGCGCCGCCAGAAGTCACCGAGGCCTGCGGGCGTGTTCGACAGCCGCGAGACGCCACCATGCGCAGCGCGAACCAGCGCCCAAAGTCGTCGTTCGCGATCGTCAGTGCACAGCGGCGGTTGATCCGCTTCGAGCACGCGCGTCTTCAAGAGCGCCGCCACCGGATACGCCGCACGCAGGTGCCCATAACCCATGTCCACGGCCACAACATGCGCCGCGCCGCTGACTGATCTGCGCGTGTGAGGGCGTTCCACGGCGTGTCTGTACCGCGCGCGGATCCTCGCGACACATGCGCGCATCACGTCTCACATGCTTGTTGCAAGGCCGTCACATGCACGCGCCTACCACGCAAAGCACTAACCGCGTCGTCTCCGGGTCCAACTCGCGAGCTCGACGCGGCCGGACACGCCGATGCGTCGATACAGTCGTTCGAGCATCGTTTTGACGGTGGCCGGCGAGAGCGACAAGGCAGCCGCGATTTCGGCGTTGGACAAACCCTTCTCCAACAACGTGAGCAGCTCGTTTTGGCGTGCGGTCAAGCGCACCGGAGCCTCGACGTACTCGGTGGAATCAACCGCGATCAGCCACGCCACCTCGCCATCGTGGTGCGGCGAAAGGTGGAGCGTGTGAGCGTCGATCGCGACACGCAGGCAGCGCCCCGCAGCCTCGCGCACTGCGTGCTCCACGTGTTGCGCCAGCGGTCGATCGCGACGCAACAGCACACTGGCCGCGCGTGATGTTGCCAGAACGGTTCCGTGCGCATCGGTGGCGATCAGCGCGTCGCTTGCGTCCTGCAGCATGCGTTCGAGCGCCGAGCGCTCATGAAGTTGATCGGCCAGCACCGCAGCGATGCGCAACGGCACCACCAACGCGGCGGCGGTCCGTTGTAACTCTTCGCGCTCCTGCTCGGTGATGTCGGCGCCTTCGGGCACAGCCAGGCCAACCAACGCGACCTGTCGTGCACCCGCGCAGACCGCAACGCGACCCATGTCGAGCACGCCGTAGCGCTGGACCAAGGGATACAAGGTGCTCTGGCGAAATCCTTCGTGCGTCGCGATGCCTTCGCGAAAAGGCTCGACCCAGCGATTGCGCTGCGCTGCCGGAACCGCAGCGATGTCGTAGGCAGGCGTTCGGATGTGCGCCAGGTGCGGCATGTTCGGTTGGAGCAGCTGGCCGTTGTGCATGAAGCGCACCGCGCCCAATGTGCTCGCGTGCGGTCCACGCATCGTCATGCCAAACGCCAAGCCCCGCGGACACACCTCGTACATGGCGCGCACCGCAAGCTCGAGCGTTTGGGCATCGTGCTCCAGCAGGCGCGCGACCGTGCTCAGTTGGTCCAGCGTCGACGTCACGAGCCCACGTTATCCCAGCAACGCGCGTAGCTCACCCCGCTTGATCAGCGCGGCCAGCTCATCCGAGCCGCCGATCGGCTGACCACCGACCAGCACCTGCGGCACCGTCTTGCGCCCCGTGCGCTTCACCACCTCCGCGCGCATCACGTCGCTCGAAGCATCGTGCTCGACGAAGGGAAGACCGCGCATCCGCAGCATCAGCTTCGCGCGTATGCACCAGATACAAAACGGTCGTGTGTAGATCTCGATCGGCTTCATACCGATCCTATGCCCCAGTCACACGGCGCACCGCGATACGCCGTTCGGCGTACACCGCGCCAGCAGTCCCGCTCAGCGGATCTTCATTGCGCCCATCCTCGCCAGGATGCGTTGGAACTGCTCCGGCGTGACGTCGATGTCGTGCTCGACCACGCGGCCGTAGAGCATCGCGCTCGGCACGTTGCGATCACCGAGCTCCTTCTGCGTCTTGTGCAGCTCATACAAGATCACCCGCTCGACCCGCGTCAGCCCATCCCGCACGTCGGGAATGACATCGTTGAGCCGGATCACTTTGCCCCGCGTCATCGTTCAAGCCGTCAATGGGTTGTTCACGCGCAGTTGTGGGAAGCGTGAGAAGTCCCGGTCGGCTGTCCACAACACGGTGACGCGATGGGCGATGCAGAGCCCGGCAATTCGTGCGTCATGCACACGCGGCCCTGCGGTCATCGAGGATGCGAGCACGGCGCGCAACGCGGGCCAATGTTGCTCGTCCTCGGTGAGCAGAACGACCGTCGGTGATTCAAGCCACGCGTCAATCTGATCCAATGCGCGCGCAATCGGTGTGGGTGGCGCGTAGATACGCGGATGCGTCACCACCGCGAAGAACTCGTAGATGCATGGCCATGGGATGGCCCATGTGGACGGGCCATTCGCGAGCTCGCCCATGCGTGCCGCTGCCTGTACGTGAAACGTGGAATCCGTGCGGTGCGCGTACACGAGGATGTTGGTGTCGACTGCGACAGTCACGCGCCGCGTCCTTCGTAGATCGCGTCTCGAACGTCCTCCCAACGCTCGCCACGAAACTCAGCCGAGACCCCTTGCCCGCCGAAGCTCGCGTCGCGCAACACGAACGTGCGCTCCGCCTTGCGCTCTCGCAGCACGCTGCGCAAGCCCGCTTCAATCAATGTGCGCAGTGTCACTCCTTCACGTCGCGCGGCGGCCTTCGCCTGCCGCAAGAGGCCGTCCGAGATTTCGACCGTCGTCTTCATATGGGTACCCATACTACGCCGCACGGGTGGATGGGCGCAAGGCGCGTCACAGCTTCCTGCCGTCGTACTCGTGGATCTTGAGGCTCGCGAGGTCGACGCCTTCGAGGCAGCGGACGTTGATCGCGCGGGTTTCGTTGCCGTGCTTGTCCTTGCCTTTGGCGAAGGGCTTGATGCCGCAGATCTTGCAGAAGGTGTGATGGATGACGTGCTTGTTGAACTGGTAGTCGGTCAGGGCGTCGTCGCCGGACAAGAGCTTGAACTTGTCGACGCCGACGAACGTGAGCAGGGTGCCCGCGCGCCCACACATCGAGCAGTTGCAGGCGATCACGGTGCCAAGCGTGGTGGTGACTTCGTAACGCACAACGCCGCAGTGGCAGCTTCCGGTATAGGTCTTTTCTTCAGTCATGCGATGCATCTACCAGACGCGCGGCGCAGGGCCACGACAATGACGCCAGTAACTTGCCCGAGCCTGCGGGCATAGGTTCGGATCGCAGTGGGGTGACCATGAGACATGCGTGGCTGAGTGGATGGATTGCGATCGTGGGACTGTGCGGCTGTGGCGACGACAACGCAGCGCACGTGATGGACTCTGGCGTCGACACCGATGCCGGCGACACACCGGACGCGTCTTCGCTGGGCTTGCCGATCACTGCGGCCGAGGTCGAAACATGGATCGCATCCGGCGACTACCTCGACTGGGTATGTGAAGCGGCGCCACGACCGATGCGCGGCCCGTCACCGCATGGCGCGGTGCGTGTGTGCTCCAATCGCGTGTTGTCGACATACGTGCAAGAGCCCGACGATTGGTTGCGCGGTTCGGCCGCGGTCAAAGAGCTCTACGCCAGCGCGACCGACACCGAGCCGGTTGGCTACTCGTATTACGTCAAGGTCGACGATCAGAGCGCGAATGGTGCCGGCTGGTACTGGTACGAGCGTGGTGCAGCGGGTGTGACTGCCGATGGTCGCGGCAGCGCAAGCGATGGATCGGCGAGCTGCGTTGCATGCCACTCCGTAGCGGGTAGCGACGAAGCCCACACCACCAGCGCTGGCTCACGCGACTTCGTGTACACGGCGATCACGCGATGACCGTCTCGCGCTCGCGCTTCACCGTTTGAGTCGCGTCCACATCGCGCGCTTGTAGTGCTTCTGGATCACGGTGTCAGCGCTCAGCAAGATGACGTCGCGCGCCCGTGCGTGGGCAGTGATCAGACGGTCAAAGGGGTCGCGTGTCCATGACAAGCCGAGCGCTTGGCTCACGACGGTTGAGAAGGCCAAGTCGTCGATGCGGAGATCGATGCGGCCGCGCAGATCGTCAACCACGCCTTCCGCACGCTGCGTGATGCGCTTGATCTCGTACAGGTGCTGAAGCTCAAGCATCACCGCCGGGGAGATCGCGATCGCGTTCGACTCGAGCGCCGTCGCAGCCGCTTTGGGCAGACGCTCCACTTCACCGGCGTACAGCCACACCACGACGTGCGTGTCGAGGTGGACTAGGCCTTCCATTCGTTCGACCAATCCATGTGCACGAGATCAGCCGAATTCCCTCGTACGATTGCTTTGCGACGCGGGAGCCCAGCGAGCTTGGAGCGCAGCACATCCGCCTTGATCTTGATGATGCGGCCCCGTCGCTCCACTTCGACCGGACGCCCCGTATCGATCGCTTGGTCGAGCAGCTTGTAGATATTCGCGCGGAGCTCAGATGCGGTGACGCGTGGCATACGTACGTCATCGTGACAGGTGACGTACGTGTCGGCAACGGCCTCTTGGCGTCGCGGCTTCCGGACATGACGGCGCGCTCATGGTGTGCGGACGATCTCGCTTGGGCTGCGTGGCGCCAGCTTGGGAAGGTTGTTCTCCACGTGCATCACGCCGCTGACCGAAGGCAATAGCGTGCCGGCTGCGGGACTGTTGCCGATCACGCTGCTGTAGTTCGTCAGGTGATCGTCCACGCGCAGCGGCGACCAGTTGGTGCTGTTGTAGCTGCGAAACAGAATCGAGAATTCGAGTGGCGTGCCGCCGCTTGGATTGGCTTGCGCCACCTTCACGTCGGTCACGCGCATCCAGGTGCTCTCGAACGCCTCCGCCAGCAAGCCGCTGGTGTTGCCGTTGGCCACCTTGTAGCTCGCCAGATCCGCCGCGTCCCGATCGATTGGCGGGAAGGGCAGCGTGGTGCCGCGATCGTGGAAGCCAGCGGCCAGCACGGTGAGCGTGCGCATCGCCTGGCTGCCACTGAGCTGACCGAGCACGGCGATCCGGTTTCCGACTTGGATCGGCTCGGAGGTTTGCGTGTTGTAGTCATGCGCCATTGGCGTCGCGGTGGTGGCCACGAAGATGCCGAGGTTGCCGTAGTTGCCCGGATGATTCGGGTTCGAAAAGTGCTCGGGCGAGATCGGCGGCAGGCGCGCAGGATCGGCTTGCACGAAGTAGCCAGCCCCAGGCACGAGCGCGGTCACGTAGAGATCGTTGAGCAACACGTAGTCCAAGTCGGGCACATAGCGCAGGGATTCCGCGTCGCGCGTTTCGGCCACGTCGCGCGTGCACCAGTTGAACGTGCAGTCACAGGCGTCAGCGATGCCATCGTTGTCGGCATCGGCGGTGCCATCCGGCACACCGGGACAGCTGTCGATCACGTTGGCGATGCCGTCGGCGTCACCGTCATCGCTGTCGAGCGTCGGGCAGGGTCCGTGGATCGTCGGACAGCGATCGCACGCGTCGCCCTCGCCGTCGTCGTCGCTGTCGGCTTGGAACCCAAGCTCCATGTGGGTGCCATCGTCGTCCAGATCAACGCCGTCCGGCGCCGACGGATTGAACACGTTCGGGCAGTTGTCGTCGCCGTCGGGCCAGCCGTCGCCATCGCGATCGGTTGGCGTCACGCCGTTGTATTGCCCTGGACGTCGCGGCGCGCAGCTCGGTTCGGGTGCGTTCGGGCAGTGCGCGAGGTACGGGGTAGCCGCGGAGATTGCGGGCCCGCACAGCTGCTTGTTGGCTTGGCCGCAGATCGCGAGCGGGTTGCAGGTCACTCCCTCTTCGGCCCATGCCGCAGGCAGCGCGTCGATCACGTTGCTGTCACCGAAGACCTTCCAGCCGCCACGCATCACGAACGCGGTGGTGCGCGGCTCAGACCTGACGACGGCGCTGTGATCGATGCCGACCGACTGATCGAAGATCGCGATGTCGCCGAGCGCGCCGACCTTCAAGACGCCGACCTTTCTTGCCACGCCCGCCGCCAGCGCCGCGTTGCTCGTGACCATTTGCCACAGCCGGTAATCCGAGAAGCGATTGTCGAGGTAGGTGCGGTTGTAGTCGGCTGCGCAGGCCAGCTCGCGACCCAGGTTGACCGAGCCCGTGACCGACCAATCGGTGCCGAGCGCGATCCCGACACCGCTGTGATCGAGCATCGCGACGGGCGCGGTGTTGCCGTAGAGATCGATGTTGGACCGCGGCGACCAGCTCACCCACGCGCGTCGTTGACGCAACTGCTCTGCCTGATCCGGCGTGATCAGCATCGTGTGCACGAGCGTGCTCTGGTCCGCATGCACCACATTGAGCGCGCCGCCGATGCCGCAGCTCAGCTCCCGCTGTGCGCGCGCGTCGAGACCTTCGCCCAGGTGCATGATCTCCGCGTCGGCTCCGTGCATGTGCGAGCGACCCACGCCCATGCAGCTCGGTGCGGGCGGCAAGGGCGCATCGCCTGCGTTGAGCGGGAAGGTATCGCTGACCACGCGCGCACGTAGGCCTTCGCGGTTGTCGGGTCGGTTTTGCGCGATCAGCGCGAGGTCGACCGTGTCCAGGTTGCGCAGCAGTCGCGCCGCGCTCTGCCGACCGTGACCGACGACGCTGGTGGTGCCGTTGATCACGTGACGAATCTCGGCCGCGGCGACCTGTTCGGGTGCGTTCTGCGCGCAATCATGGTGAATCGGCGAGATGTCTGGCTGTGCCCAGTCGTTGCGCGCGACGAACAGGTCGTGCTGCGGCCACGGCATCGGGTCGTCGGGGACAGGGCTCGTTACGCCGCAGGTCAGGTGCTCGTGCGTGTTGATCAGGCCGGGGCTGATCACCGCGTTCGGGCAGTCGACAGTCCACGCGTCTGCGAAGCCAGGTGTCGCCGCACAGTCGCAGCCGACGCACGTAATCACGCCGGTGCCGTCGATCATGACCTCGCCGCGGCGGTACACGCGATCGGCTCCCAGCACATTGCCGCGTAGGCGCACGCTGTCGCCGCTGCCCACGGTCACGCTGCATGAGTTACCGGGGCCCGCGCTCGTTGGCGCCACCAAGGCCACTTCGGGTGCGCACTGCTCGATCGTGTATTCACGTTGGCGGGCTGGTCCCGGCACGACCGCGAGCGCGAAGTACTGCGCCACGTCGAAAGCGCTTACGTTGACCACGCCGGTGACCGGGTTCCAGCTCGCGCTCGGCTCGATTGTGTTGTTGCCGAGCGATCCGTACTCGTTGCTGCCCACCAGGCGCACGCTGCCGTCGGAGTGAACCATGCCGCTCAGCGAGGTACCGGTGGCAATCGTCCGCGCTTGAGTCGTGATCGATTGCGGCGTGTTGTACGTGCCGTCCGCGATGTACCCGAGCTGGCGGTTGTAGGCGTTGCCCCAACCAAACAACGTGCGACGCGCGTTGCCGAGCGCGAGCGTGGCGCTGGCACCGGGCGCGACCATCGCGACGTTCTGCAGTGGTGTCGTCGGGTTGAACCCGACCAGACTCGGCAAGGTGGCGCTACTGGCATTGCCGAGTTGGCCGGCGTTGTTCATGCCCCAGCCGGCGAGCGTTCCGTTGTCGAGAATGGCGAAGCCGTTGAAGTAGCCCTGTGCCACACCGCGCGCGAGTCGATCTCCTGGCAACGCGACGCTGGCCGGCGTCGTGCGTGGCGAGCTGGGATCCACGCCGATCTCGCCGTAGCCATTGTAGCCCCAGGTGTACACACGGCCGGTCGCGTGCAGCGTGCTTACCGAGAGGCCGCGCATCGAGAGCGCGGTCATCGCGTTGATCGAAGGCACACGTGCGGGTGTCGTGTGGTTGACGATCGTGCCGTCACCCAGCGTACCGAGCCCGCCGTAGCCCCACGTCCACACCGTGCCGTCGCCAGCGAGCGCTGCGCTGACGTAGCAGCCGGCGGCCACCGCGATGATCGGCGGTAACTGACTGACGCGCGTCGGCTTGCTCACACCGGGTCCGGTCACGCCCAGTTGACCTTGGCCGTTGTCGCCCCAGCTCCAGACGGTACCGTCACCGGCCAGGAGCAACGCATGGCTGTTGCATGCGCTCGCCGACACGGCGCGTACCGTTTGAACGTCGCCAGGAAGCTCAACGTTCACCGCGAGCATGGCGCTCAGCTTTTGATTGCCGGTGAGGTTGGCGCCGAGCAAGCCGTTGGCGTTGTAGCCCCAGGCCTTGATCGCGTTGAGCGGCTTCACGAGATTGGCGTGAAACGCACCGAGCGACACGTTCATCGCGTCGTTCACCAAGGCGATCGGCTGCGGCGTCGGGTCGAGCGGGTAACCATCGGGCTGCTGACGTGACGCGTCACCGAGCTGACCTGCGCCGTTGGCGCCCCACGTCCACAACGAGCCGTCGGCCAAGACTGCTGCGCTGTTGTAGAGGCTCGCGGCGATCGACGACGCGTTGGAGAGGCGCGCCACCCGGCTCGCGGAGTAGTGCGCGATGTAGTCGACGCTTCCGTTGCCGAGCGTGCCATACGTGTTGTTGCCCCACGCCCAGACCGCGCCGGCGTGATCGATCGCCAGTCCATGCGATCCGCCAGCGGCGATCGCGCGCGTGACGGGCGCATTTGGCAACAGCGTGGGCCGAGGCACGTTGCCGCTCGGCAGACCGGCGGCGCCGTCCAGCGACGAGCCCCACACGTAGATCTGACCGGTGACGGAGAGCGCGGCAGTGAACCTGTCGCCGGCGGCGATCGCCTTGTAGCGAGTGGCGCCCGTCAGTGGATTGGCAACGTTCGTGACAATGTGCAGCGGCGTGCTGCCGGTGGTCCCGTTACCGATCTGACCGTTGGTGTTGTCGCCCCACGCGGCGAGCGTGCCGTTGGCGCGCAAGATCACCGCGTGCGCTTCACCGGCGCTGATCGCGAGCACGTCGTAGAGGCTAGAGACTCCGCGCGGCGACGGGCTGTGCGTACCGCTGAACGTGGAATCGCCGAGCTGACGTCGTCTGTTGTCACCCCAGGCACGAACACTGCCGTCATCCAAGATCGCGTAGCTGGTGTAGCGACCAGCGGCGACGGCGATGGCGAGCCGTCCCAGGTTGACTTTGAACGGAAGACCGCGCGGCGTGAGCGTGCCGTCGCCGACTTGACCTTGGCCGTTGCCGCCCCAGGTCCACACCGAGCCATCGGCACCGAGCGCGATCGTATGTTCGTAGCCGCTCGCCGTCTGGATCAGCGTCAGCGCGCTACCCGTTATCGGATCGACGATCTCCGTCGGTGTCGCGATCGCCGTGCCGCTACCGTTGCTCGCGGAGCCCCAACCGAACACGTTGCCTGCGATGTCGAGCGGGACGCAGGAGCCATCGTGGCAGCTGTATTGCGACGACAGGTCGGCGCCGGCGGGTCGACAGACTTGACCCTCGTCGCCTTGGCCCGTGTACGCGCAGACGCCGCCCGCACCGCACGCGCCGCTGGAGACATCCGCGCAGTTGGCGGCGATCGGATCGCGACACTCTTCGGTTCCGACACAGGCGCCTTGGCCGTTGCAGTGGTCGCCGACCGTGCAGCTTTGGTTGTCGTTGCAGGTCTGTTGGGTGTTCGGGTTGTTGATCGATCCGCACGTGCCGGTCGTTGGCGCGCACGCTGCCAGCTTGCACACGTTCGATGGCGCGTTGCATGTGCTGACGCAGCAGTAGCCGTTCTCGCAATCGCGCGACGCACACTCGGTGCCGACGTCGCACGACTTGCCTTTGGCTTTGCCACACTTGCCACCGTCGCAGATCCCCGCCGTGCACTGTTCGTCCAACTGGCAGCTCGCGTTGTTGGCGAGGTTGCGCGCACCGCATACACGTGGATTCGGCAAGCACAGGTCGGTCGCGCATTGCGAGTCGCCGACGCACGCGCTTCCGGTCGCCACGTTCGGCGTCTGACAAGTGCGCGGGCTCTCCTCCAAGCAGAATCCCGATAGACATTCGGTGCTGCTGCCGCACGCCGAGTTGTTCGGCAGCAACGCGGCCTGGCAAATGCCGGTCGTGCACGTCCCGGACTGGCATTGCGCCGCCCACGCGCACTGCGATCCATTCGGCAGCGATGGATCGATCACATTGAAGCGCCCGAGCATGAACGTGTGCACGTCGCACTGATACGCGAAGTAGTCCGATGCGTTCAGCGGAACGGTCCAGGACACAACGCCGTCGGCGGTCGGTCCGGTGGTTCCTGCGATGGTGCTCCACGGACCGTTCGGTGCGCTGCTCTGACGTAGCCACAGCGGATGACCCAGCGCGTTGACACCGATGTTGTACGTGCGCCCGCGCACCACGGTGATCGATGGATAGGCACCCGCCGAGCCGTCGACCCGATACTCGTTGATTGCAGGCAGCGTCTTGATGCGCGCGTCGACCAGCGTGAATGCGCCGTTCATGCCCAGGTGGGCGCCGCACTGGAAGTAGAGCGATCCAGTCATCGGCACCGTGAACGTCACGTCGCCGGTGGTTTGACCGTTGCCTTGAACACCGGGCAGCGCGCCATCGGAGTTGCCGGGTTGCTGGCAGGCCGGCTGACCGGCGCCGCAGGTCGATGTCTTGATCCAGAACGGATGCTGCACCGGGCTGTTGACGCTGGTGCCGAGTCTGAACGTGTACGTTTGTCCGCGCGCGAGGATCGCGGTGGCTGCGGCCGTTCCACCCGGATAGGTGAACGCGAAGCTGCCTGCCACGCTCACCGTGAAGTCTTGTGCCGATACTGCAGTTGCGAATGCGCACCAGGCGCTGAGCGCGCAGGCAAAGGAAAGGAAGCGGCGCGGGATCATGGGGCCACCCCGCAAGGCGTGGGCGATGGAGTGCCGGGCTCACACCTTCTAG